>BNJS01001368.1_pt1 | contig 80675 bp, 128 predicted proteins | sample 8540461 | NCBI WGS metagenome assembly BNJS01 (sample SAMD00202454, study PRJDB9452) | human saliva metagenome | isolation source: human saliva | place: Japan
ATGCGCAGGCGCGCGTTGCCAGCGCCAGCGCGCGCGCGCGCCGCGCCGCCGCCGCCAGCAGCGCCGCCGCCGCCGCGCGCCGCGCCGCGCGCCACGCCATGTTGCATGCCCCCACATTTGAAGAAGCGCAGCAAGTGGCTGTCATTTTTCTCATACAGAAGCTTTTGGACTGACGACACCGGTGATTGGGTCAATACTTGAATTTTTGACCTTTAGGATATTTTTATCGTAAATGGTGCAACTGGACATTGATTCGAGAGGATATGATTTTTGGATAACAAGTATCTGAACGATATTTTTGACCAAGGGAAAATATCCCAAACGTATTCCGATAGATGAATTGATGAAATTGGTAAAAGTAAAGCCATATTACGATTTTTTTATATGCTTTATTGATGAATGCTAGCGAAAATATGATAAATAATTATTATTTAGTGCAATACACCTCCAAAAGTTAGAGCTTATACTTACTTTTGAGGTGTATTTTTATGCGTTACTTTCAGATTGCAAAAAGACTGAAATGATAGAGTATAGGTGAAGAAGTTTAAAGATTGCGTGGAAATATGGTACACTATTATAAAATATTTTCTAAGAAAAAGTTATATTGCTCGTTGCGTTTTTATAAAATATAAGGAGACTTTGATATGATTGCAAAGGCTGGCGATGTGTACTGTGTTATAATTCCTATCTAAAAACAATATACAGCTTGTCAGATTACAAAGGTAGAAGATGATGATAAAGGGAAGCGGGCTGTCCTGCTTTCCTTGGATTGATCGGGAGATGCACCTCTTAAAGAGGAGGAATTAGCTTTAGTCAAGCCACTCTATAAAGACTTTATGTATTGGAAAAAGGGCTACATTTGGAGAATGTTGATAGTAACGTACCATTGAATTATATTTTTTTATTGGCAATATTACGCCCTTAACCACTGAAAGTACAAATTCTATACCATGTCGTGGGGCAATGGTTATGACGTTTATAGACAACTAAAATGGCAGACAATACCTGCATCCCAAAGAGAGGCATTTAAGGCGGCGGATGTTAGCGAGGAAAAGGTTCTGTTTGAAGGAGAGCAATGTAGACTCTCCAAACATAATCTAAACGATGAGTGGACACCTTTTGAAGATGCCCTTGCACTAAAGGTGTTTCCCTGCTTATCAAACTTGACACTAAAAATGGCACAAAAATTTATATGACTATTTGGAGTCTACGCCTTTTATCACAGAGATGGTTCTTGAGAACCATGGGCAGACAAAATTGGATTTTTCCCATACTTCTTTGCTTAGACTTTCTCTTGATATGACAGGTGTGGAGAAGTTATCTTAAATGATGATTTAGAGAAACTGATTTTTATTAGGTGAGGTCAAGGAAGGTTGCAAGATACAGGCACGTGATGGTGGAGACACCTTGCTTTTTACAAACGGATAGCTCTATTCCTAAGTTACAAGGCTTGGATGATTTGGGCAGATTACATTTTATGCGTGTAACAGCACTTGATCTCGCTGAAGTTTTTGAGTCTTATCCAAAGCTTAGGAATTGAGACTATGGGGCAAACCAGGGCAACCTTGTTCAGTTTGAGAAGCTGGCAGAGTTTAACAACCTAGAAGTTTTTTACAACAGTGGATTTGTTTGGCTTTACGGCAGAGGCTATTCCAAAGCCTGAAAGTTTGCCAAAATTGCGTATGCTTTGGATGAATAGCTTGCCCGAAGACGCTGCTAAAATCACCAAGAAACTTTATAAAAAGCGTAAGGCAGAAGGTCTTGATCTTTGGATTACAAAGCCAAGAAAAACGAATGGCTCGCACAAAACTTGGATAATCCATTTCGCTCATGGGATGGACAGGAGGGTATTTCAGCAGCGAATGCCAAGAAAGCTGCTACTTTATACCGAAAGACTAGAGCAGGGGTAGTCAAACTTGTAGAAGATTCAAGTCATGACCTCATGCAAGGTGTGGAAGCTTTGGTAAGGGCGTATACGGAAGGTTTCAATAAGATGGATAAACGTCACTGTTTTATTTATACGGTTGAGCGAGACACTATTTATATGGCTCTTTGATGAAATATTAGTCTTGATACCAGATGATTTTTGATGTTGATAAAGACAAACTTTTAAACTTATTTGATGAATTAAAGGATTTTTAGTAAGATTTAATGGAGAAAGTGATGAGAAAACAATGGGAAAAATTGGCTCAAAGAGAGCATAATTATCTACAGTATCATCTATACCATCACAACAATTAGCAGTAGTGTCATTTATTTGTTTTTAGGAATAAGAGATGATCCAAGTGGCAATTGGCATGAAATCACAAGAGCCTTGATTGTCCTTATTGGTGTGCTTGCCTATGAATTGGCGAAACATCTTCCAATTAAAAAAATGTCATGCTTAGGACGCTAGTTGTCTATGTCATGACTTTAGGGTGTGCCTTTTTTTGTCGTCTGGTCAACTCAGTTTATTGAGCCACTGGCAAAAAGTGCCTATAAAGATATTTTTTATAAACTACACAGGTTTATTTTTAACGATTTCTATCTTCACACTAATCGTCAACAAGGTAAAGCACAGATAATAAATAAGATGGCATTAGCTAAGGGGTGGTGTAGAGAAGATGCAAGGAATATAGTGAAGAAAAAGCTATACGAAGAGGAATAATCTAGCGATATCTATTTGAGATAAGTAAGATAAAGATTACTACATGTGATAAATATACTATAAATTAGAATTTGTTGAATTTAGCAAGGTATAAATTTCTATGAAATGAGACCTATAAAACTTGTACGGATATTGTAGGGTAAGAAAAGAAATCTTCCTCTATACTAAAATAAACTGAAGGAAAGGGGGAATCGAAATGAATATTATCAAGTCGTTTAACGATACGATTGATTATCTTGAAACAGTTCTTGATGATGAAATTGATGAAAAGAAAGTAACTCAGTTATCCGGATATTCGTATTCAATGTTCAGTCGCTTGTTTTCTATTCTGACTGAAACAACGCTTTCAGAATATTTAAGAAGCAGAAGATTGACGGAAGCAGCCGTTATATTAAGAAATACGGATGAAAAAATTATTGATGTTGCTTTCAAATTTGGATATGAGTCATCAGATTCATTTGGAACAGCTTTTAAAAATTTTCATGGATTTACTCCTTCTGAGGTAAGAAATGGAAAACCATTCAAATTAGTATCACGAGTGCAGTTAGCACTAAGTGTAAGAGGAGGAAGAAGCATGAACATTACAATTCAAAAGAAACAAGCATTTACAGTTGCAGGGGTAAATGAACAAAGCATCAATTCATCATTATGTCCGAGTGTATGGAATAAGCTATATAAAAAATATAGCCACGATGAACTTGCAAGTTTGGGAAGCGATCAAAGTATGGGCGTTTGCCATGATGTGGAAAATCCAAGCACAATAAATTATATGGCTGGTTATATCGTTAATGATGTAGATAAAGCCACAAGTATGGGCTTAGATGTTTTGGAAGTGGAAGAAGCAGAGTATGCAGTTGTAGAATTAGTAGGAAGTGTTCCGGAGTGCATTCATAACGGGTGGAAATATGCAATGGAAGTATTCTTCCCTGAGCATGGCTATATTCATTCAGGAAAAACTGACTTTGAATATTACTATGAAGGTGATATGCACAGCAAAGACTACAAAATGGAACTTTGGATTCCGATAACTAAAGCTTAAAAACCAGCTTGTCGAGCTGGAAAATTTCAATAGGGCGTCTAATTCTCCCGATAATTATGATTGTTATTTTTAGGTCTATTTTCATGGACGCTACACACTTAAATAGTTATATATTGGCAATATAGTTTTTATGTCTCATCAATATAATGCCATAGTTCATTTTAATTAATCGCCCTACTGGAAAAATGGTTTATAAGTGCATGGAGCATTGTTGTTACATCTCGTTTGGGTGATAGTAATATTGTTAGCTTAGTTTCTTTCTATTGTGTTAGTTTGTACTTTTCTTATTGAACAAGCACAAGGGCATTTATGGATAAAAAAATAGTAATCATAATTTTTTTATAGTAGCATCTGTAGTAGGGAGCATAGTAGAGATATATTGGCTTATGACATTTGCTAGATTGAATAAAATCTTAGCTCTAAGGCAGGAATAAGAATTTGTGGAGGTAAATGAGATGGCAAGTTTTAAAGAAAAAGACTACAAGATATTTGAAATGTTTGATAAGGATTGGGCGCTTGTGACGGCTGGAAATGAATCTGAGTATAATTCCTGTACAGTATCTTGGGGCAGTCTTGGAAATATTTGGGCGCATGCAGGGACAGGTGGTTTTATTGCGACGATGTATATTCACCCTGCACGATACACCAGTGAATTATTAAAGAAGTATGATACCTTTACGGTTAGCTTCTATGACAAGGACTATAAAGGCGCATTAGGGTATATGGGTTCCCACTCAGGGCGTGAGGAAAATAAAGCACTTGGTGCGAAATTAACACCAGTTGCTCTGGGCGAAGGTGTGACTTATGAGGAAGCAAAGTTAACATTTCTTTGTCATAAATTATATATGCACCAATTTAGCAAGGATGATTTGGCAGATGAGATAAAAAGCATATTATGCAGGGCAGCCAAAAAAATATCCCAATGTTACCCCAGATGGCACAGAAGATGATTGGGAAGCGCATTATATGATTGTTGGAAAAAAATCATTGAAGCTAAAGAATCAATAAAATAACGCCTGACTTGTCTCAAGTCGCTTAGGTATAAAAAAAGCTTATTACATAGCTACCATTGTAATGTGTGGGTAGAGTGGATAAGCTTTTTTTATTTTTTTGGTTGCACTAATAAGAAAAATGAGATAAAGAAGCTTTTTTTGATGATTATGTCTATATCATTTGTGTTATTCTATCAAACAGTATAATATAAGAAATTGAAATAGACATTATAAACAAGGTCATAAAAGTAGAATATTTCCATTATTATGAAGATGTAGTGTACAGAGTATAGTTAAAGGTAAGGCATGATTTAAAAAGGGTGAACTAATATGGTCTTATTGGATTATTTGAAATGGAGAAATGATGTCAACTTCTCAGTGGCATCATTTAATGATATTGATAACGTGATATTGTCGTGTCTATCCTATATGGATTTTTGGGGAATTGTTTTCTAAGCAAAATACAACCTATACACTTGAAGAAGTTTTTTGAGCGTTTTTTGTGAAAAAAATATTCTTTTGAGGAAATAAGGAAAAGTAGGCAATTTTTAAAAAGGATACCCTTACTCCTTGAGGAAATGGTTTTGGGGAACGTTTCAAAGATACGAGGATTGTACATTATACAGATGACCTTGATAAAGAAAAAAATCAAACAGTTTGCAGCAGTGACCTTTGTCCTACCTGATGGCACCAATTACATTTCTTTTCGTGGCACAGATAGTACGATAACGGGTTGGAAAGAGGATTTTCTCTTGAGTTTCATGCCAGAAACAGAAGGCTCCAAAGAAGCTGTGGACTACTTAAATTATGTGTCAAATCTTCTAGAAGGGGACTTAATCATAGGGGACATTCCAAAGGAGGCAATTTTGCGATGTATGCCTCAGCCTTTTGTGATGAGATTGTAAAAGCGCGTATTACCAAAGTTTACAATAATGATGGCCCAGGCTTTAGAGAGGAAATCATAGATTCTAGAGAATATCAAGAGATTCTGCCAAAAAAATATGCAATATCTTGCCGCAAACTTCAATCATAGGTCAATTGCTTTTCCAATAATGGGGAAGAAAAAGTCATTAAAAAGCAATGCAACTGGTCTATTTCAGCATGATGCGATGACTTGGGAAGTGACAAAAGATAAGTTTGTAGCCGATGAATTGGATGCCTTTAGCAATTTTGTCAAAGTGTCATTAGGCTCTTGGCTAGAAAAAAATTGATGATGAAACAAGACAATCAGTAGTATCAACAGTATTTTTCGATGATTGAAGAGACCGAAGCAGAAACCTTTGAGGAGTTTAGTGATAGCTTATTTAAGAACACTAGAATTATGTTAAAGGGCTTAGTCAAGCTTCCTAAAGAAAGAAGGAACGAATTGATGGGTGCTTTTAAGTACCTTGGTTCAAGTTAGTGGTAAAACTGCCTTTGATACAATCCCAAAAAAATTTCAAGCAAGTAAGGAAAGCTCTATTAGGTAGCCATCATTAAAAGAGAATGGTGTGCTATCTGATAGGGCTGATTTGATTGACTGAAAATGCATTGGCTAGTATCTAATGAATGGTGCGCTTGAAAGTAGCAATAAAATAATCGCCTAAAAAAATAGGTTATAACTAGGCGCATCAAGATTGATGTTTTGTATTAGAATATGGTGGAGTCGCATTAAGTTTGGCTAGAGACTTACTTTGAAGCATAAGCAAGAACTTATTAAAGCAGTTGGAAAAATATCCAGCTGCTTTTTTTGTATAGAAATAAGTAAATTTTTGAGAAAGTATGTAGTATAATAAAAGCCAAGTGCTAGTGAAATTATATTTCAAAAAAATAGGGAAAAAAATTAGTTTTTAAAAAAATATAGATAAATACTCTACTGAGGTAGAAATTGCTGATGTCAATTGTATGTTTATTCTTAGAAGTATCGTGAAAAGGACTGTGTAAAATGATTGGCTTTAATTATTAAGAGGGATGGTTTTTAATTATTACTAACAAAAAAATAAAGATGTTCTTGATGCACTGAAAAAAACGTTTGTTAATTATCAATCAAAAAGGAGGAGATATTGAAATGATAAACAATGTAAGTGAAACTGTAAAAGAAACATCTAATCCATCAGAAGATATGGAAAAAAATCTCAACAAATTTTGCAAGAGAAGCCAGTTGAACATGAACTTATGGAAAAGTTTGATACACTTCAGCAGGCTCTTACCACATTACAGAAGACATTTGATGATAAAATAGCAGAGGATAAGTACAAAAATGAACTCTTTGATAATATGCATCGTGAGCTTGTTCGTTATCAGAATGGGGCATTGGATAAGATTATTGATATAATTGCCTTGGATATTATTCAGCTCATTGATGCCACGAAGGGGCATGTTCGTGTGTATGAGAGCAAGGAATCTACTGAGGAAAACTATGAAAAAAACTCCTTAGAGTAATAAAGGGCATTGCAGAGGATTTGGAGGATATTCTCTATCGTCAGAATATTGAGTCTTATTGTGTTTTAGGACAAGAAGTAGATGTTCGCCGTCAGAAGATTATTCAGACAGTTCCTACAGATGATAAATCTAAAGATAATCTTGTTGCTGAACGAATGACAAGTGGTTATGAGAAAGGGGAAAAAGTTTTTTTAGACCTGAAAGAATTAAGATATTTAAGTACAGTGATGTCGTAGACGCTAATTCTATAAACTAAAGTACAAAGAAGAAAAGGATTGATTATAGTATGAAAAAAAGTATTTGGAATTGACCTTGGTACAACCTATTCTTGCGTAGCGTACATTGATGAAAGTGAGAAACCGGTAGTTTTAAAAAAATTCGGAGGGGATCTTACCACGCCATCTGCTGTATTTTTTTGAAAGTCAGACAGATGTTACTGTAGGATCTGTTGCTAAAGAAAGCGCAAAAAAATGTATCCTGAGCAAGTTGTGACCTATATTAAGCGTAGTATTGGGCAACCTGGCTTCAGCTTGAATATTAATGGTATTGATATGAAGCCGGAAGAAATTTCTTCCTACATCCTTAAGAAGGTTGTTAAGGATGCAGAGGACTCTCTTCGTATGGAGGGAAAACTTAGTAATGATGAAGAGATTCGTGATGTTGTCATCACTTGTCCTGCTTATTTTTGGTGTAGCTGAACGTGATGCCACAAAGGCAGCAGGTGTAATCGCAGGACTAAATGTTATGGCAATCATTAATGAACCGACTGCAGCGGCAATTACCTATGGTATAACAGCGGATAGCCAAAATAAAACTGTTTTGGTTTATGACCTTGGTGGTGGTACCTTTGATGTTACAATGATTAACATTAAACCAGGAGAAATTCGTGTCATTTGTACAGGCGGTGATCATAACCTTGGCGGGAAGGACTGGGATGATCGTGTTCTAATGTATCTTGCTGAGCAGTATCAGTCTGAGACAGGTACGCTTGATAATATTCTTGAGGATGCAGAAACTTTGCAAGAGCTTAGTCTCGCTGCAGAACGTGCTAAAAAAATTATTGAGTACAAAGGAAAAAAAGCGCCTGTTGCTGTCAACTACATGGGTGAGCGTGTGCGTATTGAACTGACTAGTGAAAAATTTGATGAACTGACTGAAGATCTTCTTACACGTACTATTGACTTGACCTATGATATGTTTAAGGAAGCTGAAAAGAAAGGTTTCACTCAAAATGATGTCAGTGAAATTCTTCTTGTTGGTGGTTCTTCTAAAATGCCACAAGTGATGAGACGTATTAAAAGTGAGTTTGACATTGCAGTTAAGATGTTTTGATCCTGATGAGTCTGTTGCCAAAGGTGCTGCTATTTATGCGAATAAGATGAGTGAGTTTAATATTATTCTTGAGGAAATTGCAAAACAGCAAGGCAAGAGTGTTGAGGAAGTTCAGGAACAAGTTGATAAGGGAGAGATGGATATTCAGGAAGAGGCTCAAAAGGCTAATATTCAGATGCGTGGTGGACGTCTTCCTGGTGAAGAGGTCAAAATTATCAATGTCTCTAGTCGTAGCTTTGGCACAGCAGCCTATGATGAAAAGGATCAGTTTAAGTTATTTAATATTATTTTTGAAAAAAATGCAGAGTTACCTGCAACAGCTACGAGCTTTTTTTAATCCTAGGACTGATAATCAGGCATCTGTAGAGTTTCAAGTTATGGAATCCCTTACATCTGAAGAAAAGGCTGATCTTGATCTTGGCAAAGAGATTGGAACGGCAAGCTTAGCTTTACCTGATGGGGTAACACGTGATACCGAAATTCAGGTGACATTTCGCCTTGATGAGTCTGGCTTACTTCATCTTTACGCAAAGGAAATGAAGGATGGTAGGGACATTGAGGCAGAGTTTCAAACGACTGAAGCCTTATCTGAACAGGAAATGACGGATGCTATTTGCCGTAGCAACAAGGCTATCATCAACTAATACTAAGTGAGTGATATATCTGTACAGAAAGGTGGTGTAGCTGTGGAAAAATTATTTCATATTATTAGAGCTTCCGTTTGATCCACCAGAGAGTGATGCAGGTAAGATTAGCGAGGCTATCTCAAAAAAAGCAAGCACAGTGGTCGCGTGACCAATCTAATCCTATCAAGAAAGCAAAGGCAAGTGAGTATCTAGCAGCTCTTGAGGATATAAAAAGGTAATGCTTGCTTCAGCTACTCGTCAACAGGAAGCCATAAAGGCAAAACAAATAAAAGAGGAAAAAGCCAAAGAACTTGAAACAAAGTTAAGTTTATATCGATCTAAAGGGAGCATGCTTTCTGAAAAAGATTTAAACCAGTTATTAAAACTTTTTGGTGCATTTGGTTTTTACTGCTGATGAAATTAGGAACAAATTTGGTAGTGGAAATAAAAAGACAGAAAAAAATCAATCCATCTGAAGTCCTTGATAAGACACAAGTTCGAAACATTCAAAAATTTTTTATGCAACAATTGGACATGAAAGGTAAGACAATATATGATTTTTTAGGTTTACCTTCGACTTCTTCTTGTGGTCAGTTATGTGAAGTTGCTGATTCAATGAAGAAGAAAATCCTAGCTAAAGGTGATAAAACTGGACGAGACAATGCGATACAGTCTTTGTGTGGTTTGTGTGCTGTAATTTTTCAAAGATGCTACAAGCAAGAAAAAAATACGATAACTATGTCAATCTAACAAAATATTCTGCAGTCAATGATGCGATTGATGAACTTGCACTGAGTAATCAGAAACGTATCGAACCACAGATGAAGGAAAGCCTAATTGATATTGCTGTTAGTCAGTATCATATTAGCGTTTCTGATGCGTCGATGTATATCAACTATTATTGTGAATACATGGCTTATGCATTACCGGAAAATAAAATTGTGTGTGGTTTGTGTAGTACAGAGAACCTCTTTGGAAGTGTAAACTGCATTAAGTGTGGAAAACCACTAATTATTTCGTGTCCCTGCATGTTCGGCTGAAAAATAATAATATTGCTAAGGCTTGTGCAAAATGTGGATTTGATCTAACAAAGATGGATCATGCTGTTGAATTATTGCGTCAGGCCAAACAAAAGTATGCAGAGAAAAGTTTACAAGAGGCTGAACGTCTTGTAAAAGAGGCTAATAATTATTGGCCAAATCATGAAGATATTTTAAGTTTTGGGCAAATAATTCAAGATGAACGAAAAAAAGGCGACAGATGCTATTGCAGCTATTATGAAAGCTATTCAAAACAAGAATATGTATACTGCACAAATAAAAAAATTGATCAAGCCAAAGCGAGTGGTTTTTACTGTTGACTCATCTATTGTTGATAAAAGTAGCAATGGTTTTTAAAAAGAAGTAGAAAGTCAACTAACATTGCTACACAATTCATCTGGTGACGAGGCATTTAATATTGCGATGAAATTATCAGAAGTAATTGCTGACTCTGATGAACTTAACCAAAGTTTAAAGAAATTCCCTCCGGTTGAAGTTTCTAAACTAAGCTATAATAGAGTGGGTGATGCGATTACCTTAATTTGGCAACCTAGCACTTCGATTGGTGAGATTTCCTATAGTTTGGTTCGCAAGGAAAATTCATATTCGAACGATCTTACTGATGGTGTGACAATTTATAGTGGCAAGGAGCTTACATTTACTGATAGTAATGTGCCTAAAAAAATACTGTTGTGTATTATTCTGTTTTTTTGCAAGCCGTATTGGTGTTCATTCAAAAGCCACATCTTGATGAGGCGATAGCTATTGTTGGAACTGTTACGAATTTAAAAGCAGTTGGTGGAGATGAAAATGGTGACTTTATCATGGGGAAAGCTACCTACAGTTACCGAAATTCGTCTCTATCAGTTTTGTGGTTATGAAAGGCCACAAGATGATAATTTGTATGAACTTGTTCCATGCACACGCTTGGATGGAATTAGCATTAATGGATTAACAAATGGTATGAATTATTGGTTTGCAATTAGCCTAGGACATACGTTAAATGGCAAAACATACTTCTCTGAAAAAAAGTGTATTTGTCCGCTGTGCCACAGAAACCTGTAAAACCTTTGCAAAATTTTTTTCCATCCAGTTTACAGACGAGATTTTTTTCAAGCAAAATGGATTCAGTCTGATTGGGATGTAATTCTGTTTTTATGCCAAAAAAAGCCTGAATATGCTATTGGAACGATATATGACCTAAAATGAACTATTGAGTAAGTATGAAAAAGATTGACATAAATTTGAGGAGTCTTACTGAAGCGGAATTTAGGCTGAACTTTGTTGGTGAATGTTACATTATTCCTGGTGTTATCAATGCATCAAATGTTATTTTAAATGAAGCCACTTATATATCTTCTGTGCCTAGTGTTAAGGATGTGTCATGTGATATAAATTCTGCTGCCACAGAAATGTATGTCAATTTTACATGGCCGAAAGAAATTGATAGAGCCTTATTAGTCTATAGAATGGACAGTTATCCTACGGGAATTGATGATCCACTGGCTTATAAAAATTGAATGTAGTAAGCGACAATATGAAGCCAATGAAGGTATATTGATTTCCAATCCTGCAAAAGGAACATTCTATGTAGAGGTTTACACATACTTTGAAAAATGATGCTCATCGTATTTACTCAGAGGCATATCGTGTTTTACTGAGTAATGAGCTACAAAGAGAAGTGCTTTTATATATTAAGATATAAGAAAATGGGGTTATTTAGCAAAAATATATTCTTAGCGTGGAAGTCTTGACAGAAGATTCTTGTGTATTTCCCGCATTTGCTATTGTCAGTAAATACAAAAAGCACACCATTGAAGCGAAGCGATGGAGATATTGTTTGTTCTGTAAGTAACGATACCGAAATTAAAGGCTCACATGTATTTGAATTTGAGATTCAACCCTTAAGACCTGAGACACGATTGAAGATGTTCTTTTTAGATGACAAGAATTACAAGGCGTTTAGGATTGCTTGTAAAAGCAGGGAATAGCATATAAAGAGGGAGGCGAATCAGTATGGCAAAAAAATTTTCTTTGTCCTAGATGTTTTGAATTGCAAGAAGATGAAAGTATTGAGTATATTTGTTCAAATACCAGTCTAACTTCAAAGTGCCAACATGCAATAGATAGGACAGCGCAACATCCAGAAAATCCCAAAAAAACCAATCTGCAAAGAATGTGGGCAACCACTGGTGACCAAGATTTGTCCTAAGTGTGGTGGTGAACTGCCATTGAATATTGGAACATCAAAGAGTTATCCTATTGCTATTATTGGTGCGAAGGAAACAGGCAAGAGTAACTATGTTGCTGTCTTGATTAATCAATTAAAGAATGAAATAGGCCGTTCGTTTAACTGTGCTTTGATGGCTTGTGGTGACAAAACACTGAATCGCTATAGGACGGAGTTTTTATGACCCTCTATATAGACACCGTACTTGTGTGCGTGGATCAGATGCTGGCGATGTCGATCCATTAATCTATTCTTTAATTTTTTTCAAAGAAAGGGTGGTTTATTTAAAAAGGCAGTCAATGATGCTGTATCATTGACATTCTTTGATACAGCAGGTGAAAATTTGAACTCACTGGCCTCTATGCAAACGTTTAATCGCTATTTATATCATTCATCTGGTATTATTTTGTTGCTTGATCCATTACAACTGCCGATGGTTAGAGATGAACTACAAGGAAAGATACGTTTACCTGAAGAGAATACTGATGTTAATACGATATTGAATAGAACGATAGAGATTATTCGAAGTGGTTCGGGGTTAACAGATTTGACTAAAAAAATTGATATTCCTATAGCAATTGCTTTTTACCAAGATTGATGCAGTTGATGAGCTCCTCGATCCTGCAAGTTGTTTGAAAAATGAGTCCTCACATATTCGCAAAGGCTTGTTTGATAAGATTGACTTTGAGGATGTTAATAACGAGATGCAGAGTTTAGTTGAAAGTTGGCTAGGGATGGAGTTATATCAAACGGTATCGACTCAGTTTTCTACTTTTGCTTTCTTTGGTTTAAGTGCACTAGGAAGCAATCCGGATATGGAGAATAAAATTCCTAAATTTCGTCCATTGCGTGTGGCAGATCCATTCTTATGGATACTATCACAAGAGAGCATAATTCCTAGCTTATAGGAGGTGATTTTGTGAAAGCCCCTACAATATATATATACTTCATGGAAAAATGGCGATTCTACAGAAAAAAAGGGTATATGATTTATTCTCGTTCTGAGGGGATTTTCGGATGATGACTGTGGTGCAATCAAGGATGCTATGCAATACCTAGCACCAAAGGAATTGCCACTACACCAACCCCACAGGAAATTCTTGATATCTTCCCTATGCCTTTTCTTATTTCATACTCCCTAGTGGTCGTGGGTGTGTTGCACAATCAACCTATTTGGGCAAAGATTATTCGGGTAGGTATGGAAACTATATCATTTATGCCCTAGTATTTGAAATTAGTGAGCTGCCTTGTCGACCTGCTGAATTTTTTGCTGAGCCATATATAAAGACTTTTATGACAGAGGAAGAATTAGATGCCTCATCTCCTGTTCCACCTTTGCCAGCAGTGATGATATCCAGTTATGCATCTGTTATAAATGATGATCAATTGATGGAATTCCTCTATGATAAAAGAGGATGAATTTTCTCAATTGCTTGCAATGATTTTTATCAGCAAAAAGACTTAGGCGTTCCGTTCTACTTGAATGATACACGTGAGAATTTGGTGCTTTGGGCTGCTGCAACACAAAGGGTTCTTCCTTTTTCAAATTGCCAATAGATTTATGTTTAATACTTATGTTGGTAATCATGAATTTATGCAATCTCAAAAAAAGCAAAAAGATGAGGGTTTGAATTTTCATCTTATTGGCGTTAGACCAGATGCTAATTTCTTTTAATTACGCTACTGAGTGTAAAAGTAATCGTCAAGTAGTGATGGATTTTTTGGGTGGGCATATGACGCAAGGGATTACGCCTAATGCTTTTACAGAGGCCATGGCATCAAGTATAACATTAGATTATGAAGAGATTGATGATTTTGGTAGCTTTTATTGAAACAACAACATTCAATGATATTAATGGTCATTTACAAGATGCTTATTTATACTATTGTTTGTTGAGAGATGATGACTTTGATTTTTTTCTGAAGAAAGCCTAAAGACAGTGATTACATTTGGCGAGTACTATTGTCAAGAAACTGATAATTCAAGTGTCGGAAGTAAGCTTTTACTTAAAAAGTCAAGAGGAAAGTTGGGCGTTGAAAGAGGATAGCCTGTTATTGTTTTTGGAAGTTTATCTGTAAATACGCTAGCTTTTATGAAATTTACACTGTATGAATTATTGACCAATTCCGTTTTTTTCGTCTTGCAGAAGATGCTCAGGAATCATGTGTAAAATTGGATAGACTTTTTGTATACGCTTGCTGAAGAAACCCCTAAAGAGTATAAAGATTATTTGCAATATTTAAATGCTGCAAATGATGTCAATGGATTACTACATCTTTTTAAAAAGAAAATCCTAATTTACACACAAACTATTTTTTTATATTAATTGGCTACTTCGAAGTTACTCCTTTCCAAATGGATTGTATCGGAGTGAAGACGATATTTCTAAGCTTTTTAAGTGTATTGTTAAAAGAACATCGCAGTGATAGATGGTTGTGAAAAGCAAATGATGGAAATTTTTAATTTACTCGGCTACCAACCAGAAGCTATTTGTAGATATTTTTAGGTGCTTTTTCAAATACATTAACCAATTCAAGTCAGTTGGATAAAAATTTGTACAACCTATATAAAAGTTGCACAAACTGTGACCAATCGTCAGCGTACAGATTTTGAGCAGATATTGTTAGAAGTTCCCTGAGGCATCTTCAGTTGCTGAAAGATTATTCGCTTATAGAATTATTACATCTGGAAAAACGGAAGAAGAATTTTTGGGAATTTTATAACAGTCACTATAATCGAATGAAAAGCTAATGACAATTTTGATCTTTCTTCCATTATTCTTTCCTGTCTCAATGCTATTGATTCCAAGAATAAGATAAGGTTAGCTATTGATATCCTTCGCAATGTAGATATCTCTTTAATCAAAAACGAACAAATTGTTAGGATGTTAACTGATTTTTGTCAATGATTGTACTGTTAAAGAGTTAATCAAGATGGAGGGAAAAATCCCTGCAAACAATATATAAAATTAGAGCTAAGAGTACGACTAGTAATGCAGATAAAATCAAAGTTGTTCACATAGCAAGAGAGCTTAGAAGTTATAATTTACAAGGAAAGCAGATAACAAATAGCTCAGAGAAATGGGCACGATTTGATATTTCGTTAGCGTTTCTTAATAAGATGGATTATGATTCATATATTAAGAGTTTTTTTGATAATTATTTTGCTTTTAGTAGAAACTTCAGAGGACATCCCAAGATTCATGGCAATATTTTTATAATAGTCGTCATTTTTCTAATTTTATTGATGATTTTATTGGTAAGTTGAAGACGATGCAAAAGAGGGAAACCTATCGATGGTCTCATATTCTTGCTTGGACATGTGCATATTTGGTTACAGCAGATACAAAAGAATCAAATAGTTGAGAAATTATATAGACCAATTATTCGATACTTAAAAACACTAGGTTTAGAGAACATTGTAGCGATTCGTCGCATATTAGAACATGACATCTCATCAGCACTTTGTGATTCCTTATTTGAAGAAGTAGAACGAAAAGAAGGAATTACAGAAAAAAATTAGGTGGTTTCTTTTTATAAGAGGTAATCATTTTAAAGGAGGATAAAGAAATGTCTCAAGAGAGAAGATGTTTAGTAGGGCACGATAGTGATGCTTTTTGCTGCGATTACTATGTTTACTATTACTGCTATTACTGTCATTATTGTTATAACGATTATTATTATCCTTATAGTCTATGCTGGTGCATTCATTGGAGGGTTTTATGCGCTGAAAAACTATTTTCTGTCTTTTAAGCACAATGTGTATGATAGCAATAGAGATTCTGTTAAAGTAGAATGAATGTTATTGTAGTAAAGAAGGTGATAGTATGGTTAAAGATCAACCCGCAAAGATGAGTTACTTTTTGGTAAAGGGTATAGAGATCTTTGGAATACAATTAAAAAGCTAGTCTCTCAAATATTGGTTCTGCTACAGACCAATTCGTACTTGCTGGTGAAAGTGGGTTTTTCTCTTTTTTTGGTGGCGTTCATCTAGTAGCATCTATATGTATATTTGTCTTTGGTACGATTATGACTGTCTTGACATCTTTAATACATATATTGGTTTTATTACTCTTATTTTTTTGATTTACATTGGATTTATTATATTATGGGTTGTGGATCGAATTTATATACTGATTCATAAGATTAAAAATGCTTGTCCAAATCCTGACTGTCAGTCAATGTTTTTTTATACCTGTATATGAGTGCCCAGAATGCGGTGTGAAACATACAAAAATTAATTCCTAGTAAATATGGCATACTAAAGCGAAGATGCCAATGTGGGAACAAAATCCCGACTACGTTTTTAAATGGGAGAAGTAAGCTAAAAGCATATTGTCCTGCCTGTGACAGTACATTATCCGGAGATACAGCTAGTCGTCAGTATGCATTTCCCATCATCGGAGGACCTTCTGTTGGGAAGACTTGTTTTATAAATATGGCCATTAATCAGATGATACAAGATGTTGCGCCTGCAAAGAATTGGGAATTGAACTTTATTTCTGATAGAGAAGAAAGAGAACACTCTCTAGCGATGAATTCCTTAAATCAAGGGATTCGATTAATGAAGACTGAATTGAATTCATTGACTGCATATCAACTTATGCTAAAATTACCCAATGAATCGATTGGACGTCGCATTTATATTTATGATATTTCGGGTGAGATGTTTTCTAGTAGTAGTGATGTTCAACATAATCTTGCCTACAGTTATGCGAATGGCTTTATTTTCATTATTGATCCTCTCACCCTTAGTCAGTTTGCTATTGATGTACAGGGAAAAATTGACTTAAATGCTTATGGGGCGAGTTCAAAAGATTTTGATGATATTTTAAATATTATGCTAATAAATCTTGAAAAGATGTTTGGCTTGAAGGATAAAGACACATTGAAGCGGAATTTAGCAGTGGTAATTAATAAAGTTGATATACCTACTTTGGAGGAAAAATTGGTGACACTGCTGTTCAGCAATATATTACAGAGAATGCTTCTTGTAAAAATTACATGGATGCACGAGATGCAGTTTGTCGTGAATTTTTAGAAAGTTATGGAGCAGGTAACTTTGTCCGTACTGCTGAAGCAAAATTTAAGACAGTGAGGTATTTTTACTTGTAGTGCCCTTTGGTCATAATCATGAAGGACAGCCTTATAAAGGGAAAAATGTCGTTGACCCGATAATGTGGTTATTGCAACAGGTCGATACAAGTATAAAAGTTGATTGATTAAAAAAATCACACGAATGAAATTAAAAGCACTTCATTGGAGCCATAATTACTCTGATGAAGTGCTTTTAAACAATTGGATGAAGGGTAGACAAAATGAAAATGATTAAAGTTATTCTTGCACTAATAACTATAATGGTCATAGTTGCTTTTTTTATACTCTACAAATCATTTAAATAGTACTTTTTGTGGTTTTGGCGATTGTATTTTATAGTATTAGTTTGTTGATTCACTTGATAGCACATGAATGTGGGCATTTGATTGGTGGTATTATAAGTGGATACAAATTGCTATATTTTTCAAGTTGGCCCATTTAGAATTTTTCGATGAAGGTAAAATGGGATTTAGTTGGGAGAAGTCTTTAGTTGGACAATGTGTGATGGTTCCTTATCAACGGTATCCTTTTAAAATTTAAAGCGTATAATCTTGGTGGCATTTATGCAAATCTTACAATTATAATTTTGTGTTCTGCTTTTATGGTCTTTTCACTCATTTTTGGTCATCGTTATTATTTCTTGAAATTTTTTTAGTAGGTACAAAAAGATTTTTAATCAATGCAATTCCCTATAAATCTCATTCTGTTGTCAATGATGGTTATACGGTTATGCTTTTTAAAAAAAGGAGATGCAGTCCAAAAAGATTATGCAATGTACTTAAATCTATATAGTAAAAATACTTTTTGAATAAGCCTATTATACGAAAACAGTATATATGAGAGCGAAAACTATACTGATCGAGATGAATTGCTATATTACATGGAAATTCAAGATATGTTGAAATCATATAGAGAACAGAATTCTCGGTAATATTCAACTTAGATAGTTTTAGAGATAGTCTTCATGATAAACTTAGTGAGAACGCCTTTATCAAAAATTGCAAAGACTTTTTAATTCGTCTTTGATGATACTTCTCAATGTACTACCATTGTTATACTGCTATTAATAGCATAAAATAATAGAGAAAACATTTAAGTGATTTGATGGATAGTTGACAAAGATTGGTAGAGGTGTCGCTTATGGGATTTTTGGCTATATGTGTTTCTAGTAACTTTATTAATACCTTTTACACTACTATTAATGTGGTATATCTGTCCTAAATTTAAAGAAATTAATACGACAAGTGGCTATAGAACAACATTATCCATGAAAAAAATCAAGAGACATGGGATTTTTCACAAAACTATTGTGCCAAACTTTCCTTATATATGTTTTTTTCCTTCACTGATATTGTCGCTTGTGATTATGCCATTTTTTTATCAACCAATCCACTACAATCATTGGATGGATGGGACTGGTTGTGACGCTAGTGCAAATGATGAGTTTTGTGGTAATTACAATAGCTACTGAAAAAGCACTAAAAAAAGAACTTTGATGAAAAAGGGCAATAGAGATGAAAATCTTGATTGATAGAGTGACCAATCCTCTTAATAATCGCATAGATTAAAATTTATAACCAAAGTATAGATAAAAATTCAAGACAAAGTATTGTACGATAGAAAAGGAGAGTAAGATGGGATTTTTTAAAAAAATTTAATTGGCAAGAAATCAGAAAAGACAGCACACAAGGGCAATGTGATTTTATCTATGCCGTTATTTAAAGGCGAGCAAGCCTATGTCTTGAGTGATGTTATAGAGGATTTAAAGTCATATTGGGGACTTGAGATCAAAGCTATAGAGGGAGATAGTGCGACAGCGACCTTTGTCATCGACGGTGAGCTTGTGGCTTTGGCGCTGATGCCCTTGCCAATACCTGCTGAGGAGCTTGAGCCTTTGTATGATTATGCTTATCTATGGGATGGGGTAGCCCAAGAGGTGGAGGCACATACCATGCACGCTATCGTTTCCGTGCTGTCTGGCAGTGAGAAACCTTTAAAAAGCTATTCAATACTTTCTAAGGTCAATGCCTCTATTTTGCGCACCAGTGAAAATGCTATAGGTATTTACCAAGGTGCTGCCACCTTGCTACTACCTAAAAATCTTTATATTAATTTTGCAGAATTGATGAAAGAGGATAGCTTACCAATTTCACTTTGGGTCTATATAGGCATTGTAAATGATGGCGAGAAGCGAAACCTCTATACTTATGGGATGAAAGAATTTGGTAAAGCTGAGATAGAAATTATAAATTCGGCTAAGGCTGCTAGTGAGCTATATGACTTCCTCCTCTCAATCCTAGACTATATTTTAAGTGAAGATGTCATTCTAAGTGATGGTGAAACCATTGGTTTTAGCGAGGAGGAGAAGATTAAAATAACAGCCTCAAAAAGCTGTCTACTTAGAAGGAGAGTCTTTGAAATTAGAGTTATAAACATACGTTTATAGGCTAGAAAAAGAATCTGATTTTAAACAAAATTATTGTAGATTTTTAGGTGGTAAAAAAATAATGTTACATTATTTCTTAGTAGGGATGGAAGATATACTCGCTTATGACGTTATATACATACCTATGGGTATTATTGCAGTAATAATAATGCTAATTTTTTTGTCGTAGGCTGTCGATTACACTTCAAAGTGGTGGTCGTTTTTTTGGTCACCCCTATGAAATTAAAGATGGTTTTTTTCTACATTCATAGTGGTATTGTGCCCTGGCAAGCGAAAGATTGTCTTGAAAAAAATATTGATCAAGTGAACATTCATTTGATAAATGGTAGAAATTCTAATGGTGATCGGTACCATATCGAATTAGAGATGATAGAGGGTAGAAATAAAGCTTTCTTCGTAGGACAATCCAAGAGAGTAAAAGATGAGATTATTGACATGAGAAGACAGTTAAGAAAAAAAGAGTAAAGGTATATTATTACGATTATACAAAGTGATGCAAAAAAATAGAGCCTAGGTAGGTGTAGTGATGACAAAGGAAGCCTTACTTGCCCTGTGGCATGGAGAAAAATTGGACAGATACTATCGGAGGCAGTTATTTTTGTCAGTCATCAATTTGAAAAGGATTTACATTTTTTTCTTTCACTGGATATGGCGAGGAAGAAATTAATAGTATGTCAGATAGTTTCATGAAGAAATTGGCTAGTGAAATTAATGAATTGAACCAAAGGGCAAAGCATCTTATCCAAGCACAATGTTGTGGTGATGATCGCCAAAAATTGGCACTTACAGATGTGATCTTTGATAAGAGTGGCTGTTATGGTGCCTTTGCACTAGGCTATCATGTAGGAGAGTCACCTGCGGGAGACTTATATGTTTTGGTAAAATTTGATGATAATTTTCAAGGAGATGGCGAGCTGATTTATGAGGTTTATTAGCTTGTACAAAATGGAGACAACGATGATACAAGAAAAAAAGCTTTGGTCACCCTAAAAGATGAAGTAGCAGTGGACTATCCTTTTTCTGATGATTTGCCCATGATTTATCTAGGTAAAATTTCTAATATGCCAGAGCATGGTATTTTTTTATCGGCCAATCAGGAAAATGCTATTTTGGCTATCATATTGATAATTTTAGAATGTTAGAAGAGGATGAGGTATAAATTAATATTTCATAAACCTAAAAAAATGAAGATGATGAGTAAGTAACGGTATTAAATTGTTCAAAAACTGAAGGCAGTTCCTGAGTGGGATTGGGCTTCAGTTTTTTTATTGAAAATACATAACATGTACTTGTGTTTAATACAAGTACATGTTATAATACCACTATAGTCTTGAGAGGAGATTGATTATGGACACAAAATTTTCAATTGCACTTCATATTTTAGTATATATCGCAGAAGCAACTGGTGTGGTGACTTCAGAACTTTTTAGCCAAAAGTGTGGGAACCAATGCCAGTCACATTAGAAAAAAATTATTACTTTGTTAAAAGAGGCTGATATGATTGAGAGTCAACAAGGCAAAAAGGGATGGTGCTAAAGGTAAAAGCCGATGAACTGACTTTAGATAAAGTGTATTTTTTTCTATCTATCCAGAAAAAAAGAATTACTTCATATTCATAACACAGCAAATCAAGAATGCCCTATAGGAGAGAATATTAAAAAAAGCTTTTGCAACCAATATTTGAAGCGTCAGAGAGACAGTTGATTTTAAATTTAAAGCATAAGACACTTCAGTCTTTAATTGAAGATATGTACAAGCTTCATAACCAAAAAGAAGAATTAGGAGAGAAAAATATGAGAGCCGCACAAGTAGAACAATATAATAAGAACAATATTTCAGTAAAAATGGCTAACATAGAACGACCAACAGTGGGAAAAAAATGATGTCCTTATACGTGTACGAGCAGCAGGAGTGAATCCACTGGATAATATGATTTCTCGTGGTGAAGTGAAAATAATTGTGCCATACCAATTACCTCTTGTTGCTGGTAATGAGTTTGTAGGCATTGTTGAAAAAAAGTTGGGGAGGGTGTTTCGAAGTTTAAGGTAAATGATCGTGTTTTTTTGCAAGACTACCGTTGGATAAAATAGGTGCTTTTTGCAGAATATGTAGCTGTAGATGAAAAATGCACTTGCTAAGGTACCGGACTATCTTTCGGATATAGAAGCGGCAGCCGTACCACTAACAGCGCTTACCATCATGCAAGCCCTTGAGTTAATGAAGGCAGAAAGTGGTAAGACAATCTTTATTTCTGGTGGAACAGGTAGTGTTGGTGCGATGGCAATTCCTATTGCTAAAGCAAGAGGGCTTAAGGTAATTACAAATGGAAGTGCAGAAAACAAAGATAGGGTTTTAGATCTTGGCGCAAGTCAATTTATTGATTATAAAACAGAGGATTATACTAAAGTATTAGCGGATGTGGATTACGTACTTGATACGCTTGGCGGCAATGAAACTGAAAAAAACAAATGAAAATTCTTAAAAAAAGGAGGCAAGCTGGTTTCTTTAAGGGCAATGCCAAATGGTGCCTTTGCCAAGAGAATGAACTTACCAAAATGGAAGCAGGTTGTACTAGGGTTTGCTGGGCGTAAGTTTGATCAGTTGGCAAGTCAGTATGGCGTTTCTTATGATTTTATCTTTGTAGAATCAAATGGAAAACAGCTACAGGAAGTTGCTGATATTTTTGAAACCTTACAAATCAAACCATCGATAGATACTGTTTACACCTTTGAAGAAGTTAATCATGCCTTAGATAAGGTTGCCAATGGACGCTCTAAAAGGTAAAACCATTATTACAATATAAGAAAATAAATAAGTGAAACTATAGTCAAGGATTGATTTGAGGAAAGGATAAAGATGGAATTTAAAGCAGTTAGTCAATTGCCTTTTTGAGGTAAAAAGAAGCGATAAAAACGTGTTAGTGTACGCAGTTTTTGAGGCAAAGGCATTAACGACAGAAGATAAAATAAACTCATGGATTTTAATAACGGTCTAACCAATCCATTTGATATCAATGTTAGGGTGCAGTATATTAGCAAAAATTCTGGCGCAGAAAATGTCCAACTTGGCACTTATGGCACGATTCAAGGTGCCAAAGACTTTTGGCAGTGACTGTAAAAGATGAGCCTTTTGCTATGGAGGCAGTGGGCTATCAATTCGAAAAATTTGGTATTGTATGCTACTGATATAGGAATAGGCACCGTATGGCTAGCAGCGACATTTAGCAGAAAAATTTTGAAGATGCTATGGAAATACGTGAGGATGACTTATTCCCTTGCATTTGTCCCATTGGTTATCCAGCTGAAAAACGCTCACTGGTTGAAAGAGTGACAAGAGTTGGTCTTGGGTCAAAGAAAAGAAAAGCATGGGATCAGTTGTTTTATCTACAAGATTTCACCAAACCAATGACTCAAGCAGATGCCGGAGAGTATGAGCTGGCGCTTGAAATGCTGAGATTAGCCCCTAGTGCAACCAATGCTCAACCTTGGGCAGTTGTTAAGGAAGGCAAGTATTATCATTTCTTTTTGTCATTATAAGAACAGCATAAGCGATGATATGAAAAAGATAAAACACTTGGATCTTGGTATCGCCTTAGCACATTTTCATCAGACGGCAATGAGTGATGGATTAAGTGGAGAATTTGAACTAAAAGCAATCAATTTCCCTGTTCCGGAGCAGATGCATTATGTCATATCCTATCTATCAAATTAAGCATTAAAACACAGGTGTTTATTATTTTTAAGTCTATTGGGGAGAAATCCTTGATAGGCTTTTATTTTTGTCTTTTTCAATGCGATGAAAAAAAGAGATACGCTAAGCTATTGAGATAAAAGCTTGCAGATTTCTTTGTAGCGACTTATTCTTATCTAGATGGTATTAATTACCTGTATCACAGAAGAGATTCATGTATGTAAGTAAGGATGATGAGACTAGAAAGGATGGGTATTACTGTGACTGAACTAAGGCAAATACATGATTTTGCCATCAAATGGGCTGATAAGTTTCGTGATCCAAGCATCAATCCTATAGCGATAGGTAATCACACTATGGCGAATGATTGTGCTAGACTTGGATTTAAGTGGGAGGATGCTCATGTCTTTTTCTGAAAAATATGGTCAAGCAAGCAATGATTATAAGATTTTTGGATCAAATCATTGATGCTATCACAGATATTGCCTTACTTGGGTCTGCGATTTATGCACAATGCAGGTATTTTAGTCATCAAGCGTATATTAGAGAAGAGACTTTGGCACAAGAAAATCGCTGGTGGTTTATCTTGGCACTTAGTCGACTGGCAGTGCTTTCTGGGAGAATCCTTTTGTCTTTCAAGGTACCTTAAAAGAACTTGCTATTTTATCAGATGAGATTCCTAGGCAACCTATGGTAGGGGTAGATGAGGAGGAAAAGCAACACCTTATTATTGATCATGAAGGATGGGTGTGGTTTTTTTAGGCTATAGTTTCAGAAAAAAAGCAACTTTTATGAAACGACACGAAAAAAAGAAGTTTAAGATTAAAAAAATTGGATGTAGAGCGTTTATTTGACGCATTTACAGCGTATTTTTAGTAAGCCTTATGATGAAGTGTTTGCTTTAGAAACTGGTAATTGGATATTGGAGCTGACCAATACAGAGGGGAAGACCTATAGATTTCGTGGCGCACTATGTGCCAATTTTTGAGTATAAAGGATAGATTTGTCAGATCTTGTGCGTCATACGGTTTGGATAGATGGCTTGTATGTATTTGATGGTCATATCGAGCTAGATGCTATCACTAGGCTGACACTGGATTATCAGAGGATGAGGACAATTGAGCAAAAAAACGGGGTAGAGGGGTACAAATCAGATGCTCTAGTATGGGAGTATAATGAGCATCTGATGATTGATAGGGCGACGGCGACCCTTGAACATATTCAAAAAAATATTGGGACAGGCTATAATATTTTTCATAGATATGAGCTTGCGGACAGTATTGAAAGTTTACTAGAAGAGATTGATGTACAAGACCTCTTCACCAATATTGAAGGCGATCCCAGTGATGTGATTGATACATCAAATGAAATACAAAAAAATATAAAATTACAATAGACTACGAGAAAAACCACAACGTATCATCGAGGGGAGCTATGATAAAAATGGTCTTCCAGATGATTTTTTTCAGCGTTTATAGAAACAGTAGATTCTTTTTGTTCATCTTTATGATAGAGGAGAGATTTTTTTGATCCCTTTGTTTATGGTCAAGCAAAAACGCCGTCAATCGGATTACATTTTTTTGCAGTGTTATCTTCGATAGAGGCTATAAGCACTATTATTATCTAACAGATGATGAGGGTATAGCAGTTGGGGATTTTGTCATTGTTCCAGCAGGCCGAGATAATCATGAAGCAGTGGTAGAGGTTGTAGCTATTGAATACTTTAGTAAAGAAAATGCACCACTACCTGTGGAAAAACCAAGAAAATCCTCCGCAAATACATTTATGAGGGTGATGATTGACTGGATTAAGTGGTAGTTGATAGGGTGTGTTGGATAGGAGGGCGTGAAATGACACTAGAAGTTGGAAAAAAACGTATCGTATCAAAAAAGCCTTGTTTACCTTTAAAGAGGGCGAGTTGTGGACTTTAGTAGATAAAGGTGTATTGGCATATTTTGGCGAACATCATTTCGTCTTTATCAACGAGAAAAAGGAAAAGCGCACTTTGGTGCTCTATGATGGCTCAGATGAGGAGATGGAGGTTTATCGCCATTTTGAAGAATATTTTGAAGAGACTGAAGCTATCGAGTGAACCACTTCAAGAACTCAATAGTTTGGTATTAGCAATACGATAAGGAGCATAAAAGCATGAAAAATAGAGCAATATCCTACTTGGCTAGAGGGGCATATCAAGGATGGTCTAGAGGAAAAAAATCTATGGTAACTCTGTGTTCAAGTACTGGCAACGAATGGCTTGAAGTGTGGTACTATGGGGAGCTATTTACCATAGCAGGTGAGGCGCAACCTTATATTGTAGATAGTGATGAGGCGCCGGCGCTAGTGGTAGCACATGATAGAGACACTGGCGAGAACTTTGTTATTTTTTGATGGTGGGCGCCATGGTTATGACAATATGTTTTGTGATGAACATGATTTGGTAACCTTAGAAAATCGTTCGCTTAAGCCCTATGAAATGCCGGTTTCCAAGCTTCTCTTGACGCTCGGCTACAGTATTGACTATGAGGATGAAAAAGATAGTTTTGATATAGATGAGCGTGGTATGGTGACCTTGATAAATGGGAAGGCTATCCCTTGGGCACAGGTCAAGCGAGATGGTATTGACTATATTGCGCTTTTTTGTGTGGATGAGAAAGGCAAGGCGATTCAGATTTTAGATGTAGAGCTGGCATAAGTAGTGCGATTTGAAGTAGGATGGCTAGAGGAGAGAGAATATGTCAAGATTAGGAATGTTGTATGCCTTAGAGGAAGATGAGGTTCAAAAGCTTTGCAAAGTACCAAGTGAAGAAAGGTATGACTATATGTTGGAAGAAATAGAAGAGGCGTTATTTGGCAGTGTGCGGAGCTGTGAATTAGACAAGGCTTGGGAAGGTATCCAGTATTGTCTAGGAAATGGTGTATGGTGTGAGGATAATAGTGTTCCGACGAATATTATCTTTGGTGGCGAAATACTCACAGAAACAGAGGATGAGATAATAACTTTAAAAATCTTATGAAGATGTTGGTGAAATTGTGGCTTATCTTCGCCAAAAATCCTTTACAAGAACTGATTGAAAAATTTTTTTGGCAGATTCAAGATGAGGACTTTCCCTATAAAAATGATGAGGGACTAGAGCATACTTTGGGATGGTGTGAAGGAATTCTTGAGTTTTATGAAAATGCACTCAAAGAAAAGCTTCAAGTGATTTTTACCGTTGACTTCTAAAGGCTAGCTCATGGCTCAAGCATAAAAAAATAATTATGGAGAGGAAAGATGACCTTGGACGAAAATAGAAAAAAATGGTTACTGCTAAAGATGACTAGCCTAGTATTGTTTTTTTACAGTATTTCTTATGCTTTTTTACAGTATGCTTCATACTGATGATAATTATACAGCGATTGAGTTTGAGGGCAAAAGAATTGGAAACAGTGTATTTCATGAGTATGATGGAAAACTCTATGCACTGATTCCAAGTGGTGGTTATTACCTCGTAGAAGATGCAGACCTCAGTACATTTAGATTACTCAATCCTGGTGAGTATTATGATACTCATGTTGGTGTGGATAAAAATGATGTTTACTTTGGCAATACGAAAATTAAGGATTTAGACCCTAAATCAGTGCGTGCAATTGGCAGGGGTTACTATAGTGATGGCAAGAATAGTTATTTTTGCTCGGTACTTTCAGAGAGAAATCCTGACCTTTCAGTCCTTATGGAAGGGTTTCAAACCATGCTTTATAGTTTTTTTCTAAAGACAAAAACCACAAGCCTATATTTATCCCTATCAAAAAAACTGGACACAGAAAAACCATTAAACCATTTAATTCTATGATATTTTTTTGCAACAGATGGCACACAGATTTATTATAAGGGTAAAAGCACTTGAAAATGCTGATAAAGAGACCCTAAAGGCAGTATCGGAAACAGGAGAGTATTTTTGTGATAAAACCAATGTGTATTATCAAAATACGCTTTTGCCAATTAAAAATACTGGAGATTTGACCCTTGTTTCTGTCAGTCAAGGTGATGATTTCCTATATGATAGAAAAATGGTGAAGTTTTTAATGGTACCTATAGGTTGGATGAAAAAAATCTGCACCATATGAAGTTATCGGAAACAATAGCGCATAGCTATAATTTAATATTTGTTGCTCGTGATGGCGTTTATTTTTACAATTCAAAAACCAAGAAACAAGAAAAAAATAGGGAGAACTGTTTTTAAAGGAAAAAAATCAAGCATTTAACCGACACGGTATTTTGTGATGATGAAAATATGTATTTTTCTCAATGCTTTTGAAACCTTTTAGTCGCACCAAATCTAATGGGCAAAAATTATATTCAAAGAATACAGAAGTGGTGTATTTTGACCAAAAAGAGGGTTGGAAAAATAAAAAGATATTGGTCTAGGTACTTTTTGGCTCTATTTGGATTAAAAAAATGGGAAATATTATTATTTTGATAGTTTAGGTAACGAGCAACTGGTCAATGATACGGTGTTTGAAATTACGGATAAAGATGCATTGACTGAGTTATTATCAGATGCCGATCAAATCAATGTGGATAGGCTAAGAGAACTTATCGACCAGAAAAATGCAAGCACTTTCTGGAGAAGTCCAGTTAAAAGGCAACTGTAAGATATGGACTACCTAAATATAGCTATCTATTATTTATTGTACTGGTGCTTGTCCTTAGAAAAGGTATTAGGGTGTATAGAAAGAAAGAGGCAGAACAAGCTTTATACAAGAGGTGATTCACTTGATGAAGGGAAGATGACAGCTTCTCAATCATTCAATCCAATCCTAAACGCCTATGACAAAGCCTTACTGCTCCTTCAGCAGAAATCAGATAGACTGGATAAGATGGACTGGCATACCTCAGAAGAGGCAGAAAAAAATTATGGCTGGGTATGATGAGATACAAAAATGAGTTGATGACTTTGATACAAACAACGGCACAATACTGCCCTTGTCATGAAAAAGCTCAATTCTGCTATCATACAACTCGCCTTATGGAGTGGTTGTGCTGAAGAAATAGAAAGAGGAGAGCGTTTTTGTGAGGACTTGTTATCTTCTCAGTTGATTACAGAAGAACAAGAGCAGTTATACCTCAATAATGTTAATAGACGACAAGGCTAGCATAAGGAAAATTGACATGAATGTTTTACTACAGAAAATAAACATAGAAAAAGCAAAGTATCAACAGAGAACTTTTTCTTTGCGATAGGGTTTTTGTCCGGAAATAGGTAAGCACTTGCTCTGTGTCCATATTTCATGGATTGCAGGTTATGAGCGATATTATGCCCCTTGATGATGGTGATGTCAAATGGTATGAAACGGCACAAGAGGTGTTTTGTAAAAATATGAAAAAAAGAAATCAAAGCTTACCGAACCAAGCGCTTTATTGGTGCAGGGGCATTAAGAGATTATGATTTTAGTGTTTTGCCTGATGAGGTACTAAAGCGATTGAAGGGCTATCCGAGCTTTAAAGGCTACTACCATAAAGATGGACTACTGTATGCTCAAGTTAAGATAGAAGATAAGTACTTTTTGCTACCACCAATTTTTTTGATGACCAGCAAATGTGTACTAGGGACTAAAAATGATTATTGGGGGAATATGATGAGTTTCTATAATTTCATTCAGAGAATTCTATTTAACACCTATGAAGAATGGTACATGAAAAGCCCTCTTTCCAATCATCATGGTTTTCACATTGTGGGTATTGATAACTCACTTAAAAGCCATGCGAGATGGTTATATGATGTACACAGAAATACGCCCACCACAGGCTATAAAAAGGGTGTACCGCTATGAAGGCTGTTGTTGGCAGAAGTGACGATTTGGTCGATCTCTATCTAAAAAAATTGATGGTAAAACTTATTGTATTTCTGATTTAAGCTACGATGAGACTGTGCAGATGATGCGATTATTTGTCAAAAAAATCACTACTTCCAGAAGGACAAACCTACACAGAAGTTTTAGAAAGTGATAATGAAAAGCTACAGACCGCCTTTTGCTGAATTATCCGAACTTTTGATAAGGGATGAAAAAGTATACAAAAATTTTTTTCTAAAAAAAGGTACAGCCCTAAAACGATAGAGGCCATCGAAAAAAAGCATGGTATACCCTTTATGAAGTCCTATTGTATAAAAAAAGGCAGTAGAGCTGGATTGGAAAAACTGAAAAAGAGGATTTTTATTTTTTTGCCCTTAAGAAATTGGATACAGATTTAACCTTGGAAATAGACGAAGCCAGTCTAGATGAGAACGAAGGCATTTACAAATGGAGCGAAGTTGTAAATACTCTATGGACAGACCATGTTTTGACAGCCATGGATATTGACTCCGATAGCTATGTACTGATGATTCTCACTAAGGAAGATTTTGAACGCGCTAAAACCTTGGCAAGGACAATCTTGCATAGGATAGCACCCGCTGAAGAAATGTAAAATAGAAAATTGCTGTTGAGATGCGAGTACGTTTTTTACAACTATATTTGCAGGATAAAATTCAGAACATATGGAGAGAAAACATGACAGACTTATTTTTTTATTATTGATACCAATAGGTGTTATGCTCTTGAGTTTAGGGATTAAGCATACCATTCGTTTTGCTAAAAACTGAAATCATCTACGAACTGCCTTTTCTTGAAAAAGAGGGTGTTTTTACCCTCTCCCATGAGGGAAATTATGGGTTATGGCTTAGTGGACAACAGTTTAGGAAGGCACCACTGGGCGAATTTGGTCTTAGTCTTATCAATCAAGAAACCAAGCAGAGGATTCCTTTGTCAGCAAGCCTTATGCGTACGACGGTAACTGGGGTTAAGATGGCAAGAATGAAGCTTTATTCATTTTGGGCAGAGGCAGGTACCTATAGTATTTCCTTGACGGGTGAAAGTGGCTTGAGAGATAGAATAGAAGGTACTATTGCCAATACAATAATTAAGCAGCCTGTAGATTATAGTTTATTCTCGATTCAAGTGCGTGAGGATAGCTCTAGCTACCTAATGATAGGCGGTATCTTGGCGATAATATTAGGGTCAGCCATGATTGGTTTGGGGAGTATCCTGCCCTTTGTTTTTATAAGCTAGAACAGTAATTTAAGAGCTATCAGCGATATCATAATTATATTAATAGTGTCAAAAATGACGTCTATTGCTTAGTGATTTTACCAAGTAATAGACGTCATTTTAAGATAGAAGAATAAGGGGGCTAAGAAGAAAAATGACATTTTTATATTGCAGAAGAAGGCAAAGTGATAAATATTGGTTACGAAAAACACAACAATTGCCTATTATGGCAGTGAGATAGACTTAACCTATGAAACAGAACCGCCACATGGTGATGGGATTTTTTTCTGCAAGACTACCATTATTGGATAAGGTACTTCCCTTTTGGCTTTATGGTAGGAATTTGGTCTTTTTTAGATGCCTATTATTTACTGGCAGAAATGGTTGAAAAAGGTACTTGGTCTCCGATTACAAGTGTGCTGATTAACATTCATACGGGAGAATATGCCAATTTAGGTCATTGGTATAATCATATCATTATAAAAAAACAGTAGGGGTTGAATTACAAAATGATGACGATGGAAAAACTTTGATATTGAAAAATGTTAATAATTTGACGTGGCTATAGGGGGTGCTAGAGCGCTATTGTAACTTATATTACCTTGAAAAGAGGATTATATTCGTTTATAATTCAGACTCCAATATGATTACGCTGGTAATATATTCACAAGGCAGTAGTATATGAGCTTTACTTTGATACATACAAACGTTACTGGGATTCTAATTTCTATCTTTTTTGTCAAGGAAAAGGGGAGGATTAGTGTTGGTAAGGATACAAGTATAGCAGTGTCATTTTATGTTGGTAGTAGAAAAAAAGCATTGAGAGACTGATGGGTTTAAGATGCTAATCTTAATTTTTTTAAGGAGAGAGATGATGAAGCGTAAAGGTTTATTTGCCAAAGCATTGGCAGTGATAATTATGTTAAACCTTATTCCACAAAGTATTGTTCCTGCTTATGCAGAAATGATGGCAGATGATGTTGCCATGGTTAGCGAGGCAGGAGGGGATGGTACAAATGTTTCAACTGAGGCTTTCTCCCCAGGGGGAACTGACACAACGATAGAAACGACCGTTGAGCCTGCTACAGTAGAGACAAATGAAGCAGTTGTGGCCAATACAGAGCAAGTCGCACCTACAGATAACATAGGTGTAGCTCAGGCTAGCCCTAGTGTAGCTGTCACTGATACACAGCAAGGTGTGGTAGCTGCTCCTGCTAATGGTATGGATACAGCTGTACCTAATCAAAATGAAGGCACTGATCGTTCATTAGATGCTGGGTTGACTGCTGAGGGTGCTGCTTCTGTTACCAAGATAGAAGATGAAGCAACACAAACAGAAAACCAAGAGGCCCTAACACCAGCCTATTCTTATACTTATACTGCGCCTGATGGTATAGTGGCGATTAAGATTGATGCACCAGAAGGTGCTTTTCCAGAAGGGGTACAGGTCAATATCGAAAAGGTAGCTTCTGAAAAGATTGTTGATGCGATTAAGAATGCTTCGGCAGTTGAAGACCTTAGTGCTGCTGATGTTGTTGCTTATGACTTTGACTTTTACAAAGATGATGAGCATCATATCGAACCTAAAAAAAGCAATTTCAGTGACCTTCCAAAATGTGGCCATCGGAGAAGACAAAACAGTCTCTGCTTTCCACCTTGAAAATGAAGCTGCTCAAGCTGAAGCGGTCACTGTGACCAATGTCGATGATGCTACTGGTGCAGTTCAAGTGCAGGCTGCTGACTTTTTCTATTTACGCCATTGTTAGTACACCGGCAGCGACTACAGATGGCAAAATCTGGATAGATAATGATACATCAACAACCTATAACACCATCAATGATGCAGTCAATGCTGCTAGCAATGGTGCAACCATTCACATTCAAGGGAAATTTGGTGAAAATGGCACAGCAGTGACAGGTGCTGAAATTACTAAAAATATCACCTTGGACATTGCTGGCGATACTACTATGGTTGGTAATAACAACATCGATGGGATTACGCTTGCAAGTGGTAGTAAGCTCCGTGCGAGTAATGGCAGCACTCTCACGATGAGTGAATTTAGAACAGCACTCACCGTTGCAAGCGGTGCTGAGATCAACGATGGGACATATATTTTTACCAACAATAAATCAACGACTCGTGGTATCAATATCCAAGGGAGTGTCAAAGGTAGCACTGGACGTGACAGTGTCATCATCAAAGCCAATGACAAGGCTGAAACCAACTTCTATTCTGGCAATGCTACTTTTGAAAATGCAACGATTGAAGTCACTTCCCAAACATGGACTTGGAAAGATGCTAGTCCATTAAACCTTAGAAATGTTTCTATGACCCTTTCTGGCTTTGGCCAAGGCTACTATGTACAGGATGGATCGATTATTGATTCTTTTCCTTGAAATGAAAGACCCTGGTCTAAGATGGGGCTTTATACGTTATGGTTCAACAGGGATTGCCTTTCAAGGTAATGGCGCTGTGATTAGTGGCTCGACCATCCAGTTAGATTATGGTTCAAATGCTGGGCTTTCTATCGGTCTTAACAATGCAGCAACTGCAATGACCATTGAAAAATTCTACCCTAGATTTTAGAAATGGTGGTACAGGTGGATTTAATGTTAACACTGGTGACATCACATTAAGCAATACGACTATCAAAGGTGATGGTAGAAATAATGGTGCGTTATATGGCGCTCAAAATAATGGTAAGATCACAATCACAAACAATAGTTTAGTTGAGACCCCTGGCACAAGAAATGCAGACAATGGTCTTGGACAAAGACCAGACAACTATGTTGTTGTGGGTGGTTCTTTCCTTATCAAGCATGCAGAAGATTATCAGAGTGGTGCGGCGATTCCAAACCAATGGTACGGCAAATGGAAATGAAAAATTAGACTATGTTACTTTGGCTGATCCTGCATTGACCCAAGTGACAGTTTTAAATAGTTTAGGTAATACCTACACTTATACGGTTGCAAATGCTTCTAGTGATGGCAAAAACACATCTTTGCACCGACCAATAAAGTAGTCTTTGATGTTAATTCTGCTACAGGTGCCTTTGCAGATGGGACAAATACCACAAAGAGCAGAAAGACTGTTCGTGGTAATACGTTGGATTTGCTTGAAGGCAATGGCATTCCAGCAGATCCAACCAATACAAACACAGGCTTGACTTTTGTTGGTTGGTACTATACTGATGCTAGTGGCGCAGAACAACCCCTTTACTTTAGGCACTCTTGTTACAGCCGATATGACGGTTAAAGCAAAATGGAATACTCAGCAGACCATCACTCATACTGGTACACTTGAAGGGGACATCCTCATAGGAGGAGACACTGAACACACTGCAGTGAAAGATGTCAATGCAGGTGATGTCCTTGAGTTTACGAGTCGATTTAATCTTCGTCCGTTTAAAGACCAAATTCAGACAACGAGTACTCAGCTTGGTGGTGCACCAAATGCGATTCCTACTGAAAATATCCAAAGTAAATTTACGACGGTTTTGATTTTCCCTAGTGGTTTAACTTTGCCAAATACAGTAACGGCAACTTTGACCAACAATGATCTTTTTGAAATTACCAATACTGAAAAAACTGGCAATCAAGTGACAGTGACGATGGCTTTGATAAAAAATTATGCAAACTTTGCTGATCTTTTAACTGACGTCACTGCACTGCCGGATAGTCTTGAGATTGCAGTACCTAATGTTAGCGTTTCTAATACAGTAGCAGATATGGCACAATTGACGACCAAGGGTACTGTGACAGGTACTTTTAGTGGCAAAGTGACCACGGCAACGGGTGATCGTCAGCTTTATGATATGCAGTGGACAGCTGTTCAAACGCCAAATGGTAAGGATGCCATTCAAGATGCATCTGATGATACAACGATTCAATACACCATCAAGGTAGCAAATCGTACAGTATTGGCAAGTGAGGAAACCATCTATGGCGACCTTTTGATTGGAGAAGATACAGGTCATGACCATGGTTACAGGGTTTATCCGGAGGATGTGCTAACCTTCACAGGTAGACTTTATATTTCTCCAATTAAAGATAAAATTAATGCTTTAAGGGCAAGATATACTGGTGACATCACTCAGATTACGACTGAGGATATTGCAAGCCAATTTGTTGCTACCCTAAATGTGGGAAATGGGCTAACGATTGATGATAATGTGACAGCGACTTTGACTGATAATGATGTGTTTAAAATTGATAGCACAGTTAAAAATGGCAATATTGTCACTGTGACCATGTCACTCAAGAAAAAAATTATGCAAACTTCGATGCATTATATAATGATGTTAACGCTGTACCAGATATTTTAAATATGAATATAGGTGGTGTCATTGTAGATGCTTCGGTTACACCTGGTAGATTTTATAACGTTGTAGGCACTGTTGATGGTACCTTTACAGGGAAAGCGACAGCACCATCCGGAAAGTCTGAACTTTATAATTTTTAAATGGAAGGCAATACAACTTCCAGAAGGCATAAGCTTTATCCACAATATTGATGATGAAGTTTCAATTGAGTATCCGGTATACACTGTTGAAAGACCGACAGTAATCAGTTCCAATGAAAACTTGTATGGCGATATTCTAATCGGAGAAGATACTGAGCATACAGCTTTACATGATGTCAATGTTGGTGATAGTTTTACCTACACTGGTAGACTCTATATTGCGCCAATTAAAGATAAGATTAATGGACTAAAAGCCACTTATTCTGGCGATGGTAGCCAAATTGTTACAGCAGATATTAAAAGTAGCTTTACCACGACTTTGACTGTTCCAAATGGCTTGACCTTACCTAATAGTGTCACAGCGACTTTGACAGACAATGATCTTTTTAAAATTGATAGCGTGGTCAAAAATGGTAATGATGTTAAAATCATCATGTCTTTAAAGAAAAATTATGGTAATTTTGCTGATCTTTTTAATGATGTGATTGCCGTACCAGACAGTTTGAATGTAGATATACCTGGTATTACAGTAGAAAATACAAATGCACATGGTACCCAGTTGACCGCAAAAGGTACAGTGACAGGTGCGTTTACAGGTAAAGCAACTTCACCATTAGGAAAAGTTCAGCTCTATGATTTTAAATGGACAGGGATTCAAATCCCAGATGGAAAAGACTTTATTCAACCTGCAAGTGATAATGATACCATTCAGTACACTGTCAAGGTTTTAAATCAGACAGTATTAAATGCAACAGAGACTTTGTATGGTGACATCTTAATAGATGAAGATACTGAGCATACAGCCTTACACGATGTCAATATTGGTGATGTCTTAACTTATACAGGTAGGCTTTATGTTGCACCAATTAAAGATAAAATCAATGCCCTAAAAGCACGATATACAGGTGATACCAGTCAGATTGTCACAGAGAATATTAGCAGCACCTTTACGACATCTTTGATTATTCCAACTGGACTAATTATGCCAGATACCGCTACAGCTACCTTGACGAATAATGATTTATTTAAAATCACTAGCGTGGTCAAGTATGGTAATAGCATAAGAGTGACTATGGATCTAAAGAAAAACTATACAAATTTCTCTGATTTATATAATGATGTGATGTCTGTACCAGATACTTTAGATGTTGAGATTCCAAATATTACAGTTTCTGGATCAAATGTAGATGCTACAAGACTTACGGTTAAAGGTAGTGTTGATGGTACTTTCCTTGGCAGAGCGACAGCACCATCTGGAAGATCTGAAGTCTATGGTTTTAGATGGGTGGCAGAACAGCTCCCAGCAGGTAAGGGACTTTATTCAACCTGCTACAGATAATCGCTCTATCCAATACACCGTCAAAGTCAATAAACCGACGACACTTAGAACGGAAGAAAATTTGTATGGTGATATTTTAATCGGAAATGAAACTGAACACTTTACGGTTTATCCAGTGACTGCAGGTAGTACACATGCTTATACAGGACGTTTGTTTGTGGAGCCTATTAAGCAAAAGATTACTGCTCTAAATGCACAGTATGGTGGCAATCCTGAGCAAATCTTGACTGAAAACATTGCTAGCACCTTTACAACCAAGCTAGCGATTCCAAGTGGACTAATCATGCCAAATACAGTCACTGCGAACTTGACAGCAAATCCATTGTTCCAAGTGAGTAATGTGACAAAGTCTGGTCAAAAATATCATTGTGACAATGACTTTAAAGAAAAACTATACGAACTTTGCCGATCTTTTTAATGATGTCATCGCAGTACCAGATAGCCTAGATCTCACAATACCAAATCTCCAAGTCGATCCTACGACTGCTGTAGGGACGAGATTGACTGTTGTGGGTACAGTAAATGGCGTATTTACAGGAAAAGCAGTCAGCCCATCAGGTAGCAGTCAAATTTATGACTTTAGTGGCAAGCTGTCCAGACAGATGATGGACGAGACTACATTCAGTCAAGCACTGATCATGATACAATTCAGTTTACTGTTGAGGTATTGCCAAAGATACCACTCGATCCAAATGATACAACAGGTGGCATCGAAATGATTAAGATCCATGTTCATAAAATATGGGTAGGCAATACAGGCAATGAAGCAATTGTTGAAATCTACAGGGATTCTGAGCTGATTAGAACAGCAACCCTCACTAGTGCAAACAATTGGAGACAGGTATTTGAATTCTTGCCAAAATTTGATTTTGCAGGAAATGTCATCACTTACCAAGTCAAAGAACGTGATATTTATGGCTACCGATCTGAAATCAAAAGAAATGATGATGGTAGTTATGAAATCATCAATACTTGGACAGCTGGTGATAATGGCGGCGGCACCCCAGGTGGTAACAACAATAATGGCGGTGGCACCCCAGGCGGTAACAACAATAATGGTGGTGGCACCCCAGGCGGTAACAACAATAATGGTGGTGGCACCCCAGGTGGTAACAACAATAACGGCGGCGGCACTCCCAGGTGGTAACGACAATAACGGCGGTGGTACCCCAGGTGATAATAACAATAATGGTGGTAAACCAGTTCCAGGAAATGGTGACACTAAGCCAGTACCGGGGAATAACAATGGTGATAAGCCAGTACCAGGAAATGGCAATACAAAACCAGTTCCAGGGAATACTACGCAAGCACACCTACAACTGTTGAGAAGACCCCAGGTGTCAGTATAGGCAAAGATGTTCCAAAAGACTGGAGATGAGTCTAATATGGGAATTTGGCTCTCTGTCATGGCGCTTTCGATGTCGCTTATTGGAGTCAATATCATCTTGATGAGAAGACGTAAAAAACATGATTAAATAGTATAAACAGATCAGCTGGTTTTGACTAATCCTCAAGCCAGCTGATCTTGATTATAGGGATAAAAACTATCGTGAAAGAAAGGGATTAATGAAAGTAGTTAATGAAATGAAAACAAAAAGAAATACTAAGACATGGGTATGGCGAAGTATCAATATAATTTTGGTGCTGGTGTTTCTCGTTTCTGCAGGTATGGTCACCAAAATGCTCATACAAGGCAAGATGGAAGATGACGCCTTTGCTGCCTTGGCAGAGAGTGTGGAGAGGACAACACCAAAGACCATACACAAGGCTGAGAAAGAGGAAAATAAATCAGTTGATGCCAATTCCTACACCAAATACTACCTTCTGCATGAGCAGAATCCCAATTTTGTGGGCTGGCTAACTATGGATAATACTGCGGTGAACTATCCCGTGATGTATACACCGGATGAGCCGGAGTACTATTTACGGAGAGCATTTGATGGTTCTTATGCAGTGAGTGGTACGCCATTTATTGGTACAGGCGCTACCATTGATAGTGATTGTTTTATTATCTATGGTCATAATATGGATAATGGCACGATGTTTGGCACATTGGATCACTATCAAGATCCAACATTTTTTTAAGGCAAATCCAAGATTTACTTTTTACGACTTTGACAGAAAAACGCACTTATGAAGTGTTCGCTGCGGTATCTACTCAATTACTTTTATGATCATGAGGAAGGTTTTCGCTACTATCAAAGCTGTGGAGATTTGACTGAAGAAAAATTTAATACCCTTATCACTTGGTTAAAAAAATCATGCTAGCTATGAATCAGGTATTATACCAAACTATGGTGAGCAGATTGTAATGCTCTCGACCTGCAGTTACCATACAGATAATGGACGTTTTATTGTTGCAGCACGTCTTGTGAATGAAGAAAAGTAAAGCTTTTATAAAATAAAAATGGATAAGGCACGGGAATTGTGCCTTATCCATTTTTTTATTGTAGTGTCTGCTTTGATTTTTGTGGTTTAGATGAGGCGATTACTAGCGTTAATTTGCCTTATCATCAGTAATCCTTAGCACTCTTCTAAAAAAATCATAGCCACCATTGATAGAATCGCCTACTTTTTCACTATTATCTTCAAAATAGGGTGAAATGGGAAAATAGCCCCAAACCGTACCCAAGCCCCCACAGATATTGCGACCACCATCGCCACCTTTATACGAAAAAGACGCCATTCTCATAGACAATCTCTCTGCAATACGGGTCATCGGCGATATGAAGTCCAAAAGAAATTTTCTTGTTCTAAAGGATAGGGTTCATCATTTTCCATCCACTCCATATGCCTTAACTTCATAGAAAAAAATCGATATTGTTACCCCAAGGAAAAATACTACGACAGCCCTTGCCAGCTAAATACGCCCACTCTCTTTTGGTAGGAAGTGAATAACCACTAGCCATGACTTCTTGTAAAAGTTTTGCAAAAATTCGTTTCTTCATAACGTTTCCCAGACCAAGTTCCGTTTTTCTTTTTTTGTAGAGGCAAACAGTTTGGTGAATACTTAGCTCAAGTATGCCTTCTTTTTCGGCTTTTTTTATCATTTTCTGCCAGTCTTTATTTTGTTTAAGCTCATCATTGGAAATACTTGTCCAACAAGTTTCACTATAGTCTTTTTGTACGAGGAGTGGAGGTATTAGACAAGTTTCTTCTTTACTAAAATGCTCATTAAGATAATTAGAAATTTGCGCTACAATTTCCTCATCGGCGAGGTTTTTCTTTAATTTTCTTTAAAATAGAGTCTTCACTGCCACTGTCCTCTTCGTCATCATCGATAAATACATAAGCCAGTTCTGCTAAATTTTTCCTGATTAAAAAAATCTCATGCAAGGCCTTATTTGCAAAATTGACACCTAGCTTGACTGTATCTCCTGGAACAAAGACAAAGGCGATACCTTCTTTTGAACGATACACTGCTGTATAGGTTGACTTTTCAAAAGCAGAAAACGTTTCAAAATACATCAATTCCAAGTTATATCGCTCTGCAAGCGTATAGAGTAATTGCTTTTTATCATCAGTGGAAAGCAAGTCATATTGGGGATTGTATAAGTTTTCTATTGCAATAGGATTCATTAATGTGAGTCTCCTCTATATTTTCAGTGAATAGAGCAATCTAATTTACTATCAGGTAGAGTCATCTTATTTTCATCAATTCATGCCCATATATCATGCTGTGCCCTAACGCCATAGTAAGAGATTGAACCATCTGCATTGAAATTTATCTCAATTGTGTAGCGTTTCCATAAACTATAGTCGGCGGTTTGCATTTCAAGATTAAAGGAGGTATCAAGCTTGTTTTCCTCATAAGTGACAGGCGTTAGTGAAAAAAATATCAACTAATTTTTTTGGTCTTGAAATCATTGATGGAAAGGCGAGATAAGTCTGTATGATTGATTTTTAACCTTGTCCAATAGGTTATTTTCTGCTGGTAATCTATAATAGGTGATAGTGCAGTTTTTGAGCATATCAGTATCTTTCCAGGTAGGGGTGAGGCTCATCTTGCCATAGGACTTGCCATCACGAAAGATTTCGACCAATTCACCATAATAAAAGTGGTCATTATGCTCGTTAATAATTTCACTTTCAGGGTCTTTTTGAGCAAAGCTGAAACCATCAGCCAAGAGCTCACCTGCCGTTGTCTCCCCAATGATTACCTCACTTTCATCCAGTTGTACTGCAATAGGTTTTTCGGGAAAACCACTGATGGAGAAAAGCTAGTGTAAAGATAAAAGTCGTCATAAAAATCCCACCAATGACGGCATTTGTTGGAGAATAGAGGTAGTCTGGTTGAGTTGACGGCTGGCGTAACACGGAAATGATTTTAGGAATCTTTGTTAGTATCATGGCAACAATGACAATAGCAAACTGTGCTTTTAAACAGGTGTAAAGTGCTAGAGGAAAATGATGCGTTCTATAGTACATGACACTAAACATAAGAATATTAGCTGATATCAAGATAAAAATAAATGTATGGATATCTTTAAGGGCTATGCGATCTGTAACATCATCATAGTTAACTTTTATCCTACCTTGAAAGCCTTGCCCCAATTGATAAATCCACCTAGGCACTTCTTTTGCCTGCTTTTTACAGCAATGACAAGTCTACTATAGATATAAAGTGTTGCTAGAAAGCAAAGCAAGGTAAGGGCATAAAAAAGTAAATTTGTGATAAAAAAACCCATCAATACACCTCTTTTCAAATTAAAACATTATAGCATTTAGTACATTGCAATATTATATCACCTTATAACAGTGTATGATCAATGAATTGAGCTTAGAGGAGTCATTTGAAATGGTAGCGCCGGATAAAGCGTCTTAGAGTGCTATTGATTGTAACAATAGCGATACGTAAAATTTCTAATCTTGTCTTATTGAGATGGCGAAGGTATAGTTATATTAGTGATTGCAAATGATACTATAAACAATCACATATTTAAAAGGAGGTAGTATGACAATCACACAACGCTTTGAGCAAGAAAAGCTAAAGAAATTTCAAGTTTTTAATGGTGCCCAACTCAAATATTTGGCATTTCTATCCATGTTAATCGATCATGCAAACAATGCACTGCTGACCCCTATGCTCAATGGAGAGGGCTTTTTATTACACCTTTCTAATCTATTTTTCTATTTTAGGGAGGATAGCTTTTTCCTCTCTTTGTCTTTTTTTATTGTAGAAGGTTTCTTTAAGACAAGGAGTAGAAAAAGGTACTTGATGACTCTTTTAATCTTTTGGTGTTATTTCAGAAGTACCTTTTGATATGTTTACCTCAAAGGTTTTTTTGACCCTTATTGGAACAATATGATGTTTACCTTAGCACTTTGCCTCATTACCATTTGGCTAATTGATAGTCTGAAAGAAAAGTTACCAAATCAGGTCGCTTGGTATGTGGTATCAATTATTTTTGGTTATTTTGTTTTGGACTTTTGGCAATGGGACTGAGTCTTGATTATGACTACCATGCCATTATTGTAGCCTATCTTTTTATGTTTTTTTATAATAGGCCGCTTCTTGGGGCTACTCTTGGCTATCTATCCATTATAAAAGAGCTGTATTCATTTTTAGGCTTTTGCCATGACCTTGACCTATAATGGTAAAAAGGGGCAAACAGTATAAGTGGCTAAATTATGCCTTTTATCCCGTGCATATTCTGATACTTGGGATATTGCGATTTTATTTGGATATTTAAAAAAAGTGGGGAACTTTATATTTTTACTAAATAAAAAAATATGCAATTATGATTAAACAGCCAGATTTTTATTACAAGAGATATTTTTGATTTAGTCATTAAGAATGTTAGAGAGAAAAACCGAATCAATTATATGATGAAATCATTTTTGATAATGTAGAAGGCGGCAAAGCAGTACAGATTTTTACATATTGGAAGTTTTTGACACAGAACCATATTCATTTGAAAAACTAGAAAGTTTTATGGAAAAAAACATGGTCTTTTAAGAAAATTTGATTGTCATACAGAAATCTATTTGAGCAACAAGAATAGAACATCGGAAGAAAAACTTAAAAACCATATTGAGATATAGCGTAAAGTATGAGGAAATATTATGCCAAGACCAAGAACAAAAAGAAGATTTAATGATTGCAGCGAAAGAAAACTATGATAAGTTGAACGTATTAATTGCTAAGCTATCTGAAGAAGAATTAAACACACCTCTTGACTTTTTCAAGTGATAAAAAGAAAGAGGTTCATTGGAAAAAGAGACAAAAATTTAAGAGATATTTTTGATTCATTTATATGAATGGCACCAACTTCTTTTTGAATTGGGTAGATACAAATTTAAAGGGAGTGGCAAAACCTTTTATTCCAGCTCCATATAATTGGAAAACTTATGGAGATATGAATGTCGAGTTTTGGAAAAAACATCAAAATACTTCTCTTGAAGATGCAAAAGAAATGTTTCATAAATCCCATAAAGATATTTTTAGAATTAGCTGAGAGATTTACAAACGAAGAATTGTTTTTCAAAAAGATGTCTATAAGTGGGTAGGAGGAAGTGTACTTGGTTCGTATTTTTGTAAGCACTACTTCAAGTCATTATGATTGGGCGATGAAGAAATTAAAAGCACATCAAAAAAATTGTAAGAAAAAATAAGCAGATATGGAGATAATAGAATGCATTTTACGAAGGTAAAAGGAATATTATCTTCAAAAAATGGAATGAATTTATTCAGAGGCTGTACACATGGTTGTATTTATTGTGACTCAAGAAGTAAATGCTATCAGATAAACCATAGAAAAAAATCTATTGATGGTGGTATCGCTTACCGAATCCTATACAACGATGAAAAAGGTCGGTGGGGTGGTTGTAAACATTTGTGGGGAGCGTGGTGAACTTGAATTGCTGTTTGTTTCTCCTCATGCACACAATAAGGGTATTGGATATGCTGCATGGTGTGAAATTGAAAAGTTATATCCAGATGTAAAGGTTTGGGAGACCCTAACCCCCTATTTTTGAAAAAGAAATATTCATTTTTATGTGAATCGTTGTGGCTTTCATATTGTAGAATATTACAATAGCTATAACATTCCAGAACATAGATCAGAGAATCATCAAGAAGAATTGGATGGCATGTTTCGATTTGAAAAACAAATCAAGTAGGTAGCCTATCATCATAAAATAACTGACCTAAAGAAAGAAATAAAGATAAAGGTACTAGAGATGACAAAATTAAGTCGCAAAAATAGCATAGTGGACAATAAAAAGGCAAGCAATCAAAGCTTTCTTTATTTTTTTGCATGAAGAAGGGCGTTTTGATGAACCCTCCTTTTTGGAGCTGTATCATGATATTAAGGTCTTAGATAGCCTAACACTTCATGAACTAAGGGACTTGTATTTTTATTCAAAAATCAGATTTTAAGGCATCTTATCTATCATTTTGATGACAATGATTTGAGTCAAATCAGCAATTTGCCAAAAAGACTATTGGCAGTGGCTGGCATTATTGGATGAGGCTATTATTGAGGCTAGCCATACCCTGATAGGATAGAAGAGACTCAATTTTTATGAGGGTTAAAAATAAGGAGACGATATGTATAAAGGCGTTAAATTCCATAGTATTTTTTTACAGATATATTTTTATTCATCTTGCTTTCTGCTGTGATGGTTTTTTTATGTCATCGCCAATCATTTTGGGGGTATGGTGGTATTGTTTTAGGGGGCAAGGTGAGTATGACGTCCTTGCACTTTGTTTTTACGGCAGTTGCTATCTTGGGTATCATGGCACTAATCTTGTCTTTTTGAATTGGAAAGTAACAGTGTGTAAGGAAGGCATCTATTTAAAAAAGATAGACTTGCTTGTACAATGGCATGAGATTGAAGCCATTAGCCATGTTTGGATTAATGAATCGAGTAAGCTAATGGCAAATCCTTTTTTATACAATCGTAAAACCCTTGTTATTTATCGGTATGAGAATAAACCTATCTGTGTGTATAATATTTCCTTGTTGGCTTTGTATGTGATAAAGTGCTATCAGTTCAAGCTCAAGACAAATCTCATCAGTGCCACTTTGGCAACAGGATTCAATATTGCCTTAAATCTAGGGTTCTTATATGCGGGCTTTATCAAGCATTTTGACTTGTCCTTAGCAATGACAGGGCTTTGGCTAGGCTTATATGCCATAAAAATCTCTCATACTCCCCACTTGTCATGGTAGCTTATCAAAATAGGGTGCATGGGTGTTATTTGGCACATGCGACGGCATACCACAAAAAAATTCATTGAAAACCATTAATTTATAGGCATGATATAAAAAGGCTTTTTTTCGTAAGCTATCTCAAAGGATAGTACGAAAAAGCCTTTTTATGGTTGTGCCTTAAAGAGGGGTGTTTTATCCTATCTCTGTGCCATCTAATGTAGGGGGATTTAATTGCCTTTTCTTTTTTACTTTGACGGTGCAAGTAAAAGAGAATATAAAACATCGGCACAATGCAAAGGTAAGAGACGATGGTCAAAAAGGGTATTGGTAAAATCTGTATCTAAAAATGGTGGAGACTACCACTTAAGTTATTGATGGCATGGGCAAGAAAGACCAAGAACAACGATCTGCTTTTTCATGAAATAGCCTACAATAATCCCCATCATGGCGGTGTAAACCCCTTGGATAAAGCTACCATGCCAGATGCCAAACATCACCCCAGAGAGGACAAAGGCGAACCAAGGAAGGGTTGTGACCTTTTCCAGACTGTGAAAAATAAGGCCTCTAAATAAAAATTTCTTCTACAAGAGGGCCGACAATCACAATCGCTAAAAAAGTCCAAATAAATGCCCCTTGCTCCAAATCATCATAGAGTTCAGAAAAATGCTCTGCTTGCTCACTTAAGATAGTGGAATAATTGGCAATGAAATCTATAAAATTGAGCCAAAGGGTGGATAAGCCACCGACACCAAAAGCCAATCACAAGAGCAAAGACAAGGCCTTTTTAGAGATAGGGAAACCTCTGCTTGTTTTTGGAAAAAAATACCACGATAAAATAAGTAGAAGACCAGAGAAAGGATGGTGGCGAGGGTAGCATCTATAAAACTAGCACTGGTATTGATAAAATCCTCACTAACAGAAAAGAGGGTAAAAGCCCTTTTCTATCCAATTAAATAGCACATTACCGAGGGCGTCATAAAGTATTAAGACCACCAAAAGGCAGTAGTAAAAAGAATAATTTTTTTCTTATTTTCCAATTTTTACCTCCGTTTTTTTATAAAAAAAGTTTTTTTATTCTCATTTTTAAGCAGGTTCTTAATGTATCATTGAAAAAAATACCAAAAAAATGCTTTTGGCTAAAACAATGAATAATGACAGCCAGAGGTAAAAAAACCTTTCTGTATCAGAAACAGCCGTAGGCTTGGAGTTAAATGGTAATGGCTGCCCTAAAAAAATTGAATATGATGCTAATTCATCTAGAGACCAATGGCTACTATGGCACCTATGTTGATCTTTATCTTGCTGAATTTGAAGAAAGCTTAAATGATTACCCTCACTCGCCTCGACGATACAGAAGATTGGACATGTATTCTGATGGGTGCTTCAGAAGGGATATTTCACTTCTAAACTCTCTCAACCTCCAAGTGGCTTGGCTCAATACCAATACAGATGCACAAATCGAATGGCAATGGAATGGTGATCATGTTCCATCAGAAATTTTTAGGGGCTTTATAGGAATTTTTAAACTAAAAAAATTTAAGTTGCAGTAAGTTGCAATATGAAGTATTAAAAATGGCTAGTGTGAAATCTAGCTATTTTTTTATTTGTAAAAATAGGTATACTGATAAAAAAATGTTGTATACTATCCTCCAATATCACTTATCATATTAACTATAGGAGGAATCAAGATGCCAACATTTAAAAAAATGCTATTGTAAGAAAACCATGTAGGGCAATGATTGATGGAATTACCACCTACCTTGAAGAAGGTAAGCCTGTCTATGAAGTAGCCCTAAAACAACATGCTGAGTATGTGAAAACCCTTCAGGCACTAGGACTGGAAGTCTTGGAACTTGATCCTCTAGAGGCCTATCCGGATTCATGTTTTGTCGAAGATACGGCAGTCGTGATGGAGCGTTGTGTTGTCATTACCAATCCAGCCAAAGAGTCCAGAAATGGTGAAAAAAATATGAGATTTTGGGTGCGATTCAAAAGTACTATGATGAGGAGCAAATCTTTCATATCCAAGCGCCTGGCACTATGGAGGGCGGCGATGTGATGAGAGTGGGGGATCATTTTTTTATATCGGGCTTTCGATCGTACCAATGAAGCCGCAGCCAAACAGTTTGATGAGATTGTGACAAAGTTTGGCTATACCTCTTCGACTGTGCCAGTCACCGAGGGACTTCACTTGAAAGACTTTGTCATCTACCTTGAGAATAATAATATGCTGGTTTCAGCAGTGATGAATGAAATTCCTGACTTTAGTGCGTTCAATAGATTTGTCATTGCACCTGAGGAAATCTATGCCATCAATAGCCTCTACATCAATGGCACCGTCATTGTACCGGAGGGCTACCCTAAGACAAAAAAAGATTATCGAGGACTTGGGCTATCCAGTCAAACTGGTGGATTCTAATGAGTATAAGAAAATTGATGGTAGCTTGACTTGTCTCTCTTTGCGTTTTTTAAGAGGATGATGGTGATTAAACATTGATTAAACTCGAGCTTTGCTGATATAGTAAGGTAGATAGTTTGCGATACTCGTGATGGTGAGCAGGACATGAAAAAAAGTGTGACGCAGATGAGTCTGTGCCACACTTTTTATTTTGAGCCAAAAAGAGCGAGGTAAAAACATACCTTTAAAGAATTTAAAAGCATGAAGGGAGAGCAAGACAAAATCATGATTACAGGTGAATTAAAAAAATAAAATCGACCAATTATGGGAAATGCTTTGGACAGAGGGCAATGCCAACCCACTGACCAATATCGAACAATTGACCTATCTTTTTGTTTATGAAAGACTTGGACAAGGCAGAACTCCATCGTGAAGGGGACGCAGAATTTTTTAGGGATTCCCTATGAAGGCATTTTTTTCCAAAAGACAAGCCGGAATATCGTTGGTCAACTTTCAAAAAAACATGGGAGATGCCCAAGAAGTCTATCGTCTCATGAGTCAGGAAATCTTTCCTTTTATCAAGAGTCTCAGTGGAGACACAGATGATACTGCTTTTTCACGCTATATGCGAGATGCGATTTTCCAAATCAATAAGCCCGCAACCCTCCAAAAAGCCATTACTGCCTTGGATGAACTGCCAACGGATGATAAGGATATTTTAGGCGATATCTATGAGTATCTTTTTATCCAAATTGGCATCTGCTGGCACCAATGGACAATTCCGCACTCCTCGCCATATTATTGATATGATGGTGGAGCTGATGCAACCAACCATCAAAGATATTATTTCAGATCCTGCCATGGGCTCTGCTGGCTTTTTGGTCTCTGCAAGCCGTTATCTTAACCGTCAAAAAGACGAGTGGCAGACCAATATGGAGAGTATGAAACATTTTCACCATACGATGTTTCATGGCAATGATATGGATACCACGATGTTACGCCTCGGGGCGATGAATATGATGCTCCATGGCGTGGAAGATCCTCAGATTGCTTACCGAGATTCCCTTTCTCAAGATAATGAAGAAACAGACAAGTATACCCTAGTCTTGGCCAATCCACCTTTTAAGGGGTCATTGGATTATGATACGACGGCAAATGATCTTTTGGCGATGGTCAAAACCAAGAAAACAGAATTACTCTTTTTAGCCTTGTTTTTGCGTACCTTAAAAGCAGGTGGACGTGCAGCGGTCATTGTCCCGGATGGCGTACTTTTTGGCTCTTCAAAAGCTCATAAAACCATCCGTCAAGAAATTGTTGAGCGTCACAAGCTGGATGCGGTGATTTCGATGCCTAGTGGTGTCTTTAAACCTTACGCAGGGGTTTCAACAGCTATCTTGATGTTTACCAAAACAGGCAATGGTGGTACTGATAAGGTGTGGTTTTATGATATGAAGGCCGATGGCTTTAGCCTAGATGATAAAAGACAGCCTATTGGTGATAATGATATTCCTGATATTATCAATCGTTTCCATCATTTGGCAGATGAAGCTGATCGTAAGCGCACAGAGCAATCTTTCTTTGTACCTTTTGAAGAGATTAAAGCCAATGACTTTGACCTCTCAATCAATAAGTACAAGGAAATAGAATATGAAAAAGTAGAATATGAGCCAACAGCAGTGATCTTGGAAAAAATTAAGGCGCTAGAGACAGAAATCCAAGCAAGCTTTGTCGAGTTAGAACGCTTACTCAATGAGGATGAACAATGATAAAAAGTAAAATTGGGGAAGTTTGTGAAATTGTTACAGGTTCCACACCTAAAAGCAATCGAGAGGAATTTTTGGAATGGAAATTTAAAGTGGGTAACTCCGGCAGAAATTAATGAATACGATTTTTGAGATTACTGATACAGAGCGAACTATTACAAAACTTGGAGCAGAAAAAAACTGGACTAAGACCATTTCCAGCTGGCACAGTTTTATTATCATCACGTGCACCAATCGGCAAAGTTGCTATAGCTGGAACTGAAATGTATTGTAATCAAGGATTTAAGAATTTTATTTGTTCTGATAAAATTTACAATGAATTTCTATATTATTTTTTTAAAAATCAAAACATAATTATTTAAATAGTTTAGGTCGTGGAGCAACATTCAAAGAAATTTCTAAATCAATTGTTTCAAATGTAGAAATTAGTTTACCATCTTATGATAAACAAAAGATAAAGGCAAGTATTCTTAAAAAGATTGATCAGATTATTTCTATACATTATCAGCAAAAAAAGTAAACTTAATGACCCTCGTCAAATCCCGATTTTACGAGATGTTTTGGGAGATATATTTAATACAAAGTTTTCAATGTTTAAATTGGAAGAATTATGTGAGTTTATAAAAGATGGTACTCATCAAACTCCGAAATATACAGATGATAAGATTAATGGGTTTAAGTTTTTATCCTCTAAAGATGTGACTTCAGGAAAAATTTTTGGGAAAGTATCAAGTACATTCCAGAAGATCTGCATAATGAGTTATATTCAAAGATTGCTCCAAAAAGAAATGATATTTTACTTGCTAAAAAATGGAACAACTGGAGTTGCTGCACTTGTGGATTGTGATGATATTTTTGATATTTATGTTAGCTTAGCTATTTTAAGATTTCATGAAGGAAATAATCCTAAATATCTTTTGTATGCTATTAATTCTGATGGGACTAAATGGCAATTTAACTCTAGTTTGAAAGGAGTAGAGGGTACCTAATTTACATTTAGGAGAAATACGTAAAACAAAAATTCCTCTCCCCCTCTTGCCCTTCAAAAACCAATTTGCAGATTTTTGTGGCAGAAGTAGACAAATCACAATTGGCAATCAAAAAAAGTCCCTAGAGGAATTGGAAACCTTAAAAAAATCACTAATGCAAGCTTATTTTTGGCTAAAAACGATAGAAAAAAATTAGAATTATTAAAGCAAAACAACCTAGATTGCTAGGTTGTTTTTAGTATAGAAAGGGAAACGACATGAAAACAAAAAAATCACAGTTATTATGCAAGAAATGTTGACCTACTTAAACAATGAGCAATTATTGGCATTGCAAGAGAGTTTGGAGCGTCATTTGGTAGAGGGCAATATCAAGCAAAAGCACACCAATCATGAGCTACTACAGCTTTTTATCACTGCCAAGCAAGTTGAGGGCTGTAGTCTTAAAACTCTGCGTTATTATCAAAGAACAGTTGAAAACTTATTTGGTGCTATGACAGGCACGATTATCCAGCTTTCAACAGATGATTTGCGTAGTTATCTGGCACGCTATCAAGCAGAGACAGACTGTAGCAAAGGCAAATTTAGATAATATTAGACGTATCCTGTCCTCTTTTTTTGCTTGGCTAGAACAGGAAGAATATATTATCAAAAATCCGATTCGCCGTATCAAAAAAATCAAAACTGAGCAGACCGTCAAAGAAACCTATACCGATGAAAATTTAGAAATTATGAGAGATAACTGTGAGAATTTGCGAGATTTGGCAATCATCGACCTTTTAGCATCGACAGGCATGCGTGTAGGGGAGCTGGTGCAACTCAATCGCTTGGATATTGATTTTGAAAATCGTGAGTGCATTGTCTTTGGCAAGGGCAAAAAGGAGCGACCTGTATACTTTGACGCTCGCACCAAGATTCACTTGAAAAAAATTATCTTAATAGCAGAGTAGATACTCACCCCGCCCTCTTTGTGACCTTATTTAAAAAAACACCAAAAGACTAGGTATTGCCGGTGTGGAAATTCGCTTGAGAAAACTAGGGCAAAAAGCTAGGTATCAGCAAGGTTCACCCACATAAGTTTAGAAGAACTTTAGCAACCAAGGCGATTGATAAAGGCATGCCAATCGAACAAGTCCAAAAAGCTCCTCGGTCATGCCAATATAGATACGACCCTAGCTTATGCTATGGTCAACCAAAAGCAACGTCAAGCACTCTCATCAAAAATTTATTTCCTAAAAATGTAGCTTCTCCCGATTTTACGAGATGTTTGGGGATATATTTAATACAAAGTTTTCAATGTTTAAATTGGAAGAATTATGTGAGTTTATAAAAGATGGTACTCATCAAACTCCGAAATATACAGATGATAAGATTAATGGGTTTAAGTTTTTTTATCCTCTAAAGATGTGACTTCAGGAAAAATTTCTTGGGAAAGTATCAAGTACATTCCAGAAGATCTGCATAATGAGTTATATTCAAAGATTGCTCCAAAAAGAAATGATATTTTTACTTGCTAAAAATGGAACAACTGGAGTTGCTGCACTTGTGGATTGTGATGATATTTTTTTGATATTTATGTTAGCTTAGCTATTTTAAGATTTCATGAAGGAAATAATCCTAAATATCTTTTGTATGCTATTAATTCTGATGGGACTAAATGGCAATTTAACTCTAGTTTGAAAGGGAGTAGGGAGTACCTAATTTACATTTAGGAGAAATACGTAAAACAAAAATTCCTCTCCCCTCTTGCCCTTCAAAACCAATTTGCAGATTTTTGTGGCAGAAGTAGACAAATCACAATTGGCTGGTCAAATGGTGTTAAAATTATGGAGAAAATTATTAAAAATTCAGTATAATAAAAGCTATCTTTTTATGAAAAGTGAGAAAGAAAAAAATGGGAAATTTTGATTTTTCTTCTAAAAAAATGAAGCCTATGCGTCATTTTTCAAAGGCCTGTGTTGATGCCGAAAATATGCTCGCAACTTCAACCGTTGCGACAGCTTTTTATGTCACGTCGTGCACTCGAACAAGCTGTCCATTGGGTTTATAGTCATGATTCTTATTTGGAGGCACCTTATCGTGCGACCCTTTCCTCTTTGGTCTGGGATGAGGCTTTTAAAGACATCCTTGATCCTGAGTTACATAGCCAGCTAGTTTTATTAATTCGCTGGGGCAATCATGCTGCCCACGGGGGTGAGATTAAGGAGAGAGAAGCTGTTTTAGCCCTCCATCATCTCTATCAGTTTGCCAATTTTATCGACTATTGTTATGGCAATGATTTTGTTGAGCGAAGTTTTGACGAAGCCTTGTTGCCATTGGCAAAGGCGATTAAGGTTCGAGAAACAGAGCAAGCCATTGTAGCCTTAAAGGAAAGCCTACCTGTCACCCCTGATTTTCATGAACAAATGGCAAGCCAGTCACCGGAAGTACAAAAAGTGTACCAAGAAAAGCGTGAGACAGCCGCCCAACGTCAAGAAGTTACTTTTAGTGTTGACCACTTGTCAGAAGCAGAGACACGCCAACTCTTTATTGATATTGACTTGCGTTTGGCAGGTTGGGCATTTGGCAAAAATTGCCTTGTGGAGTTTCCTGTCCAAGGTTTGGAGACTATTTCAGGTAAAGGCTACTGTGATTATGTCCTTTATGGTCAAAACGGAAAGATACTGGCAGTAGTTGAGGCAAAAAGCTTCTATCAATCCGGAAGTGGGAGAAGTGCAGGTCAAACAATATGCCGATGTGATTGAAAAAGGTTTTTGGCTATCGTCCGATTTGTTTTTTTACCAATGGACTAAAAGCATTATATCATTGATGATAGTGGTCGCCGTCAGGTGGCAGGATTTTATTCTCAAGATGAATTGCAACTAATGATGGATAGACGCCACTTGCAAAAAAACCATTACAAGATATTTCAAGCAAGATCAAAGATGACATTTCTAGCCGATATTATCAAAAAGAAGCCATTGCACGTGTTTGTGAGGCTTTTTTCAGCCAATCGTAGACAGGCACTTTTGGTCATGGCGACAGGCTCAGGCAAGACACGTACAGCAGTGTCATTGGTGGACATCCTCTCACGCCATAATTGGGTCAAAAATATCCTTTTTCTTAGCCGATAGGACGTCTTTTGGTCAAGCAAGCCTATGACGCTTTTTAGAAAATTATTGCCGGATATGTCTGTCTCCAACTTTTTTTGGAGGATAAGGCGAGTGCGAGATCAAGTCGGATGGTGTTTTTCAACCTATCCGACCATGCTCGAGTGCCATCAATGGGCAAGAAGAACTTAGCCAACGTCCTTTCACAGTTGGGCATTTTGATTTGATTATTATTGATGAGTCCCATCGTTCAATTTACCAAAAAGTACAAGGCGATTTTTTGACTATTTTTGATGCACGTATTGTGGGCTTGACAGCAACCCCTCGTCAGGACTTGGACAAAAAAACACCTATGATTTCTTTAAGCTGGAAAATGGGGTACCAACCTATGCTTATGATTTAGATCAAGCTGTCAAGGACAAGTATCTCGTGTCTTATCATTCCATTGAGACCAAGTTGAAGCTACCGACAGATGGCTTGCATTATGAGGATTTGTCCCAAGCTGAAAAAGAGTATTTTTGACAGCCAGTTTGAAGATGACAGTATGGAAAGAGATATTGACGGGACTAACTTTAATTCCAGTATTTTTCAATCAGAGTACCGTCGAGATTGTCTTAGATGAATTGATGAACAAGGGGATTCAGACAGCCTCTGGTGATGAGATAGGCAAGACTATTATCTTTGCCAAAAATCATCGTCACGCAGAGTACATCAGAACGATTTTTAATGAACGTTATCCCCAGAAGGGTAGTGGCTATGCCCAGGTGATTGACTATAGTATCAAGTACTATCAATCCTTGATTGAAGATTTTAAAACAAAGGATAAGTTGCCACAGATTGCTATCTCTGTCGATATGTTGGACACAGGGATTGATGTGCCGGAAGTGGTGAATTTGGTCTTTTTCAAAAAGGTACGCTCAAAGATTAAGTTTTGGCAGATGATTGGACGAGGGACACGCCTTTGCAAAGATTTATTTGGGCCAAATCAAGACAAAGAAAACTTCTTAGTATTTGACTATGGGGATAACTTTGAGTATTTTTCGAGCTGACCCTCAAGAAGGGCAAGGACGCTTGATTTTACCTCTTAGCCAGAGATTATTTAATATTAAAGTGGACTTGATTCGTGAGTTACAAGCCTTGGGCTACCAAGACGATGAATTTGCCCAAAGCTATCGCAAGCAGTTGGTTGATGAGTTGCATGGTCGGATTGAGAAGTTGAGTGAGCTTGATTTTTAGGGTGCGTATGGCACTGGATACAGTTTACACCTACAAGGAAAGAGAAAATTGGCAGGCTTTTGACCATGGTCTCTAGTCAAACGATTCAAGAAAAACTTTCCCCTTTGATTTTTGATGAAACTAGGGAAGATGAGATGGCACGCCGATTTGATTTGTGGATGTTTCAGATTCAAATAGGGCAATTGAGTGCTAATCCATCTGCAATATACATTCGCCAAGTGATGGCTTCAGCCCATGCCCTTGAAGCCGTTGCCAATATTCCACAGGTCTTGGCACAGTCTGATATCATCAAAAAGGTACAAGAGCCGGAGTTTTGGACTGAGGTGAGCCTATCCGGACTGGAAAAAGTTCGCTTGGCTTTGCGAGACTTGTTGCGCTTTTTGGATAAAGACGAAAGAAAAAAATGTATTATGTCAATTTTTGATGATGAGATTCTTTTCGACAGTAGAGGGCAGTACAGCCAATTTACAGGTGAATGACTTGCGCTCTTATAAAGAAAAAAAGTCGAGCATTATCTAAAAAGCTCACCTTGATGAAGCCGCCATTGCCAAGCTATACCACAATGAAAAAAATTGACCAAGGAAGATTTGCTTTCTTTGGAGGAGCTTTTTGTGGGAAAAAGCTGGGGAGTAAGTCTGACTATGAGCGTGATTATGAGGATAAAGCGATTCCAAGATTGGTACGTGAGATTATTGGCCTAGATAGAGCAGCAGCCAATCGTGCCTTTTCTAACTTTTTGTCAGATGAAGGCTTAAATAGTAAACAAATCGCCTTTGTCAAATTGATTGTGGATTACATTGTAGAAAAATGGCTATCTCGATAAGGCCAATTTGGCACAAGAGCCGTTCAAATCTTATGGTTCGATACAGACTCTCTTTGAATACCAAATGCCAGTCTTAAGAAACATTGTCCAAGTCATCGACGCCATCAACGCCCATGCAGGTGCCGTGGCATAGTATGGCAAGGTGATTAAGGATATAAGCTAATTGATAATAGACCTTGATAGGAGATAACTGACATGAATGACATTTTTGATGCAGTAAAAAGTTTTTTAAGTGGTCAAATCACAATGGATGATTTTTTTGAGTCCAGTGCAGTGGTATGGGTGGATTGGAGAGAAGACGATAGTGACCTTATTGGGTATTTTAATGATTTGATGAAAGAGCCAATAGAGGTTCAAATGCTCGATAATGCTAAGCCCTATGGTGATGATATCCTTCTTAAAAAAGGTGATAAAGCTTGCCACATTCCGTATCAAGAAGTGATGGACAGGGACACGACAATAAAGTATTTCAATGATTGTATCAAACCGGAGTATGAAATCAGATGGTTTGTAGAAAGCTTGGGAAGTGATACCCTTGGTTTTTGTGTTATTACCTTCCTATGAATGGCAAAGCTTAGCAGAAGAATTTGGTCATACTAAGGTCGAAAATGCCTTTTTACCAATTACGCTTGAAAGTAAAATGTTTGATTTGGATGTTAATGATGTGTTTGATTTGATAGAATTACGAAGCAAAAATGAAACTTTGGACTTTGCAACCCTTTTTAGAATGGGTGAAGCTTAATTCAGAGGAAAGGGCATTATCCGAACAAAAAGAGGATGGTGAAATTGACTTAAAGACGTATTTAGAAGCCCAAAAAGCGCATTAAAGCCTTAAAAGATGACTTTATTGCCAAGCATCCTGACGTTATTTTTAAAGGGTACAGTCATAATGAGTTGAACTGATAAAAAGGTGCCATTTTTTTCAAAAGAGTTTGGTGAGGTAGTCATGGAAGTTTTTAACAATAGATGAGATTATCACTGCAATTTTAGAAGAGACTGAGGGACTAGATGCTGAAATCACAGAGGGCATGGTTCTGAAAAAGCAAGCCATTCCTTATTCTGCACTTGAGGCGTTAAAATTGAGTCTTGGACTTGAAGCGTTAGACCAAACTTTTTATTGACCTTATTTTAAGCTACAATTGGGGTAATGTTGGTTTTTGAGTTATCAATTTGGCTATGGTGATGAGGTAAGCCTGAGATGGCTCATTAATCGCAACTTGGACTATGAAGACTACCCAACACTTCATCAGCTAGGCTTAATCATTATTGCAAATGGTGATCCTTACACCCTTTTACTGGAATGTACATCAGGGCAGATTTATGCCTTGACTAGTGAGATGGATTATGATGAAAAAATTTTGATTGCTTCTGATTTTTGTGCCTTAGTGCGTGGTATGGGAACGGGGCAAGTCGCCCTTTGGCAGAATGAGGCAAAAGCATTTGTCACCCTGATGGATGAGCTTGCGCCACCAGAAGGTTTGAGCTTTTGGAAGAGTTTTTGTTGGCTATCATGGGGATTAAATAGGAAGTGAAGTATAAAAAGGCTTTTTGTCATGGCTTGCCTTGTCCTGATAAAAAGCCTTTTTTATATGGTTGGTGTTTTTAAGTCTTTGGGGCTGGTGATATGATAGGATAGGCTCAAAATCATAAAAGTGCCTTAAATTTTTATTATTTGAGCAAATAGAACAATAAAATTTGGAGACTATAAAGATGACAATTCAACAATTACGCTATATTTTAACAGTGGCAAAAACGGGTTCCATTACAGAGGCAGCAAGACAGCTTTTTATCTCTCAGCCAAGCCTTTCTAATGCCATCAAGGAGATTGAAAAAGAGATAGGTATTGCTATCTTTTTGCGCAGTCGAACAGGGATCACCTTGACCAAAGATGGTCTGGAATTTTTGGGCTATGCGAGGCAAGTCATTCAGCAAATGGAACTGCTAGAAGATAGATATGTGACTGCCTTACCTCACAAGGTCAAATTTGGGGTATCGACACACCACTATAGCTTTACGGAAAAATGCTTTTGTGGAGTTTTTAAAACGTTTTTGGACAAGAGCGTTATGAGTTTTATTATAGTGAGACCAATACCCATCAGATTTTAGACGATGTCAAAAATCGCACCTGTGATCTAGGAATCATTTATCTTTCTAAGGAAAACGAAACAGTCCTAAGGCGAGTCTTAGAAGATTATCAATTGGTTTTTACAGAGCTATTTGTGGCAAAAACCACATGTCTTTTTACGAAAAAGATCATCCTCTAGCAAAGCAATCATCACTTTCGCTAAAAGACTTGGAGGCTTATCCAAGACTGAATTTTGCACAAAATGAATACGAATCTGTTTATTATGCAGAGGAACTTTTTAGTCATATTCCTACGGATAAGGCAATCCGTATCAATGACCGTGGTGCAATTGTCAATTTTCTTCTCGGTTTGGATGCTTATACCATAGCAAGTGGTATTTTTCCAAAATACCTCAATGGTGACAATATTATCGCTATTCCCTTGAAAGAGGACGAGTATATGAAGATTGGCTATATTTTTAAATGTCAATCAAGAACTCAGTGCGTTAGGTAAGCTTTTATATCGAGGAGATAAAAATATGCTCCTTAGATAGTTTTAACCTATGGATAAACATATTAAAAAAAGTATTATCATTACTTTCTATTGATTTGATACTATAATCTATAGAAAGAGGGATTAAGATGTCAATGGCTGTAATGCTTAATTTTTGGTGTATTGTGTGATTAATTCCTTGACCCCTGGACCAGGCAATATTTTGGCACTCAATACCGTCACCAATTATGGTTACCAAAAAGGTAGACCACTATTTTTTGGCATTTTTGCAGGTTACTATGTGGTGCAAGTATTATGTGCAATTTTTGTCTATGGACTCAATGCCATAGTGCCAGATATGATGATGGTGATGAAGTATATCGGGGCAGCTTATATTTTATGGCTTTGCTGTTCATATTGCTATTAGTAAGCCTTCTACAGAAAATACAGATCAATCAGCATCTTTTTTAAAGGGCTTCATGCTCCAGTTTGTGAATGTCAAAATTTATTTATTTGGTATCACTGCACTGACAGGCTACATTGTAGAATTTGATCCTTCATTTACCTCACTTTTTGTTTTTTTGAACTGGTCATTGCGACCATCGGCACCATCGCAACGAGCCTATGGGTAGGGATGGGGCTTTTGATCCAACAATTTTATACCAAGCATTATCGGGTGATTAATGTGATATTGGCATTGACCCTACTGGAATGCGTCTACAGTATGTTGAGATAAAGCGGATTTTTTTATTAGAGGCAGAGCATGATAGGTTAAAGAAAGACACCTTGAAATCAAATATGGTTTGATTTCAAGGTGCCTTTTTATTATTAGGTATGGCAATTTGTATAATGACGATGCTATTTTTATTTTTGTTCATACATGAATTAACTTATAATAGCACTAGTGAATATTGATACAATGGTACAAAAAAATGATATGTCTAAAAATAAGTCAAATTAAAGAAAGGATTTGTTCGTGTGAAAAAGAGCAAAAATTTTAATCTATTTCTAATGGATGGCGATGTTACGGGAAGGATTAAATGTACGCTTTCCAATTGGACAGGACTAGCTTATAAAAATACCACGATCGTTTTTGGATAAGTGTAAAGATAGACAGGATTTAAAAGCAAAGTGGTGTTTATTTTCTCTTTGGCAAGAACAATAATGATGAAGATGAAGTTTACATTGGTCAAGCTGGGATTAGAAAAAATGGTGAAGGTGTCCTTTTTAGAGTATCAGAGCATTTAAAAGATGAAACTTATTTTATTGATGTGGTCATCTTGACCACCCAAAACAATTCTTTTGGACCTACTGAAATCAGCTACCTTGAAAACCGATTTACCAATCTTGCTAAGGAAACGGATAGGTTTATAGTTAAAAATGGCAATGAACCTAATCCTGGTAATGTTACTGAGGAAAAAGAGTCAGAACTCGAAGATTTTGTAGAATACTCAAAGATGGTCTTAGGTGTCTTAGGCTATAAAGTCTTTGTTCCTCTAGTAAAAAATGAGTGTAATCCCAAAAATGAAGAGAGTGAACAAAGACGCCTTTATTTCTCTAGAAAGATAAAGCGCTCTAATAGAACCATCAACGCACAATGCATCTACACTAGTGAAGGCTTTGTTGTTTTTAAAAGGTAGCATGATAGAAGAAAATGATTCTAAGTCTATTCTTAATTCAATTAAGGCGTTAAGAGTGCGATGTCAAGCAAATGGAGATATCATTTCTGGGCTATTACAAAAAAATTATTTGTTTAATAGTCCTTCTTATGCCGCTGCCTTTGTCCTAGGGATGAATACCAATGGCAAAAGTGGATTGGAAAAACAAAAGATGGTATTACACTGAAAAAAATTTGGATGAAAAATGAACTATAAGGTCAGATTATACTTGATAAATAAGGACAAACGAGTTTGGTTTGTCCTTATTCTTATGCTATTTGGCAGATTAAAAGTGACAAAAAAATAAAAATCTGCACAAAATCGCTTTTCTAGTGTAAAAAGTCACTTGTGTAAAAAAAAAAAAAAAGTAATAATAGCTTAAACCAAAGAGAAAGGGGCTTACTTGGGATGAAAAAGTTAAAAATTCCAACGGGGCTTTGCCAAAGAGAAGAAAGAGTAAGAAAAATAGCAATTGCACTTTTTACTCCTTGCAGGTATTGCTTTCGGGGCAAAATCCTACATGGGTGGTAATGATAAAAAAATATTATTTCAGCAAGTGAGGTGGGTAATCTCGCTTTAGAAGATCTGAGTTCAAAAAGTTAGTGCAAATGGGGAGGTCATTGCTGAAAAAGATGTCTCTGTTTATACAACTCAGACTTTACCTGTCAAAACCATTTTGGTGAAAGACAATACTTTTGTACAAGAGGGACAAATTTTGGCGTATTTGGATGATAAGTCGCTTAGAAAACAAATCCAAGTCAAGGAAGCTACCCTTAGTACACAGGCAAAGAATCTTGCTCAGCAAGTGGCAATTGCAAAAAGATAAGTATGAGGTGGCACAAAGTCTTTTAAATCAAGGTAAGACAGGGACAGTACTTTCGGCTGAAGCAGGTGTTTCTTCAGCCAAATCCACCTGGGAAGCGGCAGAAAAAGTTTACAGTGACTACAAAAAATCTTTGGAACAAGGCTACAATCCTGAGACCAGTGCCTACCAATCAACCCCTTGAAAGTGCCAGACAAGCAGTTGCTTCAGCAAGACAAACTTATGAGCAAACAAAAAGAACGCTATAAAGATAGTGCTGAGCAAAAATTCAGCCAGTGTAAGTGAAAAATAGGACAGCACGTAGAGATAGAGAAGATTTAACTTTTTTTAAAAAAATCAACTTCAAGAAGAATTAGCAACTAAAGATAGAGCACTTAAAGAAGAATCAGCTAAAAATGCTATTATTATAGAAGAACTGGCAAAACGTGAGCAGGAGATGAATCAAGCGAAAATAGCGATGGATACAGCTTCTGATAATGAAAAAGGCTAATAAGACAATTGAATACAATACTAAAAAAAGCAGCCTATGATAATTATAAATTACAAAATCCACTTTCCAATCAAGCAGAGAAACTTTACTATAAAACTCAAAATGACTTAAATAAAGTCATAAGTGACTTATCAGGGGCAGAAAGTGATTATTCACGTACTAAGAGTGAAACAGAGACCTATGATAGAGCTAAAATCACACGCAAGCAAGAATTAGAAAATGCAGAATTTGCTTTTAAAGAAAGCCGAAGAAAACTTAAAAACCATAGAAAGCCAAGGCGAAAGTAGTGGCAAGAGTCGAGAAGATGTCCTAAAGACCCATCGTCAGTCAGCTGATACAGCAAAAAGCCTATGAGGCAGCACTAAAAAAATCTTGAATTGGCTGAAGTACAAGCCAAAAGTGAAGTCAAAACACTCTGGGATGGCTTAAATACTTCTCAAATCAGTGCTAGTGACAAGACAGGAGCGATAGAATTAGCAGGAATGTATCGTGATTTGGAGGATACCATTATTCGTGCGCCTATGTCGGGGACCATTACCCATGTTTATGCTAAAGAAGGTGTTGCTCCTAGTGGCGCACTTTTTGAGATTGAAGCCTTAGATCAGCTTTTCGCAGAAGTGAAGGTCAAGACACAAGATGTGACTAAAATCAAACCTGGCATGAAAGTCAAGGTAAAAAGAGATGGTGACGATGATCATGAGTTTCCTGGTGAGGTCGTGTCTGTTGGTCTTTCAGCAGAAGATACAGCCGCTGCAGCTGGTAGTGATAGCAAGAGTGCTTCAATATCTACCTCTAAGTCACCAAGCTTTTAATGTGCGTGTCCGCCTTTTAGGACCACAAGGTAGTTTTTAGTGGGGATGAAAACACGTGCAGAAATTATCTTGAAAGAAGAAAAATCAACCTTTAGTGTGCCACTAGAGGCTATCATTGTCCAAGATGATGGAAGTGAAGCCATTTTGACCATGGATCCAGGTGAAAAAGAAAATGAATATACCTTAAGAGCGATTCCTGTCACAACTGGGGTCATGACAGATACTTCTATTGCGATTGAGGGCAAAGACTTAAAAGATGGTATGCAAGTCTTGATGCAACCAAAACAATATAGAGGTGGCGAGGTCGTGACGATGACGACAGACATTCCAGGAGAAGAGGGCAATAATGGATAAGGTGAGAGAGGCTGAAAATCGTGCCTTGATAGAAATGCGAGGTATCAAAAAGTCTTACTATATTGGGGAGCCAAATGAGCTAGAAATTTTACATGGGATTGATCTTTTTGTAGAAACAGGGCAATTTGTCTCTATTGTAGGACAGTCAGGCTCTGGAAAAATCAACATTGATGAATATTATTGGGGCTTTGGATAGACCGACAGAAGGATCGTACTTTTTAAATAATGTTGATGTTAGTGAAGCCCTTTGATGAAGAATTATCCATCATTAGAAATCGTATGATAGGCTTTGTCTTTCAGACGTTCAATCTAATTGGGCGCAGTACAGCTCTAGATAATGTCGCTCTTCCTATGCTTTATGCAGGTTATGGCAACAGAGAGCAAAGAAAGAGCAGAATATCTTTTGGATATGGTAGAGATGGGCGATAGAATGCATCATTTGCCCAATGAGCTATCCGGTGGACAAAAACAAAGGGTGGCGATTGCTCGAGCCATGGCAAATGATCCCGATATTATATTGGCGGATGAGCCGACAGGTGCACTAGACTCCAATACAGGACGTTTAGTTATGGATATTTTTCATAAACTTCATGAAGAGCAGAAAAACCATTTTATTTATTACCCACAATCCTGAGTTAGCGATGGAAACCGAGAGAGTCATGTTGATGACTGATGGCAATCTGGCTGAGGAGGTGCGCAAGTGAATCTACTAGAAAATATCAAGATGGCACTATGGAATGTACGTGCCAATAAAGTTCGTTCAGTTTTGACCATGCTTGGTATTGTCATCGGGATAGCAGCTGTTATTTCGATTTTATCGGTAGGGGATGCGATGACAGCCAAGGTCAATGATACCTTAAATTCTTTTTGGGACAACCAATATCGTTGCCTATGTTATGCCTAGACAAGAGGATAATGGAGGCAGTGGCGCTGAGATGAAAAACGAGTGATCGCATCAGTCTAGAACAAATTACAGATCTAAAAAGAAAAACTTGGCGATAATATAAGAGGTGTCGGCTTTACTGTCTCAGCACCAGGCTATGTGGCAAAATATAAGACTAAAGAATCCAATGTGATGACCATGGGTGTGGATAGTGATTATCCAAAAAAATCAACACTGTCAAAAATGATACAGGGACGTTTTTATCAATTCTTCTGATGAAAACGGGAATAAGTCTTTTGTTGTCGTGTCTGATAAATTGGTAAAGAATCTATTTAATAGTGATAATAATCGTGCCATGGGTGCTAAAAATAAGCATCGAAGGTGGCGAGGAAGGTTCAGAAAGCTACCAAATCATTGGGATTTATCGCTATGAAAAACCGCCAAGTCTTTTTGGTGGTAGCGCTAATGTATCGGATAAGGATTTGACGACTAATGCTTATGTGCCTTTATACAACAGCACTAGAACTCAGTACTGATGAAGAGGCAGGGACGTTTACAGATATTATGATTTCTGCTAAAAATAGTGAGTCTGTTTCAAAGGTTGAAAAAGAAGCAAAAAGATATTTCCTAGAGCAGTATCGCTCTAACACCGACTGGAAAGTGGAGACTCAAGCTGTACAAAGTGCCCTTGAAGAAAGTAATAGCATGATGAAAAATGCTATCCTTAGCCATTGCTGTCATTGGGGGATTTCCCTACTCGTTGGTGGTATTGGGGTCATGAATATCATGCTAGTGTCTGTCACTGAGCGTACAAGAGAAATCGGGGTCAGAAAGGCCTTAGGGGCGACAAATAATAACATTCGACTACAATTTATTACAGAAAGTATGATCGTTTGTATGATTGGCGGCATTATAGGCGTCTTGATTGGTGGAGGCTTTGGTTATTTTGCCAGTTCCTTTATTCATGAAGCCAAGTTCCCCTCATTGACTTCTGTTTTTAGTCTCCGTATCTTTTTCTATGGCGATAGGGATATTTTTTTGGTTATTATCCAGCTAATAAAGCAGCAAAAACTTGATCCAATTGACGCCTTGCGTTATGAATAATTAAAAAAATCTCTCCAGTTTTGGAGAGATTTTTTTAATACTAAAAAAATAAAGTTAACTATGGAGAACTTTTTATTAACTAGAGTATTAAAACTAAAAATTAAGGAAATAGAACCCTATAAAATGCTTTTAAAAAGCTAAAATAAGTCACGGCAAATTACTCATCATATGATATAAGCTGATTTTTTTGCTTGTTTTTTTAGAAAAAAATGCTAAAATCATTAATATAGGTTAACTACATGAGTTGTAAAAAAATATGGAGGATTTTTTTATGCTGAGTTTAACGAAGTTGCTGACTGATGAAGGTTATTATGGGGATAGTTTACGTTATGTGAAAGAAAGTAAAAAAATCAAAGGCATGGGGGTATCAGAGGGCAAGGGTCCAGTGGTGAGTTGGAATTATACGAGAACATGTAATCTCAAATGCAAACATTGTTATTCTTCTTCTGAGGCTAAGATTTATGCTAATGAAATGACAACTCAAGAAGCCCTGCGTTTCATTGATGATTTAGCAGAGTTTAATGTGCCGGTGATTTTTGTTTTCAGGTGGTGAGCCACTGATTCGCCCAGATTTTTTTGATTTGGCACAATATGCAAGAAAAAGAGGTATTCGTGCGACTTTATCGACAAATGGGACTTTGATTACCAAGGAAGTTGCACAAAAAAATTAAAGATAGTGGGATTGGTTATGTTGGTATTTCCATTGATGGCATAGAGGAAGTTAATGATACTTTTTCGTGGTGTGGATGGTGCTTATAACTTAGCAATACAAGGCATAAGAAAATTGTCGTGCAGTTGGTCAACGTGTGGGTTTACGTTTTACAATCAATCGTTCTAATTATCAAGATATTGATAAAGTTTTTAGATTTATTAGAAAAAGAGGACATTGATCGCATTTGTTTTTTTATCATCTTGTTTATTCTGGTCGTGGAGAAGATCTTATCAAAGAAGATTTGACCCATGAAGAGACCAGAGCTGTTTTGGATAAAATTGTAGAGCGTACCCTTGATTTTCATCATCGAGGTAAGACAAAAGAGATTTTGATGGTGGATAATCATGCTGATGGACCATATTTATATTTAAAGTATTTGAAAAAAAGATAAAAAAAGGGCAGAAAGTATCTATCAATTACTTTCTACTAATGGTGGGAATCGCTCAGGGATTGCCTTTGCCAATGTTGACAACGAAGGCAATGTCCATCCTGATCAGTTTACACAACATCATTATTTAGGTAATGTTAGAGAAAAAAATCATTTAAAGAAATATGGACAGATGAAGCGCAACCTCTCTTAAAAGGCTTAAAGGATAGAAAGCATCTTTTGGACTCAAAATGTCAAACTTGCACATGGCTCAATCTTTGCAATGGTAATTTTTAGAGCAAGAGGTGAAGCGGTTAGTGGCGATTTTTTTGGGGCTTTGATCCAGCTTGTTACCCTAAGTTTTGAGGAACGTCATTTTGTTTTTGGGGGATAATTGATGAAGATAATGAGCTGGAATACAACTAATGCTTGTAATTTATACTGTGCGCATTGTTACCGTGAGTCTGGTCAGCAAGCTAGTGGTGAGCTTGATACCCAAGAAGCGAAAAAAACTGATCGAAGAAATTGCTAGAGCAGGTTTTTCAGATTATGATTTTTTTCAGGCGGCGAGCCTTTGATGAGGGATGATATTTATCTTTTTGATTCATTATGCAAAAACAATTAGGGCTTCGTCCTGTGCTAGGGACTAACGGTACCTTAATCACTGAAGAGGTGGCACATAAATTAAAAGAAGCCGGGCTTTTAGCAGCAGGTATTAGCCTGGATAGTTTAGACAGAAAAACATGATCATCTAAGGGGTATGGATGGTGCATGGGATAAGGCAATTAGAGGGATGAAAAACTGTCAAGCTGTTGGCTTACCTTTTCAAATACATACGACTATCATGGATTGGAATGAGTCAGAAATTACGGATTTGATGGATTTTGCTGTTACAGTAGGAGCGAGAGCACATCATATTTTCTTTTTAATTCCGACAGGTAGAGGAGAAGAGATTAAGGCGATGGCATTGGATAGACTATCTTATGAGCGTGTCTTACAACGTATCATGACCAAAGCCAAAGCTATCCCCATTGAGGTCAAGCCAACTTGCGCCCCTCAGTTTATTCGTGTAGCGGACGAGGTTGGTAAAAAACAACGTTTTTCTAAAGGCTGTCTTGCAGGCTTAAGTTACTGCATTATTAGTCCTAAGGGTGAGGTTCAGCCATGTGCTTATATGAAAATGGCAATAGGAAATGTCAAAGAGCGTCCTTTTGATGAAATATGGGAAACAAAATGAAGTTTTTTTCAAAGTTTGCGTACGATGAAGTACAGTGGACAATGTGGCACTTGTCATTATGGTGAGCGTTGTGGGGGTTGTCGTGCGAGGGCGGCTTATTACCATAAGGGAGATTATATGAGTGCTGATCCCCTTTGCATTTTTAAATAAGGAGGGTAACTAGATGCGTGTGTTAGATGATATTGATAGAGAGATACTCATGTCACTTCAACGAGGGATACCAATTGTTTCTCGTCCTTATCAAGTTATAGCAGAGGAGATTGGAAATATTACAGAAAAAGGAAGTTATTTTTAGAATTGAGGCACTAAAGAAAGATAATATTATTAGGCGGATGTCAGGCTTTTTTTAACTCGCCTAAATTAGGCTATGTTTCTACTTTGGTAGCAGTCAAAGCTAAAGAGGGTTACTTTGATGAGGCAGTAGAACTGATCAATAGTTATACAGGTATTACACACAATTATTTGCGTGAGCATAAGTATAGTATATGGTTTACCTTAATTGCGATTAACCACCAGACGATGAATCATATTCTAGAGGTTATTAAGGGTTCAACTTATATAGAAAGTTTACTATCCTTTGATATGCAAAAACGCTATAAAATTGATGTGACCTTTGATGTGAGAGGGGAAAAGAAAAGTGGCTAATGAAATCACTTTAGAAGAGCAAGCCATTATTAGAGCCTTGCAAAAAGATTTACCTCTTATGCCGGAACCATATAAATTTTTAGCCCAAGAACTCAAAATCACAGAGGAAGAACTCTTAACACATATTGAAAATCTTATGGCAAAAAAGGCATTAAAGCGTATTTCGATTGCCCTAAGGCACAATAATGTCGGTTATAAGGTCAATAAAATGGGTGTGTGGCTTATTGCGGAGGATAAAATTGATGAAGTGGGCAGGATGATCGTCAGTCATCAGGCAGTAACACATTGTTATAGACGCAATCCCCATGAAGAATTTCCTACAATTTGTACACGATGTTACATGCTAGGAGTGAAGAGGCCTTTTGAAGCAGTTGTTTTAGAGTTAAAAAAAGAGATTGAAAGTATCACTCAAATGGAAGTATCTTATTGTATGTTAACGTCTCTAAAGGAACTTAAAAAAACAGGAATGAAATATTTTATCGAAAAACCTGAAGAAATTATAAAAGCATAAAACCCCTTGCTTCTTACTGGCTATGGTTAAGATCAGTAAGAAGCAAGGGGTTTATTAATTTGTAATATCAATTTTTAACTTAGTTTGTTTGTTATTTTTAAAAAAATGATGTAGAGTGTCAAAAGAAGAGAGCATCCTCTACAAATAACAAACCCATCAACTAAATCAACCGGTAAATCAGTAAGTTATAAGTGAGTATTCACCATATTGTGGCACTTTTACAGTGTACCAATTGGATTTGACAAGTTTATCAGATTGGTTAAAAAAACCTCTCGATATCCTGTTTCAACACGGTAGAGCACCCTGTAAGCCACATAAGCTCTTTTATATGGTGCTACATGAAGTACATAGCCACTTGTACTACTACTGATAAAACTTCTTTTGAAAGTTTAACCCTGAAGTTAGTCCTCAAAGATTGTACCGAAGGTAATAATCTTTGAGGGTGAAAAGTGAAGCTTTAGTAGCATCAGTAATGATATCTTCAGAAACTCTTTTTTAGAAGACCATACATTATAAGTTTTTACTTGAGATTTTTTTATAATGAAGTTTACATCTGCTTGATGTTGGCTCATATTCTAAAGTTGAAACTGCCAGTTGGTTAGAAGCTATTTTTAGCCGTATTGTTTTTCGTCAACAGGGTTAGTTTCTTGAGCAAATATTTGCACAGGTATTGCCAAAGACAAAAGCATTATTATTAGATAGGATAGATGAGATATTTTTTTCATAATAACTTTTTCCTTTATGAGGTTTATCCATTTTACTATTAAAATGAGCTATAACTACAAATCTCTGATGGTAATATAATTTTTATAATTAAAGAAAGCGTTAGCTAACAGATGAAGTGTAATAGTCTTTTATAGCTTTGTCAAGTAGGATTAATTGTAGTCAAGAAAAATTATAAAAAAGACCAATCTGCAATCATTAAAGGTTGCAGATTGGCAGAAATAAGGTTGTTTACTTAGTTTTTAATATCAGCTAAGAGTCCACCACGCAAGAGAAGGTGCTCTTGACGTTGACCAAGTTCAATATCAAGGGCATAGGTCTTGCCAGTGCGTTCATTTTTAACGGTAACAAGTTTATTTTTGACGCTTTCCACAAGGTTGTCAAAATGAAGGGTATCTCCAACTTGGAAGTCTTCATAGTCTTCAGGATTTTTAAAGGTTAGTGGTAGAATACCATTGTTGACCAAATTGGCTTTTATGGATACGTGCAAAGGATTTGGCAATAACAGCACAGACGCCAAGATAAAGTGGGGCAAGGGCGGCGTGTTCACGGCTAGAGCCTTGACCATAGTTTTTCACCTGCAATGATGACTGGTGGATTCTTGGCATTTTTACAACGGTTTGGAAAATCTTTGTCTGCCGGTGTCATGCAGAAATTGGCAAGATGAGGGATGTTGGAACGGAAAGGCAACAAAGAAGCATTAGATGGCATGATATGGTCAGTGGTGATATTGTCTTCTAAATGTGTGCAGACTTCACCAGTGAGACTATCTTGGATAGCCTTACCAATAGGCACTTCTTTGATATTTGGACCTTTTACAAGAGGAGTCTTTCCGATAAAGTCCTCATTTGGCTTGATGAAAAGGTTATCATCAAGGTTAAAGGTATCTGGGGTTTTGATATTTTCAAAACGTTTGTCACCATAAGGGTCTTGCAAAGTACCAGTAATTGCAGAGAGGATAGCCGTTTCAGGGCTGACGAGATAGACATCTGCTGATGGGGTACCACTGCGTGCGTAGAAGTTACGATTGAAGCTACGCAAAGAAACGCCGTTGGTATTTGGGGCTTGTCCCATACCGATGCAAGGACCACAACCAGATTCTAAGATTCTAGCACCAGCTTCTAAGAAGATAGTGAGCAAGCCATCGTCAGCGAGACGTTTTAAAATTTGGCGAGAGCCTGGGGCAATGACCAAAGAGACATCAGGATGGACAGCGTTGCCTTTTAAGATGGCAGCGCATTTTGCCATATCAAGGTAGGATGAGTTGGTGCAACTACCAATGGCAACTTGATTGATTTTTAAGCCAGTGAGTTCACTAGCAGGTTTGATTTTGTCAGGGCTGTGGGCAAGCAAACCAAAGGACGAAGCTCATCAAGATTGATGTGGATGGTTTTAGCGTATTTTTGCATCACTATCCGCACTAAGAGGGGTATAGATGTCTCTCTACCCATTGTTTTTTTAAGAAAGCTTGGGTCATCTCATCAGAAGGAAAGATAGATGAGGTTGCCCCAAGTTCAGCACCCATATTGGTGATGGTAGCACGCTCAGGAACGGTCAAGGTTTTGACCCCTTCGCCTGTGTATTCATAGCATTTATTGACGCCACCTTTAACGGTTTCTAGCTCAAGGACTTTTAAAATAATATCCTTAGCACTGACGCCTGTTTGCAATTTACCACTGAGACGGACTTCGATGACTTCCCGGCATGGTAATATAATAGCTTTTGCCTGCCATGGCAGCTGCGACATCAACACCACCGGCACCAATAGCCAGCATACCAATGCCACCACCAGTAGGGGTATGAGAGTCTGAACCGATTAAGGTTTCACCTGGCACACCAAAATTTTTCAATATGTACTTGGTGGCAGATACCATTACCTGGACGAGAGAACCATAAACCATAGTTTTTAGCAGCACTTTGGATAAAGAGGTGGTCATCAAAGTTTTCAGGACCACTTTGAAGCATATTATGGTCAATGTAGGCAACAGAGCGTTTAGTTTTGACTCGGTCAATGTCCATAGCTTCTAGCTCAAGATAAGCCATGGTGCCTGTGGAATCTTGGGTAAGGGTTTGATCAATTTTGATACCAATTTCATTTCCTGGAATCATTTCACCATCAGTGAGATGGCTGGCAATAATTTTTCAACAAGTGTTGGCATAGTTTTTCTCCTCATATACCTCTGTAAGATAATAGTATTATAGCTTTTCTAGGGTTTTACTGCAATCATTTGCCAAGAGACTGATAGATTTAACTAAAAAAACTAGCCTTTAGAGGCTAGTTTTTTAGTGCTTAAGATAGAGTTCTAGTTTTTTTGTCTGAATTCATTTAAGAGGGTTTCACGATAGTCTCTTCTATCTTGGTTTTCGATAATCTTATCGAGATCCATAAGTAAAATTTTTAATATTAGCTTCAAATAAATCTTGTAAGAAGCTTGGTTCTTTTAAGTCACTCATTTTTCTCTTCCTCTCTTAGTTGTTTTTATGGGTTAATTATACCTTAATCTGACAAAATAATAAATAAGGGCTAGGGCTTAGATTAGGGTGGTTTTTGAAATAACGGGTATAAATATAGATAGATATTTTTAGGGAGGACTAAACATGGAATTTATGGACGTGGTAAAGGGAAGACATTCCTGTAAAAAATTTGATTGTCGTCAAGTGGAAGAGGAAAAGTTACTTCGTATCTTAGAAGCAGGACGCTTGGCGCCAACAGCAAAAAACTTGCAAGAACAAAAAATTTATGTGATTCAATCTGAAGAAAATCTTGCAAAGCTTGATAAATTGACCCCTTGTCGTTATGGCGCCCTCTACCTGTCTCCTCGTTGCCTTTGATAAAAACAATGTCTTTACTTATCCAGGTGGCAAAAAGGGATAGCGGGATAGAGGATGCAAGTATTGTAGCAACCCATATGACTTTGGCAGCCTTTAATGAAGGTGTGGATAGTTGCTGGATAAATCTTTTCAATCCTGATGAAGTGGCAACTGCTTTTAACTTACCAGACAATGAAGAAGTGTTGATGCTCCTAGATTTGGGCTATGCGCATCCAGAGGCAAAGATGAATCCCAAACATGGAGAACGCAAGCCTCTCAGCGAGACAGTGACTTACTGTTAAAGGTGGAGTAGGATTTTTATTAACAAAAAAATATTTTTTTATCAAAATTTTATCAAAAATTAAGTTTTCTTTTTCAAGAGAGGTATTTTTTTGGTATAATTCTACCATGTCTTTTATAAAGAGAAAGAGATGTTATTTATAGAATTAGGAGAAAAATAATAATGAAGATAGAGCAGTTGGAAACATATTTAGCGAGTCTAGAAAAACCACATAAGACTTTTAGACTGAGTGTAGAATTTGGACATATTTTGGTCCAAGCAACTACCTTAGAAGCCTTAGGTTATGAAGGTCAAAATGGCATCAAAGCCTTGCTTTCCTATCTTGTGGGTTTAGGTTGGGAAGGCGTCATGGAAGGTGATAAGTTTATTGGTGCTAGAAAAAGTGATCATGAATGGGTCAGCCTTGGTGTAGGTGGACAGATTAACTGGCACTACAGTGATTTTATTATGATTCGTGATTTGGATCAGGCTTACTTAGCATTTATTGAGGGCTTGTTTGATGAATTAAAACGCCGTCAAAGTATCTTACTCGCAACAGGGCATCAACCCGTCACCAAGACCAGTGATTTGGAAACTATGCCAATGGCACATGCCAAAAATGTTGAAATATTTGCAAAAGACAATACAGCACTTTTTAGATTACTATAAAGCCTCTTGCTTTATGAAGGTCAGTCTAAATTATGCACATTCTGATAATTTTTGAAAAAGCGTTTTCAAGCAGCAACCATTATCTATCCAGCTTTAGCTTCATTATTTGCCAATGTGGCTTGGTATGAAGGGAAGCCAGTTGATGGGCTATTATTTAATATCAATAATCTCTACCAAGGTGATGAGCGTCTGTATCATGTAGAAGAAGCGTTGCATAATACTTTTTAAATACGATGCCTATGCCTATTTTATGACCCATACTTTAGGTATTGATAAATTAGAAGAAGATGGCAGTCTCACTTATGTTGGAGACAAAGAATTACGTGAAGTCTATGATGAAATGACAGAAGCAATGGTAAAACATAGCTTAAAACAATGTTTCACCAATTGTAGGGGTTAGTGAAGAAGGTATCACAATTAACAATGTTGATGCGGTACCTTATCCGCTCAATATGGCTTATGTCCTTTTGGTCAAAGCGCTTTTATACAATCCAGATCATATGACAGCAATTCAAAAAATGCTTGAACAAATCAAAGAAGATGGGCTCCTAGCTTCTCGCAAAGAATGGTTACAAAAAGGGATAGAAGCAAAACTTGGGGAAGGTTCAGTCTATGATATGATTAAAGATATTTTTCTTTATGGTGACATTGAGCATTGAACCATCAGAACAGCATTATATTCAACCATTAAACTCTCTTGTATTTAAAAAAATACAAAAGGTCTATGATGTCAGTGCCCGTCAATTTGAAAAATATTGTTAAACAAAAAGTAAGTGCATTAACCCTATGTCTTGATGGCATAGGGTTTCAATATATTAAGGAAGTGAATAAATGAAACCATTAGTGGCTATTGTAGGACGTGCCAATGTAGGGAAATCAACCTTGTTTAATCGTCTTACACACACCAAGCTTTGCCATTGTCGAAGACGAACCTGGGGTAACAAGAGATAGACTGTATCGTGATGTTAATTGGAATGGGAAGAGTTTTACCCTGATAGATACTGGAGGTATCGAAGTCTATTCAGAAGATGAAATTTTTAAAAAAATGTTCGGTTTCAAGCCCAAGTCGCCATTGATGAAGCTGATCTTATTTTATTTATGGTGGATCAAAAACAGGTCTACTGCAAGATGATGAATTAATTGCTCAAATGCTCAGACAAAGTGGTAAGGAAGTTATTGTCGTTGTCAACAAGATCGAAAAACTTTGATGATATGACGGGTATTTATGAGTTTTATAGTTTGGGCTTTGAACAGGTAATAGGAATCTCTGCTTCCCCATGGGAGTAATACAGGGGATCTTTTTGGATGAAGTGTTATTTTCTTTGGCAAAGCTCCCTGATGAAACAGAAAAAGATGATGGACATATCAAAAATTGCTGTTATTGAGCGACTAAATGTCGGCAAGTCTTCACTTACCAATATTATTATTGGAGAAGACCGCTCTATTGTCAGTGATGTAGCCGGAACGACAAGAGATGCGATTGACTCAGATTTTTACTGGCATGGCGAAAAGTTTACCATAGTGGATACCGCTGGGATGCGTAAACGTAAAAAATAGATTATAACGTCGAGCGTTATAGTGTCTCACGTTCTTTATGCCGTCGATAAGTCGGATGGTATTAGCTGTCATCAATGCTGAAGAAGGCTTAATCGAACAAGATAAAAATTATCGGTTATGCCCCATGAAGAAGGCAAAGGTATTATCCTGGTGGTCAATAAAATGGGATCTTGTTGAAAAAGATAATAAGACACAAAAAGAATTTAGTGAAAAGTTAAGGGCAGAACTACTATTTTTGTCTTATGCGCCTATTTTATTTGTTTCTGCTAAAAACCCATCAAAGGGTTTCTAAAATCATGGAAGTTGTCAAAGCTGTAGCTGAAAACTAGAACTTTGCGTCTTTCCACAAGTGTGCTTAATGAAATCTTACGTGATGCTGTATTGAAAATCCTCCACCAACAGATAAGGGCAAGCGCTTGAAAATCTTTTTCATATGACTCAAGTAGGTATTGCCCCGCCAACGTTTGCTATTTTTGTTAATGATGAAGCCCTCATGCATTTTTCTTATATGTTATCTTGAAAAATAGGATTCGTGACTACTTTATTTTTGAAGGCACATAGTTTGAAATTCTTCCTCCGAGAGAGGAAGGAGAGGATAAATAACATGTTAGTGATAGTGGCGATAGTAGGCTATTTTTGGGCGCCTTACCTTTTGGGGTGATTTTATCACGACTCAATGGGGTCGATATTTTTAAAAGAGGGTAGTGGTAATCCTGGTTTTACCAATGTCTTACGTAATCTTGGGGGTCAAGGTTGGTGCTATGGTACTTATCTTGGATATGCTCAAAGGACTTTAGCGACTTTTTGGGTAGCTATTTGGCAGGCGAATGGGGCATGCTTGTAGGCTTTGGTTGTGCCTTAGTGGGACATAGCTTGAGTCCTTTTCATCCGCTTTCGTGGGGTAAAGGTATTGCCACTGGTGCTGGTGGCTTTGCTTTTTATCTTCCATTGACTTTCCTACTTTCTGCTTTAACTGTTGTTGTACCCGCTATTTTAACCAAATACATGTCCTAGGTGGATCTTATCTGCCTTAGGGCACACCAATTTATCTCTATCTTACAGGAGAGTTGGCGAGTGGTTGGCACCATTGGTCTTTTATCGTGTTATGTCATTTTTACATCGCAGTGATATTGTTCGTTTGCTCAAAGGTGAAAGACAAGTTAGTTTAGGAAAGAGGATTAAAATGCCGAAGTTGCAATTAGGATCGGGTAGTTGGGGCTGTGCCTTGGCAGAAAGCCTTGCTATTGAAAGGAACTGAAGTCCTTTTATGGGAAGAGACAAAAAGTTATTGATGAACCAACAAACAACGTACCAATGAAGCCCTATTTGCCTGGTGTTAAGCTTTCAGAATCTATTTTTGGCAACAACTGACCTAGATAGCATAAAAAGAGAGTAAAGTCATTGTGGTAGCGATCCCAACGCAAAACAGCGTGCTTTTCTAGTAGAACATCAAGACCTGTTAAAAGATAAGATTTTAGTCAATGTTGCTAAAGGCTTAGAAATAGGGACACATTTAAGGCTAAGTGAAGTCTATCAAGAGGTCTTTGGTGAGATGGTGGATTATCTAGCCCTTATATGGGCCAAGTCATGCTGAGGAAGTCGCAAGAGAGCACCAACAACCTTTGGTTGTAGCTGTGTGGCAATTTAGAAAGTGCTCAATATGTGCAAGCGCTTTTTTAATTTCTAAGACCTTGCGTGTCTACACCAATGATGATCTTGTTGGGGTAGAATATGGTGGAGCATTAAAAATATTATTGCACTAGCAATCGGTATGACCGTAGGTTTAGGGTTATAGGGGATAATGCTCAAGCAGCGTTGATGACCAGAGGCTTTGGGCAGAGATTACCGAGATTGGGTGAAAAATGGGGTTGCCAATCCCTTGACTTTTTGAGGCTTAACAGGTGTAGGGGATTTAATTGTGACTTGACTAGCCCTCATGAGTCGTAACCGTACTGCAGGTTATAAGTTGGGTAAAGGTGAAAAATTACAAGAGGTTTTAGACACTATGGGCATGGTGGTAGAGGGTATTACCACGACGCAAGCAACTTATGCTCTTACGTAAAGAAAATAGTGTGAGTGCTCCTATTGTAGAAGGTTTATACAGTGTCTTATTTGAAGGCGATTCAGCTTTAGATATGGCAGAAAAATGTAATGCTTTAGAGAAATGAAGCGTAGACTAATATGGATATACAATTAGAAAATGTTGTTATATTAATCAGGGTAAACCATCTGCAATGATATTAACTGGCAGGTGAGAACGGGTGAAAATTGATTTTATTTGGGCTAATGGCTCTGGAAAAACGACCTTCCAATTTAATTACAGGCTATTTCTATCCCTCAAAGGTAAGGCAGAGGTGCTTGATTATACCTTTTGGTAAAGCACCTTTTGAGTGAACTTCTGTAAGCATATTGGCTGGGTAAGTTCAGCTTTAAATGAGAAAATTCCAAGTGAGGATACCTTAAAAGAAGTCATTATCAGTGGTTTGCATGCTTTCCTTAGGACTATGGGAGGGTGACGCCCAAAGAAGAGGATTCAGGCAGGTTTGGTGTTATCACGCTTAGGGATGAAGCATTTAGCAGATAGAAAAGTATCGTCTCTTATCACAAGGCGAAAAACAAAAAGCCATGATAGGACGTGCCTCATCCAAAACCACAGATTTTGATTTTTGATGAAGTGTACAATGGACTAGATATCTTTGCTCGTAAAAGTTGTAGAAGATATTATCTTTAAGCTTTTCAGAGGGTGAGGAAAACCCTAATTTTTGTGAGCCATAGTACAGAAGATATTCCTTCCCTTTTGTAGCTAAGGTATTAATGCTAAAGATGGAGTGTCTGTGCAGGACTCTACAAGAGGCTGATTTACAAAAGAAAATCTCAGTGCTTTTTATGACAATGAAGTTGATGTGACTTGGTATCAAGGCCATTTTTACATTTCTTTTGACCTCATAGATAAGAGTGTTATAATGAGCGAACTATCAAACAAGGGAAGAGGGAAGTGTCAGAGACAGTGGGCTTGAGGTTCAATTGAGTCATTTTGAAGGTCTGATGGGATCTCCTTTATTCATTTGATAGAAAAGAATAAAATTCAAATTGAAGATATTCCTGTGGAAATTACAACACAGTATTTTTCTTATCTTGAAGAAGCAAGAAGTATGAATTTAGAGATAGCGAGCAGCTTTTTACTAATGGCATCTCCAACTCATTAAAATCAAGGTGCGCTTGCTTTTACCTAGACCTAAAGAAAGTGAAGATCCAAGGCTAGAACTTGTGGATCGCTTGGTAGAATATCGCTTTTTAAGGATGAAGTGGATATTTTCAGAGAAAAATATGAAGAAAATAAGGTCTACCATTATAGACAGATTGATGAGGCATTATTAAAGGCGTACTTATCAACTCAAATTGCCTTTTATTGTCGATGGATGTTCGCTTTACTGACAGATAGCTTAGATTTTGACACCATTTCAAAGAGACGCCTATAGTAATTCAAAAGGAAAATTATCAGATTGAGACTTTCGTTAAGTTTATAGAGGAAAGTACTGGTGAGGATGGTGTCGCCTTTGAAACTTATTTCAAAATTTTACTTCTGGAGGCGAGCTGTGATTATGATGTTTTTTAGCACTTCTTGAAGCACTTAGACGCAATAGCATTAGGATTTTTCAAAAGAGGAATTTTCTCAAATTCTGATTTATCCAGAGGTTTAATGCATGTTATGCAAAATGAATCTCATTGCTGAGGACTCTTATTTATCTCTAATGAAGTATGACTCAATGATGTTGCGGATCTGATGCAGATTGATAGGGAGATCCTAAAGATTGTGTAGATGACCTTTATGAAGATTATATGGCAAAAGAAGAGTTTTTCATAAGAAGATGGGTCAACTTTATCACTTGCAACGATTCCCTAGTGAGCCCTTATATTGAGGGTTTATTTCATTTAAAGTGTAGCCAGCTTTTCAAAAGCAAGTGTTGAAATACTAGCGATTATAGCCTATAAACGAAAGAGGTAACTAGAGGAGAATTGAGGCAAATTAGGGGCGTTAAAAGTGAGGCCCTTTTGAGCATCTTTGGAAAATCTCATTGAAGAGGCTGGAAGATTGGAGTTTTAGGACGACCTATCTTGTATCAAACGACAGATATATATACGCACTTTTGGTCTGAAGCTTCTTTGGATGATCTACAATATAGAGGAATATCAGTCATTATTTGATAAGGTATCAGATATCTGATGAGACAATAAGAGATTAGAGGAGGAAACTTAACCATGTGTGGAATTGTTAGTTATATTGAAAAACAAGCAGAAGCTATTTTTGCTTGGTGGTTTACTGGAATATCGAGGTTATGATTCAGCGGTATTGCAATTGTTGATGATGGACATCTCGATATTGCTAAAAAGCAGGTAAATTAGATGTTTTCAGTGGATGCTTTAGCGTCTTCACCTTTTAAAGGTGTTGTAGGGATGAGCCATACTAGATGGGCAACTGCAGCAGACCAACGATAATAATGCCCACCCTCATAAAAGCCCAAATGGCAAAATTGCAATTGTTCATAATGGCATTATTGAAAACTTTCAAGCGTTGAAAAATACTTATTTAGCAGATCATACCTTTGCATCAGAAACAGATACAGAGGTTGTTGCTCATCTTCTTGAGATTTTATGAGAGGGTAACTTAGAAGAAACGTTGATAAAGTACTATCCTTAATCAGGGTTCTTATGCACTTAGTTGTGATTAGTCAAGATGAGCCAGATAAGATTATTGTTTCACGCATGGATAGTCCTTGGTCATCGATCTCGGACAAGGGAAAATTTTGTGGTCTGATGTGCCATGCCTTTGCTTTGTACGAAAATGTATCTATATGGAAAGTGGTCAGAGGAGCAATCTTAACAAAAGGAAGCTGTTACAATAAAAAGATGAAAATAACTAAGTGGTGAAATACCCAGTTCATGATATTGCTTGGGATGAACAGTCTCTAGCCAAAAGGGTGGCTATGATCATTTTCATGATTAAAGAAATCCATGAACAACTGAGGCTTTAATAAAACACTCGCTGTGGGATCCAAAAATGGTAAGGTTGTCATGGAAGAGTTTAAACTTGACTAAAGGCTGTTGAAAAGTTCAAGATGATTTATATCGTGGCTTGTAGCACGGCATGTCTCATCGGCAAAACCTATTTAGAACATACTTTTAGGCTTACCTGTTTTTGTAGAAGTGGCAAGTGGTTTGAGATACCGAAAATCCGATGATAGATAGAAAGTACCTTGGTGATTTTTATCAGTCAATCTGGAGAAAACCAGGAGTACGTATAGCAGGCCCTTAAGTAGAAAAAGGCGCTAAAACTTTAGCGATTACCAATGTTGTGGGTAGTGCTTTGAGTAGAGAGCTGATGGTGATCATTTATATACAGGTCCAGAAATTTCTGTGGCTTCTACTAAAAGCTTATACTACAATGTTAATTTCCCTTTGTTTAATCGCTTTTATACTTAGGGCGATAGGATAGGGCGTTTTGATGAGACCGAGGCTAAAGGCTGTGGTAGCTAGCCTAGAAGCGCTGCCTGAAATGGCAAAAACTGCTCACTGAGAAAATCACAACACTAGCCAAGCTAGGGAAGGGTTTGGAAAAAGTAGAGATCTCTTTTATATTGGTCGAGGTCTGGACTGGGCAGTGGCTCAAGAAGGGGCATTGAAATTAAAAGATTTTCTTATATTCATGCAGAAGCTTATGCAGGGGAACTTAAAGCGTGGTACATAGCACTAATCACCAAAGAGCACCAGTCATTGCAATTGCTCTTCAAAAAATTACTTATGATAAGGCCATGAGTAATATTGAAGAGGTAGTTTAGGGGAAGCAAGTGTCATTCTCTTTGTTGAAGAAGGTAGAGGTTCATGAAGGCCCCTACAATTTACTGCATTCACTCAAGCTGATGATTATGGTTTTACCAATCCTTTCCGCGCGATACCACTTCAGATTTTATCACTATACCGCCAAAGCACGAAATTGTGAAATTCGATCAGCCAAGAAAACTCGCTAAGAGTCGTGACCAGTCGAATAAAAGTAGAACTTCAAAGTGCAAGTATTCCAAAAGAGTTAGCAGCACAATCTTTTGTAGTCCATTTTCAATAAATTCAAAAGCAACCTTCCAAATGCCCATTTAATAGGATGAAAATTCAATTCTTTAAAATCTAGATATTAGATAAAATTAGATATATTTAAGTCCTTCGTTATGAGAAATATATGATAAATAATGAATATATTTTCTTCTTTCTTCCAGGCAAATAAAGTTCGAATTTTAGATCATGGAGGATGTATAAGTTTTATAGGTTAGGTTTACAAGGACTTCAGCTTTGATTCCCATGAGTTGTCCTGATTTGGTTATTTTTATTAGAAAAGGTTCTTTCTTTGACTATCTTTTAAAAGATGGGAGGACTCTTCAGGGAAGGGTCCAAAACTTTGGGAGGTGGTACGTGGCAAGACAACAACTCTCTAGCTTTCTGAAACTGGCTTTCTTCTGAGCCTTGACCATTTTCATTTTCGAGCTACTATGGGGGCTGCTCTGATTGGGAAAGGGCCTCATTAATGTGTGCTTTCAAGATGGTGTTGGGATGTGGACATTCTGGCAACAGGTCAGAAATTAAACTATAGTGATTGAAAACTTTAGAGGGATGGTATGATGAAATATGCACATGCCAGGATGAAAACTTTGTTAGTTTCTTATAAAACTTGCTTTGCTGAAATGATTCTTGAAGTTTCCTAAATGAAATATAGTTCCCGTTGGCTGGGATGGCACATCAAAGAGATGAAAAGAAATGGTGATATGATTCTTTTCCACAAATTCTTCAAAAGCTGTGACCTGCTGTGCCTCTGTACCGCTTTCGGCTAGTGGGTCCCTCACTGCGACATTGCAGTCCAAAAAATGCACTGACAGAACCACAAAACGAAACGACTATTTATACTGACGTGGGTCAACATTTCTGATCTTCGACAGACCTATTTTGACTCTATTCTTTGCATTTATTTTCTTTTATTTGTTTCTTCATGTTCCTCAGACAGGCTGCACTGGTGATGATCTATAAACGTTGATAACTGATTAATTAAGTATCATGAAACGAAAAATTGTGGTTTTGCTCTGACGATGATTAAATCTGTGAGATAAGTGAATATTGTTGGGGTTGCTCGTGAAAATAAGTACAGATCTTCATTTGAGGAGGATAATGTTTGGATTCAAGACAATGATCAGTTTGAAATGGTGTCATGTCACATGGTTCAGATAGATTGACAGTTGCATTGGTTTGGCGATCTGGGTGGTAAGAGGTGATCTTGCTGGTCCTGGTCAGTCAGCAGAAACCATGCTGGGGTTGAGGGCCAGTGGCTGTGCCCTTGGTCTCCAGGAGCACAGGGCTGAAAACTTTGAAAAGTTTATAATTATTATCTTTTTATTGAAATGGATGACACTTTTATATCGGGATTTAGAGATAAAAGAAAATATTAAATAATATATATTTAGGATATGGGATCATTCTCTTTAATCAAATATTATAAATAGGGGCCTGAAGGTTCTTGTTTTGATTTTATATAATAATATTTTAATTATATTTATTTGTTTATA
>BNJS01000361.1_pt1 | contig 80289 bp, 108 predicted proteins | sample 8540461 | NCBI WGS metagenome assembly BNJS01 (sample SAMD00202454, study PRJDB9452) | human saliva metagenome | isolation source: human saliva | place: Japan
TTTCAGACGACCTTTTTCATCACATCAGCCTACCATCAAGCCGCGTTGTTGACCGCTGTGGCGCAGAATTGCGTCTATGCTCGGTTCGCGTCCGCGGGGAGGCTTTTGAAGGATTCCGCCGCGCTGCGGAGCCGCCGACGGCGAGATTTCCGCCAGAAGCGTTTGCCTGTGGCGGCGACGTCGTCGCTTTCTTCAAAAGGCGCGAGGCGTCGGCGCTGAGGACTTCGGCCCATGCGTAGCTGTAATAGCCTGCGGAGTAGCCGCCCGGCGAAGATGGCCGAAGCTGTTGGCGGAAGCGGTTGTATTCGGGCGGTTGGATGACGGCAACTTCTTTGCGCGCTGTCTAAAACCTGTTGCCAGTTTTTCAGACGACCTCTCGTTGTCTTCGCTGTAAATGGTCATGTCGAAAAGGGCGAATTCCATTTGGCGGACGAGGAACATGCCGCGTTGGAAGTTTTGGCGGCGAGCATTTTGTCGAAGAGTTCTTTCGGCAGACCGCCGGTTTCTTCGTGGGCGGACATTTGTGCCAAGACGTCGTATTCCCCAGACGAAGTTTTTCCATAAACTGGCTGGGCAGCTCGACTGCGTCCCATTCGACGCCGTTGATGCCGGATACGCCCAGTTCGTCCACTTGGGTGAGCAGGTGGTGCAGGCCGTGGCGGTTTCGTGGAAGAGGGTGAGGATTTCGTCATGGCTCAAGCGGGCTTCTTTGCCGCCGACGGGCGGGGTGAAGTTGCAGACGAGGTAGGCGGTAGGCGGTTGCGGCGTGCCGTCGGCGAAGCGGCGGCGGCCTTTGTAGTCGTTCATCCACGCGCCGCCGCGTTTGCCTTCGCGGGCGTAGAGGTCCATATAGACGCCGCCTATGGTTTTTGCCGTTTTGCTCCAGCTCCAGTAGCGCACGTCTTTGTGCCGACGGGAACGGTTTTCGGCGAACCCGATGCCGTAGAGTTTTGATTTGGGCGAACAGGCCTGCCAGGACTTTGCTGACGGGGAAGTATTTTTGACTTCGGTTTCGCTGAATGCGTATTTGGCTTCGCGCAGTTTTTCGCTGGCGTAGCTCAAATCCCACGGCTGCGGGTCGGCGAGGTTCAGGCGTTCGCGGGCGAAGGCTTTGACTTCGGCGAGGTCTTTTTCGGCGTAGGGGTTTTGGCGCGGCGGGCGAGGTCGTGCAGGAAGGTGAGGACTTTGTTCGGGCGTGGTCCGCCATTTTGGTTGCCAATGATAGCTCGGCGTAGTTTTTGAAGCCGAGCAATTTGGCGGTTGCAGGAGCGTTTTTCGAGCGTGCGGTTGATGTTGGCGGTGTTGTCGAATTTGCCGTCGTCTCGAAAGTTCGCTGGCGCGGGTAACGTAGGCGCGGTAGATTTGTTCGCGCAGTTCGCGGTTGTCGGCGTATTGGATGACGGCGAGGTAGTGCGGAATCTGCAAACCGATTTTTGTAGCCTGTTTTGCCTTCGCTTTGCGCGGCGGCGGCAAACATGGCGAGCGAGTCTTCGGGGATGCCGCGGCAAGCGGTGCGGCGTCGTCAGTAGAGGGCGAAGGAGTCGGTTGCGTCTAAGACGTTTGCGAGAATTTGGCGGAGGTTGCGCGCCTTCGGTTTGCAGTCTTTGCCAGCTCTGCCTGCTGTTCGGGCGGCAATTCCGCACCGCTGAGGACGAAATCGCGCAGGTCGTGGTTGAGCTTGGTTTTTGTGCAGGGGGAGAGGGTGGCGAATTCGGGGAGTTTTTGATGGTTTTTGAAGCGGTTGTAGCAGCTCGATGTCTTGTCCGATTTCGGTGAAGAAGACGGTGATTTCGGGCATCAGTTCGTTACAGACGGCGCGCGCAGTTCGGGCGTATCGACGACTGAGTTGAGTGCGTCACCACGCCCCGAAATCCGCCGACGCGTTCGGTAATGTCGGTCAGACGCTCGACGGTGTTTGCCCAGTCGGTGTGCGTTTGGGCTTTGACTTCGGCAATCTGCGGCGCGCTTCGGCGATGGCGGTTTGCAGGGCAGGGTTTGATGTCGGCGGTTTGGATGGCGTCAAAACGGGTTCTTCGTCCCAAATGGAGCATGGTACGTTGTTGGTCATGGATGGGATTCCTTTGTGTGGGTGGCGGGTTCGGACGGAGGTCGTCTGAAAAATGGCTGCCGCCTGAGTCAATGGGAAAATGGGGATAATGTGTGTCTGGGTTTTAGGTTTTGCCGTTCGGGCGAACCGATTGTGTTCCAGACGACCTGTTTGCATTCGGTCGTCTGAAAACGATAGAACAAACGATGGGGAGATATAGTGCCATCTTGTCGGAGCTTAAAGCGTCTTTCCCTGTTTTTACGCTATTCTGCGCCGCGCGGGTTGGATTTGAGCGGGGCGGCGGGTCGAGGCTCATCGGTGTGCCGGCGGGGGCGAATACGGCTTGTGCGACATTGGTTTGCAACGAATCGGCAAACGCGCCGCGGTAGATTTTCGCGCCTTGGTGGGTCAGGTTGGATTGGACGTCGACATAAACTTCGCCGCCGATTTGCTGCCACAGGCGGCAGAACGTGTAGTCTTCGGAAAGGTAGCGTTTGCTTTCGGGATCGACCATGCAGTCGAAGAAGCGGTAGTGCAGCCCTTTGTCTTCGCGCTTGTAGTCGCTGTCGGAGATGTAGTTCAGCTCGGGGTAGGCTGCCATCATTTTTTCAAACACGCTGCGTTTGATGACCATGAATCCGGTCGGCGCGTCATCGACTTTTCATAAAACCTTCTTCATCGACGCGCAGGACGATTTCGCCGTTTTCGTTTTTATCGCCTGTGTTGACGGTGTAGGCGGTGTACATCCGCTCGAAGTCCGCTTGGGTCGTGCCGGCGGGAACGCCTTCGTCAGGCCAGTTTTCGCGTTTCAGCGGATAAATGCCAGCTACCACGTCTTTATCCGCCAAAAGCAGGCGGTAGAACGCTTCGGCGGAGAAGCCAATGTCGGAGTCTATCCAAAAGAGGTGCGTCCATTCTTGGTTTTCCAAAAAGGTCGCCACGCAATTATTGCGCGCGCGGGTAATCAGGCTCTCGCCACGCTGCATCATCACTTGCAGCGGCCAGCCGTTTTGCGCGCTGGTGTTGACGATGTTGAGCAGCGAAAGGACGTAATTGTGGAAATATTTCCCGTCGTGGCTGGGGGTCATGATGACGGGGTACATTTGCGTAAGGGCGGATTCGGGCAACATAGTATTTTCCTGATTATTAATAGATTATGGGGTTAAGCTTGAGGGTTTAGCAGGCGGTATTGTACGCGCAAAAACTCATCCAACACCGCCTGCTGGATTTCTAAACGCTTCGCCACGGGCGAGGCATAGCGCACGATGATAAGGTACACCTTGTCGTCGTGCGGCACCGCAGGTTACGCGCGGCTGGGCGGCAGGGGTAATGAACAGCTTCTCCCGCCTGCACGTTTTTCCAAATGCCGCTGGATGGCGGGTACATAAGAGTTGGCACAAAGGCTCCAATACGGCTTTCAGACGACCTACAATCACATCCGAATCCAAATGAATCGGCACGGGAATCTCCACCGTATGGATCACATAATCGCCCAAGATATTGTCGCGGCGGACGGAATGGTTCAAAAAGCAGGCTGTTGGAAACGATAGCGTTTTACCCGAAAAGCTGCCCGACCAGCGGGTTCAGGCCGATCTGCATCATCAACGTGGTCAAAAAGATTAATATCGACCACACGCCCGCGCGGGCGTTCACTTCAATATAGTCGCCGACCGAATATTGTTTCGTTACCGAGGCGCAAAGATGCGCCCGACAAACACATAATCAGTTCCTTCGTCGCCACCACAATCGCCGCCGCTGCCGCAAACATCGACAGCGCCAGCGTCTGGATTTGAGTCGCCCAAATTACCGCCAGCCCGAAAATCGTTAAAATCAGCGTCAGATTGCGGCTGAGTACCAAGGAGCGGCGTTTTTCCTCGATGCTGTAATGCGGGTGGCGGCGCAGATACAGGTTCAGCAAAAACGCCCCGCAAAACCAGCAGCGCCATGACCATCAGCACCGATTCCACCACTTCCTCGCGTACTGGCGAGTATGCAGCCATTGCCGTACTGTGTCCCCACATAGTGTAAAAATCCTATATTTATCTTGATATTGTTTTCAGACGACCTATACGCATTATCGGAACGGACTGCCGAGCCGCCTAAAAATGACATTATAAATGATAACGAATGGGGAGGTCGTCTGGAAACATCCGCAAAGTCATAATATCGAAATGGCGCGTTCAGACGACCGTTAAAGCCCTATGATGATATACCGTAACACTATGTTAATAAAGAGGAAATTGTTTCACTAGGTTGCCAGGATAACATAGAGTCCGCTAACCCTAAAGGGTTTGAATTAACCACCGATAACGAGGAATCAAAATGACTTGCAAAATCCACGATCATCACGACCATACCCATGGCGCGGTTGCGGCCATACCGCCATCAAACACGGCGACCACACCGACTATCTGCACGACGGTCATCTGCACCACGAACACAACGGCCATTACGACGAACACGGCTTAAAGCGTCAATGAAACCAATCCCGACGGCTGCCATCCCGTCGATACCTGCAAAGGCCACGTTCACGGCGAAGGTTGCGGCCATGAAGCCGTACCGCACGGCGATCACACCGACTACATCGTCAACGGCCGCCTGCACCACCAACACGGCGACCACGCGACGATCACGGTCCGGTCGAGATTGTGAAGTAAGCGCAATAGAAGCGGTTTTTCTTCTGAAATAAGCGTTAAGAACAAAAGGTCGTCTGCAAATGCTGCTTCCGTAAAAACGGAATGGCGTTTCAGACGACCCTAATGTTTTTCCATCTTATTGGACAAAGGAGGGAGGGAGAGGTATAGTGGATTAAACTTTAAATCAGGACAAGGCGACGAAGCCGCAGACAGTACAGATGAGTACGGCAAGGCGAGGCAACGCCGTACTGGTTTAAAGTTAACCACTATAAAAGGCTTTATTTTTGTGTTTGTTAAACCAAGTTCTATTGAGATAGTTATGTTCTATCGTTTATAATTTTTAATAAGTCCGATAAACTATCATCTTCTTCTGTTGCAACCGTATATTTTCTCTTGCGCCCATTCACCTAAGTCAATCAATCGGCAGCGTTGACTGCAAAAAGGCCGGTGATTGCTCTCTTCATTCCATATCACCGGCTTTTGACAGGTCGGACATTTACAGTCGTTACTTCAGTCATTATTTGTTCCTTACAAATCATTTTATGCTTTGTCTGTTGATTGAAATATTTCACGTTAGGGCAATGATGTACCAAATTTCGAGGTTGCGGAATATCCCAGATAAAAACCTATGCAGTCCCTGAATTTTTGGGTCAATTCAGATAAGTCCCTTCATTTTCTGCAGACATCATCTGCATAGAGCAACCGCGTTTTGCGGCTGGCCTGAGTGTTCATAATGCGCTTGATCTCTTTCTGTGTCCAAACCGCTTCTTTGCTGAACGCGAAGAATTTGGGTTGCTTCAGAAACGTCGATAACCAATACTCTATCGACAGCCGCTAAAAATTCCGGATTTTTCAATCAGCAAAAGGTACATCGATAATGCCGTATGTAGCACTAGGATAGCGGGTTTTGCCGATTTGATTTCATTTAAAAATCAAAGGCAGCAACACCTCCTCAATTCTTTTTGGCTTGAGGTTGTCTGAAAACCAGATCCCTCAAAAGCAGCACGGTTCAGACTGTTTTGGGTATGAGAAAAACCTTGTCGCCAAAAGACGGCGGATAGCCGGTAATGCTATACCGTTATCCGCCGTCGGAGCTTCGACTCAGGGCGTCGGCATCAATGTGCGGGACACCCAAATCAGAAAAAGATTTTGCTGCTTGAGATTTCCCGCTGCCGATACCACCCGTCAAACCTATCCATAAAGTCATATTAAAATCCTGATTTGGTCAGCCACCAAGTGACGGCACGATGTACCGGCTCGTTAGCTACCAAAATAATCCAGCCGGCAATAGCCAAACTCGGACCGAAAAGCAAAATATTGTCGCTTTGGCAACCCGTCCGATAATCGCACCAATCAGACCAATTAAAGCTGCCATAAAGACCAATACAGGTAAAATTCCGGCACCAAGCCATGCACCTAGAGCGGCCAGCAATTTAAAAATCGCCGTTACCCATACCGATTTTTCCAGTCAAAAGCTTATAGATAAAACACAACAGCCGCATAAGCTCATATAGCCGAAAACCGCGCCCTAAAACGGCAGATTTTAATGGAACAAAAGTGCCATTCAAATTAAACAGCAAACCTAACCATATCAACGGCAGGGGTCAGGCTGTCGGGTAAATATTGAGTATCCGCATCGATAAAGGTTAATGCAATCAATAGCGCAGTCAATATCAAACCGCCAAATGCAGCCATCGTCCAGCCATATTGCCACGCCACTACGCCAAACAATATACCGGTCAATAATTCGATTAAGGGATAACGGATGCTGATGGGCGTTTTACACGCACCACATTTACCGCCAAGCATCAGATAACTGACAATCGGAATATTTTGCCAAGCCTTTACCGGAGCATGACACTTAGGGCAGCGTGAATCCGGTTTCATCAAATTGAATGGTTGCTGCTCTTCTTCCGTTAATTCAAGTTGCAAATGCTCTTTCGCAAACTGAGTCCAGCCGCGTTCCATCATGACAGGAACGCGGTAAATGACAACATTAAGAAAACTTCCGATCAACAAACCAACGACGACAGATAATGGAATATCAAATGGCGCTAATGTATCCAAAGATTCCAACATATTAACCTACTACGTTACCGAGGTTAAAACAGCGGCAGATACGTTGCTACCAACAATGTTCCGATGATGGCGCCTAAAACTACCATAATGATGAGAACCCATCAGTGAGGATAATTGTGCTACAGAGTTATCAACTTCATCTTCGTAAAATTCAGCAGCCTTATTCAACATATCATCAAGGGAACGGATTCTTCACCAATAGCGGCCATTTGAATAACCATATTGGGGAACATATCCGTACTTTGCATACTCGAAGTCAAAGAAAGACCTTGAGTAACTTTCGCACGAATGTCTTGTGTTGCCTCCTCATAAAGGATATTACCGGCTGCTCCTGCTACTGAATCTAAAACTTCTACCAAAGGTACGCCTGCGGCAAACAAGGTGGAAGTGGTACGGTTTCACCGAGCAATAGTCGCTTTACGGACAATCGGACCAAAAATTGGTAAACGTAAGATCATTGCATCTATACGTTTTTGGAAACTTGTTGATTTTTCATGTAGTTTATAAACACCAAAACAAACGGCAATAAAGATAACGATCATCAGCCATCCATATTCCACAAAAATTTTGGAAATATCCATAACAATTTGGGTTAAGTCAGGCAGTTTCGCTCCATGCTTTTCGTAAACCTTACCAAATTCAGGCAATACCCAGCGCATCATCACAAAAATCAATGCTATTGCAACAACAATAATAGAAATTGGGTACGTCAGCGCAGTCTTCACTTTTTTCTTAATAGCTTGCGTTTTCTCTTTATATACAGCAAGTTTATCCAACAGGCTTTCCAAAACACCGCCAGCTTCGCCAGCCGCAATCAGACTGCAATAAAAACGGTCGAAATATTTTTGGGTATTTGGCAAATGATTTTACCTAATGCACTACCTTGTTCCACATCTGCACGGACTTGCATCAACATTTCAGTCATGGATGGGTTGGAGTGTCCGCGTGCGACAATTTCAAAAGCCTGCATTAAAGGCAGACCTGCTTTCATCATGGTAGCAAGTTGACGGGTAAAGACAGTGATGTCTTCCTGAGTACATGACGCTTTTTTAGTTGCCTTTACTTTACTGATACGTAAAGGGCGTATCCCGCGACGTTGGAGCTTTTTACGCGCTTCTTCTTCGTCTTTGGCGACTACTTCGCCTCGGACTAATTGATCCGTATTGGTATTTTTACCTTCAAAACGTAAAACGTTTGCCTTTATTTTTTGAGCGAATAAGCCTCTTTTTTGCTCTGCTTGAGCCATTTTGTTACCCCTTGGTTTAATGTTTAAGAATGAAGAAAACAAAAGTCCCCGTGTTTCTTCGATTCAATGGTTTAATCGTTAGTGTGAGCAATCACTTCTTCTAATAGAGGTCAACCCTTGCATAACTTTTAATAAGCCTGCACGGCGTAAATCGACCATGCCTTCTTTATAGGCCATGTTCATAATATCAACTTCCGTACCATTATTCATAATGACACGTTGCATTTCCTCGGTAATCGGCATTACTTCGTAGAACACCGACACGGCCTTTAAAGCCTTTACCACGACAACTATCGCAAACCGACAGGACGGTAGAGTTTCCAATCCCTTTGCTAAATCCTCATCTGTAAATCCTGCTTAAGTGCGGGAACTGGAGGACGTTCAACCTCACGCTTACAGCTCGAACACAGACGACGCAATAGTCGTTGCGCCGATACTAAGCTGGAACTGGCAATGTTGAATGGGCAGCCCCCATGTTCAACATACGGGATAGGGTCGCAGGCGCGTTATTGGTATGCAACGTTGAAAACACCATATGTCCGGTTTGTGCCGCTTTGATGGCAATATCCGCGGTTTCAAGTCCCGAATCTCACCTACCATGATAATGTCAGGGTCTTGTCGCAGAAAGATTTCAAGGCCGCAGCAAAAAGTCAAACCTTGTTTGTCATTGACGTTGACTTGGTTGATGCGGGCAAATTAATCTCGGCGGGTCTTCTGCGGTGGAAATGTTGACATCTTCTGTATTTAAAATATTCAAGCAAGTATAAAGTGATACGGTTTTACCGGAGCCTGTTGGACCTGTTACCAATACCATGCCATAAGGCCGATGAATAGCCTCAAGCAGCATTTCTTTTTGGAAAGGCTCAAATCCCAGTTGGTCAATATTTAAAGTTGCTGCATCAGAATTCAGAATACGCATTACCACTTTTTCGCCAAAAAGCGTAGGTAACGTACTTACACGAAAATCAATGGGGCGACCGTGTTTATGGAAAGCAATCTGAATACGACCATCTTGCGGTACGCGTTTTTCCGGAAATGTCCAAACGCGCATTACTTTGATGCGTGAAGCTAGCTGTCCGCGTACAGCAACAGAGGTTGAACCACTTCCCTTAGCTGTCCATCTACACGAAAACGGACACGAGCCATTTGTTCATAAAATTCGAAATGTATATCGGATGCGCCTGCATTTAGCGCATCTGATAAGGTCTTGTGAATAAAACGTGGAATAGGCCCATCTTCAGCCTCTTCGTTGTCAATATAAAGCGCCTACGAGAGGGCTGAGCAGCTTCTTGTTCTTCACTAATTTCTTTCTTTTAAGATAGTGGTAGAACGTTGTCCCTAACCATTCTAAAAAGAGAGCTTAACTGGTCGTCAGGTACGACAACTAAATCTATCGTCACACCTGAAGAAAAAGTGATTTTTTGGAAGTTTTGGATTTGTGTCGGGTCTGATACGGCCAGATAAACTTTACGGCCGCGACGAAATATGGGTATGCATCGATTTTGAACCATCTGTTCTTCGCTTAAAACATCAGTTATGACATTGCTGCGAGGATAATGATGCAAATCCAATAGAGGGTAGCTGAATACACGTGCAACTAATTCTCAAACTTCTAGGAGAGATGATGCCGTCCGCAAAAAGCATGGGTAAGATTTCTCCCTGATTTCAAGGCATTGCCGTAATGTTCAGCTTGTCATTTGTAATGGTCTGGCTTTGAAGCAGTACGCGTAATAGTCCGATACTCGCTATTCAATTATCCATTTCTTGTATAACCTTTTTATACAGTAAATATTTTCAGGCGTAATGCCGATGGAAATATCTTACAAAAAGGAGATCCCCATTGGTTACTTGATATTTTGTATTTAACTGTATTAGAAAAGGAAATTTTATTTTAAGTGTTTTTATTTATTGTTAAGGAATAATATGATATTCCGATGGTATGTCAAATCCCTTATTTATGCAGAATATTATAGGGAGGGTAGTTTGGAAATTTTAGGGAGTCGCTATTATAAGGCAAACAATACAGTTGCAACACTTCTCAGCGGAACTTTGTATAGAGACTCTCTTAGAGTGATTAGCTGGATGCTGTTTCTAGCGGGATAATTTGGTGGTATTTAAGAGACAGTATGGTGGGATAGACCACATGTAGGTCGTCTGAAAAACTAAAAGATGCGAAAAGCCGAATCATGTTTGAGTACATGATCCGGCTTTGATTTGATATGAGCGACTATTTCAGCAAATTAAAAATAGAGACTCAGTTCGTTAGTCGATAATTTATTGGCGAATACGAGTTTGCGTGGGTGCAGGTGCAACTTCGCGAATAATGACTTCACGAACAACTTGAGGTTCTGCTTTTTCGGACCGCAGCCTTCAGGCATCCAATAGAATGATTGGGCATTTTTGTCTTTATCAAACAGAATCTTGAATTGGCAAGTTTTTGTGTTCGCCATTTTCACGGTAGTTGAACAAGTAGTCCCACTCTGCGTATCGCCATAAAGACCTTCTTGGAAGTGAGGACGTCCAATCAGTTCATAGATTTGGTCTTTATTCATGCCCGGCTTCAATTTGACGGATATTATCCCAGTTTGGCCAAGAGCCATGCTGATACCATCGTGACGCAGGGTGGTTTTGGCTGCATCAGGCCATACGGGATTGTCAGTAGTGCCTTCTTTGCTAACTTTGCTCAGATTGCCACAGGCTGCCAGCGAGAGTGCTGCAATCGCGGCAATACAAATTTCGATAATTTCATGTTTTTCCTTTTATATCAAATCTTTGATAGATGGAGATGATTTTTAAGTCATCCCTCTAGGTCTTACCATTGGTAGCCGACGCTTCCGCCCCAGTTGACATCTTTTGCGGGTGTTCACGCTACGCCGGTTTTGATAGACCATTTGTTGTTATCGGAATTATGTGCATAACCAACAGCAATTGCTTTGTTGACCACGATAGCCACCTACAGCTGCGGAAACGATACTTTTACCCTGCTTCGTTCGGACGTTGCGGGAAGCCGATTGCAGTAGCACCAGCGATACCTGCACGCAGGTCTTTGTTCATATCGTTGATACGGTCTTGGAGGTTATTGATAACGATGGTGTTGCCGTTTGTTTCGTGCGGCTACTTGGTACAGTTAGCTGCCGTTGATGGCATCTGTGCTGGTAGGTGTGATACGGCCGGCTGCAACATTGGTGATTGTGCGTTCGTTACCCTGCTGAGCCTCACACTTTCACTGTAGATGTAGGATTAGTACCGCAAAAACCACTGTAAGTTACGCCGTTTACAGTAGCGCTGTTAGTGCCTACTGCAGCAGAAGTAGTAGAATTTGCGCCTAAAGCAACAGAGTATTCATCACTTGCAATCGCTCCGCGACCGATAGCGACAGAAGAGCCGCCTTTGGCTTGGGCCTGCAGACCAGAAGCGACGCTGGCGTTTCCAGTAGCTTGGGAAGCAGGACCTGTTGCAACAGAGTAGTTGCCGCTGGCGACGGAAGAAGAACCTACTGCAGCCGCAGAAGTACCGCTGGCTTGAGCTTTTTGACCTACTGCAACGGTGTAAGCGCCGGTTGCTTGAGTACCTTGTCCGACAGCGGTGGAGGCAGGAGCTGTAGCATTAGAGCCGGAGCCAAATGCGGTAGAAGACAGGCCTTCAGCGACAGAGGAAGAACCTACTGCAGTGCTGCTGTTGCCTTTTTGCGGCAGCTTGGCGACCGATAGCGGTAGCTGCATTAGCAGTTGCACTGGCACCTTGACCGAAAGCAGCAGCGGCAGTGCCTTCAGCTTTGGAGAGTGCCAACTGCAGTAGCAGATTCATGTTCAGCAGTGGTTTCAGTACCAATTGCAACAGTGCTGTGGCTTTTTGCGCTGGCTTGAATGCCAACAGCCACGCCGTAACGGCCAGTTGCGCCCTTGCTGTCATAGTTGCCGCGGACGGGTTCGTTGTTATCGTTAATGCTTACATATGAAGCATTTGTCAGCGCTGCTGCAAATGCAGGCGAAGCGAGAAACAAGACCTGCAGCTGCCAATGACAAAGCCACTGTTTTGTTGAGGCGCGGTAAAACGATTCATGTGTGTTTTTGTGTTTTCATAATTATCTCCCTGATAAAAACACATAAATAATAATATGGATGAATCTATATATTTCGCATATTTTTAATTGACAAATATATGCCGTTTATCTAATATGCATACCACTGGTCATCGAGCAGTAGTAAAATACATAAAATTTTATTTCTAAAAATAAAATTGATTCAGAAAAACAAATGGTTCGAAGCACGATTTACTACTTCGTACATGATCACCATTATATGAAGTTCCTTATTTTGTATTTATTATATCAAATATTAACTTCATTATAAAACAATCGATTTCCTCATTATCTATATGTAATATATAACAAAAATAATAACACATATAATATATTTATGTTTTTGATTTATTTTTGGTTTTAAATTGCGTTTTTGCTTTTTAGTTAATTAAAAATATCTTTTTTGCTCGGTTTGGTCATTGTTGAAATCAAGCGTTGCATTTTATATATTTAATATGTAGGAAATTTTTATATGAAGATATATTTTTCTACTGGAAATGATATTTTTCTTTTTGTCTCTCTGTTAATTATTCCATAGATTTGTGTTGTATTTTTCGATACTTGTTCCATGGTGTGGATAAGAGGTGTTTTTTTGTTTGGATGGTATATATTGGGATAAGCTGAGATTTGTAAAGACAATCCGAGTTTTCAGACGACCTTTTTAGTCAAAAATAAAGCCCGATTATTGCAATCGGGCTTTATTGGTTAATGGTTGTATCATTCAATCACGATTTTTCGGGAAACGGCTGCTGAAATCTTTGCCTTTGTCTGCAATGGTCAGGGCGATTTGGAAGGCCGCGTCGGTATAGATTTTGGCAATGGCGGGATGTCCGTCAAACAATTGTTTCGCCGCGCCGCCATCCATTGCTTCGCGTACGGGTAGGCTTAACGGAAGCTGTCCGAGCAGCGGACATTCAGACGACCTGCCAGGTTTTTGCCGCCTTCAGAACCGAAAAATAGCTTCGGCGTGGCCGCAGTTGGAGCAGATATGTACCGACATGTTTTCCAGTACGCCGAAAAATCGGAATATTGACTTTGTGGAACATATCGACTGCTTTGCGCGCGTCAATCAGGGGCGATGTCTTGCGGCGTGGTAACGACGACTAGAACCGGTTACAGGGATTTTTGCGACAGGGTGAGTTGGATGTCGCCAGTACCCGGCGGCAGGTCGATGAAGAGGTAGTCCACTTCATCCCACTCGCTTTGGAACATCAACTGCCGCAAAGGCTGGCTGACCATCGGGCCGCGCCGAAACGACGGCTTGGTCGGTATCGACCAGAAAGCCGATGGACATCACTTGGATGCCGCTGTCGGCTTCGACGGGAATCAGTTTTTGTTTTTGTTGGTCAGGTTTGCGGTCTTGCACGCCCAACATGGTCGGTTGGCTCGGACCGTAGAGGTCGGCATCCAGTACGCCCACTCGCGCGCCCATGCGTGCCATGGCGGTGGCAAGATTGGCGGTAGTGGTGGATTTGCCGACACCGCCTTTGCCGGATGCAACGGCGATAATGTTTTGACGCCTTTTGATGGTGGCAACGCCGGGCTGTACTTTGTGCGTTGTGATTTCCGTGTCGATGCTGAGGTGGATATGCGCGTCGCCCGTGATGCCGATGACGGCTTCTTGCAGGCTGTTGGCGATGTCGGCGGCGATGTGGCCGACGGGGAATCCGAATTTCAGTCCGATATGGAGGCCGTCGGAACGTTCTTCCAACAGTTGGACGGCTTTTTCACTGCCGAGCGTGCGTTCGGTACCGGGGATTTTTACTGCTTCCAGTGCAGTTTGAATGGCTGCGATATTCATGGCGTATCTCTGGTTGATAGGGAACGATAATTGAATGAAGGATGATTCATGTTTGGTGTGTTAAATACAGGAAATACGGTAGGTATGGGAATGAAAGATACGGATCCATATTTTCAGGAAAAATGCGTGAGTGCTGTAATAAATTTTCTTACAATAAAAACTGTATCTAAAGTCATCAAAATTAATTTAAATATTATTAAAAATATAGAGTTTTTATACAATGAATTATCAGGTTGGTCATGATATTTTATGTAATTATATTTCTGAACTTTATATTATGTTTTAATGAATATGAATGAGCTGGGTAGTGAATGTTAATCCCAATTTGCGGCAAGTTCATTTGCTATTTTGAGTCGTTCTGTAGTGCCGACATCCAGCCATAATCCATTGTGTTGCTCGCCGGTAACGCGGTGTTGGTTCATGGCTTCCCGCAATAGAGGCGCGAGTTTGGCGATTTGGTTGGGTGGTGTATTTTGGAAAAGGTCGGGGTGGTATATGCCTATGCCGCTGAAGGTTAGTGCGATTCCTTCGGTTTTATTGGAGTGTACCTGTCCATCGGGGGAAATGGAAAAATCGCCCTCCGGATTGTGTGGGGGATTGGGAACCAACCAAATATGTGCCAATAGGTTGGATGTTTGTAGGATGCGGCAGCCTGTCGGGCGGCGTTGAAGTCGATATCGGTCAAAACATCTCCGTTGATGACAAGGAAAGGGCGTCGCCCAGTAAGGGTAGGGCGGTGGCGATTCCGCCGGCGGTCTCAGTCCGCCTGTCGATTCGGGAGAGTAGGCATGCTGACTCCGTATTGTGCGCCGTTACCAGTGTGGCTTCGATTTGTTCGCCTAGCCATCGCGTGATTGATGACGATTTCGGTGAAACCTGCGTTTTTCAGACGACGTATATGCCAGCCGATGAGTGGTTCGCTGCCGACTTTAGAAGTGGTTTGGGTGTGTGGTCGGTCAGGGGCGCATCCTTTCTCCGCGTCCTGCTGCCAGTATCATTGCTTTCATGGCTGTCCTTGTTTGGGATGGGATTATATAGTGGATTAACTTTTAAACCAGTACGGCGTTACCTCGCCTTAGCTCAAAGAGAACGATTCTCTAAGGTGCTGAAGCACCAAGTGAATCGGTTCCGTACTATCTGTACTGTCTGCGGCTTCGTCGCCTTGTCCTGATTTAAATTTAATCCACTATAGTCATTTGATGTAAAGCATACAGTGTTGTGCCGTTAGGATTCAAAGGGAATGATACTTTGGTTATCGGTATATTGATTGGTCGTTGATGAGGGATACGGATCAATAGGTCGTCTGAAAACGAAGATGGGTTTTCAGACGACCTTGTGTTTAGGCCAATGATTTGAATTGTCGGCGGAAATACAGTAGCGCCGGGTTGTCGGTGTGGGTAGTGGTGATTTCATCGATGCGGACATAAAAGATGAAATGTGTGCCGATTTCGTGTTGATCGATAATGTGACCGTGTAAATGGGCCAGTGCGCCTTCAACTTCGAGTTGACCGGTTTGCCCTCTATGCCAAATGTGGTATTCGAAGCGTTCTTCGGGGGAAAGGTTGGTGAGTCCTGCGAAGTGTTCGGCGACGTCTTGCTGATTTTCTGACAGGGTGTTGATACAGAGGTTTCGGTTTGCCTGCAATATGGGAATGATGCCTGCCTGCCGGTTGATACATAACATAACGGTAGGCGGCTCGTCGGTAATCGGCGCTACGGCTGTCATGGTAATGCCGTAACGTCCGGACTGTCCGTCTGTGGTAATAACATGGACGCCTGCGGCACAGGATGCCATAGCATCGCGGAATGGACTCTTGAGTGTGTGTGCGGAATCTGTCATTCAGTTTCTTTTATTTTAGTGCCTGCTCAATTTGCGCGAGCTGGCGCAAAAGCTCTTTCAATTCGAGCATTTTTTCTTTAGATAAGATTTTTTCGATGGCGTCATAGCGTTCATCCACTTGTGCGCCTATGGTTTCGTACAGTTTTTCGCCTTCTTGGGTCAGCTTCAGGTAAACGCGGCGCTGGTCGTTAGAGGGTTTCAGGCGTACCGCCGCCTCGCTTTTTTTCCAGTCGGGCCAGATGCCGGTCAGGGCTGGGACGTAAGATGCAGGCTTGGTTGGCGAGATCTTGGAAGTCTAATGTGCCGTTTTCTGCCAGAAGGCGGATGATACGCCATTGCTGGTCGGTAATATTGGCTTGGTTCAAAAATAGGGCGGAATTGTGTCATCAACGCTTCGGGCTTGAATCAGTCCAATATTGATAGATGCATGTTTAGATTGGTTGGGCATTATAAGTCTCCATTGTTATCAAAAATCAAAACCGTTGAAGCGCGAGGCGGGTATGCAAAAAGCGTTTTTTCATTATAAGCCGCTATTGAAGCGGCAAGGATATATGGGAACAAAAGTATCATTGTTTGGGCATGTTGGGGAATACGCTAAACAATTTGTTTTGATAATAATGTTCCCAAGTTTTCATAATCCTATCTTAGTCTATTTTTCTGCGCAATCTCAACAAAAATCATCAAGTACGGATTTTTGGGTAATTCATTCTTTAAAAACGAATATATTTTTGAAACGATGGATATGCCGTATGGTATTTGAGTTCTTTATATTTTAGGATTTTAAGCAGAGGGCGTACCGCCAGCTGAAATCGGTAACGCCGGACGGAGAGGCTGACGATAAAGAGTACCGCCAGCGCCAGCAGGTTCGACAGGTTGAAATAGAAGATTTCGGAGACATAGGTTCGGTGGGGACGGGTTTCAGACGGCCCTCAAACGGTCATCGGGGCCGTCTGAAAAACAAAAACGAAAACCGACGGCGCGTCCGGTCAGTATTCTCGACAGCGGTTTTTCCGGGTCGTAGCCGCCGTCGCTTTCTTGACGACGGCCTGCCCGCAGATAATGTGTTCGCCGTCGAACGTGAGGGTGGGGTTGCCGTACAGCTCCCAGCCGTTTTGCAGTGCTTCGGTAACGCGGCGGCAGAACGAGGCGTCATCCGGTCCGGTGAGGTAGCGGTAGAGTTTCGCGAGCGGTTTCTCCAGTGTGAAAAACATTTTTCAGACGGCCTCAAAAAGCAGGACGGGGCCGTCTGAAACAGTATAGTGTAAATATCTAAAAAATAGTAACGGCCATATTCGGTAATTTACTCTTTCCGAGCGGCGGAAAAGGGACAAGACTGCCGTTGCGGCGCACAGGCCGTCTGAAATCCCACTGCCTGCCTTGCCAGATTCCGCGCTATCGGTTTATTTGGCGGCGTTAAACGCTTCCGTTACCCGTTTGGACGCATTCAGCAATTCCTGGGCGCCGCTTGCGGCAAGGTAGGTTTCCGGCGGCAGGTAGACCACCTGTCCCTTTTTCCAAGCCGTCGTTTCGGCCACCAGCGGATTGTCCAAAACGTCTGGCCGCCTTGCCTTCCTCGCCGATGGCGGCAGAACGGTCCAGTACAAACAACCAGTCGGGATTGGTTTTTTTAATGTATTCGAACGTAACGGGCTGACCGTGGTTGCCTTTTTCCTTGATGGAGGAGTCGGCGACAGGCACGCCGATGTCTTGCGAAGCCAGCCGCCCAGGTGCGAGCCGGTGCCGAAGGCGGACATCTTGCCGCCGCTGACCAGAATCACCAGCCCCTTGCCCAGGGCGGCGGCCTCGGCCGCTTCAAACGAAGCGTTGATTTCCGCTTTCAATTTGTCCGCCTCCGCCTGTTTGCCGAAAATCTGAGCCAGCGCGTCGATGCGCTCTTTCGCACCGTCTTTCAGGTGCATAGGGGTTTAGTCAGTAGAAGAGGTTCATCAGCCAGATTCTGCTGCGCAATCCCCAATAGCTGCTCAATCCTGAGGTGTGATGTATCATTTTTCCGTTTTTAATCAAAAATGATGGTCGGGGTGACGGCAATTTTTCCAGTTGGCCGCCAATTGGTCGTCTGAATCGTTAACTGTCGGGAATTGCAGTTGATGTTCCTTCATATAGGATTGAATCTCTGTATCGGAGCCGGAATGTACGGCGACACCGAGCGTAGGAATACCGTTTTTGATGTAGGCGATCGATTGTCGGGGGATGTGTATGAGCAGATATGGCACCATGTTCCCGTAAAAATAGACAACGGCAACGACGTTCCTGCTGAGTGTTTCGGAGCGAAGTGCTGCTTCCATTGATAACACGGAGGGAATCTGATGAGGCTTGCATCGGTTGATTGGGTTTGCGCCACCAGTCAACGGCTACGGAAATCAGAATAAAGAGGAGGAGGGCTTGGATAAGGGATTTTAGATAAGGTAAGAGTCGTTTCATGTGGTGTCTGCATAAAACAGGCTGAATAGAAAGGAATCTGCATGTGCGGCTACAAGATTGGCTTGCGGGCGTCGTCTGCGGCTTGCAGCCTTGCATCGGTAGATGAAGCATTCCTTTATCAAAACAGCTCTGTCTGTATTTGAATCGTTGAGCTACGATATCAAAAGTTTATCACTTATTATGAGGTTTAACGGCTTTTAATCTGGCGCGTATAAATGGCTAAAAATAATGACGGCAAATACGGTGGAGGCAATCCATCCCGCCGGTTCGCCGACGCGATACCAGCCCACTTGTTGTCCGACAAAACCGGCCAACGCGGAGCCGCCTATGCCTAGCAGGGTGGTCATGATGAAGCCTCAGTTTTCTTTGCCCGGTGCAGGAATTTTTGCCAATACGCCGATTACAAATCCAATAATGATGGTGCTGATCCAACCCATATCTCTTGTCTCCTTGTGTGTTGTGAGGAATGTATGTGAAAATGCAGTATACAGGCTTGTTTTGTCCCGCTGTGCCATCTTTACAGTTTATAGCGTTGTCCCGTATGGAAAGGGCGGGCGGCGAGATGATAGTGGATTAACTTAAACCAGTACGGCGTTGCCTCGCCTTGCCGTACTATCTGTACTGTCTGCGGCTTCGTCGCCTTGTCCTGATTTAAATTTAATCCACTATATTAGTCAGTATTGATTCGATGCAAAAGGTCGTCTGAAATCTGTTTCAGACGACCTTTTGACTTCGCCGGGGTAAATTCTGATTATTGGGCAGATTCAGCGTTTTTCGGAACTCTTCAGAAACTTCTGAGGCAGCCTCGTTTTTCTTGTTCCGACATGTCGTCGGCAGATGTTTCTTGCTCGGGGAGGCTGTTGGTATCAAATTTTTCAGAAGGCAGGTTGTTCATTGGTGCTTCATATGCAGGCTGCCCAAAATTTTTGTTGCTGCATTACTGCGGCAGGAAAAGCGTGTCATTACAAAAAATACTAGCGGAATCATGATAATGAAAACAAACCAGCATAAGCCACAAATAAGCTTTGCATGAAGTGTTTGCGGTTTTTTGTTGCCGTCCCCAAATGCCTCAGACAAATATCACGACAAGGCCTACGATAGGAATGGCGAGTATCAGGAATGTGATGAGCCAATCCTTGACGGTCGCGACTGCAGTGTCGTTGGGTACATTAGGGTGTGGAGTGTTATTTTGATCCATGAATAAACCACCTGAATGAAAGTAAAATGAATAGGTCGGCAGGGGCGGTTTTAATTTCTAATGTTTTAAAATGTGCTGAATGTTAAAGCGGTGACGCTGTGTAGAATCATTTTTGCACTTTTTACCCGACTGCCCGGCGATTGCAACATATATTTTTATCCCAGCTGCAAGGAGGGGAATGTTATCTTTCATTCCGTTTTTCATGCAAGTGGGCGGGTGGCGGGATAAGGTATCGAGGTAGGATGTGTTGGATTTTGGGTCATATGTGGATGGGTTTTAATGGAATGGGGCGGCTTTTGCCGTGTTCTATTAAATTCAATCCACTATGGGTAAGAAAACTCAGAAGCGGGTTGATGAGATTGGGAGATGTGCGGGTTGGTACCGCAAAAGGAAATTTAATGAAAGGTCGTCTGAAAATAGGTTTTCAGACGACCTTTAGGATTGTGAACTATTCTGCGGCAGGTTTTACCGTGTTGCGGACATCACCACTTTTTCTTTGTGTTTCAGCACTGCGCGGTCGAGCTTGTCCATCAGAACATCAATGGCGGCGTACATATCTTGTTCAACGGCCTCGACGTGGAGGTCTTTGCCCGCCAGATGGATGTCTGCTTCAGCCTGTTGATTGAGTTTTTCCACAGAAAGGGTGATGGTAACGGAAAATGGCGTTGGCTGCGTGGCGGTTGATGCGTTCCAATTTTTCGGAAACGTAGTTTTTGATGGCCTCGGTAACGTCGAAATTCAGACCGGTGATTTTTCAGATTCATAATACAGCTCCTTCGGTGGGGTTCAGTCCGTCAGAAACGGAACGGGAAAACTGCGGTTTAAAACTGTCATTCGGTAAGTTTGCGTTTGTGTGCCGGCGGGATGTCGAGCGATTCCCTGTATTTGGCGACGGTGCGGCGGGCGATGTCTATGCCCTGTTGTTTGAGGAGGCGGACAAGGGTTTCGTCGGAATGGGGCTTGCTGCTGTCTTCGTTTTTTCGATAATCTGCCCCAAAAACGGCTTTTAATCGCGCCTTGGCTTAGGCCTTCTTTGTCGCCTTCGGAATTGACTGCCTGTGTGAAGAAATAGCGTAACGCAAATAGTCCGCGCGGGCAAGACAAATATTTTTGGTTGGCGGCGCGCGAAATGGTGCTTTCGGCAAGCCCCAATTCGGCGGCTGCGTCTTTCATAAGCATGGGTGCGAGTCCGATTTCGCCGAAGATGAAGAAGTCTTCCTGATTTTTGACGATGTATTCGGCAAGGCGGATGACGGTGCTTTTTGCGCAGTTCGAGAAGTCGATGCGCTGCTTGGCTTCGTTGATTTTTTTCTTTCCACTCGGGTGCGCCGTCTTCTGCGGATTTCGCGAGTTCGCAGTATTCGCGGTTGAGTTGCAGCTTGGGCCAGGCGGCTTCGTTGCCGATGACTTTCCAGCCGTCTTTGCCTTCTTTGACCCAAACGTCGGGCTGGATGTGGGCGGTCGGTTCGGAGGAGGCGAAAACCGTAGGCGGGGTAGGGGTTGAGCGTGGCGATGATGTCGAGTGCGGCTTCTATGGTTTCGCTGTCGATTTCGGGAAAGAGTTTGCGGAAGCGGATGATGTTTTGTTTGCGGTTTTTGCCCAAATCGTGCAGCGAACTTTGGATGAGGTGGGCGGCCGCCTGACGCGCAGGGGCTGGCGGGCAGGCGCATGAGTTGGAGCATCAGGGATTCGGTCAGGTCGGCGGCGGCAACGCCGGGCGGGTCGAAGGTCTGCAAAAGGTCGAGGGCGTTTTGCAGCTCGTCTTCGTCCAGCATCCATTCCAAGGGCGTGTTGTCGATAACGTCTTGGATGCTGTCGGTGAAATAGCCTTGGTCGTCAAGGAAGTCGATAAGGATGTGGACGTAGGCGGCTTCTTTGTCGGAAAGGGGGTGTTCGCACACTTGGGCGTGCAGGTATTGGTTGAAATCTTCTTCTTTGGCGATGTTGAGCCACGCATCTTCGGCATCGTCGCCGCCGAGGTGGTTGCTGCGCGGCATGGTGGTACCCGTGATTGAACTCTGCGTCTGCAAATTCGTCGGCTTCGGGACGTTCGAGCAGGGGATTGTCCTGCAACCAGTCTTCGATCTCGCGTTCGAGTTCGATACCGGACATTTGCAGGATGCGCAGGGATTGTTGCAGACGTTGGTTGAGTTGTTGGGTCTGCCTAAGTTTGAGGCCGAGTAAGGTCATGGTGCAATGTATGTTGATTGGTTTTATGGTGGATTGATTTGAAGCGGCGCGGCTTGGCTTTACATTACGCTGTCAACTGCTTCTTGTTCATCCACTATGTGATTTCAGACGACGTTTGGTTTGGTAAGGAGGCGAAGAAAGGGTCGTCTGAACGGATTTTTGCAGTGTGTTTATAGGCGTTTGGTCAACGCTTTTTATTTTTTTATCCTAGATGTGTATTTCAACATTTTGCCTTGCCGCCGTCAACTGACGAGGCATGTTTGAAGATGGGTATCCGGATATTGATGATGTGGGTTGGAGGTTCGTTTGTTAATGGTTTTTGTAAAAATTTAAATAAATCATATGGTTGATTGTATTCAAGATGTAATTGTTTGAACGGCGTGCGTTTTATGGCATATGAAACTGATTTTTGTCCGACGTGTCATTTGCGGGAAAAAGGGATGCGGACATCGAATGATTTGGGATCATGAAACGGCATAAAGGTCGTCTGAAATCTGTTCTCTAAAGCTTTTGGGCTTTGTTGAACCTGAATTTTTCAGACGACCTTCATTCATTTACCGCTTATTTGTTGTTCGGATGGGATTCCATCGGTGCAGACAAAAGGCAGCTCAGGCATGGTGCGGGCAGTGTCAGAAACATTGCCGGACAGGGTTTTCAAGAAGGCAACGATGTTATCGGTGTCTTCTTTAGATAAATCTTTACCCAGTTGCGCTTTACCCATGATGGTAACGGCTTTTGTCCAATTCCCCAAACGCTGCCGTTGTGGAAAGTATGGATAGGTACGTTCAACGTTTCTCAAGCCGGGAACACGGAAGAAGAATTCGTCTTCGGCTTTTTTTGGTTACGTCCGCACGGCCTTTGTCGTGTTTAGGATCATCGATGTGTTTCCAGTACGGGACCATCCACCAAACCGAATTTTTGGAACATGGTACCGCCAAGGTTGACGCCGCTGTGACAAGCGATACAGCCGTTGTCCATAAATGCGCGTACGCCTTTGCGTTCTTGTTCGCTCAGGGCGGATGACGTTGCCTTTCAGGTAGTCGTCCCAACTGGGTCGGGCGTCAGCAGGGTACGTTCAAACGCGCCCAATGCGGTGGTGATGTTTTTTTGAAGGAAACCGCGCCGTCTTCAGGGAATGCGGCTTTGAATTTGTTTCTTGGTATTCAGGGGATTTCCGGCGATTTTGGCAGCGGCATCGGCTTGCGAGTCGTTTGGCCATTTCAACAGGGTTGAGCAATGGGCCGCCGGCTTGTTCTTCCACGTCGGCCGCGCGACCATCCCAGAACTGCATGCCCAACAGGGCGGCATTCAGGGCAGTCGGGGAGTTACGTGCGCCGAAACTGTGCTTTTATGGCCCTGCGCTGGTCGGCAGGTTGTCCACGCCTGCGGTTGCGAGGTTGTGGCAGGAGTTACAGCTGACGGTGTTGCCTTTGGACAGGCGCGGTTTTCGTACCATAGTTGATGGCCGAGTTTGACCTGTTCGTCGGTAAACGGGCGCAGTTTCTGCATTTCCTCGGCACTCGGTAGCGGTTTGAAGATGCCTTGCGCGCGTTTGAGCAGCTCTTGGTCTTCAGGTGAAACATTGCTGTCAACGGCGGCTTGGGACGCTGCTGAGGCAGTTGAGGCAGCTTCAGGGGTCGTCTGAACGGCAGAGGCTTCGGTCGGTGCGGAAGTAGGTTTTTGTTCCTTGCTTTCCTGTTCGCCACAGGCGGCCAATGCGGATAAAAACAGCAAGCGACAGGAGCAGTCAGGTGTTGCGGTGGTTCATGGCGTGTTCCTTTTTGTAGTGGATATTATTATGAGTAAGCACCGTTTCCGTTGATTGCCGTGATGAATGGCGGGCGAAAATAGGGAATGGCATTCCGCTTTGTTTGCGTCCGTTTGATATGTCCGGCTTTTTGTCCGCGAAGTATAAACAGCGGGCGTGGTTTGCCCTTTGCGGTAAATCAATATTGGATTTTCAATAGAGATAAGCAATATATGCGATAGCTTCTGCATTTTCATGCGGTTTTCATGTTGGATAGGCCTCTATCGCTTGCACTGCCAAGCCGATTGGTTTAAATTAAACGACAATTTACCGTTGGAAGACACACAATGAAAATTACCGTCATCGGCGCAGGTTCTTGGGGTACAGCCCTTGCCCTCTGCACTTTGCCAGCCACGGCAACGAAGTCGCCCTTTGGACACGCAATCCCGAACAAGTCCGTACATTGCAGGCAGAACGTGAAAACAAACGCGGCCTGCCCGGTTTCCTTTCCCTGAATCCTTAACCGTTTACGCCGATTTGGGTGATGCGCTCAAAGACAGCGAGTACCATTCTTGTCGTAACTTCTGTCGCGGGCTTGAGAAGCAGTGCAGAACTCCTCAAACAACACAATGCCGACCATATTCCCGTCCTTGCTGCCTGCAAAGGCTTTGAACAAGACACAGGGCTGTTGACCTTCCAAGTATTGAAAGAAGTATTGCCTGAGAACAAAAAAATCGGCGTGCTGTCAGGTCCGAGCTTTGCCCAAGAACTCGCCAAACAACTGCCTTGCGCCGTGGTTGTCGCCTCAGAAAATCAGGAATGGATCGAGGAATTGGTGCCGCAACTCAACACCAACGTAATGCGCCTTTACGGCAGCACGGACGTGATCGGTGTGGCTGTCGGCGGTGCCGTCAAAAACGTTATGGCAATCGCTACCGGCCTTTCCGATGGTCTCGAATACGGGCTCAATGCGCGTGCGGCGCTGGTGACGCGCGGTCTCGCCGAAATTACCCGTCTTGCCATGGCTATGGGTGCGCAGCCCAAAACCATGATGGGGCTTGCCGGCATCGGCGACCTTATCCTGACCTGTACCGGCGCGCTTTCGCGCAACCGCCGTGTCGGTTTGGGTTTGGCAGAAGGAAAAGAACTGCATCAAGTGTTGGTGGAAATCGGCCATGTTTCCGAGGGCGTCAGCACCATCGAAGAAGTGTTTAACACCGCTGTGAAATACCAAATCGATATGCCCATTACCCAAACCCTGCTGCAACTCATCCGCAAGGAAATGACCCCGCAGCAAGTGGCAGAAAGGCTCATGGAGCGCAGCGCGCGCTTTGAATAAGACCAAACGGCAAAGGTCGTCTGAAAACATCAAGCCAAAAAGTTTCAGACGACCTCAACATTCGGCAGCGATTGACATCCCTGCATCATCATCCCAATATCCTGACCGCCTGCCACCATGCGGCAATACGGAAGCCTATACATGAATCAATCACTGACACCTTGAAGTCAGCGTTTACCAGCTGGCCCAAAAATTTGAAACCCTTGTTGGTGAGAACCGTCGCCTTAACGAAGAAATCGACCGCCTCAAGCTCGAGCATGAACAACAAAAGCGCGAACACGAAGCCGCCGTTGACGAATTGAGCGAAGCGCTGCTCGTACAAGTCGGCAAACTCAAAGAAGACCTACAAGGCAAAATCGACAACCTTACCGCCGAAAAAGAACAATACCGCAGCGCGTTGGAGCAGACTGCAGAAAAATCCGCCGCTCATTGCCCGCCTGCCGCAAGAAACACAATCATAAGGACACGCCATGAGTATCGAACAAGTCAGCCCTCGACATCATGAATGTCAATTTCACCATCAACACCCCGAGCGAAGAAAAAGATACCCTGCTCCAAGCCGTTGATATGCTCAACAAGAAAAGTGCCGCCATCAAAGAGAGCGGACGCATTGTCGGCAGCGATAAAATCGCCATTATGACCGCGCTCAACGTTGTCCACGACCTCCTTAAAATCACACTCAAAGACGATTTGGCAATAGGTGAATTTGAGCGTAAAATAACCGACATGAACAACGCCTGCCAAAAAGCTTTGGCGCGGTTGGAACAAAACTGATTTTTCTTTTTCCCTGCGGTGTCCGCGAAGGCATATATTCCTTTGAACCAATAAGTTCGCTTAAGGTTGCCGGGAGTTGCAGTGGGCGCGAGCGTCTCATCCTTAGATGCACCCGAAACTGCCCGAGGTGACCGCCTTGTCAACAAGGTTCAAGCGGATTCAGCCAAAACGGCTCTCGTGGGGATTCCCATATCAAGCCATGCCCGATTGCGGCATGGCTTTTCATTTATCATCGGCTTCGACGTCGTCTGAAAAACCAAACTTAAAAATCAAAAACATATCCCGATATTTTTGAATCAACAGCAATGTTTTTCCAACTTAAAAACAACATTTCCCAATGCATAAAAACGCCATCATAGAAAAACACTTTCAGACGACCCCAATCCGATTGACAAAAGCCAATCCCATCTTTAAAAATTCACAACTTTCTATATCTATCTGGATTTCCACTATGAAAAACCTTTTCAGCGAAACCCCACGAGGTGAAGCGCAGAATGGTTCGTTATCGACGCCCAAGACAAAGTTCTGGGTCGCGTTGCAGCCGAAGTCGCACACCGTCTGCGTGGCAAGCACAAACCTGAATACACTCCCACGTTGACACCGGCGACTACATCATCGTCATCAACGCGGACAAACTGCGTGTAACCGTGCCAAATTCGAAGACAAAAAAATACTTTCCGTCACTCCGGCTTCCCCGGCGGTATCTACGAGCGTACTTTCCGTGAAATGCAAGAGCAATTCCCCGGTCGCGCTTTGGAACAAGCCGTAAAAGGCATGTTGCCTAAAGGCCCATTGGGTTACGCCATGATCAAAAAAACTGAAAGTGTACGCTGGCAGAACACGCCCATGCCGCACAACAAACCCAAAAGTTTTGAATTGAAATAAGGACACGACATGAACGGTAAATACTACTACGGCACAGGCCGCCGCAAAAGTTCAGTGGCTCGTGTATTCCTGACTAAAGGTACCGGCCAAATCATCGTAAACGGTCGTCCCTGTTGACGAATTCCTTCGCCCGCGAAACCAGCCGCATGGTTGTTCGCCAACCTTTGGTCCTGACTGAAAACGCTGGAAGCGTTCGACATCAAAGTCAACGTTATCGGCGGCGGTGAAACCGGTCAATCCGGCGCTATCCGTCACGGCATTACCCGCGCCCTGATCGACTTCGACGCTGCGTTGAAACCCTGCCTTGTCTCAAGCCGGTTTCGTGACTCGCGATGCCCGTGAAGTTGAACGTAAAAACCAGGTCTGCGCAAAGCACGCCGCGCAAAAACACATTCTCCAAACGTTAATTGTTTTTGAATTCAAAAAGCCCTGCAATGCAGGGCTTTTTTTATTTGTTGCATCTCTTGAATTGCCTATGCATTTTTGAGACTGGTTGAAAGAGGGCGAACGGCTGAGAGATAGTAAGTTGAGACGGCAGGATTCGCGTTAAGTTTTTTTCTATTTCTTCAAAATGTCGAAAATATGAAATTTCTTTTCACATTCCCCCATTGATACAATGAGGTTTTTGCAGGTCGTCTGAATATGACGGATTTCTCAAAGGGGCTTGTGGCGGCGTTGGCTTCCAATTTATTGTTTTCCATGCTGTTTCTGTACGGAACTTGGATGCGTCCGATGACCGGGACGGAAGTTTTCGCTTGGCGCATGGTTGCAATGTTGGTGGCCATATGCGTATTGATGGGCATGAGCGATGGCTGGAAGGCGGCAGGGCAGTTTGTTCGTGAAACGGGCAGGAATTGGAAACGTTGGTTTTTGATTATGTTACCCACGCCTGTTTTCGCAAGTCAGCTTTTGGCTGTTTGTATGGTCACCGGTCAATGGCGAAGGCGTGAATGTGGCAATGGGCTATTTCCTGTTCCCATTGGCGATGCTGGCGTGTGGCAGGATTTGGTTTAAGGAAACGCTTAACCGTCTGCAAATAGTAGCGGTCGTATCGGCATGTTTGGGCGTGGCATGGGAGTTGGTACGATCCGGCGCATTTTCATGGGCGACGGTATGGGTATTCGGGACGTACCCCATCTATTATTTGGTGCGCCGCAAACTGGGCGTGCCGGCATTGATAGGGCTGACGTTTGATTTGCTCGTGATTGCGCCTTTGTGCCTTGTTTTTATATTCTGACGCAAAACCGATACCATTAATTTGATTGCGTCGACCCCAAAACTTATCGGCTTTATCGTTCTGCTGGGTATCAATAGCGCGGTCGCCATGCATTTTGAATTTAAAAAGCAAGCCAATTATTACCCATTGCCGTATTCGGTATGTTGAGCTATTTGGAACCGGTCTTGCTGTTTATCATTTTCGATTGCGTGGCTGGGCGAACCTTTGGAGAGCGGGGCATTAATCAGCTATGGATTTATCTGGTTGGGGTTGAGTCTGATGATGGTAAACGGATGGCTGGCACGAGAAAGGTCGTCTGAAACATCTTTTCAGACGACCCTTTGCCGTCTCCATTAAAAATACCGTATTCCCATTTTTCAGACGATCTTTTCCCATGTTTCTCGACCAATCCGCCCCCAATCTGCTGCAAGGCTTAAACCCCGAACAACTTTCCGTCGTAACCTGGCTGCCGCAATCCGCCCTTGTGCTGGCGGGCGCGGGCAGCGGCAAAACGCGCGTGCTGACCACGCGCATCGCATGGCTTTTGCAAACCGGTCAGGCGAGTGTACACAGCATTATGGCGGTTACGTTTTACCAACAAAGCCGCCAAAGAAATGCAAACCCGTCTCGGCGCGATGATTCCCGTCAACGTCCGCGCCATGTGGCTCGGCATCGTTTCACGGTCTCGCCACCGCTTCCACGGCTGCACCACCGCGACGCCGGTCTGCCGTCTTCCTTTCAAATCCTCGACAGCGGCGACCAGCTTTCCCTCATCAAACGCCTGCTCAAAAGCCCTCAACATCGCCGAAGAAATCATCGCGCCTCGTTCGCTGCAAGGCTTTATCAACGCGCAAAAAGAATCCGGTTTGCGCGCTTCCGTATTGAGCGCGCCCGATCCGCACACAAGCCGCATGATTGATGCTACGCCGAATACGACAAAATCTCGCCAACGCGAAGGCGTGGTCGATTTTCGCCGAACTCATGCTCCGCAGCTACGAAATGCCGCAAAGCAACGAAATCCTGCGCCAACACTACAAAACCGCTTCAACCACATTCTCGTCGACGAGTTCCAAGACACCAACAAGCTGCAATACGCGTGGCTCAAACTCATGGCGGGCGGCAACGCGAGCGGTACTTTGCCGTCGGCGACGACGACCAAAAGTATCTACCGGTTCCGCGGCGCGCACGTCGGCAACATGACCGCGCTGATGGAAGAGTTCCACATCGACGCGCCCGTCAAACTCGAACAAAACTACCGCTCCGTCGGCAACATCCTCGCCGCCGCCAACGCCGTTATCGAAAACAACGACGAACGCCCTCGGCAAAAACCCTGCGCACCGACGCCGAAGCAGGCGACAAAAATCCGCTACTACTCCGCCTTTACCGACCTCGAAGAAGCCCAATTCATCGTTGACGAAACCAAAGCCCTCGAGCGCGAAGGCTGGATTTGGACGAAATCGCCGTCCTCTACCGCAGCAACGCCCAATCGCGCGTCATCGAACAAAGCCTCGTTCCGCAGCGGCATCCCCTACAAAAATCTACGGCGGACTGCGTTTTTACGAACGCCAAGAAATCAAACACGCGCTCGTTTACCTACGCCTCGCCGTCAATCCCGACGACGACAACGCCCTCTTGCGCGTCATTAACTTCCGCCGCGCGGCATCGGCGCGCGCACCGTCGAAAAACCTTCAGACGGCCTCAAAACGAACAAGGCATCACCCTCTGGCAGGCAGCCTGCAACGCCGGCGCAAAAAGCCGCCAAAATCGCCGCCTTCGTCCGCCCTCATTGAAGCCCTGCGCAACCAAGTCGGACAAATGCCCCCTGTCCGAAATCATCGTCGGCATCCTCAAAGACAGCGGCCTCAACCGAACACTACAAAACCCAAAAGGCGACAACCAAGACCGCCTCGACAACCTCGACGAACTCGTCAACGCCGCCATCGAGTTCAAACCCGAAGACAGCAACTTCGAAATCCTGCCCGACAACATTTCAGACGACCCCGCCTTTCCCCATCCTCGCCTTTCCTCAGCAACGCAGCCCTCGAGTCCGGCGAAAACCAAGCAGGCGCAGGCGAAAAAGCCGTCCAACTCATGACCGTCCATGCCGCCAAAGGCTTGGAATTTAACGCCGTCTTCCCTTACCGGCATGGAAGAAGGCCGCTTCCCCAGCGAAATGAGCCTCGCCGAACGCGGCGGCCTCGAAGAAGAACGCCGCCCTCATGTACGTCGCCATCACCCGCGCCCGCAAACGCCTCTACATCACCATGGCGCAACAAAGAATGCTGCATGGACAAACCCAATTCGGCATCGTCTCCCGCTTCGTCGAAGAAATCCCCCCCGAAGTATTGCATTACCTGTCGGTCAAAAAGCCCGCCTACGACAGCTACGGTAGCCCGCGCCAAACCGCCGCCCCCAAAGACAAAATCATCGACGACTACAAACAGCCGCAAACCTACGCAGGCTTCCGCATCGGACAAAACGTCCGCCACGCCAAATTCGGCACCGGCGTCATCATCGATGCCGTGGACAAAGGCGAATCCGCCCGACTGACCATCAACTTCGGCAAACAGGGCGTGAAAGAGCTGGATACCAAGTTTGCGAAATTGGAAGAGATGTAGAAGGAGATGGCATAGGTCGTCTGAAACACGTAGCGCGGGCTTTGCCTACGAATCAAACTCACACTTTCAGACGACCTCTTTTAGTTGCCATTATCGTGGGCAAAGCCCACGCTACAATGCACATTGACGAGGCAAATGAGATGTAGGTCGGATACTTGTATCCGACAAAAACATTTGACGCGTCTGTCGTTTCCGAAAAACCGTTGTTGGAAATGTCGGATTTGAGAATCCGACCCATGGGCAAAAACGTAGCAGGAGAATAGAAATCCCGTAGCGTGGGCTTTGCCCACGAATCAAGCAAAATTTCAGACGGCCTCTTTTACTCAGAAATTTTTCGTGGGCAAAAGCCCACGCTACCATCTACGCCTTCAAGGCAAAAGGTCGTCTGAAAAAGCGTTTTTTTCAGTACATGTAGGTCGGATTCTTGAATCCGACATTTTCAAACATTTCCGCCATAATCAAAAGCGGTAAAAACATAAAACGTTTGTCAGATACGAGTATCTGACTTACCCATCATATTTAATGCTGAAATCCACATTGCTTCCACCCCCAGTGCTTTTGGGTAAATCCCTGTTTCACATAACGGTGAAAAGTAGAAAACGGCCAATCGGAAACCTGATCGACATAGCCATGCTTTTACGGGATTAAAATGTAGGTAATTGAAATGATGGATAAAGTCCGTTTCATCACGAATGGTATGTTCCCAAAACCTTTTTGCCAAAGCCGACATTCTCTTCCAATCAAATATTGGCTGTACCGTTTAATTTGCCGCCAACGTTCCGAATAAGCGGCATCATTTTTCAGGAAGACGCCAAATCGTATGCAGATGGTCGGGCATCAGCACCCATGCCTCAATTTCAAACGGATACCGCTCCCGAACCGTCATTACCGCCTGCCGCAAGGCCGAACGCACCGTTTCATCAGTTAGGATTTTTGTCGTTTGTCAGCAACCACCGTAAAAAGTAAGTACCGCCCGTTTGATAAAAAGCGTCGGTATCGCATGAATTCCCTTTTTTAAATTAAATTTTGTTTTTTCGGAAAGATTTTTGTCGGATACAAGTATCCGACCCTACGTTGAAACCGAACAATCCATGTAGGTCGGATTCTCGAATCCGACATTCCAATCATTCCCGAATTTTCTCAAAGGTGTGGACATCGTTTTTGTCGGATATCAGTATCCGACCCTACATCGAAACCGAGTAATCTATGTAGGTCGGATTCTCGAATCCGACATTCCAATCATTCCCCAAATTTTCTCAAGGTGTGGACATCGGCTTTTTGTCGGATACGAGTACATGTAGGTCGGATTCCCGAATCCGACGTTTCAATCATTCCCGAATTTTCGCAATGTGCAAACATCGGCTTTTTGTCGGATACAAGTATCCGACCCTACGTCGAAACCGAACAATCCACGTAGGTCGGATTCTCGAATCCGACGTTTCAATCATTCCCGAATTTCCGCAATGTGTGGACATCGTTTTTGTCGGATACTTGTATCCGACATTTCAATCATTCCCGAAAATGGCTTTTTCGTCGGATCCCAGTATCCGAATACGTCTTAGCGGCATTCGGATGGTGCAAATCGAGCAGGCAGCGTTCCTGGTGTGACGGGAGTCAGGCCATACTGGTCTGCAGTTGCATGGGTATCGGATGAACATGCCCATTGCACCACGCCCATATTGGCGGAGGTAAAGGCTTGCGGCAGGGGTATCGTATCCACCTCCTGTTGCCCTAGGAACAAAAAAGGTGTCAAGGTCAAAAGTATTGGCATTGTTATCCAAACCCACGGCTGCGGCATTATAAGTAATGGTAATCACGCCGCTTGTCGGGTCGCCTTGTATAGAATCTACATACTACTGTATACACCCGTATTGTTGTTGCGAGTATTCAATTCGACAATGGCATTACGCAGATAAACTGGAGACGTCCTTCCATCTACAACAATTTCATTCTTTTAAGGGAGCAACCAACAATAGCCCTTCTGCAATACGGGTACGTATGGCGTAATTTTTGATAGGCTGGCAATGCAATTGCCGCCAAAATACCGATAATGGCAATGACCACCATCAGCTCAATCAAGGTAAAGCCTCTATTTTTGTATGATTGCTTGTAAAGACACAATATCCCCCTTTTTAAAGCTTGAAAAATGACTCCGAAAAGATGAATCCGACTGAAAATTATTTTTATCTGATAGAAAAACACCCGCCGCAGCAGGTGTTTCTTATTGATTAGATTAGCGGCATTGTGCGGGAGCGTATTTAGCTTGCAGAGTACCAGCACCAGCGGTAATACCGGACGCGCCTGCAGTTACGTTGAGTGGCAGATGCACAGCCCCAGTCCATGGAACCAGTACGACCGTTAGTAATAGCATCAACCAAAGATTCACCTTTGTTGCGCCTGACCGCTACGTACCCATGGAGTCAGGACAATTGTGTTTTGACCGGTAGCTACACCAACTTGAGTTGGATTATAAGCAACCGTAATAACACCAGTTGCACGATCAATCAAAATACTATTTACATATTTAGAGTTTGCACCTGTACCCTGCATTTTGCGCATTCCAGTATCTGCTACTCGGTTCAAGTCAGCAATAGCAGCAGAACCTTCAGTAGCAATAGCTTGTTTGGCAGATTCAGCCAAGCTCAAACCTTCAGTTACGCGGGTACGTACGGTGTAGTCTTGGTAAGCCGGCAGGGCGATGGCAGCCAGAATACCGATAATTGCGATTACGATCATCAATTCGATCAGGGTGAAACCTTTTTGGATTGCTTTCATTTAATAAACTCCAGTTTAAAAAGTGTTGTGAATAAAAATGTTTGTTGTTAAAAATCCGTAATGTGTTTGGCTCTGCTTGTTTATGAGTAAAACCATCAAGTAGAAGGAATATACAGCTTCCGGTTCGGGCTTCGTTGCTTCGTTCTCTTGCCGGACGTAATGTATCAAGCAGGGATGTGCCAAGTCTGGATTTTTTTGGATTTTTTGTGAAAATATTTTTGTAATTTTTATGTTTTTAATAGGTTTAAATTTGTTTTTGAAGGATTTTTCAGGCAGATTTTTGGCTTTTATGACGTAGGGTTGTTTCTGCGATATGACGCGTTTTGTCATTTTTTGATTTTTTGGGGGAAGTGAAGAAGACGTTTTGTGTCACGTGCCGTGTTTCGTCACTTTTGAAAGCCGTTTTTAATAATATTTGAATATTTTGACAAACGGTATTATTTTTAGATAAACGGTATTTTTGAAATTTAGATATTCCCAATATATTGATTTTTCGAATATTTTTTTAATATGATATTTTTGATATTTGGTATTTATTTGAGATGAGACGGTAATTCTAAATGAGAATTTATGGGAATTAATTTAATTTTGAATGGTTGTTTTCAGCGCCCGAAGCCTCTTTTTAAAAAGGGGATAACCGATAGGGATACCCATCCTCCCTTGTTCGATTTTGCACATTATTTTTTGGCAGATTCTGCCTGCATTAGCTGATGGCGATAATGATATAGTGGATTAAATTCAAATCAGGACAAGGCGACGAAGCCGCAGACAGTACAGATAGTACGGAACCGATTCACTTGGTGCTTCAGCACGCAGAGAATCGTTCTCTTTGAGACTAAGGCGAGGCAACGCCGTACTGGTTTTAAAGTTAAGTCACTATACTTGGTCTTGATTTGAATCTATATATAGATGATGGAAACGGCAAAAGGTCGTCTGAAAATCTCGAATTGAGGTTTTCAGACGACCTTTTGGGTCTGTTTTATCGGTGAAGCTTAGAAACCGGGTTGCTAAGGCTAGCTTGGGTTTTGACCATCAAGCCAGCGGGGCGAGCAGTTTGTCGAAGGCTTCTTCAAACTGTTTCAAACCGTCTTCCTGCAAGCGGTTGGCGAGGGTTTCTACGTCTATGCCGAGCGCGGCGGTTTCGGCAAGCTGCGCTTGTGCTTCTTCTACGCCTTCGGTCAGCGTGGATTTGGCTGTACCGTGGTCGATGAAGGCTTTGAGGGTGGCGTCGGGGACGGTGTTGACGGTGTGCGCGCCGATCAGGCTGTCAACGTAGAGCGTGTCGGGATAGGCGGGGTTTTTGACGCCTGTGGATGCCCATAAGAGTTGCACGCGGTTTGCGCCTTTGGCTTCCAGCGCGGCAAATTCGGGGCTGCCGAAGTATTGCGCCCAGTCTTGGTAGGCGGCTTTGGCAAGGGCGATGGCGATTTTGCCTTTGAGGTGGTCGGGCAGCGTGGCGTCCAGCGCGCCGTCCACGCGTGAGATGAAGAAGCTGGCGACGGCTTGGATATGGGCAACGCTTTGTCCGGCTGCCAAGCGTTTGGCGATGCCGCGCGCGTAGGCTGCGTAGGCTTTGAGGGTTTGGGCGCGTGAGAACAGCAGGGGTCAGGTTCACGCTGATGCCGTCGGCGATGAGGGTTTCGAGTGCTTCGATGCCCTGCGTCGGTGGCGGGGACTTTAATCATGGCATTTTTACGCGCGATGGCGGCATGGAGGCGGCGGGCTTCTTCTACCGTGCCTTGTGCGTCTTTGGCAAGCTCGGGGAAACTTCGAGGCTGACGAAACCGGTTTTGCCGCCGGTGGATTCGTGTTCGGCAAGGCAAACGTCGCAAGCTGCCTGTACGTCGGCAATCGCCATGGTTTCGTAGCGTTGTTTGGGGCTGAGGTCTTGCTGCTTGAGGGCGGCGACTTCATCGGCGTAAAGCGCGTCGCCGGCGAAGGCTTTTTGAAGATGGCGGGATTGGAGTGACGCCGCACACGCCTTGTTTCAGCATTTGCGCCAATTCGCCGCTTTGTACGAGCGAGCGGGAAAGGTTGTCCAGCCAGATTTGTTGTCCTAATGCTTTAACGTCCGATAAAATAGTCATCTCTGATTCCTTTAAATATAGGTTATTTGCGAAGCGAGGCGGTAATGCTACCCCTATTCGGAAAAATTTGGATAGATTATTAGGGCATTTAATGATGTCCAAAATCATATAACACGAACACAAAAAGGCATGAAATTATGGCAGGAAACGGTCAATATCTCGATTGAGCGCGCGAAGTGTTGCACACCGAAGCGGAAGGCTTGCGTGAAATTGCGGCGGAATTGGATGAAAACTTCGTCCTTGCGGCAGACGCGATGCTGCACTGCAAAGGCAGGGTCGTCATCACAGGAATGGGCAAAATCGGGACATATCGGGCGCAAAATAGCGGCGACCATGGCTTCAACCGGCACACCCGCGTTTTTCGTCCATCCTGCGGAAGCGGCGCACGGCGACTTGGGCATGATTGTGGACAACGACGTCGTCGTCGCAATTTTCAATCCGGCGAAAGCGACGAAATCGCCGCCATCATCCCCTGCGCTCAAACGCAAAAACATCACCCTCATCTGCATCACCGCCCGCCCGATTCGACCATGGCGAGCCATGCCGACATCCACATCACGGCGTCAGTTTCAAAGAAGCCTGCCCGCTGGGACTTGCCCCGACCACCAGCACCACCGCCGTCATGGCTTTGGGCGACGCATTGGCAGTCGTCCTGCGCAGCGCGCGCGCGTTCACACCCGACGACTTTCGCCTTGAGCCACCCCGCCGGCAGCCTCGGCAAACGACTGCTTTTACGCGTTGCGGACATCATGCACAAAGACGACGCCCCTGCCCGCCGTCCGACTCGGCACGCCCCTTAAAAGAAGCCATCGTCAACATGAGCGAAAAAAAGGCTTGGGTATGCTGGCGGTAACGGACAATCAAGGTCGTCTGAAAGGCGTGTTCACCGACGGCGATTTGCGCCGCCTGTTCCAACAGCGCGACCGTTTTGACGGACTGACCGTCGATGAAATCATGCACCCCTCCCCAAAAACCATCCCCGCCGAACGCCTCGCCACCGAAGCCCTGAAAGTCATGCAGGCAAACCATGTGAACGGGCTTTTGGTAACCGACGCCGACGGCGTGCTGACCGGCGCGCTGAATATGCACGATTTACTGATGGCGCGGATTGTGTAGAGGCGGGCTAACCGTTTTCAGACGACCTTTATGTTAGAATAGGTCGTCTGAAACCTAGCAATCCGCAAGGAAACACTATGCAAACCTAGACCCCGAGCTGCAACAGCGCGCGGCGCATATCAAGCTGCTGATATTGGATGTGGACGGCGTTTTGACCGACGGCCGCATCTTCATCCGCGACGACGGCGAAGAAATCAAATCGTTCCACACGCTGGACGGACACGGCTTGAAGATGCTTCAGGCAAGCGGCGTGCAGACTGCGGTTATCACAGGTCGGGACGCGCCCTCCGTCGGCATCCGCATCAAACAGTTGGGCATAAATTACTACTTCAAAGGCATTTCGGACAAACGTGCCGCCTATGAAGAATTGCGTGCGAAAGCGGGCGTAGAAGAAGGCGAGTGCGCCTTTGTCGGCGATGACGTGGTCGATTTGCGGTGATGGTGCGCTGCGGATTGCCGGTTGCCGTCCCCGACGCGCATTGGTTTTGCGCTGCAACACGCCGCCTATATTACGAAACACGCGGGCGGCGCGGGCGCGGTGCGCGAAGTGTGCGACCTGATTATGCGCGCGAAAGGTACGCTGGGCGCGGCTTTGAACGAGTACATCAAATGAAAGTAAGATGGCGGTACGGAATCGCATTCCCTTTGGTGCTGGCGGTCGCGCTCGGCGGATTGTCGGCATGGCTGGGGCGCATCAGCGAAATCGACATTGAAGAAGTCAAACTCAACCCCAACCAGCCGCAATACACGATGGACGGCATAGACGGGCGCCGTTTTGACGAACAAGGTCGTCTGAAAGAACATCTGAGCGCAAAAGGGGCGAAACAGTTTCCCGAAAGCAACGACGTCCATTTCGAGCTGCCGCACCTCGTCTTCTTCCAAGAAGGCAGCCGGCTTTTACGACGTCGGCAGCGACGAAGCCGTATACAACACCCAAAACCAAACAACTCCTGTTCAAACACAACGTCGTCCTGACCAAAGCCGCCGATGCCAAGCGGAAGGCAGGGCGTCGTCAAAAACCGATCTCCTGCACGTCGATACCGAATCGCAATACGCCCAAACCGACACGCCCGTTACCTTCAATACGGCGAATCGAGCGGCAACGCCGAAGGTCTGACGTATGACCACAAAAAGGTTTGTTGAACTTCCCATCCAGAGTGAAAAGCCACGATTTATGATACAAAAAATATGTAAGGCATGTGTTTTTAACCGCATTTTTCGCCACCGCCCCGCCTACGCCCTGCAAAAGCGATAGCAAGCAGCCGATACAGATTGAAGCCGACCAAGGCTCGCTTGACCAAAAACAACCAAAGCACCACCTTCACCGGCAACGTCATCATCAAACAAGGCACGCTCAACATCCGCGCCGGCAGCGTCAACGTCTCCCGCAACGACAAAGGCGAACAGTTCATGAAAGCCAGCGGCTCGCCCGTCCGCTTCAGCCAGACGCTCGACGACAACAAAGGCACGGTTAACGGACAAAGCCAACAACGTAACCTACTCCTCCGCCATCAACCTCGTTACCCTGACCGGCAACGCCAAAGTCCAACGCGGCGGCGACGTTTGCCGAAGGCGCAGTCATCACCTACAACACCAAAACCGAAGTCTATACCATCAACGGCAGCTCCAAATCAGGCGCCAAATCCGCCGCCAAATCCGGCAGGGGTCAGCGTCGTCATCCAGCCGTCCAGCACCCAAAAATCAAATAACCAATATCTGACAACACAAAAGGTCGTCTGAAAACCAAAAGCAGCAAAAACCCCAAACAACATTTTCAGACGACCTCCGAACCAAGAGTCATTTATGAGCGAAAACACCAGCCGCCTCGTCGTTCAAAAACCTGCAAAAAAGTTTCAAAAACGCCAAGTCGTCAAAAGCTTCTCCCTCGAAATCGAAAGCGGCGAAGTCATCGGCCTGTCTCGGCCCCCAACGGCGCAGGCAAAAACCACCAGCTTCTACATGATTGTCGGACTCATCGCCGCCGATGCAGGCAGCGTTACCCTCGACGGACAAGAACTGCGCCACCCTGCCCATACACGAACGCGCCCGCCTCGGCGTCGGCTACCTGCCCCAGAAGCCTCGATTTTTCCGCAAAATGACCGTCGAACAAAAACATCCGCGCCATTTTAGAAATCAGCACCAAAGACAAAAGCCGCATCGATGGCGAAGTCGAAAAACTGCTTGCCGACCTCAACATCGGCCACCTGCGCCACAACCCCGCTCCTTCCCTATCCGGCGGCGAGCGCCGACGCGTCGAAATCGCCCGCGTACTCGCCATGCAACCGCGTTTCATCCTCTTGGACGAACCCTTTGCCGGCGTTGACCCCATCGCCGTCATCGACATCCAAAAATCATCGACTTCCTCAAATCGCGCGGCATCGGTGTACTCATTACTGACCACAACGTACGCGAAACCCTCAGCATCTGCGACAGAGCCTACATCATCAGCGACGGCACCGTTCTCGCCTCCGGCAAGCCGGACGACTTGGTCAACAACGAACAAGTCCGCTCCGTCTATCTCGGCGAAAACTTCAAATACTGATTTCAAATACTGATCATGATAAACCGCACAATCAATTGTGTGGTTTTAAAAATAACAGAGCATCAGAAAGGTCGTCTGAAAACGTTTTCAGACGACCTTTAATTTTATTTCTTCAATTCTTTCAACAAAGACGTTAACCCTTCCACACCGTCGAATGTACCCGGCACTTTATCGGATTGGACAGAATACCGCTGAAAAATCAGGGTTTTCGAATTTTTCCAGCGCGTCTTTTATCATCAGTTTTTTATTTTCGCGTACTCGGCATAGCTTTGGATAAATTAGCACAACGACGCCGCAGTTCCAACTGCATGATTTGAGTCTGTATCGAATGGTATAGTCAATTAAAAACAAAAATAGTACAATACTCAACTTTGAAGGTCTAACCATGGCATACTCTGCGGACTTAAGAAACAAAAGCTTTAAACTATCACGAACAATGCAAAAACATCAGCCAAACCGCAGCAACATTTAACTTGTCAAGAAACACGCTTTACCTGTGGATTCGCCCTTAAAAACAAACAGGCAGCCTAAAAACATCAAGTTACCGGTCTGAATGCCGTCAAATTGATAGGCAAAAACTGGCTCAATATGTTGGGCAACACCGGATGCCTATCTGCATGAAATCGCCAAACATTTTGATTGTACGGCAGCCGCCGTTTTGCTATGCACTCAAACAGATGGGGGATGACGCGCAAAAAGACCACCACTTAGCAAAGAACAAGACCCGGCCAAAAGTAACGCATTATTTGACACAGCTGGCCGAATTTTCTGACTACCAACGTGTTTATTTGGATGAAACAGGATTTGACCGCTACTCTGTTCCGTCCCCTATGCCCGCAGCCCGAAAAGGGCAAATAGTGAAAGCGCAGATAAGTGGAAAAGATACCGACGCTTATCTCTGGTGTCCGCACAAGTCGGCAACCGGCTGATTGCTCCGATGGTTTATCAAAATACGATGACCGGAGTCTTTTTTTGAAGCGTGGTTTCAGCAATGCCCTACTGCCTGCATTGACTCAAAAATCGGTGATTATTTTTAGATAATGCACGATTTCACCGTATGGGTGTCTTACGGAAAATGGCGGAAAAATGGGGAGCATAGGTATTGCCTCTTGCACCTTATTCACCTGAGTCTCAACCCGATTGAGAAGGTGTGGGCGAATATTAAGCGGTATCTGCGAACCGTGATTGTCTGATTACGCCCGATTTGACGATGCGCTACTGTCCCTATTTTTAATTTTAATTGACTATAATGAGTTAAAACCACTCTGAAGAAATAGATTAAAACAAACTCCAAGCCGATAATGGGCAGCATGGATTGCCAAGAAATATCTACATTTGCAATGAATTTTTTGCAGAAGCTAAATCCTAAAGGCAGAAGTGCGGCTATTGCTAAACTTGCTAACAAGCAAAAAGTTTTCTTTTTGGCTTCGTGTTTTTAACAGATTTTTCAAAAACCTTGGGACAAGCCGACAAAGTTGAATGCTGTTTTGTATTCGTCTAATTTTTCCTTAAGTTTATTTACGTCATTTATTCTTTGCTGAACTTCAACTATTTTTTTGTTGACTTCATTCTGATATTGCTGAATCGATTTTTCTAAAACGTTTCTTCTTTCATCAAATTCAAAAAATGTCTTAAAGCCCTCGTCGCCCATGTAAGAACACAGTATATCTATTGGCATTTTTGTAAAAAGCATAGTTAAGCTGCCTTGCATATTCACTGTGAGGGAAATACATTTTTCCCTTAAAGGTTCTATTACTTTTATCTAATGAATTATTCTAAAAATTGATTCCTCCCAACCCATAGCTCAAATCAAGTTCTAACCAAAAACCTCTACCATGCAAACATAGAGGGTTTGTAGCTTCTTCCTTCGAAATATTGTTCTGTAAATTTTTGAATTTGGCTATTAAAATTATCACCTATATACTTTATATTGAATAAACAATCCTTTTCCCATAACTCAGGATTGTCGATCATCGATGACGCTACCGCCGTAATCAATTCATACTGTTCGCGCTCCTGTTCTGACAACATCGACTCATCCGCTTGGGCAATTTTCTTTTTAACCTGCACCAAATCATCATGTAACTCGCTAAAAAATCCCATTTTTTTCCCTTTCCTATTTTTGCTGATTAATCTTTTTCGGATTCTCAAAAGATGAGAATCGAATCACTTAATTTGAACGACCTATTTGCAAACCGCCGATTCTTTAATGCCGTCATTCCCGCGCAGCAGCCGTAGGTCGGATTCTCGAATCCGACATTTCTAACAGCGGTTTTCGGAAACGACAGACGCGTCAATGTTTTTGTCGGATACAAGTATCCGACCTACATCTGGATTCCTGCCTGCGAGGGAATGACGGCAGAGATTTCGACAAAAATTGCTTCTCCCGTTTTCAGACGACTATTTGCCTCGTCGGTGTACATTGTAACGTGGGCCTTGCTACGACAATGACGCATAAAGAGGTCGTCTGAAATTTTGGTTTCGTTCGGGCAAAGCCCACGCTACGGGTTTCAGACGACTTACTCTTTTTCGATTTTGTGTTTACTCATCTGAAAACTCATTTTCATGCCGCAAGCTGCGGATAAAGGTTTTCGAAAATCGAGGGCAAGTTCGACTATTTCTAAAAATCCCATTCTTGTTCGACAAGCACCACTTTCGGCTCTCCGTCTTTTCCACACTCTCGATAGTCCAAGGCAAGACAGGGCATGCCCTCCTGACGGGTCGGTGGCCAAACACACGCCGATGAGGCGGATATTCCATTCTTCCAGCCAAAGTTTTTGCCCCATCTCGCCGCACAGACTCCTTCTTTTTCAAAAACCGATTCCCGATACCTCGCAAATTTGCATACGATCTTTGCCCACGAATTTCTCTGCGTGGTTGGAAAGCAGTTTTTGACAAATATCCCGCCGTTTTGTACTGCCATCAATTCAATAAAAACTTTGCGGCAATTTATAGCCTAGCTCACTTTCTACGGCAGCCAAAAATTTCAGGGGTAAACGGGGCTTCTTTGTAGTTTTCATCTGCCCAACTATTAGCTTCCCATACGGAGGACAAATCAAAATCTTTAAAAACTTGGGACATAATGTTCTTCCTTATTGATTTCAGCCTGTAGGTCGGATTCCGAATCCGACATTTCCAATAACGGTTTTTCGGAAACGATAGACACGACAAATGTTTTTGTCGGATACAAGTATCCGACCTACATCTCTATTTGCCCCTTCGGTGTGCGTTGTAGCGTGGGCTTTGCCCACGAGAATGACGGGTAAAAGAGGTCGTCTGAAATTTTAATGGGTTTCTGAGCGAGCCCACGCTACGGGTTTGCGGTGATTTTTAGGTAGTAGAACCCACGCTATGCAGCTAATGACTTAATCCTCTTCGTAACATCCGCTTGTCCGAGTTTTCGCCTCCTCCCCGAACACTTCCCGCCACAATTTCCCTGACATTGCCGTAATGTGCCAGTAATTCGTCGGTTACTTCGGTTTTTCTCGCGTCGCAGCGGTTTGGTGTTGTGTTGCTGCTGGCGGTAGAAGCGGTAGGCGGTGCGGCTTTTGTTCGGCGAGGGTTTTTGTCGATGAGGCCTGAGTCGGCGGCAATGTCTCGCGAGGGCGATGTTGCCGTAGTTGTCGAGGAGTTGCGGATATTGGCGGGCATGGGCAAGGATGAGGTATTGGACGATAAATTCGACGTCGACCACGCCGCCGCGCGCGTATTTGACGTTGCTGTCGGCAGTGGATGGGTGGGGAACATTTTTCGCGCATTTTCGATGATTTCGCCTGCCAAGGCGGGTTTGGTCGCGTCTCGGCGGTGAGGATTTCGGTGCGGATGCGGTCGAAGGCCGTCTGAATTTCGGTGTGCCGCAGATGAAGCGGGGCGCGGGTGAGGGACTGGTGTTCCACGTCCATGCGTTTTTCGCGCTGGTATTTTTCGAGGCGGCGATGCTGTGGGCGAGAAAGCCGGCGTCGCCGTTGGGGCGCAGGCGCAGGTCGGTTTCGTAGAGGCTGCCCAGCCGGTGGCGGCGAAAGCCAGTTGGTCAGGCGGCGGGCAAGACGGCTGTACACGTCGCCCTGCGTCGGGGTGGGGTCGTCGTGAGAGATAGACGAGGTCGAGGTCGGAGGCGTAGCCAGTTCTTCCTGCCGCCGAGTTTGCCGTAGCCGACGACGGAGAATTGCGGGTGTCGCGGTGTTTTTGGTACATGTCCGCCCACGCGCACGGCAGGGCGGCGGCGAGGATGGTGTCGGCGAGGGCGGAGAGTTGGTCGAGAGAGGATTCTACCGTCCACAGTCCGGCGAGGTCTTGGACGGCGAGGCGGGAAGACTTGGGCGTGCTGGCAGCGGCAGGGTGTCCATTTGCGCTTCGGTGTCGCCGCCGCAGGCTTTGAGGTCGTCTGAAAGGGCGGCGGCGAGGGCTTGCCAGTCGAACTCGGTATCCAAAAGCTGCGCGCTGATGAGTTCGTCCAGCAGAATCGGATATTTGCTCAGATACGCCGCCCCCATGAGCTTTGGCTCATAATCTGCGCCAGTTGCGCCAAGGTCTGCGGATGCTCGTTGAGAAAGGCGAGATAGGCGGAGCGGCGGCTGATGTTTTTCGAGGAAGTCAAACAGCCGCATCAGCGTATCGGTCGGATTGGTTGCTCGGCCGCCGCCTGTCACGAACAGCGGCACAATGGCGTCGAAAACGTGGCTGGGCGTGCGGAGATGGCGGTATTTATGGCCGTGCCGGATTTGGTCGAGCCTTGCGGCGATGGTTTCGGCATCGAACCCGTGTTCTTTCAGACGGCCTTGCCGCTCTTCTTCGTCGGGCTTGTCCTGCCATGCCCATTGCCATTCGCTGTCGTCCGTGTTTGTTCTTCGGGTTCGCTCTAAAATTTCGTTGAACAACTGATTGACCTTGTTCCGATGAATGTTGAGGTCGTCTGAAAAGGCGGCGTAGCTGTCGAAACCCATGCTCGGCGATCAGTTGCTGCTGTTCGGGCGAGGTAGGCAGGGTTTGGGTTTGCTGGTCGTCCCAGTATTGCAGGCGGTGTTCGACGTCGCGCAGGAAGCGGTAGGCGGCGAGCAGGGTTTCGACGTTTTCAGAACGGCATGATGCCCAGCTCGGCAAGCTTCTTCAGCGTTTCCTGCGTGCCTTTCAGTTGCAGCGCGCGCATTTGTCCAGCCGCGTATCATCTGGAAAATCTGGGCGATAAATTCGACTTCGCGGATGCCGCCGCGCCGAGTTTGATGTTGTCCGCCATGCCTTTTTGCTGACTTCGCTGCGGATTTGGCGGTGCAGGGTTCCGCATTGCTTCATACGCGCTGTAATCCAGATATTTGCGGAACACAAAGGGCGCACCAGTGCTTTGATGTCGTTCGGATACGGCGTAACTCACGCGACCTTTTGCACCACGCATAGCGCTCCCCGACTCGCGCCCCCGCGTAATCAGGTATTGCTCCAGCGCGGTTTCGCTCAATACCAGCGCGCCCGAATCGCCGTCCGGCCGCAGCCGCATATCGACGCGGAACACTTGCCCGTCAGCGGTGATGTCGTTCAGCAGCGCAATCGGTTTCTGCCCGACTTTGGTGAAAAACTCTTGATTGCCCCGTTCGCGCCTGCCGTCGGTATCGCCCGATTCGGGATAGACGAAAAATCAAATCGATGTCGGAAGACACGTTCAACTCATAGCCGCCCGCCTTGCCCATCGCCACCACGCTCAAATGCTGCGGCGATTTGGTATAACGCCCGATCGGCGTGCCGTACATGTCCCGATAATAGGCGTAGGCAAAGTCCAGCGCGGTATTGACGGCAAAATCGACAAACAGCGTAATCGTGCGGGTAACTTCGTGCAAATCGCTGATACGGTTTTATATCGCGCACGATAATCTGCGACACCACATACGGCGTAACTCGCGCAACTGCCGCGCCAATTCTTCCTCGTTTTCTTCCGCGCGGATAGTGTCCCAGTCAGCAAAAAGGCTTGGAAATCCGCTTCGGTTAAGACCTCGTCCAGCATGGGCAGGAAGATTTCGGGCTTGAGTTTGCCGTTGTCGAGCTGGCGGGCGAGGAACAGGGAATGGCGGCGGGCGGTGTCGAGGCGGTTGTCGGACATTTTGATTCCGTTTGGAAGGATGACGGGAGTGGGATGAGTGGATTCACCTTTAAATCAGGACAAAAGCGAGGCAATGCCGTACTGGTTTAAAGTCAAGCCACTATATCATAGCAATCTTGGAGGTCGTCTGAAACAGCAGAACTCAGGCGTATGAGCGGGGTTTGTTTTACGGCATGGGAAGTTTGTTATAGTGGATTAGCTTTAAACCAGTACGGCGTTGCCTCGCCTTAGCTCAAAGAGAACGATTTCTAAGGTGCTGAAGCACCAAGCGAATCGGTTCCGTACTATCTGTACCGTCTGCGGCTTCGTCGCCTTGTCCTGATTTAAATTTAATCCATATATTTGATTGGATAGTCAAAGGTCGTCTGAAAAGTATTTCAGACGACCTTTTGATGTGTTTAAACGGATTAGCCAGTGAGTTGTTTGGTAATCAGTTTTTCAGCGGCGGGAAGTTGTTGCTGGCACGCAATACCAAGCCGCGCAAGACTTTTGGCGGGCGCGGTTTCATTGGTAAAGAGTTTGAGCAGCATATTGGTGCCGTGGTGAAAATCGGCTGGGCATGGAGCATATGCTTGGTGCTGTATTTTTCCAGTCAGGCTGGCGGCGCTGATGTCTTGACCGCGTTGTTCCGCTTCGAGAATCGGGTTTTGCCAAGAGGTCTGCGCGCTGGATATAGCCCAGTTGAAACCGTGTGCGGTAACAGGGTGCATGCCTCACGGCGGCGCCGCCGATTAAGGCGCTGCGTTTGCCATAGAAACGTTGGGCAATCATGCCGACCAAGGGATAGTTGTGAATGGTGCTGACCAATTCCATGTCGCCCAAACGGCCTTTGAGCTGCTCTTTGACGCTGGCAGCCAATTCTTCGGGAGACATTTTTTGATGGTGTCTGCCTTGTCGCTATCGACGGTAATGACTGTGTTGGTCAGATGTTCTTCCAAGGCGCAGCAGGGCGATGGTGCGGCCGTAGTGGAAGCTATTCGTAAGCGGTATGCTGGTTGGACGGGGTATGCTTCATGCGGCAGACAAACACAGTGCGGCTGTAATCGTGCATATCGGAGGAAATGCCCAGTTGTCGGCGGGTTTGGGAAAAAGCGGCTGTCTGCTCGCCAAGTGAGCGGCCGCTCAAAAACTTCGCCGTTTTCAAGAATGACTTGGGCTTCATCTTCGGAAGTTTTGACTCTTTGACGCTCCCGTACCGGTCAGAATGGTAACGTTTTCCGCTTGGATACGACTTCATAAGCGGCTTTGCGGATATTGTGGTTTGAAATCAGATAACCTAAGCAGTCGGCAGGTTCGCCGCGCGCTTGGGTCGATTGCGGGAAGTGGAGTTGGTAATCGGACTGCCCGTTCAAGACTTTTGCATCGCGTAAGGGGTAAATTTCGTCTTTCGGAATCAAATCCCATGCCCAAAGCGTTGCATAATTTCGCGGATAGGTGGGTCAATGCGATTTCACGCCCGTCATAAGGAGGGTTTTGTAAAATTTCTGAAAAGGTTTTTCAATCAGGGTGATTTTCAAACCGCTGCCGGCCAGTTCTGCGGCAAAACTCAACCCGGCAGGTCCTGCGCCGACGACAAGAATATCGCTGTGTAAGCTCATGAGGCATCCTTTTTGTTAAAGGGGGACGGATAATTTCGAGACGACCTAAGTTTACTGTGTTTGAATGAGATAAGGGTAATCTGCATTGAGTAATTGATTATAGCAAAAGTATCGATTGAGTAATTCAAGTATTTATATCGTGAATGATTTTTACGCTGCGCTTAATGTAAGTCAATGGCGGCAATATGTGTTGCGTATCATGCCATGTTTTAAAAACAATAGTAGCAGCTATATGGGTTTGCTTTTCTTACGCCATAGTATGGGAAGGATAAGATTATCATGAGGGCGAAGGGGTCGTCTGAAAATTTTGTAGTATAGTGGATTAGCAAATTTAAATCGGGACAAGGCGACGAAGCCGCAGATAGTACAGATAGTAGCGGAACCGATTCACTGGTGCTTCAGCACCTAAGAGAATCGTTCTCTTTGAGCTCAAAGGCGAGGTAACGCCGTACTGGTTTAAAGTTAATCCACTATAGCTTGGCTTTTACAGTACAGTGTAGTTTCCTATCGTGTCTGTTGTATCGTGTGTTGCTTTGTTGTTTGCGCTGTTTAAGATTGAATCGGCGATGGCAAAATCATTGCCAACGCCATACACACACAGCCGTATTCTAAAATACGGCTTTCTCAATATCACGATAAACTCGGATTATTCTTCAGAACCGTGTAAGGACGGATGCTGACAGTTTTACGGTTCAGCGCGCCTTTGGTTTTTGAATTCAACATAACCGTCAACTGGCGAACAAAAGTGTGGTCTTTTGCCCATGCTCCTACGTTGTCGCCGCGCGTGGAATTTGGTACCGCGTTGGCGGACGATGATGGAACCTGCCGGAATTAGCTCGTTTGCCGTGAGGCTTTACGCCTAAGCGTTTGGCTTCTGAATCGCGACCGTTGCGGGTGCTACCGCCTGCTTTTGCTTGCCATTTTGTAATACTCTAAGTTTCAAAAATTGAGGCGATTGCCACGATTTCGATTTGGGTGAAATTTTTGGGCGATGGCCTTGGCGTTTTGGTAGTGTTTTACGGCGGCATTTTTGAAAATACGTACTTTTTCGCCGCGACCATGGGCTACTACTTTGGCTGTTACTTTGCGCCGCTTCGATAAAAGCGCGCAACACCTGTACAGATTCGCCGTCAGCAATCATCAAAAACTTCGGTCAGTCTCGATTTTGGCTGTCGAGTTCGGCTGGTATCTGTTCTACTTTCAATTTTTTCGCCAACGGCAACTTTATGTGTTTGCCGCGGTTTTTACGACCGCGTAGCACTCAACTCCATGAGAATATGGTTAATATCCCGCACACCATTGTGCGAAACATGAGATATATTGCTATTTTGCCTGTTTTTGTCAAAGTTTATTTCGTTTGTGGGGGCAGGGTCGTCTGAAAGATGTGCTCAAACGGGCTTTTGCTGCTATAATCGCGCGTTGGATTGCCGATATTTTTTATGCGCAATATTATTTCCTCCTATACCCAACCCATTTATTTATACGGCAAGCCTGCTTCATTTTGTTGACTGAGAATGTGTTATGCTCGAAAACCTGCCCTTTATTTCCAACGCCATCTGCCCGAAGACCTTTCACGGGTCAATGAGGTGATCAACCAAGCGGTTCAGTCTGATGTCGCGCTGATTTCCTGCAAATCGGTACTTATATTATCAGTGCCGGTGGTAAGCGTCTGCGTCCGATTGACGACGATTTTGGCAGGTAAGTCGGTCGGCTATGATGGAGATAAGCTGTATGCTTTGGCGGCAATGGTGGAATTTATCCACACCCTGACCCTGCTGCATGATGATGTGGTCGATGAAAGCGATTTGCGCCGCGGACGCGAGCGGCGAATAATCTGTTCGGCAATGCGGCGGCGGTGTTGATCGGCGACTTTTGTATACGCGCGCCTCAATCGATGGTTGATTCCGACGGTATGCGCATTTTGAAGTCATGGCGGATGCAACCAATATTATTGCCGAAAGGCGAGGTCATGCGCTGATGAACATCGGCAATACCGATATTACTGAAGCGCAATATGTTCAAGATGATTCAATATCGAAACGACCCAGATTGTTTGAAGCGCCGCACGGGTTGGCGCGATTTTGGGCAATGACCGTCCCCGAGGCATGTGCAGGCGTTGAAAGACTACGGCATGTGCATGTCGGTACGGCGTTCCCAAATATTGATGATGTTTGGATTGTTCGGGCGAAACCGAAGAAATCGGTAAAAAGCGTCGGCGACGATTTGCGCAGAAGGCAAACCGACTTTGCCGCTGATTTATCTGATGCGCAACGGTTCGAAACAAGTGGCGGACGATGTGCGCCACGCTTTTGGAAAAATGCGGATCGCGGCGTGTTCCAAAAATCCATGATTATGTTGTCCATTCCGATGCGCTGACTTATTCGATTTCCGAAGCACGAAAAAGCCGTTGAGCAAGCCGTGGCTTCTTTGGCAGTGTGCCCACAGCGAAGTCAAGCAGGCGATGATTCAGTTGGCTGAGGAATCATTGGCACGGGTTTCTTAAATCTGATGATTTCAATTTCGTCCCGATGTTTTTGGTGACGCTGATTTTCTCGGCGTCGTCAGCAACAACTAACTCGATTACGATTTCCAGCAATTTTGCTTTCTAATGCAACAGACTGCTTTGTCGCAATATATTCCTTTCGTGGAAAACACGGCTTGCATTTTTGGGATTATTTTGCTGACAATCGGGGTCTTAAGTCCGCTGGTTTCGAGGAAGGTTCAAATTCCCCTCTGTCCGAGTTTGTCAATTTCAAAATGATTGCCGCCGTATTAATCGGCATCCTTGTCGCTTGGCTGGCAGGGCGCGGCGTACCGCGATGAGTGAACAACCTGTTTTGGTACGTGGTCTTTTGATTGTACGGTTATCGGAGTGGCGTTTATGGGCGGCATTCGGTCCGGCCCATGATTGCCCGCAGGATTATTATCGTTTATTGCAGGGAAAAAGTTTAACACGCTCGCCATAGTTCAACGGATAGAACACTATGCCTCTAAGCGTAGAAAATACAGGTTCGATTCCTGTTGGCGAGGCCATACAAATAAAGAGGTCGTCTGAAAATTTCAGACGACCTCTTTGTATTTTCTATGAACGGAATCGTAAATCGTTCTGATCCGGACTGCATCAAGATTCTTGTGCTGGCAGCATCTGCTTTTGAGAATGTTGGAGATGCAGTGTCGTCATCGGCTTCTTCGTCAAGATATTCAAAATCGACACCGTGAGCCGGCAGGGAAAAAGAGGGTGCAGATGGTGAGTTTGAACAGATAATCGACAAAAGCGATGCCCCGCGGTTTGCCGCCATAAATTCATCGCTGCTTGCGTGAGAAGGCAATGTGCGAAAAATACCAATGTATCCAGGGCGTTGCGCCGATGACGGTTGATGCGGTCGGGGCGATCCACCACGCTTTCGGGCGACGTAATTTGTTGAACACGAAAATATCAAGGATTGTCCGGGTGCATAAGCGGCAAAACTGGCTGGGCGATGCGTCCGACAGGTGTTGGTCGGACAGCGCTAAGCCTGTCCAGCTGCCGTCGATGTGAACACGGAAAAGATGATGAGAAGCGCAAAGGGCGGGACATGACCCAAAGATAATCCGCCGTGCCAAGTGCGAACCGAAAATGCGGACGGTCGGTGTGGGTGGCAAAGATGAAGGAAAGGAAAAGCGCGCCCCAAGTGAGTGTGGATGCCGAAAATTTGGAGGAACTGCGCCAGATAGTTGCTGGCGGCAATGATGAGGATATGGAAAAGCACCAGCCAGAAGAGCGCCTTCTGTTGTTTGCGCTGTTGTAAAGTGTCATGGAAATCTTTCGGAAGGACTTTCGAGACGACGCTTCTCGTGAGGTCGTCTGAAAAATGCATATAAAGGGGGATGGATTATTGGCTGTCGTGTTCGAACAGGCGTTTGCGATATCAGTGTTTCAAATTCGGTACCTGCTTTGCCGTAATTGGCAAAGGGATGAATAACGATGCCGCCGCGCCTAATAAATTAGCAGCTTCGATATGTTTCGGGATCATCAGACGTCAGGTCTTTTCATGATGATGTTGACGCAGTCTTCATGGAAAATCGCCGTGGTGCGGAAGCTGAAAGGTAGGTTTCAGGGATTGCTTTCCACCATTTTTGATGTGCGGGATGTGGCGGATGAGATGGTGGCAAGGTCGAGCTGCCGGTCATGGGGCGAAGCTGGTGAATTCGGGGCAACGAACTTGACGAAATAGTCGTTGTCGGGATGTTTGTTGTCGATATGCCAAAGAAATTTCCGGGGAGCGTAAGCCCGGTCCGGATATTGGGTTTTTGATTGCCCAAAAAGAGGGTGCCTTGCAGCTCTTCGGTATTAGAGGACATGAGATTTCATAGTAATGTGGGAGGTTTTCGAACCACGAAAGGCGGATAGCAATATAAGGGGAAACTATGTTTGTCGATGATAATTGTTAGCGGTTGAGACGCTAGGCTGGAAATACATGATAGGTGGGCGCGGATGTTTTTGATGTGAGCGGTGATGCCTTTGCAAAACAATGCGGATTGATTTAAACGATTTTTAAATTTATGATTTTCTGGTTAATTTTTCACATTAATCGTAAGTTAAAATTTCTGAAGTGTTTTCAGTAGTATCTCAAAAGTCATGTCTTTTGAGGTTATAGAACTAAGGAGAAGCGCCATCTCTCTAATAAATTGTGAGTTTTCAATATAAACAATAAATTAAGTTGTCGGTAACCACAAATCTATCCTTTCTGAATACTGATTTTTGTAGAGTAAAAATTCGGAATTACATACAAAGTAGATGACTTATGCATAAAAACGCCACTTGTTATCTTCTTGGACCGATTGTCAGATTTTCATTCGGAAAATAATCAGTTGAATTAGTATAGCGGCATTGAATAAGTATTTGGTATTTTGAGGCAAATGAGATTGTCGTTATTTGTTCTGATTTACATGTAGACATCCAACAAAATTTAAAGGAAAGAGGATATTTATAATGAGTTTTCACAAACCGACTTGGTCAAACGCGCTGCGCCAACTTTCCGACCGCCTGCCTGATTTTCAGAACAACGGTAAGAACAGGGGCGTCTGTTACGGGTATGACAACCGAACGTGCTAAACCAGTCATCTCAATGAAAATTTGAAAACTTTTCGGTATCAACGAGGGTATGGTTCGCTTTGATGGCGGTTTACGATCATTACTAAAAGCGAAAATCGCTTCGCTTCGCGTTTGAGCGACTTGATGGATGACGCGTACCGGTGCGACCCGTCTTTCCGATGAGATGGTAGAACGGGATGGGTGGGTCGTCATATCAACCAGCTAAAGACCACCGCCAGATGATGTTAAGAGTTGACTCTGGAAGGTGAGTCTTGTCCAACAGAGAGGCCGCAGACAGATTTTCCGGTAAGGAAACGGTGAAAGCTTGGGAAGATTTTACCAATAGAGGGTTATACCGCAGTTGCAAAAATCTGTTGGGCAGCTGTTGAACCGTTCTGGACAGCCTGATCTGATGCAGTAGGGTGTGGCGGGGATAAAAAGTAAAAACGAGGTCTGCCGTGAAATCAAAGTATTGCCAAACAGGGGCATCTGCATTATCAGCAGTATCTGTGCCTTGCAGCTTGTGCGCAGTTTGGTAAACAAGCACCGTTGGAAGAACCAACGGTGTATTCTTGCCGATGGTGAGTCGGCATCCTCATTCAAGACGGATGGATGGTTTGCAATTAAAGATAACAAACTGAATCAACTGGTTGCCTAGCTGTCAGACATCAACAGTTGCGTATTGCCAAACGTTTCGAGCAGCACAAGCGCAGCTGGGAATAACCAAGCCGCCGGCAAAACGCAAATCGATAGTCCGCGCGCGGGGTTGGAGCATATGTTGCACAGACCCGCATCTTCCCGTATCGATGACCGACCATACATTATTGTTGGCAAACGCGGCGGTACAGGGAAGTTGGACATTCGATTTTTGGGGGAAAAAACGTGAGAACAGATTGCAGCGGTTTTTGGGACGCCGTCAGGCAATTCTGTGTAAGAAACCATCGGGCACCGGATTGAGCTGGCGAACATGCGGTATGCCAAAAGCAATATTTTATTTGGCGAGGCTTTGAGCGAGCGTCGAGGCTCTGTGCAGGAACGTATCAATCTGTCGAGAAAATGCAGCAATTGGTCTCACGCAGAACTATCGCAAACCTGATGCCCGCACAATCATTGTGCCCGCTTGAATTGGCAAGTCAGCAACTTCAGTTGGAAAAACGTCATTGGAACAACTAGATTGCCAAAGTCCGACATGGCTTTGGCAGTGATGATCGATGCAACGTGCCGGGAGCGCTTTCCGAACAGAACCCGGTCAGGATGGGCGTGGTTCCTGTAGTGCCTGTGAATAGAATCCATGCGGATTTGTTGGCAGCCCGACCGGATATCGCGGCACTAAAAATCATTATTGGAATCTAAGCTGCATACGGTTAAGTCCACCGAAGCAGAGTTTTATCCCAATATCGAGTTAAAAAGCCCTTGGCGGGTCTTGGACATATTGATGCGTTCAGTGGTGGGGTAAAACATCAGGCATGCTGGTATTGTTCTGCTATCAATCTTCCTATTTTTACGTCTGGGGCATTACAGTCAAAATTGGCGGGCAAACGCGCAGAATATAATGAGCAGGTGGCCGTGTACGATCAAACGGTTTTTGAATGCGATGGTTCTGCTGCGGATGCTGTTGTGGATTACCAAAGCCTGCAAAAGCAAACAGTCTGCGGGATAAAATGCTGAAAATATCCGAAAAAGTCGGTTAAAAATGCTCAGGGTAGAGATGAGGGCGGGATTGGATGAATGGTCTCAGCGCATTACAAAAACAAGATGATATGTTGCAAGTGAAAATGCAATTGGTGCAGTATCAATCTGAACGGTTGATTGCGTGGACAATCTGAATGCCCAGTTGGGCGGTGGGTTAAAAACGCAATAGGAGGCTTTCAGACGACCCTCTTTCCTTTTTAATCAAGTCAGTTGGCGATATTTTTGGATATGCATATCAACGTTTTAAATGTATGTATTCAGAATGTCGCCAATTACTATTGTCCGAGAATCGATATTGCTTTGGATGACTTTGAAATGATTGTTTGCGCCTAATGGTAAAAGGGGATATCAAATGGTTTTTAAATATGATTGTTACTTGATTGAGTAACGATGCGGCTATAGAATGCACCTCTGTATGTAGTTTTCGGTATTGTCTATTCTATTAAAATACTAATGAGATATTAGTGGGATGGGGTGCATAAAGGAAAATAGTCTGTAATTACCCAGGTTAAAAATGAAATCATGAGATGCGAATCTAGAAAATAATGAACATTACGCAATTCAGGGACAAAAGTTCGAGGGTGGGGAGGCGTAAGCGCGGGCAGTAGTCTGGCAGTTATTACACTGCTTTTGATTTTGATTGCGGTCGGTGTGGCTCTTGCGTATTTCTTATTCTGGCAATACGAGGAAGAGGGCGGAAGATGCCCTATGTTGCAGGCCATCTGTGCAAAGTACCCCTCAGGTCACCGCACGGTAAGGAAGAGTGATGTGTGACGATACTGATGTGGTCAAAAAGGATGCTCTTGGTTGCGTTGGACGACAGCGATTTTCCAGCGCTATACGAGCGTGCTTTCAAAATGAATTGATTCAGGCAATTCGTCCAGAATAAACAACAAACTGCGGTTAACTCAAAAAGCAAAAGCGCAGGTTCTTTTTGCGAAAAAGCCGAAATTGGCAAAGGCTCCAGGCGAATTTGCGCCGACGTGAAGCTTTACGGGAACGGATGCGATTTCAGGTGAAAGAGTTGAGTCGTGCCCGTGCTCAGCGGTGGTTCGAGCGCAAGCGGCTGTGAAGTGCGAGGGACGGAAGAGACTTCTGCACAAGCAGTTTTAGGTAATAATGTCCTCTGCGTCAACAACGCTGCGGTGCTAAGCAGCCATCAGCCACAGTGAGATGCGTGGCTGAATCTGCAACTGCACCCAAATTCGCTGCGCCGATGAATGGACAGATTGCCAAACGAAATGTTCAGAAGTTGGGCGGCGTATTGCCCAGGCTCCCCAATGATGGCTGTGGTTCGCTTTTGAGCAATCTTTGGGTGGATGCTAACTTTAAAGAATCGCAACTGCGTCAAATGAAAAATTGGTCAACCTGTTGAAATGACTGCTGATTTATATGGAAATAAAGTGATCTATCATGGCAGGGTGATGGGTTTGTCAGCGGGTACGGGCAGTGCATTCTCTCTTTTGCCGCCGCAAAATGCGACGGGGAACTGGATTAAGGTTGTGCAACGTGTTCCGGTCCGCATCAGTTTGGATGCGAAAAAGAGTTGCGAGCTAATCCGCTTCGTGTCGGTTTATCTATGAAGGTAAGGTTGATATTTGCAGGTGCCGGCTCAGGAAAAAGCTATGACGGCTGCCGCTGATAAAAAATGTAGCATCCCGAAACTGAAGAGCGTGAGATTGGGCTGCCGCCGATGCGTTGATCGATAAGATTTTTGAGAAATACGCTAAGTAAAAATGTTTTCAGACGACCTTTCATGCGTTGAATTGCTGAATTTGGGAATTTGATAGCGAATAGATATCGAAGCGCATGAGGAAGCAAAGTTGTGATGGAGATAGATGCAAGGTGAGACTTTGCTTGCGGTTTTGCGATGATGTGAACGTTCTCATCAAAGGGTCGTCTGAGAGGGATGTGTATCTAAGCGCAATCACTGTGCAGTATATTGAATGAGTAATAGCGAAAGAAATATGAATTATCCGCCATTGCAGGGTGTTGAGGCTGGTGCTGGTTACGTTGGCGCTCAGCCTTGCCGTTTATGGAAGTCTTGGATGCCACGATTGCCAATGTTTGCAGTACCGGTAATTGCCGGGACTTAGGGGCAACGACTACTCCAGGGTACTGGGTCATTACATCATTTGCTGTGGCGAATGCGATTTCAGCCTACCGCTAACCGGTTTATGGCAAAACGGTTTTGGCGAAAGTAAAAACTGTTTATCGCCTCCGTAGTGGGATTTGTTTTGCTGTCGTGGTTGTGCGGCGTGCACCCAATCTTCAGGCTCGGTGATCTTCAGGGTGTTACAAGGCTTTGTAGCTGGACCGGTTGATTCCGCTGTCGCAAAGTTTGTTAATGGCATCGTATCCTCCTGGAAAAACGGACATTGGCTTTGGCATTGTGAGCAGCTGACCGTTGTCGTCGCGCCTGTTTTGGGTCCTATTCTCGGCGGTTGGTTTCGGATAATTGGCATTGGGGTTGGATTTTCTTCATCAACATCCTATCGGTATTATTTCTGCACTTATTGTGTGGCGGCAATTGAGGATAGGAAACAGAGTGGTGAACGCCGATAGATTACATCGGTTTGCGTCTTGATGGTGGTTGGCGTCGGTGCGCTGCAAATGATGCTGATAGAGGTAAAGAAGTTGGACTGGTTTGCCTCTGGAGAGATTGTGTGTTAGAGCATCGTTGCATTGGTATGTCTGACGTATTTGTGGTTTTGGGGCTTGACGAAAACACCCGTGTCGATACTTACTTTGTTTAGCAACAGAAATTTTACGATAGGCGTACTGGCGACCTCATTGGGCTTTATGGTTTTATATGGGTACGCTCACGCTGTTGCCGCTGGTGTTGCAGTCTAATCTTGGCATATACCGGCAACATGGGCGGGCTGGCGGACTGCGCCGGTGGGCTTTCTTCCTATCTTGTTGTCCCCGTTATGAGGTAGATTCGGCAACCGCATTGATATGCGTCTTCTTGTTACCGCAAGTTTCTTGACGTTTGCTTTTACTCTATTGGCGCACTGATTTTTATGCGGAATGAATATGAGCAATGTTGTTTTGGCCCCAATTCTGGCAAGGCTTGGGTGTGTCCATGTTTTTCCTCCGTTGACCAGCATTACATTGTCCCATATTAAATCCGATCAGGTTGCATCAACAAGTAGCCTGTCTCAATTTCTTGCCGCGTCTTCATGGGTGGTGTGGGTGTATCCATGGTCAGTACCATGTTGAGCGGGAAGAGCTTTTGCATCACTACGCAACTGGGTGAACAGATTAATCCATATTCGAATTTGACTGTCAAACAGTTCATGAAATGACGAATCGGGGGCTGAGCGAACAGCGGTTTTGAAAAAATATTTCCGATGCCATTACGCAGCAAGGCTTCATTATGGGATCAAATCGAGATTTTCCTGGCTGGCAGTATCTTGTTCATCGTCATGATTACCATAATTTGGCTTTTGCTAACCGCCGTTCAAGCTGGAAGCTCATCAGCAGGGCATTAAATATCAGGTCGTCTGAAAATTTTTCAGACGACCTTTGCTATTGTAGATAGTTAAGGTTAACCTGATTACCCCAGGTTTGGTTGTCAGGTGGCGAGCAAGAGATTGAACAATTTCCTCTGCTACACTGTAATTTTTCTTTCTCGGGAAAGATGGTTCCTCATCATCCGTAATCACAGTAATCTGATTGGTAGATTTTCCCATTGCCTGAGAAACGTCATTGGCAATCAGCATCAGAATACCTTTTGCGTAAACGTTTTGCTCGAGCATATTCCAAAACTTTTCACTTTCTGCGAGCAAATCCAATGCAAAAGGCGGTTTGGGTAAGGCAGCTACAGATGTCGAAAAATATCAGGATTAGTTTCCAATTCAAGGGTTGGGGTATCTTTTGATTTCTCAATTTGTGCGGCTGCTGTTTTTACCTTTATAGTCGGCCACAGCGGCTGCGGAAATAAAAACATCTGATCTTCACACATATTTATGAACAGCATCGTACATTTCTTTGGCGCTAATAGCCTGTTCCATATGATGAGAGACCGGTCGGCAGGGGTCTGTAACTGTCCATAAATCAACGTAACTTTGTGCGCCGGCCATTCTGCATGCACGAGGCTAGGGCACATGCCCATCTGACCGCTGGAAATATTCGTAATTCCACGGACCGGGTCAATCATTTTCAAGGTCGCGCCGGCGGTGATTAAGATGCCCGACAAGTATTTTCGGCGTCCATAAATCACTGAATCAAATCGGCAAGTTCAATCGCTTCGAGCATTCTCCTATCCGATTTCACCGCAAGCCTGTTCGCCGTAGGATGGCTGGAAAAACCGTGATGTCGTCTGAAATCGGTTGTTGGATATTCCTCTGATTGGCAGATTGTTCCACATCTCCATTCATCGCCGGAGCGACTGCCATGGGGGCGATTTCGTTGCTGCCAGAATTGGTCAGCGGATTATCAGCAATACCGTTGGCGATCTTGGCAACCGTATTGGCAGTAGCGGGAGCAATTAAAAAGCATCCGCTTCTCGGGTTAAATCAATATGACTCGTTTCACTCTGGTCGAGTGACCATCGTGCGTATCGACTAGAATAGGATTCCGCTTAATAGCTGAAACGTAGGGGGGTAACAAATTCGAGTAGCAGCACGACTCACTTGCTCCGTTACAGAATATCCTTGTAGTAATCGGACCAACTCACATGATCTATAAGCCGCAATACCACCGCTTATCCCTAAAAAGAATGTGTTTACTCGTACAGCAACTCAATCCAATTTGAGATCGAAATAAGTCATAATGCTCACTTTATGGATACTGTTTAAAAGTAACAGGGACTGATGAGTGGGTGGTTCTAAGTTGTAGATTGAAGCTCGGTATGTTTGAGGTGTATTTCGGATGTTTATGAAAAAGGTCGTCTGAAAATGGATTTCGGGACGACCCTGCTTCTTTTGATTTGAAATAAAAGTCTTTTGTATTTCAGGTTGTTGTTAGGTTTTGTGGAATTTTTGCGGTTTAGGAGTTGACGGTTTTGAGGGAGGGTATAGTTCGGTTCTTCGCTGCTTCGGCGGTGGTTGAACAGAACAGGTGAAAGTGATATCACAGTTGGTCTGATTTTTCGAGGTTTTTAAGAAAAAGTTTTGATTGACAATGATTTGAAATACTTTATAATTCGTTTTCGCTCTTTAACAAAAACAGATTACCGATAAGTGTGAGTGCGACAGCCTCACACTGTTTGAGCGAACAAGATGATGTTTTTAGACATTGTCCTGTTGGTTTCTTTGAAAACGCAGACCAGAAGTTAAAAAGTTAGAGATTGAACATAAGAGTTTGATCCTGAGCTCAGATTGAACGCTGGCAGCATGCTTTATGCACAGCCAAGTCGGACGGCAGCACAGAAAGCTTGCTTCTTGGGTGGCGAAGTGGCGAGCGGGTGAGTAGCTATATCGGGACACGTACCGAGCGGTGGGGCTAACTAATCAGAAAGATTGCTAATGACCATATATTCTGAGGAAGAAAACGGAGGACCATTCTGGCCTTGCGCTGTTTGGAGCTGAGCCGATATCTGATTAGCTAGTTGGTGGGGTAAGGCCTACCAGGCGACGATCAGTAGCGGGTCTGAGAGATGATCCGCCACACTGGGACTGAGACACGGCCCAGACTCACAGGAGGCGGCAGTGGGGTATCTGGACAGCGGGCGCAAGCCTGATCCAGCCATGCCGCGTGTCTGAAGAAGGCCTTCGCGTTTGTAAGGACTTTGTCAGGAAGAAAAAGGGCGGGGTTATACACTCATCTGATGACGGTACCTGAAGAATAGCACCGGCCAACTCATGCTGCCAGCAGCCGCGGTAATGCGTAGGGTGCGAGCGTTAATCGGGAGTACTGGGCGTAAAAGCGGGCGCGAGACGGTTGCTAGCAGGATGTGAAATCGCGGGCTCAACCTGGGAACTGCGTTCTGAACTGGGGTGACTAGAGTGTGTCAGAGGAGGTGAGAATTCCCGTGTGGCAGGTGAAATGCGTGCCAGATGTGGAGGAATACCGATGGCGAAGCGCAACCTCCTGGGATAACACGACGTTCATGCCCGGGCGTGGGTGGCAAACAGGATTGAATGCCCTGGTGAGTCCACGCCTAAACGATGTCGATGAGCTGTTGGGCGGCATGACGCTTTAGTAGCGAAGCTAACGCGTGAAATCGACCGCCTAGGGGAGTACGGTCGCAAGATTAAAACTCAAAGAATTGACGGGGACCACGCACAAGCGGTGGATGATGTGGATTATCTCGATGCAACGCGAAGAACCTTACCTGGTCTTCGACATGTATGCGGAACCCTCAGGGAACGGAGGTGCCTTTCGGGACCGTAACACAGGTGCTGCATGGCTGTCGTCAGCTCGTGTCGTGAGATGTTGGGTTGAGTCCCGCATCGAGGCGCAACCCTTGTCGTGGTTGCCATCGTTAAGTTGGGCACTCTAATGAGACTGCCGGTGACAAGCCGGAGGAAGGTGGGGATGACGTCAAGTCCTCCTGCGGCCCTTATGACCGAGGGCTTCGCACGTCACACAATGGTCGAGTACAGAGTAGCCAAAGCCGCGAGGTGGAGCCAATCTCACAAAACCGATCGTAGTCGGTTGCACTCTGCAACTCGAGTGCATGAAGTCGGAATCGCTAGTAATCCGCAGGTCAGCATACTGCGGTAGAATACGTTCGGTCTTGTACACACCGCCCGTCACACCAGTGGGAGTGGGGATACCAGAGTAGGTAGGGTAACCATAGGAGCGCCGCTTACCAGCGGTATGCTTCATGACTGGGGTGAAGTCGTAACAAGGTAGCCGTAGGGGAACCTGCGGCTGGATCACCTCCTTTCTAGAGAAAGAAGAGGTTGTCGCATTCACCTCTATCGGTAAACTGTAGAAGATGCGGAAGAATGCTTGAGTGAAGACAAGGGTTCGCTTAAGAGAGAGAATCCGGGTTTGTAGCTCAGCTGGTTGAAGCACACGCTTGATAAGCGTGGGGTCGGAGGTTCAAGTCCTCCCAGACCACCAGAACGGGGCATAGCTCAGTTGGTAGAGCACCTGCTTTTGCTGAAGCAGGGGGTCATCGGTTCGATCCGTTTGCCTCACCAATACTCCAAATCAAAGCGAGGTTAAAAAGGCAGTATAACTGCTTTTCTTTTCTAATAGAGAAGTCTGCTGACGAATCAGTTTGACGGAAAAAGAGGCTGCTATAATAATCAGCTCATTTTTGATTTGCCGCAAAGTAAAAAGTAACATATTGAACGCATCGATCTTTAACAAATTGGAAAAGCCGAAATCAACAAACAAAGACAATGTGTCTGTTTTTGATGATTGACCGATTGCAAAACGGTCAGTTGTCTCCTGAACAGGAAAAGAGAAAACAGGTACAGTATTTGGATGATGATTGTATCGACTTAATCCCGAAAGACAAAAAGGCGGGATTAAGACACAACAAAGCAGTAAGCTTTATCAGAGTAGAAATTCAAGTTTGATGTTCTAGGTCAACGGAATGTCGAGGCAAAGTCAGAGAAGTTCTTGAAATGATAGAGTCAAGTGAATAAGTGCATCAGGTGGATGCCTTGGCGATGATAGGCGACGAAGGACGTAAGCCTGCGAAAAGCGTGGGGAGCTGGCAATAAAGCTATGATCCCACGCGATGTCCGAATGGGGAAACCCACTGCATTCTGTGCAGTATCCTAGTTGAATACATAGACTTAGAGAAGCGAACCCGGAGAACTGAACCATCTAAGTACCCGGAGGAAAAGAAATCAACTGAGATTCCGCAAGTAGTGGCGAGCGAACGCGGAGGAGCCTGTGCGTAATAACTGTCGAGATAGAAGAACAAGCTGGGAAGCTTGACCACAGTGGGTGAGTAGTCCCGTATTCGAAATCTCAACGGTGGTACTAAGCGTACGAAAAAGTAGGGCGGGACACGTGAAATCCTGTCTGAATATGGGGGACCATCCTCCAAGGCTAAATACTCATCATCGACCGATAGTGAACCAGTACCGTGAGGGAAAGGCGAAAAAGAACCCCGGGAGGGTGAAATAGAACCTGAAACCTGATGCCTACAAACAGTGGGAGCACTCCGTGATGGTGACTGCGCACCTTTTGTATAATGGGTCAACGACTTACATTCAGTAGCGAGCTTAACCGAATAGGGGAGGCGTAGGGAAACCGAGTCTTAATAGGGCGAACAGTTGCTGGGTGTAGACCCGAAACCGAGTGATCTATCCATGGCCAGGTTGAAGGTGCCGTAACAGGTACTGGAGGACCGAACCCACGCATGTTGCAAAATGCGGGGATGAGCTGTGGATAGGGGTGAAAGGCTAAACAAACTCGGAGATAGCTGGTTCTCCCCGAAAACTATTTAGGTAGTGCCTCGAGCAAGACACTGATGGGGGTAAAGCACTGTTATGGCTAGGGGGTTAGTGCAACTTACCAACCCATGGCAAACTAAGAATACCATCAAGTGGTTCCTCGGGAGACAGACAGCGGGTGCTAACGTCCGTTGTCAAGAGGGAAACAACCCAGACCGCCAGCTAAGGTCCCAAATGATAGATTAAGTGGTAAACGAAGTGGGAAGGCCCAGACAGCCAGGATGTTGGCTTAGAAGCAGCCATCATTTAAAGAAAGCGTAATAGCTCACTGGTCGAGTCGTCCTGCGCGGAAGATGTAACGGGGCTCAAATCTATAACCGAAGCTGCGGATGCCAGTTTACTGGCATGGTAGGGGAGCGTTCTGTAGGCCGATGAAGGTGCATTGTAAAGTGTGCTGGAGGTATCAGAAGTGCGAATGTTGACATGAGTAGCGATAAAGCGGGTGAAAAAGCCCGCTCGCCGAAAGCCCAAGGTTTCTCACGCAACGTTCATCGGCGTAGGGTGAGTCGGCCCTCAAGGCGAGGCAGAAATGCGGAGTCGATGGAAACAGGTTAATATTCCTGTACTTGATTCAAAATGCGATGTGGGGACGGAGAAGGGTTAGGTTAGCAAGCTGTTGAATAGCTTGTTTAAGCCGGTAGGTGGAAGACTTAGGCAAATCCGGGTCTTCTTAACACCGAGAAGTGACGACGAGTGTCTACGGACATGAAGTAACCGATACCACGCTTCCAGGAAAAGCCACTAAGCTTCAGTTTGAATCGAACCGTACCGCAAACCGACACAGGTGGGCAGGATGAGAATTCTAAGGCGCTTGAGAGAACTCGGGAGAAGGAACTCGGCAAATTGATACCGTAACTTCGGGAGAAGGTATGCCCTCTAAGGTTAAGGACTTGCTCCGTAAGCCTCTGGAGGGTCGCAGAGAATAGGTGGCTGCGACTGTTTATTAAAACACAGCACTCTGCTAACACGAAAGTGGACGTATAGGGTGTGACGCCTGCCCGGTGCTGGAAGGTTAATTGAAGATGTGAGACATCGGATCGAAGCCCCAGTAAACGGCGGCCGTAACTATAACGGTCCTAAGGTAGCGAAATTCCTTGTCGGGTAAGTTCCGACCCGCACGAATGGCGTAACGATGGCCACACTGTCTCCTCCCGGAGACTCAGCGAAGTTGAAGTGGTTGTGAAGATGCACTCACCCGCTGCTAGACGGAAAGACCCCGTGAACCTTTACTGTAGCTTTGCATTGGACTTTGAAGTCACTTGTCAGGATAGGTGGAGGCTTTAGAAGCAGAGACGCCAGTCTCTGTGGAGCTCGTCCTGAAATACTCACCCTGGTGTCTTTGAGGTTCTCAACCCAGACCCGTAATCCGGGTCGGGGACCGTGCATGGTGAGGCAGTTTGATTGGGGCGGTCTCCTCCCAAAGAGTAACGGAGGAGTTCGAAGGTTACCTAAGTCCGGTCGGAAATCGGACTGATAGTGCAATGGCAAAAGGTAGCTTAACTGCGAGACCGACAAGTCGAGCAGGTGCGAAAGTGACATAGTGATCCGGTGGTTCTGTGGAAGGGCCATCGCTCAACGGATAAAAAGGTACTCCGGGGATAACAGGCTGATTCCGCCAAGAGTTCATATCGACGGCGGAGTTTGGCACCTCGATGTCGGCTCATCGCATCCTGAGACTGTAGTCGGTCCCAAGGGGTATGGCGGCTGTTCGCCATTTAAAAGTGGTACGTGAGCTGGGTTTAAAACGTCGATGACAGTTTGGTCCCCTATCTGCAGTGGGCGTTGGAAGTTTGACGGGGGCTGCTCCTAGTACGAGAGGACCGGAGTGGACGAACCTCTGGTGTACCGGTTGTAACGCCAGTTGCATAGCCGGGAGCTAAGTTCGGAAGAGATAAGCGCTGAAAGCATCTAAGCGCGAAACTCGCCTGAAGATGAGACTTCCTGCGGTTTAACCGCACTAAAGAGTCGTTCGAGACCAGGACGTTGATAGGTGGGGTGTGGAAGCGCGGTAACGTGGAAGCTAACCCGATACTAATTGCTCGTGAGGCTTGACTCTATCATTTGAAGAACTTCAAATAAAAAGCTTACTGACTGATTCAGTCATCACCGAATATATTGATTAAGGCTTTACCGATTTGTACAGTTTAAGTTTGGCGGCCATAGCGAGTTGGTCCCACGCCTTCCCATCCCTGAACAGGACCGTGAAACGACTCAGCGCTGATGATAGTGTGGTTCTTCCATGCGAAAGTAGGTCACTGCCAAACACCTATTCTAAGCCCCTGACAGATGTCGGGGGCTTTTTACTTTTACCCTCATATTTTATTCATACCTTTACTTTGAAACTCGTCAGTGCCGTTCCTTGCCTCTCTTGCTATAGCTTATTTATAGTGGATTAACTATAAACCAGTACGGCGTTGCCTCGCCTTGTCGTACTATCTGTACTGGTCTGCGGCTCGTCGCCTTGTCCTGATTTAAATTTAATCAACTATACTCACGAATGGAGATGGGTGGATGCGACGATAGCGCAGCGGGTAAATGTGACGGATAGGGAGGGTGCGGGTAGAATAGGGATGTTCAGAATCAATACATAAAGAGATAGTAAACTAAGAAATCTTCAGGTATCGTTTGAACGAGAACGGTAAGACGGATATGATAGCCAACTATTTTACGGTGCCGTACACAGGCATCATCCGCATTCATCAAACTATGGAGTATCTTCTTATGAAAAATTCTCTCTTGCTGCCTCGCCCTGCTGACCGCTTCGCTGTCGCTGCCGCCGTCAACATCAATACCGCCTCCCCGTCCGAGTTGGAAGCCCTGCCCGTATCGGCCCCTGCCAAAGCTAAAGCCATCGTGGACTACCGTCAACAACATGGTGCCTTCAAATCGGTCGAGGAGTTGAAAAACGTCAAAAGGTATCGGTGAGGGTATCTTCCAAACTGAAGGCAGAAGCAACCGTCGCGCCGGCCAAGCCAAAAACAAAAACCGCCACCGCCGCTACAAAAATAAAACCTGAGTGCGCCTCTCTGAATAGGGAATGCGCAGATCAGGCTTGTAAAAGGCCGTCCGAATCCAGTCCGGAGTCGGACGGCCTTTGTAGTCGGGCGGGTTAGGCTGCCATGCCTGTCCGCTTCATCTCGGCCGTCAGATCAGGATACATGGGAGACCTCATGTGGAAAGGTCGTCTGAAAAGGTGGTGGGCTGAGACCTTTGGGTGACTTCCCTAAAATCCCTAAATTCCATCAAGACATTTAGGGATTTTCCACGAGCACCTTCTTCCAGCAAAACTGCACGCTCATGATCGCCAAACACATCGACCGCTTCCCACTATTGAAGTTGGATCAGGTGATTGATTGGCAAAACCGATCGAGCAGTACCTGAACCGTCAAAGAACCCGTTACCTTAGAGACCACCGCGCGGCCGTCCGCCCTATCCCTGTTGTCCATGTTCAAAGCCATCCTGCTCGGACAATGGCACAGCCTCTCCGATCCCGAACTCGAACACAGCCTCATCACCCGCATCGACTTCAACCTGTTTTGCCGTTTTGACGAACTGAGCATCCCCGATTACAGCACCTGTGCCGCTACCGCAACTGGCTGGCGCAAGACGACACCCCTGTCCGAATTACTGGAACTGATTAACCGACAACTGCCGAAAACCTAAAAATTAGAGAAGGCATCCGCCGCCGTCATTGATGCCACCATTATTCAGACTCGCCGGCAAACAGCGTCAGGCCATGAAGTCGACGAGGAAGGACAAGTCAGCGGCCAAACCACACCGAGGCGAGAAAGATGCCCGTTGGACAAAGAAAAACGGCCTCTACAAACTCGGTTACAAACAACATACCCGTACCGATGAGGAAGGCTATATCGAGAAACTGCACATCACCCCTGCCAATACCCATGAGTGCAACCATCTGTCCCCTTTGTTGGAAGGCATTGCTGAAGGTACGACCGTCTATGCCGACAAAGGCTATGACAGTAAGGAAAACCGCAACATCTGGAAGAGTATCCGGTTGTTAGACGGCATTATGCGCAAAGCCCACCGCAACCGTCCGCTGACGGAAGCGCAAACCAAACGTAACCGCTATTTATCGAAGACCCGTTATGTGGTCGAACAAAGCTTCGGTACGCTGCACCGTAAATTCCGCTACGCCCGGGCAGCCTATTTTTGGTCTGTGTAAAGTGAGTGCGAAAGCCATCTGAAGGCGATGTGTTTGAACCTGTTGAAAGCGGCTAACAGGCTGCGGGTGCCTGTTGCAGCCTAAAGGCGGCGGATGCCTGATTATGGGGCGCGTCCGGGAGGATGAGGCATTGGGTAGAATCAGTGGATATTTGAATGAAAACAGCCGAAAACCTGTGTTTGGGGTTCTCGGGCTGTCGAGGGGAGGAAGGAATTTTGCAAGATCTCGGGCTGCAATACTGCCTTAGTGTCGCAGTAAGAAGGCTTGTTATTGGAAACGCACTGCCTTGCCGCGCACTTTATGCCGACTACGTCCCCGTCAAATAGCGCGTTCATCCGTTGCGTGTAGATGACGCTGCGAATAGGGGCGAGGGAACCTTTTGAGGAGAAGGAGGGTCAAAAAGGCTGAGAAGAGGCGGAAAGAGGTTAGAGACGATGTTATAAACGGTTTCGAATTGTATTCTCAGCTCTTTCGAGACGACCTCAGCATTTCCCGTATAATCACGCTTTTGTTCAAACGCCAGCCCTCCCTGATATGATTTATCCGTGGCATCAAAACCAGTGGCGGCAGCTGGCGCCATTGGGAAAAACCGTCTGAACGCTTGGCTGTTTACGCGCAAGGAAAACACCTGTAAGACAGCGTTTGCGCGGTTTGTGGCGCAGGCTTTGCTGTGCGGAATCACCTCGGAAGATCATCAGCCTTGCGGTATGCGCATCGTGTCATTTGTTTTTGCAAAACAGTCATCCTGATTTTTACGAGCTCACTCCCGAAACTCCCTGAAGACGGTGCAGTCGGGCGAAAAGTTGCGAGATTAAAATCGATGCCGTGCGCGATATTGTGGAAAACTATTTATCTGACGGCTGTGCGGAGGATTGCGGGTGGTATTGGTGCATCCCGCTGAAAGTATGAATGTACAGGCGGCAAAACGGCTTGCTCAAAGCTTTGGAAGAACCGCCGCAACATGTTGTTTTTGATGGTTACGCATGCGCGTGATAAGCTTCTTCCGACCATTAAAAAGCCGTTGCTGCCAGATGGTTTTGCCGCACCTTCAGCGCGATGAAGCTTTGGCGTATCTTCCGGAAAAAGAGGGTGTGGATGATGCGGAATCTCTGCTGGCTTTCCACAGCGGCGCGCGCGTTGTTTGCCCGTACGCCCGAAATGGATGACTTGCGCGAAGAACTGCTCACTTTGCTCGCCGCCCCTGCGACTGCTGATGATACTCGACATGCCGCTGCGTTTGACAAACACAAGCAGCCGTTGCGCGAGTCTCTCATCGATTGGATGCAGAAATGGCTGTTGGATGTCGGCTTTGGCGCAACAACAAATACCGCCGCTTTATTATCCCGATTACGCGCAGGCATTGTCGCAGACAGCTTCCAAAAACCGATCCGCGCCGCCTTTGCGCTGACTGGGTCGTCTGAACGCACTCAGCCTTACGGATACGCACACGTGAGGTTAAAATGAACTTGAGTATCTATTGACTGAATATCTGAATTTTGGCAAAACAAATAATCAGATAAGGTAAAACAAAATGGTAAACAACAATAAAAGACATTCCGCGAAAAATGATGGCGTTGCAGCTTAAAGACCTGACCCCGTCTACAACTGCTATGTGCCGTTTCTCGAACACGGCGGACTTTTGTTCCGACCGAAGACGTATTTTTCATTGGGCGAAGACATCCCGACCGCCGTTGAAATCGCCGATGACCCCAAACGCTTCCCGCCTACCAAAAGCCGTCTGGATCAATCCCGCCGCGTATCCGCACACCGTCCTAGAAGGCGTCGGACTGGCATTTTCCGAACACGAGCTGCCTTTCAGGCGAAAAACCCTGATTGAAGGCGAACTAGGACCGAAACTGCGCAGCGACCGCGTTACCTTTACGCTTTAAAAATCATGGTTAATTGATTCGCACTGCCACCCTCAATTTCTGAAGGCTACTGAGCAACCGCCTGCCTGAAGTGTTCGCCAACATGGAAGAACAAAGCGTCAAGCAGGCGCTTGCCATCAGCGCGTGATGAGAGTTTTGCCGAAGTCTTTCGATCATCGCCGCAAGCCAATGAACAGGTTTACCGCACCACAGGCGTCTCACCCCGACAGCCAAGAAGCCGAAGAATTTACCGTCGCTGAAATGGTTGAAGCGGCAAACACCTGAAAGTCGTCGGCATGAGCGAAAACGGGCTTGGATTGTGTAGTGCAAAGGCGATTTCGGCATGGCAGCACCGCCGCTTCGCCGAAACACATCCAAGCCGCCAACGAAAGCGGTTTGCCCGTGATTGTCCACACCCGCGATGCCGCCGCTGATACTTTGGCGATTCTTGAAAGAAGCTCAAACCAATTCTGGCGTTATCCACTGCTTCACCGAAGATACCGCTTTTGCCAAAAAGCCGCTTTTGGATTTGGAGCTGTACATTTGCTTCTCCGGCATTGTTACCTTCAAAAATGCCCTGCAAATCTGAGAAGCTGCCAAATACGTCCTGCGGATCGGAATGCTGGTCGAAACTGACTCTCCCTTCCTCGCCCCCGGTCCCCAAACGCGGTAAGCTTTCAACGAACCTTCCTGTGTCCGTTATACCGCCGAATTTGTGGCGAAACTGCGCGGCGAACCCGTAGAAACGCTTTGCCGCTTACACTCAGCGACAATTTCTATCGTTTGTTCAATAAAGTACCCGACATCCGTGTTTGATTCGAATGGAAAAAGGTCGTCTGAAAAATGCTTTATCTAGCGTTCTGCAGACGACCTTTGAATTTGAAATTTTATATGAGTGGACAGTCAGACTGCGTAATTTTGTTGGGCAGAAAATGGAAGATGGCGGAAGTCATCGATAAAATCAGTATCACAAGAAAGCCAGTGCAAAAGCGGACAGATAGTCATGGATGGGTTTAAAATCAACGCGAAAAATCAAGATGGCAACTTCCTGAAAACATTTAAAAGTGATATGTCATCATCATCGTTCTCCGTTTTCTGACAAATCATACTTCTATCGACACATCGCCTTTCCACTAATGAATTACGACATCACCTTTTTCACCCTATTTCTACTCGGCTTTTTGGCGGTACGCATTGTGTCGGAAATGTGCGGCGGGTTGAGTAGTGCGTTTGCGTTGCAGCTTCCGCCGCATCTTAATCGGCTGGGACTGACTGTCCTATTGAATTTGGGACGCATCAGCAGCTGGTGTATTGATAGGTTTGATTGTCGGGCTGGTCGGGCAAATCGGTATTTCTTTTGATGATACGCGCTGGCTGCAAAACGGCCTGTATGTTGCAGCAGAATGTGTGCTGTTGCTGTTGGGCTGTATCTGGCGGGTCTTTCTACGGCGGCTACGCAAATTGAGCGCATAGGCAGACCGATAGTGGAAAACGTTTGAATCCGATTTTGAACCGACTGCTGCTGATTAAAATCCGTTCCGGTTTGTTTCGGCGTAGAGCATGTTGTGGGGCTAGCTGCCTTGCGGCTTGAGTATGCAGCGCTTCATTGGTATGCTTTTGAGGCAGCGGTAATGCGGTGCAGGGCGGGCTGTATATGTTGGCTTTTGCACTGGGAACGTTGCTGAATTTGTTGCGCAATGGGGTTTTCTGCAACGCAATTGAAAACACTTTTACTAACGCAGAGCCATCCGTCTGTGCGCCGGACTATTGGTCGCGGGATGGGCGGTTTTCCGCCTGCAGCAGTCGCTCTAGAATCAAACAACGAAACGCCTTTCAAAAGGGTAGGGTTCATATTAAAGTCGTCTGAAAATCCGTTTCAGACGACCTTATTCATTGCTTGCACCGGCGGCGTTATAGTCGGATTAATTCTTAAACCATGCACTGGCGTTGCCTCGCCTTAGCTCAAAGAGAACGATTCTCTCATGCGCTGAAGCACCGCGAATCGGTTCCGTACTATCTGATACCGTCTGCGCTTCTGCCGCCTTGTCCTGATTTAAATTTAATCCACTATATTTCATTGCAGCTTCAGTTCATGCCGCCGCAGCCAGCCGCGTATGCGTTTTTCCATTGCGTCGGCACTCAAACCCAAATCGTCCAAAAAGTTTTCGGATCGCGAAATATCGGTCACGGTATCGGCAACGCCCAAAAGCAAGACGGCTTTGCAGGATGCCGTGTTTCGCCAACACTTCCAGCACTGCGCTGCCTGCGCCGCCTTGTTCGGCGTTTCTTCAGCGGTAACGATGTAGTCGTGGCTGGGCGAGGCGGACGACGATGCTTCGTCTATCGGTTTGACGAAGCGCATATCGGCGACGGTAGCGTTCGAGTTTTTCGGCAACCACAATGCGGGGCGACCATGCACGCTGAAGGCGATGAACGTGTTTTATCGCCTGGCGGCGGATGACAGCCTCGCTGATGGCTACGGTTTCGAGGCCGTCTGAAAACGGGCGCGCTTTCGTTCCCGTGCCGCGCGGATAGCGGACGGCGGCGGGGGCGTTCTGCCTGATAGCAGGCTCGAAAGCAGCAGGCGGCATTCGTTTTCATTGCTCGGCGCGGCAACAATCACTGCGTTCGCGTACGCAGCGCAAGAAGCTCAACTCGTACAAACCGGCATGAGTCGGGCCGTCTGCGCCGACGATGCCCGCGCGGTCGACGGCAAACAAAACGGGCAGGTTTTTTGCAGGGCGATGTCGTGCACCAGTTGGTCATGTAGGCGCGCTGGAGGAAGGGCTGGAATAAATGGCGACGACGGGCCTATGCTCGCAAGCCAAACCGCCGCAAAGGTAGCACGGCGTGCTGCTCGGCGATGCCGACATCGAAACAGCGGTCGAAGTGTGTCCGAATTCGACCAGTCCGCTGCCCTCGCGCATGCGCGGGGTAATCGCCGCAATCGGGAATCTGCCGCCGCCTGGTCGCACAGCACATCGCTGAACACTTGCGTATAGGCTCGGTTTGGCGGCGGGTTTGTTTTCTTTTCAGACGACGCTGCGGTTTTGAGGTCGTCTGAGTCGTCTTTTGGGCAGGTCTGGCGACGGCGTGGTATTTGACGGGGTCGTTTTCGGCGAGTTTGCAGCCGCTGCCTTTGGTGATGACGTGCAGCAGTTGCGGACCTTGCGGCGCGCAAATCTTTCAATACGTCAACCAGATGCTCGACGTCTGTCGGCCGTCCACGGGGCGGTGTAGCGGAAACCAAAGTTTTCAAACAAAGATAGCGATTGCTTGGCGTTCGGCTCTGCCCGCCAGCGTTTTGATCTTTGTGCTCGACTTTTTGGGCAAGCCCCATCGCGCGGGCAGTCGGTCCAAAAACCCTTGCTCGATTGCGCCTTGATGGTGCTCACCGCCGCGCATATCGCGCACGACGTTGCTGGCGAGGTATTTCGGGCAGCGCGCCGACGTTGGGGAAAATCGAGATTTCCGTTGTCGTTGAGGATGACCAGCAGTTCCACGTCCATGTCGCCCGCACAGTTCAAGGGCTTCAAACGCCCTGCCCCTGCTGTCATCGCGCCGTCGCCGATAATGGCGACGCCGCGGCGGTCGCTGCCTCAAGAGTTTGTCTGCCGCCGCCATGCCCAAAGCCGCGCTGATGGAGGTGGAGGAATGCCCTCGCCGGAACGCGTCGTATTCGACCTCGCTGCGTTTGGGGAAACTCGCTGCCGTAGCGGCGCTGGTGCATCCGCGTTTTGCGCCGTGAGATTTTGTGCGGATAGTTTTGATGGCTGACATCCCAAAACCAAATGGTCTTCGGGCGTGTCGTACACATAGTGTAGGGCGATGGTCAGCCTGACCGCGCCCAGATTGCTGGCGAAATGCCCGCCGTTTTGCTCTATCGAATCCAGTCAGAAACCCCTGCAGCTGGCGCGATTTCAGCAAATCGTGATCCAGATGGCGAACCATGGGCTGCCGACGGTATCGAGAGCGGAGGTGGCCTGGTGTGTCTTTTGCAGGCTTAGTCATGTATAGCGGCAATTAGGCAAAGAGTTTAGAAGACGTGTTTCGCCGGAGGTCGGTATCGCTGTTAAGCCGTTGTTCGCCGATGGACGCGGCGTTTGGGAACGTGGGTGGCCGTCTGCGCATGAAATTACACGCCCCTATGCTGGCAATCGGCAGATAATCCCATCGGTACCGACACTGAAACCCCAGAGGCAATATTTTATCATCTCCGCCGCTTCCGCACGGGCAAGACCACGCTGGTTTCGTCTTTTCGAAAAATACGCCGATTTGCGCGTCTCCGTATCATACCACCAGCCAGCCGCGCGAAGGCGCAGCATGGTGCATTATCATTTTGTTCCTCAAAGAGGAATTTGAACTTTAATCAAACAAAAGCCTTCCTCGAACACGCAAACGTTTTTGGCAACGATTACGGAACCAGCATCGCGTCAAATTCTTTAGCGAAGCGCAGGGTTACTGATGGATTTTGGAAATTGACGTGCAAGGTGCGGCGAGGTGCGTAAGTGCCGCCCGAAGCGAGCAGCATCTTTCATCCCGGTGCCTTGTCTCGAAGTCCGTATGCAACGCCTTATCGGGCGCGGCACCGACAGTGAGGAAGTCATCCAAACCCGCCTTCCAAAGCGCGTCACGAAATCGAACAATCCGTCCTGTTTGACTCATCTGTTGCTCAACGATGATTTAGACAGAGCGCAGCTGGATCTGCTCTCACATCATCAAAGCAGGTCGTCTGAAAATCTTCCCAGCAAGGATTTATCCCAAACCTGGAAAAATTCCTGAAAAACAGCGAAAATACGCAATGGCATTCCATCACAAATTAAGAGAAAGCAAAGCAAATGGCCCGTATCACCACCGAAGACTGCACAGGCAAAATCCTCAATCATTTCGACTTGACTCGTCGCCGCTCGCCGCGCGCCTAGCTTGAAAAACGGCAACGCGATGGTTGACGACATCCGCAACAACAAAACCGACTGTTACCGCCCCTGCGTGAAATCGCCGCGTCAAATCGGCAACTGGAACCGCTGACCCGGGTCAATAGACTGTCGCAGGACCTGGCCCAACTGCTGCGCGGATTGTATCGGCGCGACATCCGACCGATACAGTCTGACGGCTCAAAACAAAACATACACCAGCGGCCGTCTGAAATGCCTGCCCCCAGCCCACTGCCCCTACGACGCGCTGACTGCCGAAGCACGCGAACTTTTGTTCCGTACCGCCTCCATCATTGCCCAGCCCATCTGAACAGGCTGAGCTTGAAAAGCTGCCGCCCATGCCTTCACGCCTGACGGACAAAACCCGAAAAGCGGCGAACCCTTACATTACCCATCCTCGCCAGTCGCCACGCAACTTGTATTGTGGCACATGGACATACAAGGCTTTGTGCGCGGCGTGATGCATCGACGTACTCGAAGACACGGGCGCATCAAAACCGAAAATCGACGGCGGAATTGGCGAAAACCATCCTGAGATGGTGGACGGACCTTCCAAACTCCGAAAAACACTGCACTGAAGATCGGGCTGAGCATCAGGCGGGAAAAGTTTCCCGTCATCCCTCGCTATGACCAAAGACGCGCGTGATCGCTCGTCAAACTCGCTGACCGCCTGCACAATATGCGACGCTCTGTCTCCATGCGTCCTGCACAAACGCCGCCGCATCGCCAAAGAAACCTCGAAATCTACGCGCCAAATCGCCAACCGCATCGGCTTGAATAACGCCTCACCAAGAGCTTCCAGGATTTATCGTTTCAAAACCTGCACCTGGAACCGCCATGGAAACCCTCAGCGATGAGCAACAGCCGACCGCCGCGACGTCGTCGGCGAAAGTTTTGCGCGCCTTCAGTCAGCGTTTGGCCTGGCGAACATCGCCAAAATCAAAGGTCGGAAAAACCTGTACAGCATCCATCAAAAATGTTGCATTGCGCTTTGCCGAAGTCATGGACATTTACGGCTTCCGCGTCATCGCCGCCAGCATTCGCGTGTTATGCGCACTCGGCGCGCTGCTACAATCTCTATCAGCCCAAACCTGCCAGACTATATCGCCATCCTGAAAAGCCACGTAAGCCTCGCACACGACCTTAGTTGGTCCCATGGCTTGCCCAGATAGTCCAAAATCCGCACGCGCGAAATGGATGTAGCCGAAGGCGGCATCGCAGGCATCGGATATACAAACTGGGCAGCATGTCGATCAAGCTTCGTCCTCCAGTACCAACCAATGCTCAAAAACATCCTTGATCTGTGCCAGCAGCGCGAAGCATCGAATTCTCGAACACGCCAAAGTCGACCTGTTCCCAACGAAGTCTATATCCTGACGCCTAAAGGCAAAAACTCTCACCCTCGTTTAAAGCGCTCGACGCCCATAGACTTCCACGCCATCCACACACGACATCGGCCACAAAACCGTTGCCGCCCGCATCAACAACACCATGATGCCCCCTGCGCACCAAACTCAAAAACCGGCGACCTGTCGAAATCATCACATCCGAACACGCCAAGCCCAACCGCATGGCTGAATTTCACCGTCCAGCCGCGCGCGCAGCGCCATCCGCCAATACGTCAAAACCCCAACCACACGACGCCATCGTCCTCGACGAAAAACCTCCTGCAAAAAGCCCTGTCCAGCCTGTTGCCCAAAGACGTATTGCTTTCAGACGACCTCAAAGAAGAAAATACCCGCCGACCTCAACGACAAACAAACCCGTTTGAAGAAGTCCTCATAACGTCGGCATGGGGCATACCCTGCCCGTGCACGTCGCCAGGCACATCGCCGAACTGGCAGGGCAGCACTTCGGCAGCGAAGTCAAACCCAGCCCCATCAGAGTCAACGACCAAGAAACCGCCGCATCCATTTTTGCTGAATGTTGCCACCCGTCCCGGAGATTCCGTCCGCGCCCTTTTTGGTCAAAGACAAAGCGCATGATTATCCACCGCGATACCTGTCCGACCCTGCCTCAAATCCGACCCCGAGCAGCAGCCTGATGCGAACTGGAAGGCATAGGCAGCCATACCTACCGCACCGGACTCAGTATCCAGTCCGAAGACGCCTACGGCCTGCGCCGCCCTTATGGCGCAAGCCATCTCTAACTCCGGCGCGGATATCGAGTCCGTCGAAACGCCCAATAAAGCGCTGGCAGGTACGGAAGGCTTTGTCGAATTCAAGTTCATCATCAAAGTGAAGGACTTGGCACAAATCAACCAAATTATTCACAACCTGCACGCCATTCCCATGCGCAAAAGTGGTCAGAAGCTAGTGAAGAAGGGCGGCAGCCGGATGTCGTTGTGCCGCCAGATAGGGTTTTAGCTTCTAAAAACCGAAGATATAGTGGATTAACTTAAAATCAGGACAAGGCGACGAAGCCGCAGACAGTACAGATAGTGGAACCGATTCACTTGGTGCTTCAGCACCTTAGAGAATCGTTCTCTTTGAGCTAAGGCGAGGCAACGCCGTACTGGTTTAAAGTTAATCCACTGCACTTTTCGCAAAATCAAGACGCGCGAAAATTTATATTGATTACTAGCATGAAAACAGTGGGTTGATTAATGTCTGCGTATAGTGTAGTTGACAAAAATTTTGCGTTTTTATTTGAAAATGCAGATCTCGCCAAGTTTGAGTTTCTATGTCGCCCGCAGTTATTCCCCGATAACCCTTGAGACCATAGATTTCAGATAGTTAGAAATGCATTATTGATGAGTATCTAGTCCATCACAATCTTACCCTTTGGATTGTAACTTTCTCCGCGGAAAAGACAGCACTTTTGGCTGCCCACCTGTATTTGAAGCATTATTGAATTGCCCTCTCTACGCAAACTGAAAAATCTATTTTCGTATCCAACGATCACTTTTGGTAGAAAGCCCACTTGTCGCACAACATATGCATAGATCGCTATACTTGATGCGGCAAAATCCTCAAATTACCTGTCGAAGGCACAATTACTGCTGAGTTTGATAAAACTTTTGACTTTGCTGATTGGTAAAGGCTATCCTCTCCCAACCGTAATATGCGCTGGTGCACAGACCGTCTGAAAATCGAACCAACCAGTCAATTTATCGAACAATACTGTTGATGAAAAACGGGGCAAGCGATTATTCTTTTAGGTGTGCGTAAAGACGAGTCGTCCACACGCAAAACCAGCATCGAAAGCCACAAGAATATCGCAAATTCCAATCTGACCCCGCATGGCAGCCTTACCAATGCTTTTGTTTACCGTCCGATTGTCGATGTCTCTACAGACGACGTATGGGAATTTTTATCTCAACAATCCACCTTGGGGCGGTACACATGACGGTTTGATACGCTCTACCGCGAAGCGGCAGGTGGTGAATGCCCCATCGTTCTCTCACAAGAAGAAGCTCCAGGCTGCGGCACCAACTCCGCTCGATTCGGCTGCTGGACCTGCACCGTCGTCAATAAAGACAAAAGCTCATAAGGATCTGTGGTAGATACCGGCAAAACCGAATTCCAACCCCTTTGACTTCCCGCGACTGGCTGATCGAAATTCGCAACAAACCGAATACCGTCAGTCGAACGCTGCAACGGAACGTTGACCATCAAAGGCGGCAAACATATCCCCTGGTCCATTTACCGTAGAAGCACGGCAAATGATTCTGAACAGGCTTTTTGAAGTTCAGGACGATCTGCGGTAGCGAACTGATTACGCAGGAAGAAACTCGATTTGATCAAACAGATTTGGGCAGACGACCTGATTGCACTGCACAGCAGGGAAAAAGATCGTCTGAAAAGTGATTTTATCGGAACAACTATGTACATAAGGAAAGAAAATGTCTCCTGAAACACGAGAACAAGTAAGTGATTTACTGCTTTGGAGCGATGAACCGGCATATCGCCTGATGAAAGAAATTGCCGAAGAACACGGCGTATCTGTCGATGCTTTGGCTGAATTAATTGTAAGGAACGTGAAAGCCAGTCGAAACAAAAGAAAAATTCGAATGACTGAAATGTTTGACAGCGTATTTGGCAACAGTAACTACTGGAGGAAATGACGATGTGGATCCCATTCCATCCGCTCAAAAATTTCAAATCCTACGATGATGCTTTTTTCAGTTTTCCCGAACCCGAAGACGGCAAAAATATTGTATTGATCGGTGCGCAAAACGGACATGGTAAAACAACATTGTTAGAAGCCATATATTTGTGCCTCTATGACAAAGATGCGGTCAAACACTTCACAAATGCGCAGGATTGAAACAGCAGTGAAATAATTATGCAGATTTTTGAAATCTGCTTTTACGACCATAAAGCCGGGAACTTCAATACGGTCAGCATTCCATGAGTTTGGAAACTGAAAATCCGTCAAAATTATCAGGGCAAACAATATGGCATTTCAAAAATCCGACGGAATTGGTCTTTCGACTACGATCAAACAAATTGGCGACTGCTGACAACGAATCCCTCATGCGAACCGTTTGCTGACGGAGTCGGCAAACATATCGGTGGCGAAAAATCGGCAGTATCTGAATGCCTCACGCCCCTACCCATCGACTATGCTCCGTTTTTCTTTTTCGATGGCGAAAAATTGTTCAGACGGCTCAACAAAGTGGAACAGGTCTATGGCTTAACCCGCATTGAAAGGTTTGCTGGCGTTACCTATTGGTCAGCCTGCAAAGAGAGCCTGAAGAAATATAAAAATGCCTGTATTTCCTGAGAATACTGCTGAAAATGAGGCAGGATTTGGATCGTGCCGAAAACGCATTGAAAACGGCAGAGGATACCTTGTCCGTTATGAACGAAGAATTGTCTGCAGTCAAAGAAAAAAATGGGGGCATTGGGCAGCAGAGCGACCGATCTGATGTTGCAATTAGGTGGCGGCAGCTGACATCTCGTACTTTCCCAAGATTTTGCTTGATAGACGTGCTGCACTGAAAAAGAGATGGACAGAGTTTGATAAAAAGTCAAAGATGCCGCTCACAGGCCATGCGCTTTGCCTTTTTACCGCGTGAACAGTCCCAAAACCTCATAAGTCGTATTGGAACTGGAGAACAACCGCTTGAATCATGAGGCAGCAAAAATCAAAACCAAGGATAAGGTAAACGATTTTTGGGAAACATTTGTTGAAAGCGATAGTTAAACGCTCATCGGTCCGTTGGCAAAAACCACTTTTTAGTGAACCATTATTGAAAGAAGCGGTTGAAGACTGCTGGGAAAAACTGTTCTACCTGCTTTCCGAAAAACTCGTAGCCAATACCATACGCTACAACTATCTTTCTGTTAACGCCCATGCCGAAATCCAAAACGAAATTGTAGGTTAAACGGTATGCGCAAACTCAAATTGGTAACTTTGTTGGAAAGAGATAGAAAAAGAAGATGAACGAAAAGTCCAAGCTGAACTCGAAATTGCTGAAAGGAACGAATAATGACGAACTGGTCGAACAGTTGAAAACCGCCAATCAGGAAGCGGATAAGGCACAAGGACAAACAGGGCATCTAAACAGCAATGTTGCCAATCAGGAAAAATCAGACAGCGGCTGGAGAACGAAGTCAAAGCATTACAGGATAAAATCAGCGAGAGCCGACCCCTGTCTGTTGAAGCTCCAAGCGCTGGAGAAGTTGAAAAGTAACTAACCGCCTGACCGAAGAGCTAATGAAGCAGAAAGTCAAAGAAGTTGGAGACGCTGCGACACGGATAAACTCGAGAAATCGCACACGATGACCGTATTGACCGAATCTGTATCGAGACCAATGGCAGAATGGGTTTGTTTGGCAAAAGACGGTTACGAATCACGTGTTGACTTATCAGCAGGGCAAATGCAGAGTTTTTGATTATGTCCTTAGTATCCGCAATGGCGGAAGTTACCCGTTACTGTGCACCGTTTATCATCGACACCCCACTGGCACGCTTTGGATGAAGGACACCGAGAAGGCTTTATTCAAACATTGGAGCGGATTAGAACAGCAGGTCAGTTTTTGTTGTCTCAAGATACTGAAATTACACCTGAAGTATATAACTCGTCTCGAGCCATATCAGCCGCCGTACTTTATTTAGTTAAAGCAGAATCATTGATAGTGCGGCGCGCGTTCAACAGTTAGTGCAGATATTTATTTTTGAATAAAGGGGAACAAAATTGTATCAATTAAAACAATCAGGATACAATGGGATACCGATTTTTCATACATTGATGAGCGAAAAGCGGATTATCTCAAGCAAGGAAGCCAAGGAAATCCGCCAGCGATTGAGTGATGCAGGTGTACTGCCAGTTTTGGATAATAATTTGATTGGCCATGTTGTGTATCGGCTATTGCTTTGCCAAAAACTGACCGAAAATCCTGAAAAACCAATTCCCGCACCAAGTTCTTCCGTGGGACGGAAATCTGTCTTTCCAAACCTGCTTCCAAGATTACGCAAGACTTTGGCTGGTTTTTGCTCTAGTGAAACCCCTGTTCAAGCTGGAATCCTGAAAAAGTTACCAAAGACGACTTATACACCTTTAATTCATAAGTTTCTGGCATACGGGCGCGATTGAATTGAAAAACGCTGGCTCGCCAACAAAGCACTGCCAGGAAACCGATTTGGAAGCACGAAAAGCTTGAATGAATTAGTAGGACTTTGCCGTGAAGAATGCGGGTATCGGAAAATGATTCAACGCATTTAGACGATGTACAAGACAAAAACAGCAATTTAAAACTGGAATTGATTTGAAAAATACTCCTGCAGCCACCCGTGAAACAGGCGAAAAATCGTTACTGCGTTACAGACATCGGCAAAGGCATAAAGAGTATTACATTTTTGTAAAGGTGTTCGCATGACAGTTATCTCGTCCAGTTTACAGAATATGTAGATTGGGATAAGTTGCATGACAAATTCTGTTCTGCAATGGGGATTAAGGCCGATGGTAGCGAGATTCGTGCGGAACAACATTCAGGATTGCCGCACGCTTGGCAGATTAAATTACTTCGCCCTGAAAATACTTCGGCAACAATTCGCTCAAAATGAATTTCCCCTCAGCCGCTTTATCCCAATATCAATATTCAAATAAAGCTTTCAAACCGCCTGTATTGATTGGTGTGGATGAAACAGGCAACCCCGTATTTGCTGATCTTACTGCTGCTGTACACAGTTTTGTCGCAGGGAAAACAGGCTCAGGTAAATCCGTGTTTGTACACAGTCTGTTACACAGCTTGCTAAAACTCAACCCTCCGGAACAGGTACAAGTTGCCATCCTCGATCCTAAAAAGACGGAATATCAAGATTTTATGCAAACATATTCCAATATTTACGGTGGCAGCATCGTTAGAGACAGTAATGAAAATGGATAGTGTGTTGCGTGAATTGGTCGATGAGGTTGAAAGGCGTAACGATTTATTGCAAGCGCAGGGCAAAAATATTGCAGAATTGCCGACAGGCCAAGTATCGCCGCGTTACGTTGTTGCTGTAGAGGACGAAGTTGCCAACCTATTGAGTAAAAATAAAGAAGTGGAGGATTTACTTTGCCAACTCGCAGAAAAAGCCTGTTCTGCAGGAATTTTTTCTGTTGTTGTCTACTAAACCCCAAATAGCGAGAGCTTTCTCGCAAAGGCTACGTGCCAATATCCCCACCCTGTATCTCTTTTAGTGTAAAGCATGCTAAAGCGTCTGAAATTGTATTGGGAGAAAGTGGGTTGCGTGCGGAAAAAAATTAGCAGGAAGCGGCGATCATTTGGTCAATGGAAACAGATGGCAAAAATACAGTTTTTAGCTGGCATAATGTCTAATCTCTACTGGCTAATCATCTTTAAAAAGTCGTCTGAAAAACTTTAACCTTCTTT
>BNJS01002177.1_pt1 | contig 80241 bp, 122 predicted proteins | sample 8540461 | NCBI WGS metagenome assembly BNJS01 (sample SAMD00202454, study PRJDB9452) | human saliva metagenome | isolation source: human saliva | place: Japan
CTGGACCATCGCTACCGGACCAGCAGCATCGGCGTGGCGGTGAGCATACCGCTGTATTCGGGCGGGTCGACCAATGCAACCGTGCGGCAGGTGAATCATGAAATCGAAAGCCGGATGCGCAACGCCGAGGCCATCACCCGGCATCATGACCAATCTGGAGCCCGGCACCGGCTTCTGACCAGCGGGCTGCGCATCACGGCGCGGCAGCGGGCCGTCAAGGCCGCACAGACGGCGCTGACGGGCAACCGCGTCGCCGTCATCGTGGGCGACCGGGTCAACATCGACATTCTGGATGCCACCCAGCAGCTGTACTCGGCCCGCAGCGCCCTGAACCGCGCCGTCTACGACAAACCTCAAAGGCCATCATCTACCTGAAGTACTATGCAGGCATACTCGCGCCCTCGGACATCGAGGACATAGACAAGCTTTTCGAGGGATAACCCCCTTTTCATGAACAACGGCCTGTTCCGGGAAGAAGCGTCCACAAAACGGGGGCTTCACGACATGGGCTCGGTGTACATACACCAGCCGCCGAGCTACTACACCATATCCATCTCGATGCTGCTCGTCGTGACGGGCATCATCCTGTATGCCTACTTTGGCACCTACACCAAAAGGGCCACCGTGCACGGGCTGGTCATGCCCGAGAACTGCCTGTTCCGCGTCACCTCCCCGCCCCGGCCAGGTCTCGAGCATCGAGGTGCGGGAAGGCGAGCACGTCAGCAAGGGACAGCCGCTCTTCCGGATCACCAATGCCCAGATCAGCAAGTCCGGCGAAAGCGAAGGCAGGCAGGTCCGCAAGCAGATCAGCAAGCGCGATCTCGCTCATAGGACCGCATCGAGCGCTCTGCGGCCAATCAGACCGCGAAGGAACTCATCGAACAGCGGGCTGCGAGGCCGCGGCTTCGGGAAATATCCAGCTGGAGCACGAGCTGCAGATCCTCGGCCAGCGGAGATCACCTTTCCCAGAAGGGCGTATGTCGGCAAGCAGGCGAAAGGGCTCACCTCGCTGTCCAGGCTGGGGCAGGCCGAGTCCGAGCTGCTGGACCTGAGCCGGCAGAAGCTCACGGCAGAGCGGGAATATCGTCACTGCACCGCGAAAAATCGTCCTGTGCTCGTCCATGGTGGATCATCAGCCCGCCACCAGAGCAGCGAGGCCAGGATCCGAGCTCGCTGGCCTCGCTGCGCCAGGGAGCTGGCGGAGCTCGATGTCCGGCAGAGTCGATCACGTCGGCACCGTTCAGCGGCACGGTCACGGCGTGCACGCACGGGAAGCACGACGGTCACGACCTCCTCCTGCTGGCCAGCCCTGATCCGGACAGCAAAACTCACCGCCTACCTGTATGTGGCGAGGCAAGGCCGCCCTTTTCTGGCGAAGGGACAGAAAGGTCCGGATCAAAGCTCGATGCCTACCCCTACCAGAAGTACGGCATGGTCACGGGTCGGTCACGGCCGTGACCCCAGAGCTACGCCGTCACGGAGCTGCCTGCACGTGGCCACCGCGGTGCAGAGCGACAACGGAACCAGAGCCTGTACTACCAGGCCCGGGTCGAGCTGGATTCTAGAAACATTCGCGCCAATGGCGAACTCGAAGCTCAAGGCGGGCATGATCTTCGAGGCGGATGTGATGCAGGACGGCGCCTGTAGTGGGTGCTGGAGCCTATCTACTCGATGACAGGCAGGTTCTGGCAGCCACTGACGCCAGAAATCACGATTGCCAACACCTTTGCCGGACGCCGAGAACTGCGGGTTTCCCACGGGCCACGGGCTCAGTCTCTGGCCTGCCCCGCCAGTGCATCCGCCAGCGCATACCACGCCTCGGCCGGAATCTGCTCCGGCCGCTGGCTAAGGTCCGTCAGCGGCATCAGCCGCGGATCGGCCGAAGCCGCCCGTTCCAGCGAAAATGCCGGATACTGCTGGGCCAGCCAGCTTCCCAGCGTGCCACGCAGCATCTTGCGCCGCTGGGCATAGGCGGCCGACAGGGCGGCTTGCAGCGGCGCAGTGGCGGTGGTGACAGGCTGCGCCGGGGCACCATGCGCACCACGCTGGAATCCACCTTCGGCGGCGGGTCGAAGGCATCGGGCGGCACGTCGAACAGTTTGGCCACGTGGTAGTGGTTCTGCAGAAACACCGTCAGCCGCCCCATGTCACTGCCGGGCGCAGCTGCCGGTGCGGTCACCACCTCCTTCTGCACGCTAAATGCTGGTCTTCCCACCGCGGTCGGCCACGGCAATCAGGTGCAGCAGCAATGGACTGGAAATGTTGTGGGCGGATTGCCCACGATGCGCGGTTGTGCGCACGGCTGGCTGCCGCTGCCGCGCCGCTGGCATGCCGGTGGCTGCCGCCGCTGCTCCTGCCGAAGTGCCGGGTCACTTCCCCCTTTCCTGCTGGCATGCCGGCGTTTGCCCCGTCGTCCCCGGCGCCGCTGCACCACGGCGAGCTGCCGCCACCGGTTCCATCCCGCCAGCGCAGCAAAGTCCACCTGCAGCACGTCCTGCTGCACCAGCGTGGTCATCGCCAAACAGGGCCTGCAGGCGCGGTGCCAGGTCGGTCGATTTCGATGACGGTGATGTGCCCAACCTGGGCAATCAGCGGGGCGGTGAGCACACCGGTGCCGGGGGCCGATTTCGATCAGCCGGTCACCGGGCTTCGGGGCAATGGCGGACGATGGCGTCGATGTATGCGCGTTCGGCCAGAAAATGCTGGCCAAAGCGCTTGCGCGGGATGACACCGCCGGGCCGTTTTTCAGACCGGCCTGCGCCCGATGATGGGACCTGTTTTTCATGGGCCGATGCTTCACTCAAACCGGCGTCATCACGCCATCATCGCCGCCGCCACCACGGCCACCACGCTACAACCATCAGGCCGACAGCACGCGCTGGATGCGTGCCGATGCATTTGCCAGAACCATCACGACCCGCTCCGGACCGCGGTTTCTCCCGGGCCGCGGCATCGACCGCGAGCGGCGGCATCGCTCTTGTGGCGATATTCCACATGGGTGCGGTCGCGCAGCTCGCAGCAGCCACTGGTTGTGGCATCGCTTGGCCTCGCGCAGCTTGTGGCGAGCGGCGTTGCGCGAGGCGTTCGGGCGATTCGGTGTCGGTGCGCCGGCCCGCGCACCTGCACCGGTGCACGCCGAACTGGGTGCGCACCGGCTCGCTGATCTCGCCGTCGTGCAGGCCCTGCAGGAGCCTGTTCGATTCAGGCACCGTCTCGCCCGGATACAGCCAGCCCAGATCACCCCCTTTGCTGGCCGAGCTGTCGCTGGAAGAGTCTTTTTGCCAGGGTGGCGAAGTCGGCCTTGCCGGCTTCCACGTCACGCTTGAAGGCGACAGCCGCCGTTCGGCCTCGGCCTCGCTTTCGGGGGACGAAACCGGCAGCAGGATGTGGCGGGCGTGGATGAGTTCCACGGTGCTGGCAGCCGCGTCGGCGCGTTTGTCCTGCAGCTTCAGGATGTGAAAGCCGGCCGGGCTGCGAATCGGGTCGGTCACGTCGCCCGGCTTCATGGTCCGCAGGGCGTCGGCAAAAGAGGCCGGGCAGCTGTTCGGCCTTGCGCCAGCCGATCTCGCCACCGCCGGCCGCATCACCGGCGTCGGGAGCTGTTCTGGGCCAGGGTGGCGAAGTCCTCGCCCTTGCGTGCCCTGGCCACGAGGTCGGCTGCGCGCTTCTGCTGGCGTTCGACGGTCTTTGCGTCGACATTTTCGGGCAGCTTGACGAGAATCTGGCGCACGTCGTATTCGGGCTGGGCCACCTTGCCACTCTTGGCCAGCTCGGCATCGATCTCTCCTTCGGAGATGGTGACGTTGCTGGCGGTTTCACGCTCGCGCAGGCGGGCCGCCACGATTTCCGCCACCAGCTGGCGGCGGAAGGCATCGAAGGTGACACCCTCGCCTCTCAGCCGCTCTTCGAGCTGCTGGGTGGATAGGCCGTTGTTCTGGGCCACGTCGGCCACGGCACGGTCCACTTCGGCGGCCGAGGGCTTGAGGCCGTAGTCGTCGGCATACTGCTCCTGGGCCAGCTGCAGGATCATCTGCTCCAGCACCTGCCGGCGCAGCTCGTCGGGGGCCGGGGTGGGCGCGCCCGGAGTGGCGGCCATGCGTCCTTCGATGAGGTGCATCTGGGCCTGCAGTTCGCTTTCGGTGATCACCCCCTGGTTGACCACGGCTACGATGCCATCCAGCGGCTGGGTGCCATCGGCCGGCCGGTCGGCATCCGCATCGTCAGGGGTGCTGCTGCCGGACGAACTGCCACCGAACAGGCCGGACGTGCCATTGCCCGCCGGAGAGGACAGGCCGCCGCCATATCCGCCGCTGCCGGGCGACGAGGGCGATGCCCCGGCCTCGCCTCCGGCACCCGGTACCTGCGCAGCCCCTGGGCGTGGGCCATCAGCGGCAGGCACACCAGGGCAGACAGCAGGGCTCGGGAAAGGACGGTCAGTGCCGGCTTGCCGGCGGCAGTTTTTCTCATGGGGTGTCGACTCATGGCGTGGCCAGCCGGGCCGTGCGGGCTGGCGTCATTCATATCCGTAATAGCGCACCGCCGGTGCGAGGTTGTTGTCGGGCAGACTGTAGCCGGGAATGTTGCGGGTCAATATACCAAACGGGTCCTGCCCGAAGTGGCCAAAGCCCGCGCAGATCGAACTGGACATAGCCGACCGTGGACGTTTTGTGGGTGGTGGTGACGAAGCGGTGTGCCACCACGCGCACGGCCCAGCAGTCCTCCGCGTACTCCACGCCCAGCAGCCCCTCGACCAGCCCCGGTTTGGTGGTGGCCGTGCTGGCGTTGGCAGGATTCTGCTTCAGGAAGGAATAGTTGATGCGGCCCAGCGCCGTCCAGTTGCTGGCAATGGGCCAGGCCAGCGAGGTGTCCCACTGGGCGTATTCCTTGGACTGGTAGCGCACACCGGCATTGAACGGCTTGCGGCCACCAGGGCGGTAGCGGTAGCTGAGGTTGAGGCGCGGCACAGGCGGTCCTGATGGCGTACTGCACCCCGGCGTTGACGCTGTGGCCGCCGAAGTCGCACGGCCAGCGGGATGTCGGAGCGGCGGTCCACCCGCACCGGCTGGCCGGGAATGGTCACGTCCTGGCTGGAGAAGTAGAAGCGCTCGGCCACGGCCAGGCGCAGGCGCTCGACCCCGGTGGCCGATTCGATCTGCCGGCTGACCAGGGCGGCGGTGAGTGGTCGGCATCGGCAATGACGGTCGTGGCCGGTGAAGGAATTCTCGCTGAAGAGCTGGGCAAAGCTGAGGGTCGGTGGCGCGCTGTCGAAGACGGGAACGTCATCCTGGTTGCGGTACGGCGTGCGCACGTAGAAGAGGCGCGGCTCCAGCGTCTGCGTGGTGGCCTCGCCCAGCCAGCGGCTGTCACGCTCCAGCACGATGCCCGAATCGACCGGAGAAGGTGGGCAGCACGCGCGACATCGAGCGGCCGGTGGTGGATTCGCGGTTGAGCGAGTAGTAGCTGGCGTGCAGGCCCAGTTTGGGGTGACGAGACCAGCCGCCACCCTGGATGGGGTACGCTGATCTGCGGGTTGACGACCATCCGCGCGCCCTCCACGGCCCAGGACGCGGGTTGCAGAAACTGGGTCGGGTCCACCAGCGTGGTGAGGTCGAAGCCGTCGAGGTCCACCTTGTTGTTGGTGAACTGCAGCTGCGGCACCTTCTCGTACGGGGGCGCCAGGCGGGCCCTCAGAATGTTCTGGTGGCGGATGCCACGCACCATCATGTTCCAGTCGCCCATGCTGCGGGTGAAGTACATCTCGCGCGGCAGCGAGCGCTCGGAGGCGTCGATCAGGGTGTTGGAGTAGTCGACGAAGTAGTTGTCGTCGGACACGCCCTGCAGGTTCCAGGCCCCGTTCCAGCCCAGAACACGGGAGAAGATCCCCGTGGATTCGTAGGAGTGGCGAGCATGTTTGGTGTCGCTGTCGCGCGGGATGTAGTCGAGCCGCACGTTGCCCTGGGCCGGCCGCGTGAGGCGGAATTCGTTGCCCAGCCGGATGCCGCGCCGGGTGGTGATCTGCGGCGAGACGGTCAGGTCGTAGTTAGGGGGCCAGGTTGAAGTGAGTACGGCGCGGTGACGCGCCCCAGACCCGAAGCGCGAGGTTGATCGACACGGTGGGGAACAGAAACCGCTCTGGCGGGCGTCGTTGAGCGGAAACATCACCACCGGCATGCGCAGCGGGTGTAGTCACGCACCTTGAAGCGGGCGTCCTTGCCGTCGCCCCGGGCCCGTTCGGGGTCGAGGTCCAGCTGCCGGGCCTCAGCCGCCAGGCCTCGTTGTCGGGCTTGCAGCTGGTGAAAGCTGCCGTTGAAGAGCTGCGCCGAGCTTGCTGCCCTCGAGAGTCGATGCGGTTGGCCTGGCCCCGCACACCCACCGTGGTGAGGTCGTAGGTGGGCGATTCGAAGCTGCCCCTTGCCGCTGTCGAGCTGCAGCTGCAGGCGCGGACCGGCCACCAGGGTGCCGGCCTGTTCGATGGTCACATCCCCCACGGCATCGACCCGCTGCGGGTCGCGCCAGTACACCGATGCGCCGGGCCGACGGCGAGGTGCCGATCTTGCGCAGCTCGGCCTCCCCTCGAAGATGGTGACCGGGCCGTTCTGCGTGGGCTGGGTGGTCATGCGCTGCGAACTGCCGAAGACGGGCAGCTCGCGTTTTTCCTGCGTGGTGAGCGGCGGGTCCAGCGCCGGCGCCAGCTGCAGGTCGACCGGCTGGTCGACGGGCTGGCAGGGCGCGCGCAGCACTGCCCGCCCCGGCGGCTCTGGGACGCGACCTGCCCCTGCCGGTACCGTCTGCATCGGCCGCCCAGCTTCGGGCAGGCCAGGCGACTGGCAAGCGCAGCCGAGACGGCAGGGCCAGCGCGGTCATACGGAAAGTGCAGTCTGGAAGCGACACAGGCACGATGGCTCGGTGGGTTACGGCAGAAGAAAGGGGTGGGATTGTCTATTATAGGGAGCACGCTGCAGCGTCGGTGGCCCGGCTTTCTGCCCCGGATGAAAAATTCGTGTGGTCTGCCAGTCGCCGCGCACAGGAACCGTTGTCTGCGTACTGCATGCGGGCGATCAGCACAGCCTGCAGCACGCGGCGGCCTGCGCCATGATGGCTGACGTGTCTGCCTTTCTGCACCAGTTCAGCCATGGTTCCGACGTCTTTTTCCCATCACCCTCACTGCCGATGCCCGACACGCCTGCCTCCCCCGCCTCCTCCAGTGCATCCCCGCCCGTGACGGGCGCCTGCGAGGCACTGAAGACCTGGCTGGCCGGGCTGCCGGCCACGTACGGACTGGACATCGCCTCCGCTGGCCCCCGCCTCCAGCGATGCCAGCTTCCGGCGCTACTTCCGGCTGACACGCCACTTCGCCACAGGGCAGCCTGATCGTCATGGACGCCCCGCCGCACAGGAAGACTGCCGCCGCTTCGTGCACGCCGACCAGATATTCGGTGCGGCCGGTCTGGCACGGTGCCGGGCGTGCTGGAGGCCGATGTGACGCAGGGTTTTTCTGCTGCTGGGCGATCTGGGCAACCAGACCTACCTGTCGGTGCTGGATGCACAGACGGCGCCACGCCTGTACGGTGCCGCCAGCGAGGCGCTGGTCAGGCTGCAGCTGGCCAGCCAGCCCGGCGTCTTTCCCAGTACGACCGGGCGCTGCTGCTGCGCGAGCTGATGCTTTATCCGGACTGGTACGTCAGCCGCCACAAGGGCATCACGCTGACGGAGAAGGAACGGCAGGGTGCTGAGCGACGGTTTCGACAGGATTCTGGCCAATGTGCTGGCCCAGCCGCAGGGTGTAGTGCACCGCGACTGGCACAGCGCCGCAACCTGATGGTGCTGGACGGGCCGCCCGCCTGCGGCGTGCTGGATTTTCAGGATGCCGTGTACGGACCGATGACTTACGATCTGGTGTCGATCCTGCGCGATGCCTACATCCGCTGGGACGAGGAACAGGTGCTGGACTGGTGCATCCGCCACTGGGAGCGCGCACGCGCCGCCAGGCTGCCGGTGCCGGCCGATTTCAGCGATTTCTACCGCGATTTCGAATGGATGGGCATCCAGCGCCACCCGAGGTGCTGGGCATCTTTTGCGCGCCTGAACTACCGCGACGGCAAGGCGGCCTACCTGAACGATATGCCGCTGGTGGCGCATTATGTGCACGTGGCACTGCGCCGCTATGACGAGCTGGCACCACTGTGCCGGCTGTTCGAGAAAATCGAGGGCATTTCGGCCGATCATCGTTATACATTCTGAGCAGGTATCCGCATGAAAGCCATGCTGCTGGCTGCGGGGCGCGGCGAACGGATGCGCCCCCTCACCGACCACACCCCCAAACCGCTGCTGAAGGCGGGCGGCAAGCCGCTGATCGTCTGGCACCTGGAAAAGCTGGCGGCAGCCGGGTTCACGGAGGTGGTCATCAATCACGCATGGCTGGGCGAGCAGATTCCGGAGGCCCTGGGAGATGGCTCGGCCTACACGGGCCTGCGGCTGCAGTATTCGGCCGAGGCCGGGGCACTGGAAACCGCCGGCGGCATTGCCCCGCCCTGCCCCTGCTCACCGAGGGTGAGGCCGCCAATGCGCCCTTTGCGGTGATCAGCAGCGACGTGTGGAGCGATGCCGGTTACGACCAGCTGGTCGCAGCCGCCAAACGGCTGGACGGCAACGACGCCGACTGCTGGTGCCTGATGGTGGACAACCCGCCCCATCATCCACGGGGCGATTTTCTGCTGGACGATGGCCGGCTGCACCCTGCTGCCCAATGCCGGCACCACGGCCACCGGCGTCACCTATGCGGGCATCGGTGTGTTCTCGCCCGCCATGTTCAGCCACTGGCCGACGGCATGCGTGCGCCCTGCGGCCGCTGCTGGGCTGGCCATCGAAACGGGCCACGCACTGGGCACACGCCACACGGGGCGCTGGTTCGACATCGGCACGCCGGAGCGGCTGGCAGCGCTGGACCGGCTGCTGGCAGCCTGAAAGACCATCCGCATGAAAACCCACCCAATACGACAGGTGGGTTCATTGGGGCGTCCCCGGCCGTGCGCTGCCGGTGGTGCCCTGTCAGCACACGGTACAGCGCCGGGACGGGTGAGTCCATCACACGCGCTGAGACAACCTGGAGACCACAAACCATGCATGTACGGATCGAAGGCACCGGGCCGGTGGCACTGTGCCGACCTCTGGATGGTACGCGCCGGCATTCCCGCGCAACGGATCGCCCTGCCCCTGAACCGGCAGGCCACCAGCATCCTGCCGGCCGATGCCCCCCGGCGCGCACTGGCACTGTCGGAAGGATCCCGGCAACTGCTGGCGCGATTGATTGCGCTGCCACCGGCCGGGCAGATCGACACGGTGGAAATCTTCAGGGGCGGCCGCAGTGGTCACCACCATCCGCCAGACCGATTTTCCGCTGCCGGCCCTGGGCTGGGTGGTGGTATGGGAAGAGCTGATCGGACGATTGCACGAGGCGGCGGAACGCCACGCCTTCGCCTCGCCGGACGATCCGGCCTTTGCCCACCCGGACCTGCGGGTGCACGCCGGTGGCATGCCGCCGCCCGACCAGCGGGATGCCAGCGCCTTCGATGTCCGCGACAGCGGTCAGGCGGGGCTGCTGTTCGAGTGCAGGTGAACGGCACGCAACGCACGGCCTTCGAATGCTTTCGGCCGACGGCCCGCTGGCACTGCTGCCTGCCCCACGCTGGCGCCCGGGGCACTCGCCGGCAGTACCGCCGCGGATTCTGCTGCGGCTGCGGCGGGCGTCGCGCCTTCTGCAGCCAGCATGCACGCTGCACCCGGTACACCCGCTGCAGGCAGCGCGGCTGGTGCACCCGCCACGCGCACGGCCGGCACACGCTACACGGTGGTCTGGAGCGACGCGGCCCCCGAAAGCCGGCGGCGGGCAGCACTGTCCACCGACGCGCTGACGCTCGAGCTGCGCGAGGCACTGCGCCAGACCCTGGGGGCGCGACACTGGCACCAGCACCGAGGAGCACTCGGGTCACTGCAGGGTGGTCACACCGGCCGTGCCGTGCCCCTGCCCCGGACGAGCCGGCACAGCATCGTGGCCCCCGGCGAGTGGTGGATCGGCAACGCCGCACGGGCGCGCTGCATCCGGTGGCCGGCCAGGGGCTGAACCTGGGGCTGCGCGATGCGTTCACGCTGGCCCAGTGCCTGGGCGACGCCTGGGCCAGTCTGCAGGCGGGCACGCAGGCGCCCGATCCATTCGCTTCCACGACGGCGCACGTTCCGGACACGGATACAGGCGAAACGACGTGCAGCGGGGCCTACATGCCGGATGCAGCCGTACATGGGCCAAACACACGGGGGCCAGCCGTGCCCGGCCCGGCAGTGGACCGGGCGCTGCAGGCCTACGCGCAGGCCCGCCGCCGCGACCGCACCCTCACCATCCAGGGCGACCGACCTGCTGGCCCTAGCTGGCTGGCCCATCGCCAGCCGGGTGCAGTCGGCACTGCTGGATGCCATGCGTGACACCGCCCTGCGCATGCACCGCTGGCCCGGGCGCTGGTGTTCGGGCACCGGCAGCCGCTAGCAGGCCCGGCGGGCAGGCTCTCCAGGGTGAACAGGTCCATGATGGGGCTTGGGTGCCGTGGCGGGTGTGTCGTGAACGCGGTCGTCCCCGGGCGGGTGACTCCGGCTTGCCGTCGATAGTGCTGGCGTGTCGGGCATGGCCTTCGTCCCCGGACGGCAGCCTGCGGCCGTCTGCTGACAGGGGCGCCCTGCGCAGCGAGGGTCGACCGAAGGCTGACCGAAAAATCACCCTGCACGGAGACCTGCCGCCGCGCTGCGGTATCATCGCGCCCCGCCTGCTGCTCGCGCGGGCAGGGCCAAACGCGCCACAGGGGCCGTCCTGCCCTTTCCGGCTGCCCATCCCCGCGCCTTCTGCGCGCTTTGCCCGTTTTCGCCGGCACGCCCGTTGCGTGCCTCTTCCTGCGTCATGCCGTCCCTGTCGCCCACCCTGCATCCCGCCAGCCCGCGCCGCTGCACGTCGGCCCGTACGCGCTGCCGCACCGTGCACTGGTGGCTTCCCATGGCCGGCGTGACCGACCAGCCGAATATCGCCAGCTGTGCAAGCGGCTGAGGGGCCGGTTATGCGGTGTCGGAAATGGCGGCGTCAACCCGCAGCTCTGGCACAGCGTCAAGACGGCCCGCCGCATCGACCATGCCGGCGAGATGGAACCGAAGGCCGTACAGATCGCTGGGGCCGATCCGGCCGATGATGGCCGAGGCCGCCCGCTTCAACGTGGAGCGCGGTGCGCAGATCATCGACATCAACATGGGCTGTCCGGTCAAGAAGGTCTGCAACGTGTTTGCCGGCTCCGCCCTGATGGGCAACGAGCCGCTGGCCGTGCGGATCATCGAGGCGGTGGTCAGTGCCGTGCCGGTGCCGGTCACCGTCAAGATGCGCACCGGGGTGGACCCGGACCACCGCAACGCCGTGCAGCTGGCCCGTGCCGCCGAATCGGCCCGGCGCCGTGATGATCACCGTGCATGGCCGCAGCCGGGCCTGCCGCCACCATGGGCCGGTGGACTACGCCACCATCGGCGAGGTCAAGGCGGCCGTGCGCATTCCGGTGGTGGCCAATGGCGACATCGATTCCCCGAAAAAGGCCCGTGACGTGCTGGCGCAGACCGGCGCCGACGCGGTGATGATCGGCCGTGCCGCCCAGGGCCGGCCGTGGATCTTCCGCAGGTGGACCATTTTCTGGCCCACGGCGCATCTGCCCGCCCCCACGTGGCGCGGGTGCGCGATGTGCTGCTGGCTACATCTGGACGATCACTACCGTTTCTACGGAGAATTCACCGGCGTGCGCTCGGCCCGCAAGCACATCGCCTGGTATCTGCAGGCGCTGGCGGGCAGCCGTCCGGACGCAGCCACCGAGGCGCTGCGTCAGGGCCATCAGCACCTGTAGAGCGAGGCCGACGAACAGGTTCGTCTGCTCGAACGCTACGCTTCGCCGATCGCGCGCCCTGCCTGGACAACGGCATCGATCAGGGAGACACCAAGCATCATGAACAAACCCCGATGACCCTGCAGGGAAGCCGTGACCCTCAACCTCGACTTCTGAGGATCTGGACAACACGCAACCCGGCCTGATCTCGCCGCCTGGTCCTGTCGGCCGTGGAAACCCATGCTCGACAGTGGTGATGCGCCACGCAGGCGGCAACAGCTGCGTGCCTCGGCCGTGCTCGGCATCAATCGCAACACACGCAGAAGCTCTCGACCACGGTCTGCTCAGCAGCCAAGGAGGAAACGCAGCATGTCGATCAAAGGTGCACGCCAGCGGGTGAACAAACCCGCCGATCTGCCCCCACTGCCCCGGTCACGCGCGCGCTGCTCAGCGTGTTCGACAAGACGAGGGTGCTGGAATTTGCCCGCGGCCTGCACGCACTGGGCGTGAAATCCCTCCACCGGCGGCACGGCCAAATTGCTGACCGACAACGGCGTGCCAGTCATCGAGGTGTCGGACTACACCGGTTTTCCGGAAATGCTCGACGGCCGCGTCAAGACACTGCACCCGAAGGTGCACGGTGGCCTGCTGGCCCGGCGTGATCTGCCCGGCCACATGCAGGCACTGGATGAACACGGCATCGGCCGCATCGACCTGCTGGCCGTCAACCTCTATCCGTTCCAGCAGACCGTGGCCCGTCCGGACGTGACGCTGGACGGGCCATCGAGAACATCGACATCGGCGGCCCGGCCATGCTGCGCGCGGCGGCCAGCGAACCACGCCGGCGTGACGGTGGTGGTCGATCCAGCCGACTACGCCACCGTGCTGGCACAGCTGCGAACACAGAAAGCCGTCGATGGTCCCACCCGCTTCGGCCTGTGCCGTCAAGGCCCTATGGCCACCCTGCCCGTACTGATGGCGCCGTGGCCAACCATCTGTCGGCCATTGCCACCAGCGGCGAAAAGGCTCCCGCTGCCGCGCACCCTCACGCTGCAGTTCGAGCGAGGTGCAGCCCATGCGCTATGGCGAGAACCCGCACGCTACGCCGCCTTCTGCGAGGCCACGCCTGCGGCCGGTTCGCTGGCCACCTTCCAGCAGCTGCAGGGCAAGGCGCTGTCGTACAACAGCATCGCCGATGCCGATGCCGCCTGGGAGTGCGTCAAAGTCGTTCGAACAGACGACTGCGTGATCATCAAGCACGCCAATCCGTGCGGTGTGGCGGTGGGTGACACCACGCTGCAGGCTACCGGCTGGCCTTTGCCACCGACCCCACCTCGGCCTTCAGCGGCATCATCGCCTTCAACCGGCCGGTGGACGGCGACACGGCCAGAGCCCTGTCGAAAGCAGTTCGTCGAGGTGCTGCTGGCACCGGGCTTCTCCGAAGATGCGCTGGCCATCGCGAAGGGCAAGCCCAATGTGCGCCTGCTGGAGATCCCGATGGCCCACGCCAGCAACCGGCTCGACCTCAAGCGCGTCGGCGGCGGCCTGCTGGGTGCAGGCGCCGGACGAGCATCGTCTGCAGGCCAGCGCCCTGAAGGTGGTCACGAGCGCCAGCCCACCCGCGCCAGCTGGCCGACCTGCTGTTTGCCTGGCGGGTGTGCCACTACGTGAAGTCCAACGCCATCGTCTACTGCAACAACGGCCAGACGCTGGGCATCGGCGCCGGCCAGATGAGCCGGGTGGACTCGGCCCGCATCGCCTCGATCAAGGCGGAGAATGCCGGACTGGACCTGCGCGGTTCGGTGGTGGCGTCCGACGCCTTCTTCCCGTTCCGCGACGGGCTGGACGTGGTGGTCGATGCCGGTGCCACGGCCGTCATCCAGCCGGGTGGCTCGATGCGCGACCAGGAGGTGATCGACGCGCGCCAACGAGCGCGACGTGGTGCATGAGTGTTCACCGGCGTGCGCCACTTCCGCCACTGATCCATGCGCATCCTGGGCACCAGACCCCGGCCTGCGCGCCACCGGGTTCGAGCCTGATCGACACCCGGGGCGACGCGATACGCTATGGCCAGTGGCGTCATCCGTTCGGGCGAGGACACCTGCCCGAGCGGATCGGCCGCCTGCACCAGGGCATCGTCGAGCTGGTGCGGGAGTACCGGCCCACCGTGGCCGTGTGCGAGATCGTCTTCGTCAACGTCAACCCCAAGTCCACGCTGATGCTGGGCCAGGCCCGCGGCGCCGCCCTGGGGGCACTGGTCACGAGTGGCATGAAGGTGCACGAGTACACCGCCCTGCAGATCGAAAGCAGGCCGTGGTGGGCTTGGCCCGCGCCACCAGGAGCAGGTGCAGGAAATGGTCAAACGCCTGCTGTCGCTGCCCGGCATACCCTCCACCGACGCGGCCGACGCACTGGCCTGCGCCATCTGCCACAATCATGGCGGCCCCGTCATCGGCAGCCTGGGACGCAGCCTGCGCTCGGGCGCGTGCTCTGATGCATGACGCGAAAATCACCGTCGCCCATCGGCCGAGACGACCACTTCAGTCCGCGCACTGTGTAAAATGCCAGTCTCAGCCTCGGCATTCCATCCGGTATTCCATCCTGCCACGATCGGTCGCATCCACGCGCCCCTGGTGCACGTCAATCCACTCGACATTCTGGTCGACGCCCATGCGCGTAGGCTATGAAATCTCGGTGCCCATGGGCACGCTCTATGATCTGCCACCAGCCGGCCAGCCGTCACACTGGTCACCCACCTGGTGGTGCGGGAAGACGCCCAGCTGCTCTACGGTTTTCTCACCGAAGGCGAGCGCACGGCCTTCCGCGCCCTCATCAAGGTGTCGGGCATCGGGCCACGCATGGCACTGGCCGTGCTGTCGGGGCTGAGTGTCGACGACCTCTCCCGGGCCGTGGCCGAACAGGGAAACCGGCCGCCTCACCCGTGTGCCCGGCGTGGGCAGGAAAACCGCCGAGCGCCTGCTGCTCAGACTGAAGGGCAAGCTGGCGCCGGTGGCCGGGCGAGCCCAGGGCGGCGGCGTCCTCTCCAGCAGCGACGACATCCTGCGCACCCTGGTCGCCCTGGGGTATTCCGAGAAGGAATCGGCCGCTGCCGTCGAGCCGCCTGCCGAGTACATCAGCGTCAAGGATGGCATCCGGCGGGCACTGAAAGGGCTGGGGAAGAACTTGAGCCATGCCGCCGAAAAAGAACCGGGCCGTGCTGCCGGCAAACGACCGAGCCATGCAAAACGACTGAGCCATGCCCATCGAACACGACCGCCTGATCGACGCCGCCCCGGCCTCGATGCAGGAAGAACAGCTGGAAAAAGCGCTCCGCCCGCGCAAGCTGGCCGACTATGTAGGGCAGCGCAAGATTCTCCAGCAGCTCGACATCTTCATCGAGGCCAGCCGGCATCGGCAGGAGCACTGGACCACGTGCTGCTGTTCGGCCCGCCCGGGCTGGGCAAGACCACACTGGCGCACATCATCGCCGCCGAGATGGGCGTCAACCTCAAGCAGACCTCCGGCCCCGTGCTGGAGCGCCCCGGTGATCTGGCCGCACTGCTGACCGGGCTGGACCGCAACGACGTGCTGTTCATCGACGAGATCCACCGCCTCTCGCCGGTGGTGGAAGAAATCCTCTACCCGCGCTGGAAAGATTTCCGAGATCGACATCGATGATCGGCGAGGGACCGGCGGCCCGTTCCATCAGCTGGACATCGCGCCCTTCACGCTGGTGGGCGCCACCACCCGCGCCGGCATGCTGACCAACCCGCTGCGCGGCCGCTTCGGCATCGTGTCGCGCCTGGAGTTCTACGAGATCGACGAGCTGCAGGCCATCGTGCAGCGCTCGGCCCGGCTGCTGGGCGCCGACATGCCGAAGACAGGGCCAACGAGATCGCCCGCCGCTCCCGCTGGCACCCCCGCATCGCCAACCGGCTGCTGCGCCGCGCGTGCGCGACTACGCCGAAATCGCGCCGACGGCCGCATCACCGGCCCGGTGGCCGATGACGCCCTGGGCATGCTGGATGTAGACGCCATCGGCCTCGACATCATGGACCGCAAGCTGCTGCAGGCCATCATCGAGCGCTTTGGCGGCGGCCCCGTCGGGCTGGACAACGTGGCGGCGGCCATCGGCGAGGTGCGCGACACCATCGAGGATGTCATCGAGCCTACCTGATCCAGCAGGGCCTGCTGCAGCGCACGCGCGGCCGCATGGTCACCGCCACCACCTGGGAGCACTTCGGGCTGCCCGTGCCCAGCAGCGAGAAGGCCGGAGACTGAGCCCCGTTTCCAGCCGGGTGGCGCCGATACCACAGCGGCATGCGGGCCAGTGCGGCAGAGCTGCAGCAGGCCAGTTAGAATCGCTCCGTGATACAACTGCATTCAATCGATGTCGGGTCTACTACGAGAGACACGGACGCGGGTGGCATCGTCTACTACGCAAACTACCTCCGGTTCTTCGAGCGTGCGCGCAGCGACTGGTTGCGCGCGCAGGGCGTCGACCACCAGCGGCTGGCTGCCCAGAATGGTCTTGCGCTGGTCGTGCGCCGCTGTGCCATCGAGTACCACCGCCCGGCCCGGCTGGACGACCTGCTCGCCGTCGACACCTGCCTGACCGATCCGGCCCTGGACATCCGCCGCGCCTCGATCCGGCTCCAGCACCGTGCCCGCAACCGGGCCGATGGCGGCCTGCTGGTCTCCGGCCCCGTCCAGATCATACTGCGTCGAGCTGAGCCACCATGCGCCCGGCCCCCGCTGCCGGACGAGGGTGTTCAACCGGCTGCGCAGCACGCCATGTCCCTGCCGGCAGACCCGGGCACACCCTGAGCCCGGTGCACGCGCCTGACGTGCGCCTGTCGGCGAATATCCCGGCTCAGACGTTCTGAGCCTTTCACAGGACAACCGATTTTCCCGATGAGACGCCCAAGACCTCTCGATCCTGTCCGCGATCACCAACGCCAGCGTGCTGGCCCAGGCGATCATGGCCCTGCTGCTGGTGATCTCCTGGTGTCGTGGACGATCATCTTCCGCAAATGGTTCACCATCAAGTCGGCGCAGCGCGCCGCCAACTCGCTTCGAAAGAAGTTCTGGCGGGGCCGAACTCAACGCCCTCTATCAGGAAGTCTCCCACGCCAGCAGGGATCCCGGCCCCATGGCCCGCATCTTCGAGGCCGGCATGAAGGAGTTCCGCCGTGCCCGCCAGAACGGCGCCACGGGCGGTGCCGATGCCAGCAATGTCGTGCTGGCCCCCGCCTCCCGCGCCATGCGCGCCGCCTTCAGCGTGAAATGGACGCACTGGGTCGTCGCTGGCCTTCCTGGCCTCGGCCGGTTCGGTCAGCCCGTACATCGGCCTGTTCGGCACCGTCTGGGGCATCATGAACGCCTTCCGCGGCCTGGCCGACGTGCAGCAGGCCACCCTGGCCTCCGTCGCCCCGGGCATTGCCGAGGCACTGGTGGCCACCGCCATCGGTCTCTTTGCCGCCATTCCGGCCGTGGTGGCCTACAACCGCTACGCCTATGAAATCGAGCGCCTGGCCAACCGTTTCGAGACCTTCATCGACGAGTTCTCGAACATCCTCGAGCCGTCACGCCCGCTGATCATGCCTGCCACCCCTACCCGTCGTCGCGGGCGCGGCAAGCGCCTGGTCAGTGACATCAACGTCGTCCCCCACATCGACGTGATGCTGGTGCTGCTGGTGATCTTCAGCTCGTCGCGCCCTTCGTGCCCACCAGCACCATCGACCCGCCCACCGTGGACGCCACCCCGCCAGCCGAACCCTACATCGAGGTGCGGGTGGCGGCCGACGGCAAGCTCACGCTGCAGCCCCGCAGCCAGCCGGTTTCGCACGAAATCGAGGTCGCCCGCGACAAACTGGGCGGCGAACTCAGGCAGCTGCTGGCCAGCAGCGAGGCAGGGCCTGCGGGGCCAGCCGGTGCGTCATCAGTGGCGACAAGCAGGTCCGCTGCGAAACCATCCTCGGTGATGGGTGACATCAAGCGGCAGGGTGTCTCGCGCGCGTGGCCTGATGGTCGAAAGCCACGGTCCGGCGCCGCCCGCACCTCCTGATTCCACGCTTCGCTGCGCGTGGCCAGACGGCACGCCGATCCCCCCTCCAGGGCAGCAACGCGCACAGCCTGCATCGTCCTTCCTGCTCGCCCTGCTGATGCACGCAGGCTGGGCGTGCTGCTGTTCGTCGGCATCAGCGGCGGCAGCCTGGCCGGGTGGTGCAGGCCGAACTCTGGATCCCGATGGAAGACCTGCCGTCGCCCGAAGAGGTCCAGCAGCAGGCACTGCCCGAACCCGCAGCCCGCGCGAACCACCGGCCCCGTCCCCCACACCGGCGCCCGAAACCCGCGCCGCTTCCCGAGCCGGAGCCCACCGCTGCCCAGCAGCCCGGTCGGCCATCGCCATCGCGAAAGGCGAAGGAGAGGCCGAGCGCAAGGCCGCCGAGGCCCGCAGGGAAGAAGAGAAGCGCCGCAAGATGGGAGAGAAGCAGCGCCAGGGAGGCCGAGGCCCGCGAGGCGTGAGCGCCGCCCAGCAGGAAGAAAAACGTCAGGGCCGAACAGAAACGCCAGGCGGAAGAAAAACGCAGGGCCGAGGCGAGGCCCGCCGCGAGGCGGGAAGCAGCCGAGCGCAGGGCCGCGCCGAGCAGCGCGAAGCCCGGAAGAGCAGCAGGAAGAGGCCCGTCAGCGCAAGCTGGACCGAGAAAAGGCCGCGCGGGAAAAGCCGAGAAGAAAAGGCGGCGCAAGGCAGTCCGAAGAAGGCTGTCGCTGAAAAGGCAGCCGCCGAAAAAGCCGCCCAGCAGCACAAGGCAGCCGAGGCCCGCCGCAAGGCCGCCGTGTCGGCCCCTGCTCAGCCAGGCCGGTGATGCCGAGGCACCACCGTCCACGGCAGCACCAGCGGCTCCCGCGATGCCGGCTATGCCGCCCGCGTCAGCTCGGCCATCCGCGGCAACACCACGTTCACCCAGTACGTGTCGGGCAACCCGCAGGCCGTCTTCGATGTCCGCCTCAGCGCCAGCGAGAAAGGTGCTGGATGTCAAGCTGAAGCAGGCAACGGCAGCGGCGCCTGGGACAGTGCCGCCGAACGGGCCATCCGGCGTACCGACCCCTTCCCCTGCCCGAAAACCGGCAGCTGTGAGACCACCCTGGAAATCCATCACGGCCCACAGGATTGAGTCATAATCGAACGATGAACAGACGCGCATTCCATCTTGGTACCCTGGCCATCGCCCTGGGGCTGACCACACCCCTGTACGCGCAGACCATGCGGATCGACGTCAGTGGCGTGGGTGCCCGCCAGGTACCCCTCGCCCTGGCGCCCTTTGCGGGCACCGGCTCGCTGCCCCGCACGCTCGACACCGTCATCGGTGACGATCTCAAGCCGCAGCGGCATGTTCCGGCTGGTCAACGTCACCGGCTCGTACAGCGAGAACACCCCGCTCGACATGAGTGCCCTGCGCAGCCAGGGTGCCGACTCGATCCTCGTCGGCTCGGTCAACCCGGTGGCCAACGCGCGGGTCGAATTCCGCTACAAGCTGGCCGACACCATCCGCCAGTCGGTCCTGTCCGAAGCCACCATGACGGCCGGCGAGAACGACGTGCGTCTGGCGGGCCACCGCATTGCCGACACCGTCTACGAGAAGCTCACCGGCATCAAGGGCATCTTCTCCACCCGCATCGCCTTCGTGAGCAAGCAGGGCAACCGCTACCGCCTCAACGTGGCCGACTGGGACGGGCAGAACGTCCAGACCGCCCTCAACGCCACCAGAACCCATCATCTCGCCCACCCTGGTCGCCCGACGGCAAGCGGCTGGCCTACGTCTCGTTCGAGACGCAGAAGCCCGTGGTCTACGTGCATGACCTGGCCACCGGACAGCGCCGGGCCGTGGCCCAGTTCAAGGGCAGCAACAGTGCCCCGGCCTGGTCGCACGACGGCCGCAACCTGGCCGTCACCCTCACCCGCGACGGCGGTTCGCAGATCTACCAGGTCAGTGCCGAGGGCGGCCAGAGCCGCGCCGGCTCACCCAGTCCAGCAGCATCGACACCGAGCCGGTGTACTCGCCCGACGGCAAGTTCCTCTACTTCACCTCCGACCGCGGCGGTGCCCCGCAGATCTACCGCATGCCCGCCACCGGCGGTGCCGCCACCCGGGTCACCTTCGGCTCGTCCTACAATGTCTCGCCGCGCATGAGTCCCGATGGCCGCAACATGGCCTACGTCACCCAGCGCGACGGGCGTTTTCTCATCGCCCTCAAGAACCTCGAAAGCGGCGAAGAAGCTCCTCACCGACACCGGCGAGGAAGAATCAGCCCAGCTTCTCCCCAGAACGGCCAGTGGGTCGTCCAGCACCACCCGCGCCGGCGGCCGGTAGTGATGATGGCCGTCTCCGTCGACGGACGCATCAAGCAGCGCCTGTCCAGCGACACCGGCAACGTGCGCGAGCTCGCCTGGAGGCCCGTTCACCTGGTAATAATTTCAAATCAGCGAGGAGCCCACCGATGTTTTCCTCCCTGAACAACGCCGTCTAGCTCAGCCTGGGGCTGAGCCGCACCATCTGAGCGGCTGCATCGGTCGACCTGGGTGAGTCCGAAGAGCACCGGGTCAGCCCCGCCGACGAAGCCAGCCAGAACGCCGATGCCAGCAGGCATGAACGGCGGCAACGCCAATGGCGTCAACGGCCACGACATCACCCCCATCGAAGGGCAGGATCCCAACGCCGAGTCCGCTCAACGACCCCAACAGCCCGCTGGCCCAGCGCGACATCTTCTTCGAAATTCGACGCCCGCCATCCTGCCCGAGTACCAGGGCATCGTCGAGGCCCATGCCAACTACCTGTCCCGGCATCGTGACAAGCATCGTGCTGGAAGGCAACACCGACGAATTCGGCGGCCGCGGATACAACCTCGCCCTCGGCCAGAAACGTGCCGATGCCGTGCGCCGTGCCCTGAGCACCCTCGGCGTGGACGAGAACCAGATGGAATCCATCAGCTTCGGCGAAGAAGCCCCGTGCCCAGGGCACCGATGACGCTGCCGTTCGCCGAACCGCCGCGTCGACATCAGAGTACCGCTGATACGGCGCCCGGCTGACCGCGCCCCCTCTGGAACCGACCATGATGCTTCTGCGCACCCGCCCCGCCCCCTCAAGGCCACGGCGCTGGCCCTGCTGCTGGGCACCAGCCTGCAGCTGGCCGCCCTGCCCGCCCACGCCGCCATCTTCGGCGACGACGAGGCACAGCAGGCCGTCCTGAACCTGCGTACCAAGGTCGATGGCCTGCAGCGCGACTTCTCCCGCCAGCTCAACGAGCTGTCCCGCAAGCAGAACGACATCGAGGCAGCGCCTGGGCTGCGGCTGGAGGTCAGCCGAAGGCCGGCCTCTCGCGCCAGAACGACATCGACAGCCTGCGCCAGGGAAGTGGCCCAGCTGCGTGGCCAGCTGGAGATGCCCTCAACCAGCTGCAGGAAGCGCAGCCAGCAGACTGCCTCGGCCGACATCGACTCGCGCCTCAAGCGCTTCCGAACCGGTGGAGGTGACGGTCGATGGCCGCAGTTCACGGTCGAACAGGCCGAAGCGGGAATTCGACGAGGCCCTGGGCCTGTTCCGCAGACAGCTTCAAGGCCGCAGACCAGGCGCTTTGCCGCCTTTGCCGAAGGCCGCAGCCGTACCTGCCACGGCCTCTACTGGCAGGGTGGCGCCCAGTATGCCAGGGCGGTTACAAAAACGAGCCATCAGCACCCTGCAGGACCTCGTAAGCGCCCCGACGGGCCGCACGGCCGACGCCCTGCTGCTGATCGGCAGGATACGCAGTCCGACGCCGGCAACGACAGGGCCGCCCGCCAGACCTTCACGCGCATCACGCGAGATTTGCCGGCGCAGTGGCGCTGCCAACGCGGCGAAGGACGTCTCAAGGGGCTTTGAGGCAATTGGGCAGGTCTCATTCTCCTGCATCATCTGGCTGACCAGCCGACTTCCATCCGGCGGGCGTTTTCACCGGCGTAACCTGCCCGCGGTCAGGGCAAGCCCGGTCGGCTGCAACCTGCCGCCGATGGATGACGACCGGTCCACACAGCACCGGAGCGAATCGAGCCCCATCCAGAAAATTTTTCGGGCGGGAGCGCAAAGCCCAAAAAGCCCTGATATCATGCCGCTTTATTCGGCTGATCGACAGACGCAGCGAACGACTTGCAGACAGCAGCTAACGGTTTGCAGGTTTTTATTTTTGGGTCGTTAGCTCAGTTGGTGAGGCAGCGGACTTTTTAATCCGTTGGTCGTAGGTTCGAGCCCTACACGACCCACCAGTTTTTGAGAAAAAGCACTTACCTCGGAAACGTCGTAAGTGCTTTTTCGAGCTCAGGAGGCGTCATGAAGCCTACAGAGTTATCAGGACGATTCCTGAAGTCTTCTCGTTGAAACCAGCGATTGCAGCCGCTTCATGGTTCGCTCATCGCCATCCATGATGATGCATCGAAACTGAAACAGGTTGGCGCCCGCCTGGCCCAGGCCATTGAAGCCGTCGATACAGAAATTTCGACTTCCCATAAGGTCGTGAAGATGGCAAGAGCGAAAGAGAAAGACAGGCCAACAATCGGGTACTTCGCCAGCAAGCCCGTCCGTATCGCGAGTCAAATAGTCTTACGTACAACAGGAACTTGCGGAGATCTCCCCATATCCTTCCTGGCGAGGTTCCCGTTTCTGAAAGAGTTCGGGAGCTGGCGCGGGAGAGCTTTATCAAGGCCCCATCCCACATCCAGATATTTTCAGGGGCTATGGCGAGGTCATCCCTGACGCTCCCGGAACGGATATTACGCGTGCTTTGGAGCAGGACTCGCCCACGCGGGACATCTGCAGAACGCCGCGTTGCGCCTGCGGCAAGAGCAACAGCGCGTCCACTGGATGGCCTTCAAGCCCGATAGCAGGAGGACGAGACGCTCGCAGGATTTTTCGCGTATCTGGACAAAGATGCCTGGCAATTGCCATGCTGTGCTCTACCCTCGCGAGACCATTGCCAGCTTCTTTAGCAAAAATCAGCGAAGCCGCAACAAGGACGAGCGCATTGAATCTGTTTCTGCTGGGTAAAGGTCACTCCTCTCGGCCCTCAGCACCTCGAACCCCCATCCCCTCGATTTCGGCAGCTGCGCCGCGCAATGCCCTGCAGGTCGCCATACGCCGGTCATGCCGGCCACCATCGGTCGATCTACGCCTGACGCTCAACCCTGTTTTCCTGGATCGCCTTGCGTTCCCTGTCCAGATCGTCCTGCATGGCATCGAAAGCTTCGCGAGATGGCGCTGACCCGATGCCGAAATGCGGTCCGGTCGAGGTCTGATACACCAGCTCGGCCTTGCCCTGCAGCCCCTCCCCGCGCCAGCCGGGTCTGATGCACCTGCAGAATGGACGTTCGCAGCAGGTTGGCCACCGCCAGCGCCGTTCGCGGCCCCGTCACCCTACCCTTCCCGCACACGAAGGTCCTCGATCTCCCTTCGGCGGCGCCTGGCTGATCAAGAATGGCCACGTCCGCCTTGGCCGCCCGCTGGTCGTGCACGCTTCTCCAGCCAGCCCTCGCTCCAGTTGCGCGTGCGCTTCGAGTTCCCCACGGGATCCGTCCCGCCACCTGGCCACTCTGGCTGAGCACCGTGCACGCACATCGCCGCCGAACCGCCCCTGGCACCGGGTCGATGGTGTCGAACGCAAAAGCGCTGGCGCAGGGTGTTTTCCAGATCCAGCTCCTGCGCCTCGCCCTGCAGCTGCTGCGAGCCCTGTTCGGCCCGCTGCTTCAGCTCGGCAATCTTCTGCTGCATCGAGGCAATCATCTGGTCCTTCTCCACCACCTTCAGGCGCAGGCTTTCCTCGGCCTCCTGCCGGGCCTTGCCGCGACCTGCCTCCAGCCTTCCGACACAGCTTCTCCACCGTCAGATCCAGCTCCCGGCGGGCATCCTCCGCTCGCGCTGCCTGCTGCAGCATGTCGGCCTGGGCCTGCTGCACTCGGCCAGCTTCGCATCGACGCGCCTTCAGCACCTCCTGCAGCTCGGCCAGCGCGCTTTCTGGCCTGCAGCCAGCTCGTCGGCCGCCGCCGCCTTTGCCTTGCGTGCCTCCTCCGCCACCACACGCTCACGCTCGGTGCGCAGCCTTGTCTCCACCTGTTCGGTCACCTGCGCCTGCAGCTGGCGGGTCTGCTCGGCAAGCGCCGTCTCGCGCTCGGCCATGGCTTTGGCCTGCGTCTGCACGCTGCGCCTCGCGCTGGGCAAAGTCAGCATCCTGGCCGCCAGCTGCATCGCTCACTGCTCGCGGGTGGCCGCCGCAGGGCGCCGCCAGCGATTCGGTCAGCTTCGCGCAAATCGTGATATGACAGTTGGGACAGGTGATGGTGGGTTCGGACGCCTAGCAAATGCGGCAGAAAGCGTGAAAGAAAAACCGAGCGCCACCGCGCTGGGCTTCGCACCCGATGCAGCAGGCGCGGGTCAGCGGCTGTCGACGGGTTCATGCGTCAAGCTGGCCCCCGGCCAATGCCGGCAGAATGCCGCGCAGGCAAGGCCGACTGCCTTGCCGGACAGGGCAGCGCCGGCGGAACAACGGATGATATCCGCCTCTCCAGGCGCCGGCCCAACACCGGCCCAACACCGCCCAACATCGCCCAACATCGCCCAACATCGCCACAACACCGCCATCGCCACAACATCGGCGCAACGTCGCCACAACGCCGGCACAACACCAGCCACCACCGTTGCAATATTCAGAATCGGCATGTCGTTCGGCAAAAAGCCTTCGTTCTTGCAGAGGCAATGCCACGCTTATCTTTGGGGGCAACATCCAACGACAGACACATCATGACACCCGCACCTTGCTCCGAACTGCTGTTCCAGCGTGAACCCTGTCGCCTGCAACTGGCCTGGCTCTCGAGCTCGCTGGTCAGTGCACGCAGGCCGATGCCATGCTGCGCGCGGCAGGCAGGCCTGCCGTTGAGCAACGCCGAACGGCGCCGCAGGCTTCCGTCGCCCTTTGCCGGGCAGCCTCAACCGGCTCTCTCACCTGCCCCGGCCGGCTTTTGCACGCACGGTGCCGCACAGCCCCTTCTTCAGCCAGGCGCCATTTCCGCGAGGACAGCCCTTTCCCGGACACGTCCCGTCTGGACAGGAGGTCGTCGGGACAAACCTCCTCGCCCAGGCCGTCCCGGCCACCGGCACGGCAGCGAACACCACAGCGGCTTCCCGCCGCATCACCATCCTGTCGGCCTCGCAGACCGGCAATGACCCGCCGCCGGGTGTGCGCTAGCGGCGCACGCTGAAGGATGCCGGCCTGCAGCCAACCTGACCAGCGTGGGCGACTACAAGGCAAGACACTGCCGACGACGGACATCGTGCTGCTGGTCTCCTCCACGCAGGGCGAAGGCGAGCCACCCGGAAGAAGGCGGTGCCCTGCACGTTCCTGTTCGGCAAAGAAATCCCCCAAAACTGGATGCCTGCATTTTGCCGTGCTGGGGGCTGGGAGATTCGTCCTATCCCAAAATTCTGTCAGGCCGGCCGCGACTTCGACGCGTCAACTGGAAAAAGCTGGGTGCCCAGCGCCTGCACGAACGCACCGACTGCGATCTGGATTTTCAGGCGACCGCAAGCGCGTGGTGGCTGCCGTCACGGAAAAACTGCAGAAAATCGCGGCTGCACGCGGCGGGATCCGTCGACGCAGCAACAGCGGGCGACCGGACGACAGGCATGCCCGGACAACCGGGGCAGCAGGCTTCCCAGGACAGCCCGCCATGCCCGGACAGCCCGGTTCGGCGGCAGCCAGCCCGTTTGGCTTTCCTTTGGCACGCCCATCCGGCAACCCGTTTGCCGCCGGCTGGCGGATTCGTTCCGGGACAGGGGATTTCCGCCGGGCACGGGTGCCCCACGCACCGGGCATGGCGCCGGGCGTCTACCCAACGTCCCCGCCTTTGCCGCCTTCCAGGCGCCAGCGCCGCCACGCCATGACCCGGAAGCCGGCGCGGCCACGCAGCGCCCGAAGCGGAACCCGCCGTCAGTGCCTGGACCTGCAACGCCCCCTTCACGGCCACGCTGTCCACCCGCCAGAAAAATCACCTCGCGAAATGCCGAAAAGGATGTACAGCACATCGAAATCGACCTGGAAGGCTCCGGGCATCCAGTACCAGCCCGGATGATGCACTGGGTGTCTGGCGTCAATGCCCCGGCACTGGTGAGCGAGATTCTGGAGCGTCACAAGCTGGACGGCACGGAAACGGTGAAAACTGGCCGACGGCAGCGAAGCCACGCTGCGCGATGCCTCACCCACCACGCCGACATCACGCAGAACACGCCACACACTGGTGGAGCGGTACGCAGCGCTGAGCAGTGCTGCGCCCGCTGCGGAACTGGTGGAAGACCGCAAGGCGCTGGACGCGCTGCTGGCCACCACGCCCCGGTGGGCCTCTTTGCCGATACCCGCACCCGCTGCCCGGCGCAGCGACTCTCCAGCCTGTTCCGCCCGCAGTCGCCACGCCTGTGCTCCATCGCCTCGGCGGGACGAGGGTGGGCGATGACCGTGCACCTGACCGTGGGCGTGGTGCACCTGCGCCACCATGGCCAGCACTACATGGGCGCAGCCTCCGGCTATCTGGGCCATCTGCTGGAAGAAGATGACGACGTGCGTGTCTTCATCGAACCCAACCGGAATTTCCGCCTGCCGGCCGACGACGACACCCCCATCATCATGATCGGCGCAGGCACCGGCGTGGCCCGTTCCGTGCCTTCATGCAGCAGCGGGATGCCGCAGGTGCCGCCGGAAAGAACTGGCTGATTTTTCGGGAACCAGCGCTTCACCGACGATTTTCTGTATCAGTCCGAATGGCTGCAGTACCGCAAGAGCGGCCTGCTGAGCCGGGCCGATCTGGCCTGGTCCCGGCAGGGTGAGCATAAGGTCTATGTGCAGCACAAACTGCGGGAAGCCGGTGCCGATGTCTGGCAGTGGCTGCAGGAAGGACGCACGTCTATGCGTGCGGCGATGCCGGCCGCATGGCCCGCGACGTGGAAAAACACCCTGCTCGACATCATTCGCACCCACGGCAGACTGGACGAGGACGATGCCGACGTTATCTGAACACCCTGCGCGAAGACCGTCGCTACCAGCGGGACTGTCTACTGAGGCCGTCTGCCCCATGCACCACGCCGTGCCATGAGGGGCATGCGCCGGTGACAAGCCGCAGGCGCAATGACGGACCACGATCCCGATGCCAGCCAGGGACACCTGTAACAGGGTGTCCCATGCGTGTCGCGTGCTCATTCACTCCCGTGCAGCGGTTTCCATCATGCGGGCGCGCCGGACACACCACACCAGCAGCAAAAGCAAATGATTCCTCATAAGCTCGTGACCACAGCATGGGTCTTCGCGGATCAGGCGGGTGAGATGGAAGGTGAAACCGGTATTTGACCCATTCCTCTGGCGCGTCCGGAGCGTGTCAGAACGCTTGTTCGACCACCCTGCTAAAGGGGCCCCATGACGGCACATGCAGAAAGCGGCTTATGACGGCACATCAGTGTCGTGCTCGAAAAACCCTTCGTTTCAACACGTTTTCACCTCAAAAGTGACTGCAAGCCACACAGCGCACGATATCCGCAGGAGCGCCGTCATGTCCCACGTTCTGGAAGAAAAACCCCAGCCGCCAAACGCCCGCCGGTGGACGAACGCGCCAACTGCCCGATGCCCCCTGGGCCGACAACGAACGCCTGAAAGGCGGCAGCGCCTACCTGGGGGACCATCCGCGAACCTGAAGGATGGCCTGTCGGGCGGATTCCGGGGCGACAATTTCCAGCTGATCCGCTTTCACGGCATGTACGAGCAGGACGACCGCGACATCCGTGCCGAGCGTGTCTCGCAGAAACTGGAGCCGCTCAAGAACGTGATGCTGCTGCCGCCTGCCCGGTGGCGTGATCAAACCGCAGCAGTGGCTGGGCATCGACAAGTTTGCCTCCGAGCAGACGCTCTACGGCAGCATCCGCCTGACCAACCGGCAGACTTCCAGTTTCACTGGGTGTGCTGAAGGACCAGATCAAGCCGATGCGCAGTGGCTGCACCAGCTGGGGCTGGACAGACGCGTGCCACTCGCCGGCGACGTGAACCGCAACGTGCTCTGCACCAGCAGGCAGTGGAGATCGTCGCTGCACCGCCAGGCATGGGAATGAGGCCCGCATTTTCCGAGCACCTGCTGCCGCGCACGCGAGCCTATGCCGAAATCTGGCTGGATGGCGGCTCCATTCCACCGAAACCATGCCCGCCTAGCCCGTCATCGAAGCGCTCGGTGGTGATGCCACCAGAACCGGTGCTGGGCAGGAACTAGTCTGCCCCGCAAATTCAAGACCACGGTGATTCCGCCGCACAACGACGTGGACCTGCGCCAACGACCTCAATTTCATTGCCATTGGCGAGGGCGACAGACTGCTGGGCTTCAACGTGCTGGTGGGCGGTGGCCTGTCGATGGAACATGGCAGCACCCGCACCTACCCCAACGTGGCCCGGGAATTCGGCTTCATTTCGCTGGACAAGGTGCTCGACTGCGCCGCCGCCGTGGTGTCGGTGCACGCGGCGACTCGGGGCAACCGCAGCGACCGCAGAATGCCAAAGACCCGCTACACGCTGGAACGAGGTGGGCACCGATGTGTTCATTGCCGAAGTGGAAAACCGCATGGGCGCAAAATTCGAGCCCATCCGCCCCTAGCGGTTCACCACCCGCGGTGACCGCATCGGCTGGGTGCAGGGCGAGGAAGGCAGCTGGCACCTGACACTGTTCATCGAGAATGGCCGGCTGCTGGGATTATGCCCGGACGCCCCCTCAAAACGGGCATGCGCGAAATCGCCAAAAGTCCACCAGGGCGATTTCGGCTGACCACTCAACCAGAACCTGATCGTGGCCAACGTGCCGGCGGCCGCGAAGGACCGCGCTCGAAGCCGTGCCCCGCGGCACGGGCTGATCAGCTCGGGTCAACCGCCTGCCGCGAAAAACGCCATAGCCTGCGTGTCGCTGCCCACCTGCCCGCTGGCCATGGCCGAGTCCGAGCGCTTCCTGCCCACCTTCATCGACCACGTGGATGAACGGATGACCTGAGCAGCCTGCAGGACGACCACATCGTGCTGCGCGTCACCGGCTGCCCAATGGCTGCGGCCGCGCCATGCTGGCGAGATCGGTCTGGTGGGCAAGGCACGTGAGCCGCTACAACCTGTATGTGGGCGGCAGCCGCGAGCACCCGCATCTCACGGCTCGTTCCGCGAACATCACCGAGCGGAGATTCTGGGACATCATCGATCGGCTGGCTGGCCGACTGGGCGAGCACCGCGAGGCCCGATGACTAGAAACTTTTGGCGATTTTTGCGGTACGCACCGGCATCACGAAACCCGTGCTGGATGCCCCGCGTGATTTCTGGAGGCGGCGGCCTGACATGTCCTGGTTTCCATTCTTTGCCGATCTGAACGACAAACCGGTGCTGCTGGTGGGTGCCGGCGAGGTGGCCACCGCAAGGCCGAGACCTGCTGGCCGCCGGTGCCCAGCTCCGGGCTGGTGGCGCGGACGCTGGCCCCGCCTTCGAACGGTGGCTGCAGGAAGGCCGCATCGCCTGGCTGGGCCACACCTTTTCCCCGACGCATCTGGACGGGGTTTTTCTGGTGACGTCCGCCACGGGCGATGCCGCAGTGGATGCCGACGTATTTGCCGCAGCCAGCGCCCGGCGAGGTGTTCTGCAATACGGTCGACGGCCCCGAACACTGCAGTTTCATCGTGCCCGCCGTGGTGGACCGCGGCCCGCTGCGAGGTAGCCATATCCAGCGGCGCCACCGCGCCCGTACTGGCCCGGTACTGGCGCCAGAAAATCGAGGTGATGCTGCCGCAGCACGCGGTGCGCTGGCCACGCTGGCCGGCCAGTGGCGGCGGCGTGCAGGCCAGGCTGTCCGGCATGCGTGCGCGAGCGCCGCTCTGAAGCACATTTTTCCGGCCCGGTGAAACGCTGGTAGGCACAGAGGCCAGCTGAGCAGCTAGCCGGTTCCTGGCGGCGCGGCTGGAAGCCAGTGCATCCACCGACGCAGCCCCAGTCAACAAGGCAGAAACAATGACGCATACCGCATCGATGTCGCCGGACATCGCAGACCCGGCACTTTCTGCCAGCAGCCATGACGCGAGACCTTCCTGACTGTCCCAGCGCGTAAACAGCGCCGCAGAACAGCCTCCTGTCACTGGCGATCGGCCCTCTGACACGGCGACCTCGTCGTGGTCGATGCCGGCAGCAGCGACCCTCGGGCAGCTGACGCTGCACGCCCTGCGCGCGCCCTGCAGGCAGCCGACCTCGTCGTGCGTGACCCGGCCCTGGCCGATGGCATTCGCCAGCAGATCCGCAAGGATGCCGAAAAGCTTGCGCTGCCCGACGGAAACGGCGCCGGAACGGCACCTGCCCATCCCGTTCTGCACCGCTGGTCCACCCCATGGATCCTCGCCCAGCTACACCTTCGGCAGCCTGGTCCCTGCCCGCAGGTAGCCCCTGATGCCACGCATGCGGCCAGCCACCATGCAGAAAGCGCCCATGCCCCGCATGCCGCGGCCAGTGCGCTGCCCCAGCGTCTGGTGGACGAGGCGCGCCAGGGCAAACGGGTGGTCTGGCTGCGCGGCGGCTGCCACGATGCCCGCAGCAATCATCTGGCCACCGCGCGCACACCGGCACAGGCCGCCCCCGGCTCGTGATGCTGCTGCAGCAGGCCGGCGTTCCCTGGCGCCATGTACCCGGTGGGAGTGCGGCGCCCGCCACGCCCTGGCGAAATACGGGCGAAAAAGCACCGCGGCCATGCTCCCGGCCGTGCCGGCTGTGCACGTTCCGCCCGTGGCCCAAAACACAACGAGCCACAGCGGCTGGCCGCCTGAAAAGCGGCTGATTTCGTACTGCGCGGCCTTCAGGGAAAAATAGTTCAGTATTGAGCATCAGGCTTCCTATATCGGTTGCAGGCGCCGTTCGCACCGTGCCGGACGGCCGTCCACCGGACCCTGCGCCGTCCTGCATCTCTCACTCCATTCCCCGACCAAAGCACGCTGACGCCGACGTCTGCATCGTCGGTGCCGTGCTGGCCTGGCGACCGCCCAGGAGCTGCTCGACAGCGGCCTCGATGTCATCCTGCTCGAATCCGGCGGTGAAGAACCCGATGCCGCCACCCAGGATCTGGCGGCCGGCGTCTCGGAAGACACGCCCGATCTCTACCCCGACATCGTCTGGTCGCTCGACCGCCGCTTCGGTGGCACCTCGGTGCAATGGGACGTACAGGTCAGCAGCACCGCCAACTGCCACCTGGCCACCTTCGACCCCATCGACTTCCAGAAGCGCGACTGGATGCCGCACAGCGGCTGGCCCATCGATTACGACACGCTGCATCCGTATTACCTGCGGGCCATGAAGCTGTGGGAAACCGGTGCTAGAGTTCGCTGGGACATCATGCCGTGGGTATCGGACGAGCGGAAACTGCTCGCATTCAAAACGACGCCCTCGAAACCGAAAGCTGTACGCGGCGGGCTCGCAGGCCGTCCTGACCCAGGCATCGGTGGCCGCAGCGTGGAAAGCAAAATATCCAGCTGATCATGAGGCCAACGCCGTCGAGCTGGACACCAACGAAAATGCCAGCACCGTCACCGGCGTGAAGGTGGCCTGTCTGGATGAGCGCCGTTTCACCGTGGCGGCCAGACAGGTCATTCTGCAGCGCAGGGGCTTTCGCACGCCTGCGCTGGCCTCAGACCGGGTGGCTCGGGGATGGCTAGCAACGACCACGGGCTGGTCGGCGCTCCCGTGATGGACCGAGCAGATCGTCCGGGACCAGCATTCTCTACCCCAACGACCCCATCTCACGCTTTGGCCTCTATGACCTGCAGCATCGCGGCATTGCCCACGTGCTGGGCAAGCTGGCCATTCCGCAGCGCACGCTCGAAGAAAACAGCTGATGAACGTCACCGTCGGGCTCAATGCCCAGCCGGCGTTCTCGCGCGTGCGGCTGGCCCAGCGGCTGTTCGGCGCGGCACGCACCTTCCGCTCGCCCCCGCCTATTATTCGCTGCGCAAAGCTGATGCGCGACGTGCGCGCCCGCCGCATGCCCGAGCGCCCGCTGCATCATCTGGGCAGGTGCTGGGCGAGCTGGACGACCTGGTGTTCATCAAGGTGGCCCGCGCCCCGTGGCTGCAGATTCCATACAACCGCGACAGCGGCGGCTGGTACGAGGCCCCGCACCGCGACCAGTTCTTCAAGGTCATCGACCTCTACCAGATTGCCGAGCAGTCACCCGATCCGGACAACCGCATCACGCTGAGCAGCGAACGCGACGCCACCGGCATGCGCCGGCCCACCGTGCATTTCCGCTGGCGCGACCTCGACATCCGCAGTGCTCTGGGCTCGCAGGAAATCGTGAAGAACGCCCTCGAGGAGGCCGGCATCGGCCGCGTGCTGATGGAGCGGCGCGACGGCATGCCGCTGGTCACGCAGATGACGGCGCACCACCCGGCCGGAACGACCCGCATGGCCGACGAGCCCACCGAGGGCGTGGTGGACCGCAACTGCCGCGTCCACGGGGTGGACAACCTGTATGTAGCCAGCAGCGCCGTCTTTACCACCGGCGGCTGCGCGCCCCCGACGCTGACCATCGTGGCCCTGACCGTGCGCATCGTCGATGCCGTCAAGGCCAGTCTGGGCAGGGCTGACGGGCGGCCTGCAGCGTGCCCTTCCCGAAGGGCCACGGGCATCTCACCCTGGCCCCTTCGCATACGGACCCGCCTTTCCCCCATTTGGGAGCCCGCCCATGCCGGAGCCCCGCCCTCGTCGGGCGGCCCGCCGTCCATATCCATTCCTGCAGAAGCCCACCCTGCCGATCCCTCATTGTCCCATCTCCCGTGACACACAGGTTTCACCGCTTCCATCACCCTGCCGACACGGAAAATCGGGGCGCCAACCAGAAAATCACTTATCATTTGCGCCCTGCCTTTTCCTGGTGCGCGGGGACGAACGACGTCCATGGCGCGCACCAGGAAAAACAGGCCGCCTGCCGGCCCATGACGTTAACTGTCATCCCTCGTGATCCGCAACTGCCCCTCCCGCTGCGCCGTCTGCGCTGATGCTGGGCCTGGCGCTGGCTACTCACGCTGGCACTGGCCCAGCAGGCCGACGAAGTCACCGTTACCACCGAAGAGCCATCACCGTCCAGCCGGCCGAAACCATGCAGGCCGATACCGGCACGGCCAGCCAGGCCGCCGACAGCCGTGACGCCACCCTGCAGGCCGTGCACGTCCGCGCCGTGGTGTCCGAGGCTACAGGCCCGTCACCGTCAAAGGCCGGCACCTTCCGTAGCGCCAGCGTGATGGACGTGCCGTCCACGCGTCAGCGTCGTGACCTCGAAGGTGCTGGAAGCACAGGCCGCCACCGGCCTGTACGATGCCGTCAAAAATACGGCCGGCGTCGCCCGCCAGCAGAACGGCGATACCTGGGACCAGCTGGTCATTCGCGGCATGGAGGTGCAGAACCGCACCAACTACCGCCTGAACGGCTCCATGCCCATCATGAACTTCTCGCAGGTGCTCATGGAAAACAAGGCCCGCGTGGAAGTGCTCAAGGGCGCCTCGGCCCTGTACTACGGCTTCACCGCGCCGTCGGGCATCGTCAACTACGTCACCAAGCGGGCCGGCCTGCATCCGGTCACTTCGGTGGGCCTGCGCTTCGACAACAACGGCACCGCGCTGGTCGGTGCCGACCTGGGCCGCCGCTTCGGTGACGAAGACCAGTACGCCCTGCGCCTGGAACGCCGCCGGAGGCAGGCTGGACGCGGCTATCGGACGGCGTGGACGCCGGCAACCGCAACTTCGTCTCGGCCGCCTTCGACTGGCGCGTCACCAGCCGCCTGATGCTGCGGGCCGACTTCGAATACGATCACCGCCGCGTGGTGGAACAGGCAGCCGTCACGCTGCCCACCGCCGTCAACGGCGTCATTACCCTGCCGCACGCCGTCGATCCGAAGAAACTGGTCGGCCCCGACTGGTCCACCTTCCGTGCCGACACCACCAACCTGCAGCTGCAGGCCGACTACGCACTCAACGACGCCTGGGCCCTGACGCTGGAAGCCGGCCGCTCGAAGGTGGACCGTGACCGCACACCGCCCACCTTCCGCTTTCACCAACGCTGCCGCCGTGGCCACCGGGGCTGGCAGCATTCGCGGCAACATGCAGAACAACGTCAACACGTCCGATCTGCTGCGTGCCGAACTGGCCGGCATCGTCGAGGCAGCCGGCATGACGCACAACATCACCGCCGGGGTGGCCAAGGCCGACAAGGAACAGGAGCCGGTCTACCAGCGCAACTACACCGCCAACGGCCAGAACCTGTACAACCCGGTCCGCCTGACCAACTACACGTTCACGGCCCGCCCGGCCAACCCGACCTCGCCGCTGCTCGAAACCACCGACCTCGGCGTGTACGCCATCGACCGCGTGGAAATCTCACCCGGAATGGCAGGGTCATCGGCGGTCTGCGCTACAGCAGGTACAAGAGCGACCAGGGCACCAACCACTACCGCGCCACCAAGACCACCCCGATGGCCTCGGTGGTCTACAAGCCGGCCGACGACCTGTCGTTCTACGCCTCCTACGGCAAGGCCCTGGAAGAAGGCGAAACCGCCCCAACGGCACGGCCAACCAGAACCAGCGTGCATGCGTCCGGGCGTGAGCGACCAGTACGAGGTGGGGGCCGCTGGCAGATGCCCAACGGCACGCTGCTGTCGGCTGCACTGTTCAACATCAACCGGCCGGGCTACTACACCAACGCCAGGAACATCTTCACGGCCGATGGCGAGCAGCGCTACACCGGTCTGGAGCTGTCGGCCCAGGGCGAGCTGGTCAAGAACGTGAACTGGCAGTCGTCGCTGATGCTGCTGGATCCGAAGTTCCGCAAGATCAACGACCAGTACAACGGCAAGCTCCCCGAAAACGCCGCCAAACGCACGGCCAGCCTGTTCCTGTCGTATGACATCGACGCCCTGCCCGGCCTCTCGGTCAACGGCGGCGCCTATTACACCGGCCGTCGCCCGGTCAATGACCTGAACCAAGCCTGGCTGGGTGGCGTGACGCTCTACAGCGCCGGCGTGTCGTACCAGGCCCGCCTGTTCGAGCGCAACACCACCTGGCAGCTCAACATCGACAACCTGGCCAACAAGCAGTACTGGGCTGCCGCCGGCACCCGCCTGGCCGCCGGTGCGCCGCGTGTCATCAAGCTGGGGCTGAAGGTGGATCTGTAATCCACCATCTCCCCGCTTTCGCCCGCCGGCTGCCCCTGCGGTCAGCCTGGGCGGCGGCAGGCGGCTCATCCACGGACGGGCCACCTGTCGCCCTCACCCGAACGGGAGCACTGCACCTGTGGCAGCGACTCCCGTTTTTCATGATGGATGGCACCATGGCGCACATGCCCCTTGGTTGACATCTTTCATGACTCACAGGCCCCCAAGGGAGCCTCTGCAAAAGTCCTGCGGCACTTTGGCTCCCTGGCGCTGGGCATGCCATACTTGACCACCATGATCCGTCAGCTGCTTGCCATTTCTGCCGGCGCCAGTGTCGGTGCCTGCCTGCGCTGGCTGCTGGGCCAGGGACTCAATGCGCTCTTTCCCGCCATCCCGCCGGGCACGCTGGTAGCCAACCTGCTGGGTGGCTACCTGATCGGCGTGGCCCTGGGGTTCTTCGGGCAGCACATCGATCTGGCCCCCGAATGGAAACTGCTGGTGATCACCGGGTTTCTGGGCGGACTGACCACCTTCTCGACATTCTCCGCGGAAGTCACCGGCCTGCTGCAGCACGGCCGGCTGCTGGAGCAGCGTGCGCCATTGGGGTACACGTAGCCGGCTCGCTGGTCATGACGGTACTGGGCTGATGACTGTCGGGGCGTGGCAACGGTTCTGAGCGACCAGACCCTGCGGCACGTTTCTGGCGGGAATACGGCGTGAACATTCTTTCAGGGCAGGAAAGAGACCCTGAAGTACGACAACCACAAAGCCATGTCCCCCTATGTCAGGAAAACAGACAGTGCATATAAAATAAAAATCATTTCTTATCCATAGGCACCCCTTCCATCGTGACATCGTCTTTGACCGAAGGTTCTGGTTCGGGCACGCAATCCATGGCTGCCGCGCACGCAGCAGGACTCACCACAGATGCCCGACGATGCGGTCTTTCTGTCTCTCACGGCCCCCACACGCTGCGTACGCAGGGTGTGCAGGGAGATCATCCAGACCCCGGCCGTGAATGGCATGGACGCGGACAGTGCATTGCAGCAGCACATCCGGGCAGCCTTCGCGGGCACGCGCAGCCGGTGTGGAACGGCCCATCGTGGTGGGATCGATCCCCTTCGATACCCGCGAACCCAGCTGCCTGTATGTTCCGGCCCAGTCCGAATGGATCACGGGTTGGGAAGACCTGACCACGGCGGATCTGCCTTCTCCCCCTGCCCCGCACAGCCTCACCACCATCCCGGACCAGCAGGGCTTCGAGCAGGGCGTGGCCCGCGCCGCAGCAGCCTGCGCAGCCGGCCCGCTGCGCAAGACCGTGCTGGCCATTTCCAGCCGTCTGACCTTCACCGCCCCCCTGCCCGTGGCGGTGCTGCGCACACGGCTGCGACAGCAGAACCCCAGCGGTTACCTGCTGCAGGTTCCGCTGCCCGGTGGCGGTCATCTGGCCGGCGTCAGCCCCGAGCTGCTGATTCGCCGGCATGAGAATGTGGTGCAGTCCAACCCGCTGGCCGGATCGGCCCGCCGCCTGCCCGACCCGGTCGACGACCGGGCCAATGCCGACCGGCTGACAGCCTCGGCCAAGGACCATCACGAGCATGGTTTCGTCACGGCCGACATCCGTGCCCGGCTCTCTCCCCTGTGCACGACGCTGGAAGTGCCGGAACATCCATCGCTGATCAGCACGGCCGCACTGTGGCATCTGTCCCACAGATTCACGGCATCCTGAAGCCCCCTGCTCCAATGCCCTGCAGCTGGCCTGCGCTATTCACCCCACGCCGGCGGTATGCGGTACGCCACGTGATGAGGCGCATGCCATCATCCGCAGTATCGAGCCGTTCGAGCGTGGACTGTTCACCGGCTTCACCGGCTGGATGGATGCCGACGGCAATGGCGAATGGGTGATCACCATCCCGCTGCGGCGTGCTGAAGGACGAGCAGCTGCAGATCTTCGCCGGTGCCGGCATCGTGGCGACGCATCCGACCCGCACGCGGGTGGAATGAATGCAGACCAAGCAGCGCACCATGCTGCGGGCCTGCGGCATTTCGTGAAAGCACTTCCATATTTTTCCGATAACCGAACCATGGCCATTCCTGCCATTGGCAGTTACCCACTGCCCACCCCTGACAGTTTTCCGAAGAACAAGGCGAGCTGGACACTGCAGCCTGCCCGCGCCGCCCTGCTGGTCCACGACATGCAGCAGTATTTTCTGCGCTTCTACGAACCGGATTCGGCACTGCTAAAACCCTGATCGGTAACATTGCCGCACTCAAACGGTGGGCGGCCCGGGCACGGGGTCCCCGTGTTCTACACGGCCCAGCCCCACCAGCAGCCCGCGGGCGACCGTGCCCTGCTCAACGACATGTGGGGCCCCGGGTTGCCGGCAGCAGATGCGGCCCAGCAGGCCATCGTGCCGGAGATTGCGCCATCTGCTGGCGATGTGGTGCTGGACAAGTGGCGCTACAGTGCCTTTCAGCGCAGTGACCTGGCAGAGCGGCTGAAGGCACAGCAACGCGACCAGCTAGCTCATCGTGGGCGTGTATGCGCACATCGGCTCGCATGATCACGGCCGTGGAAGCCTTCATGAAGGATGTGCAGCCTTTCCTGGTGAGGCGATGCCGTGGCCGATTTTTCGAGCCGAGCACCGGATGGCCCTGCAGTATGTGGCCACCGGGCCGGTGTGGTGCGTGCGCTACGCAGGACGCATCATCCATCCACGGAGGCACTAGTCTGAACAGCCGGTAGAGCGCGCTGGTATGGCTGGGCCACGAAGGACCTTGTCATCACGGAGAGCTGAGTCCGACCGCAGCCCTGCCGCCCGGTCCTGCACGCACAAAGGGCATGTCTCCGGGACGAATGCGTCCATGACACGCCCTAGGTGACGCGGCTGTTTTTCATTTTCCTGAATCGACCTCACAGGAGCCCCTGTCATGACCATGAATTCAACATCCACCCGGCGGTTTTCCGGAAAACGCGTCCTGGTCACGGGCACGGCCCAGGGCATGAGCCGACGCATTGCCGAGCGCTTTGTCGGGGAAGGTGCCGAGGTGATCGGCCTGGACCGGCAGGCACCCACCGGGTCGCAACCCGGTACGGGAGGCGCCCATGAGTCCTCCGCTTCCTTCTGCATCTGCCAGCGCCGCTGCCTGGCCAACTGCAGGTGGACCTAGCGGATACGGCCGCCATTGCGCGGGTATGCGCCCAGATCCGCCAGCGCTGGGATTCGCTGGATGTGCTGGTCAACGCCGCCGGCGTGCTGCGCATGGGCGGGCTGGATACGCTGAGCGCCGACGACTGGCAGGCATGTCTGGACGTGAACGTCACCGGCCCCTTCCACCTGATTCAGCAGTGGGCGCAGGTACTGAAGGCGCAGCGCCGTGGCGCCATCGTCAACATTGCCTCGAACGCGGCCGTGGTGCCGCGCATCGGCATCGCTGGCCTACTGCACCTCGAGGCGGCCATGGCCGCCGTGAGACATGACCGTGGCGCTGGAAATGGCACCTTTTGGGGTGCGCTGCAACATCGTCTCGCCGGGATCGACCAACACCCCGATGCTGGCCGGCATGCTGGGTGATCCGGCCGGGCAGAAACGCTTGATCGAGGGGCTGCCCGAAGACTACAAACTGGGTATCCCGCTGGGCAAGATCGCCGCCGGATGACATTGCGGACGCCGTGCTGTTCCTCGCGTCCGACCAGGCCGGGCACATCACGATGCAGCAGATCGTCATCGACGGCGGGGCCACCCTCGGCGCCCTGAACGAATGGAAAGGCTTCCGTCAGACTCTGGGCTGCCGGAGACCCGAAGCCCCCGCACCGGACGGTCACCCCCGACGACGGTACACCCCCACCTTCACCCCCAGCGCCACCATGGCCGCTACCGCCGGCACGGCCACCACGGCAAAGATGTCTGGCGGGCTCACCTGCCGGGCCGTCAGCGCAGCCACCAGGAACAGAGCCGGCAATGCCGCTGAAGCGGCCGATGCCCAACATCAGGCCACGCCGGTGGCCGCCCTTCGGTAGGGATAGAAGCCGGCTGCCAGCGCCGGCATCGAGGCCTGGGCGGCATTCATCACCACCCGGCCACGAACACCACGAGCATCAGCAGACCGTGAGTCGCCCGCATGGCCCTGGCCGATGGCCCCGAGACGGTCAGCGCCGTCCCTCCATAGCCCAGGGCCAGCACCCGCTGCCATTGAAGCGGTCCATCAGCCAGCCCAGCGCCACGGCCCCCACGCCACCCAGCGGGAACAGGGCCGTGACCAGCGAGGCGGTGCGCGGATCCATGCCGCTTTCACGGAACAGCACCGGCATCCAGTTGATCAGCGCATAGAACACCACCAGCCCCATGAAGTAGGCCACCCACAGCATCAGCGACCCCAGCGATACATACCGGGACAGCACGAGGCCGATGCCACGGGCCAGCGTCTGCCACTGGCTGTCTGCTCCCGGTACCGGCCGGCTTGGCGGCAGCACAGCCCCCGCAGCGGAACCCTCTGCCACCACATCAGCGACGGGGCCCCAGCCCCCACGCGCGGCCACCCATGAAGTGCAGTCTGCCCGGAACGCTCACCCGTCCTGCGACGCGCCTCCCGCGCCCCGGCGGGCCTGCAGGTACCGGGGTGACTCCGGCAGCCACAGGGAGCAGGGCAGCCACCAGCACCAGCGGCGCCACACCGCCCAGCTGCAGCACGCTGCGCCAGCCAAAGGCGGGAATCAGCCAGCCGGCCCGAAAGCCGCCCAGCGCAGCGCCCAGCGGAAAGCCGCAGAACATGGCGTTGGTGATGAAGGCGCGGCGCGATGGCGGGCTGAACTCGCTCATCAGCGTGACGGCGTTGGGCATGGCGGCACCCAGCCCCACGCCGGTGATGAAGCGCAGTACGGTCAGCATCTGCAGGTCAGGCGAAAAGGCCGAGGCCAGACAGGCCACGCCGAAGACCAGCACCGAGGCCGTCAGCGTCAGCCGCCGGCCCCAGCGGTCAGCCACCGGGCCGGAAAGCAGCGCCCCGCCGCCAGACCGAACAGGGCCGCGCTGAGCACCGGCGCCAATGCCGGCTTGGCCACACCCCATTCCTGCATCAGCGAGGGCGCGATGTAGCCAATGGCAGCCGTGTCGAAGCCGTCTAGCAGCACCACCAGAAAGCACAGCGCAAAGATCAGCCAGCGTACGGCCCCTGCAGACGGGCTGTCGATGGCCCCTGCTGCCTGGCCAGATGGTCTGGGCGCATGCCTGGTTGATGGGGTTGCCTTGTCGGTGCGGTGATCGAGGCATGATCGGTCTCCCCCTGCATGTGCCGGCGGGGCCATGACGTACCCGCGGGTGGTTTCGGGCCGTGGCAGGTTTGCCCTCCATCTGGCCGAAACGAAAAAGTAGAAAAACGAGCCGCGATGATAGCGCCCCATACCCCGGCGCGTGTCATGGACGCGCTCTGCTGAAAGGAAAACTGAACACACCCACACAATCACCCGGGTCACTGTTTGACGGGTGCCAAACAGATTCCTATACTGTCGCCGCTCTGAAGGCCAGAGCACAAACGCGTCTTATTTAACATTCAGCAGGCTGCGCTGCCTGCACGGGAACCAAAGTACCGCAGGATTTTTGCGGAGGCTCCCGGAGGCAGGTGCTCTGCGCCTGCGGCACGCATCTCCTGTCGTGCCTGGCTGGCATCGTTCATCAGCCAGTCCCCTGCTGACTCACATCCTCTTCCCTGCAGCCCCACCGGGCCCCCCCTCAACGGAGCAAAATCCATGTTCTCCCGCAAAGTCATTGCCGCCACCCTGCTGTCGCTGGGTCTGGGCGTTTCCGCCACGGCAGCCAACGCCACCACCTATCCGCTGAAGCTCGAGAACTGCGGCTATCCGCTGACCTTCGACAAGGCGCCGGCCCGTGTGGTCACCGTCGGCCAGGCCGGCACCGAAATCCTGTACTCGCTGGGTCTGGCCGACAAGGTGGTCGGTACCTCGGTGTGGTTCAACCCGGTGCTGCCCCAGTTCAAGGCCGTCAATGCCAAAATCCCCCGCCTGGACGACAACGCCCCCAGCTTCGAATCCGTGGTCGACAAGAAGCCGAACCTGGTGGTGACGCAGTTCGAGTGGCACATCGGCAAGGAAGGTGTGGTCGGTACGCGTGAACAGTTCCACGACCTGAAAATCCCCACGTACTCGCTGCTGTCCGACTGCGAAGGCAAGAACAACACGCAGGGCTCCGACGGTACCCCGTACCGACGCCTACAACATCAACACGCTGTACAAGAGCATCGACCAGCTGGCCACCATCTTCAACGTCGAGGCCAAGGGCAGGGAACTGGTCAGCGGCCTGAAGGCCCGTGAAGCCGCCGCCGTCGAGAAGGTCAAAAAGGCCGGTGTCAAGAACCTGTCGGCCGTGGTCTGGATGTCCAGCGCCGACATGGAATCCGACCCGTGGCTGGCTGGCCAGAAAGGTGTGGCCGGCTACATGCTGAACCAGCTGGGCATCAAGAACGTGGTCACCTCCAGCGAGGAATGGCCGACCGTGGGCTGGGAAACCGTGGCCAAGGCCAACCCGTCGATGATCATCATCGCCCGCATGGACCGTCGCCGCTTCCCGGCTGACGACCACGAGAAGAAAATCGAGTTCCTGAAGAACGACGCCGTGACCAAGCACATGGACGCCGTGAAGAACAACCGCTTTGCCATCGTGGACGCCGACGCCCTGCAGGCCTCGATCCGCATCGCCGGCGGCATGAGTCGATTGCCGACACCGTGGTCAAGATGAAGGCCACAAGCACTGAGCTGCGTTTTTCCGAAACGCCACGCTTCGTGGTCTGAACGGAGCACACCGCGCCATGCAGGACGGCGCCCCGCCACCGGGGCTGCCTGTCCTGCCGGCAGCACACGTGTCCTGAACGGGCCACGACCAGGCGGGCAGCAGTCCGTGGACGGTACACCTTCCCTGAAGGCCATGCCCACCCCGGCCGCTGTCCGCCTTCCCGCTTCAACAGCCCGTGCAGGGGCCAGTCCTGCACAGGCCGCCGGCCGGGATGACCATCCCGATGCGCTGACCCGCCCTGCCGTCTGCCCTGACACCACTTTTCCCGACCATGGCTCCCCTGCAAAAATCTCCCACCGTGCTGTGGCGCGTGACCGGCATCACCGTCATCGCCCTGGCCGTGCTGTTCCTGACCATGATGCTGTGCATGTCGGTCGGCGAGATCAGCATGCCCTTTGCCTCTATCCGCGATGTGCTGGCCCAACCACCTGCTGGGCCTGAACATCGAGGTCGAACCCATCGATGACGGCATCATCTGGAACTACCGTCTGACCCGTGCCATCGTGGCCGCCTGCTGCGGCGCCGGCCTGGCGCTGTCGGGCGTCGTGCTGCGACGCTGCTGCGCAACTCGCTGGCCGATCCTACCTGCTCGGCATCTCGGCAGGCGCCTCCACCGGTGCGGTGCTGGTCACCATCGCCGGCGTGGGCGGTGGTCTGGTCTCGATGACCTTCGGCGCCTTCATCGGCGCGCTCACCGCCTTGCGCTGGTGGCAGCCCTGGCCCAGGCGGCCGGTGGTGGCGGGCTGCGCAACAGCGGCCAGATCATTCTGGCCGGTAGTGCCGGCTCGCAGCTGTTCAACGCGCTCACCTCGCCGATCATCGCCAAGTCGGGCAGCGCCGAGCAGGCCCGCGGCATCATGTTCTGGCTGCTGGGCAGCCTGAGCGGCGCGTGCGCTGGCCCGACGTGCCCATCGCCACCCTCGTGGCCATTGCCGGTCTGGTCATCTGCATGCTGCACGCCCGCGCCCTGGATGCCTTCACCTTCGGCGCCGAATCCGCCCAGGCCCTGGGCGTGCCGGTGCGCCGCGTGCAGGGCATCCTGATGGTGACGGCCGCGCTGATGACCGCCGTCATGGTGTCGGTGGTGGGTGCCATCGGCTTCGTGGGTCTGGTGATTCCGCACGTGGCGCGGATGCTGGTCGGCGTGCGCCACCAGCGGCTGCTGCCCGCCAGTGCGCTGATCGGTGCCCTCTTCCTGATGCTGGCCGACATCACGTCGCGCGTCATGATCAAGGGTCAGGTACTGCCCATCGGCGTCGTTACCGCCCTGGTGGGTGCCCCGGTATTTGCCTTCATCCTGCTGGGTCGCGGCAAGGCACAGCGCTGAACGGAGCAGACATGAACATGAACGCAACCTCGTCACCGGCCACGCCGGGCACCGCCACCGCAAACCCGGCTACTGCGGCCAACACCGGCCAGCCGGCTGGTGTGCACCTGATCCGCGAAGTGCCGGCGCTCGAAATCAATGGTGTGTCCTGGAATGCCGGGCGCCAGCGCATCGTCCACGACGTGTCGTTCAGCGTCAAAACGGGCGAGCTGCTGGGCCTGATCGGCCCCAACGGCTCGGGCAAGTCAGCCTGATGCGCGTGATCGCCGGCATCTACCATCCGTCGCAGGGGTCGGTGCACCTGCAGGGCCACAACCTGAAGTCGCTGCGCCGGCGCCAGATCGCCCAGGTGATGGCCATGGTCTCGCAGACCGCCGACACGCTGGATGCCATCAGCGCCCGCGATGCCGTGGAGCTGGGCCGCACCCCTGGCTGTCGGCCCTGCAGAGCTGGTCCCGAGCACGATGACCAGCTGGTACAGGAAGCCCTGCAGGCCGTGCAGATGCACGAGCAGGGACCGCCAGTGGGGCCAGATGTCGGGCGGAGAGCGCCAGCGCATCCACATCGCCCGCGCCCTGTGCCAGCAGCCGCAGATCCTGCTGATGGACGAGCCCACCAATCACCTGGACATCCACCAGCAGCTGGCGCTGATGGACCTGGTGCACAGCCCTGCCCATCACCAAGGTGCTGGCCATCCACGACCTGAACCAGGCCATGCGCTGCGACCGGCTGGCCGTGATGTACAACGGCCGGCTGCATGCCATCGGCACGCCGCAGCAGGTGCTGACCCAGGAACTGATGCGCGACATCTTTCCAGGTGCAGGCCGACGAGCTGACCGGACCCGGCCGATGGCGCCCGGGTGCTGCGCTTCCGCTCCTGCCCGGCCAGGCCGCTGCCTGAACGGCAGGACGGCAGGGTGTGCCCCGCGCATGCCCCTGCCCGCCGATCACTGCCTGCGCGCATGGCATGACGCCCGCCAGCGGCGTCTGCCACCCGACACATCCTTTTCTGGCAGGATTCATGCCGGCCAGAACCATTCCCCTCCTGGTGCGCGTCATGGACGCATCCGTCCCCGCGACACCGCCTTTGCAGACAGAACCATGAACATGAAAACCCTCGCCTCCCGTCTCTCCCTCGCCGGCGCCCTGGGCACCCCTGCTGCTGGCCGCCGCGCCGGCCCATGCCGAAACCGTCGAAGTGAAAATGCTCAATCGCGGTGCCAACGGTGCCCATGGTGTACGAGCCGGAGTTCGTGAAGATCAAACCGGGTGACACGGTGAAATTCCTCGCCTCGGCCAAGGGGCACGACGCCGTGGCCATGAAGGACATGATCCCCGAAGGCGCCGAGCCCTTCCGCGGCAAGATCAACGAGGAAATCGCCGTCACGCTGACCAAGCCCGGTTTCTACGGCGTCAAGTGCCTGCCCCACTATGCCATGGGCATGGTGATGCTGATCCAGGTAGGCGATGACGCCAAACTGTCCGAGCTGAAAGTGCCGGCCGATGCCCCGGCCAAGGTGAAGAAAACGCTTCGAGGAAATCGCCGAACGCGCCTCGAAGCAGTAATCAACACCGAGCCTCCCCACGGCCCGTCGCCCTCCGGCACGGGCCATTTTTCGGTCCCGACGCCTCCTGGCGTGTGTCGTGGGCTCATTCGCACCCACGCTGGCCCAGGCCGTGTGCCGACATGGCGCACTGCGCATACAGGGCTGGCCGCCCTGCCGAGGCAATGCAGCGCCGGCAGCGCAAGGTTACAGGTACGCGCCATGAGTTTGACGGCACCCGCGTGCGCCTCTCTATACTGGCGCCGCTCTGGTTTCGCCAGTCGCCCGCCCGGTTTTTCCGGTGGCGTGGTCCGCCCTGCTGCTGCAGCAGGCCCACCCCGCTGCCGACAGGCCCGGACGAGGCGCCGTGCGGGAGTCACCCGGGGGCCGTCGTCTGCCCCTACCGCTTCCGGGCCACTCAGGGAATCCAGTGCGGACATGCGCAGTGCGCCACCCACCAGCCCCATTCACCCGTGTCCTGCCGCAGCCATGCTGCAGGCAGTCCGGCACCGCAATGGCCGGTTGCAACGGTGCACCACACGCCTGCCCGCCCAAAATGGAACTGCCCCCGCAACTGTGGGCATGGAGCCGGCTTCAGCGGAATCTGCACACCACCCGGTCTGCACATCCGTCACACCACTGAACTGCCCAGACAGCGCAGCCCCGCCTCCGGCGGACTGGCCTTCCCTCCGGGAACTGTCTGCACGGTTCGGGAAGGCGAAGTCCGGCGCTGAAGTGCCAGTCAGGAGACCTGCCCGAGCTGAAGGAACCTCACAGGCCTTTGCCGCGGTTCCTTGACGGTTCATGGCCGGCGGGGTGTCTGGCACTGTGAGCGATCCTTGCTGCATCGTGCCTCATCCGCAGGCAGGGCTGCACACACCGGCGGGCTGTACAGGCCCGATAGTGGTGCCGGCCATTTGCCCGCTCCATCCGGCCAATGCCTCCAGGGCTTTCCCTCCCATGCTCGCCCCCACGGTCCCGGACCACGCCGGCGCAGCCGCAGTCGCGCCCGTTCTGTCCCCCGACTTCAGGAGCGAGGTCCCATGTTCTCCCGCAATACCGTTTTTCCCGCATGGCTGCGTTCGGCCACGGCGCGTCTGTCTTTGGCCCAGCCAGCCTCCCCGCCGGGCCATGGCGGCAGCCATACTCCTGCTTGGGTCTGGGCCCCCTGCCCATGTCCGCACAGGCCACCACCCTACCCGCTGAAAGGTGGACAAACTGCGGCCACACGCTGGAGTTTGCGCAGGCCCCGGCCTCGGCCATCACCATCGGCCAGGCCGGCACCGAAATGCTGTATTCGCTGGGTCTGGGCGACAGACTGAAAGGCACCTCGGTGTGGTTCAACCCGAGTGCTGCCGCAGTTCAAGGCCATCAATGACAAGGTGCCCCGCCTGGCCGACAACGACCCGAGCTTCGAGTCGGTGGTCGAGAAAAAGCCCGGCATCGTGATCACCCAGTTCGAGTGGCACGTCGGCAAAGGAAGGCGTGGTGGCCACCCGCGAGCAGTTCCACGACCCTGAAGATCCCCACCTACCTCATGCCGTCGGACTGCGAGGGCAAGGACAACCTGACCGGCTCGGACGGCACCCGCACCGCCGAATACAACATCGACGCCCTCTACAAGAGCATCAGCCAGCTGGCGCAGATATTCGATGTGGAAGCGAAGGGCAAGGCCCTGGTCGATGACCTGAAGGCCCGCCAGGCCGCCGCCGTCGACAAGGTGAAGCAGGCCCAGGTGAAGAACCTGTCGGCCGTGGTGTGGATTCTCCAGCGCCGAAATGGACATGGACCCGTACGTGGCCGGCCAGAAGGGTGTGTCAGCTACATGCTGAAGGCGCTGGGCATCCGCAACGTGATCACGTCGAATGAAGAATGGCCGACCGTGGGCTGGGAAACCATCGCCAAGGCCAATCCGTCACTGATCATCATCGCCCGCATGGACCGCCGCCGCTTCCCGGCCGACGACTACGAGAAGAAACTGGCATTCCTGAAATCCGACTCGGTGACGAAGCACATGGACGCCGTGAAGCAGGGCCGCATCGCCATCGTGGACGCCGACGCCCTGCAGGCATCGATCCGCATTGCCGATGGCATGGAATCGATTGCGGACGCAGTGGCGAAGATCAAACGCTGAGTACGTCCGGCGGGTGGCCAATGCGATTGGCTACCCGCGAGATCAACGTCGAGCGTGTTATGGGCTCATTCGTCCCCACGCTGGTCCGGATTCCATGTGCTGACAAGGCGCACTGCGCAGTCACCCGATCTGCCGGGATGGTGAACCCGCGGTACGGTGGACGCCAGCACACAATCTGACAGGCAAACTGACGGGTGAAGGAAAGACGGGGACCATTTTTGCATTGGCCCCGCGCTTCTGGGCATACTGTCCGGCTGGTTGACGGGCACTGGCGTGTGTCATGAACGCATTCGCACCCGTCACGGCCGTCTCCTTTCTTCCCACCTGCGCCCGGCCCATGAATTCACTCCCTGTCCATCGCCTTCGTCTATCTGTTCTCCGCCGTCGTGGCGGTGCCCATTTCAAACGCCTGGGGCTCGGCTCCGTCCTGGGCTACCTGATTGCCGGCATCATCATCGGCCCCGTGCTGGGGCTGGTGGGCAGCGAAACCCACGAAATCAGGAAGTGGCCGAATTCGGCGTGGTGATGATGCTCTTTCTGGTAGGCATGGAGCTGGAGCCGGCCACGCTCTGGCGGCTGCGCAACAAGCTGCTGGGGCTGGGCGGGCTGCAGGTGCTGGGTACCGTGGCCGTGATGGCCTGTCTGGGCATGGCCTTCGGCATGCCGTGGCAGGTGGCGGTGGCGGCTGGCTGCGTGGTGGCCTCGTCCTCCACCGCCATCGTGCTGCAGACGCTGGGAGAAAAGGGCCTGCTGGGCTGCCCGGGAGGCCAGAGCGCATTTTCCGTGCTGCTCTTTTCAGGACGTTGCCGTCATCCCCATGCTGGCTCGCTGCCGCTGCTGGCCATGCCGGAACTGGCCGGCGCCATGCGGGGGTGGTGAAGCAGAGGCCACCGCCACGCTGCTGGATGGCCTGAGCGGCTGGCTCAAGACGCTCATCATCCTCGGTGTGGTGGGCAGCATCGTGGTGGGCGGACATTATCTGTCGCGCCCGGTGTTTCGCTACATTGCCGAATCGCGCCTGCGCGAGGTGTACACCGCCTTTGCGCTGATGCTGGTGGTAGGGCATTGCCGCGCTGATGAACCTGGTGGGCCTGTCACCGGCACTGGGCGCCTTTCTGGCCGGCGTGGTGCTGGCCGACAGCGAATATCGCCACGCCCTGGAAAGCACGCTCGATCCCTTCAAGGGCCTGCTGCTGGGGCTGTTCTTCATCACGGTGGGCGCCGGCATGAATTTCGGGCTGCTGGCCAGCGAATTCTTCACCATTCTGGGCATGACGGTGGGCGTCATGGTGGTGAAGAGCCGCCGTGCTGTATGCGCTGGGTAAGGCATTTTCGCCTGAAGCGTCTGGACAACCAGCTGTTTTTCCCTGTCACTGCTCGCAGGCCGGCGAGTTCGGCTTCGTGCTGATTTCCTTCGTGGTGCAGCATGCGGTGATGCCGTCGGCCATGGGCGAACGGCTGATGCTGGTGGTGGCGCTGTCGATGCTGCTCACCCCACGCTCTTCATCGTGTACGAGGCTGCTGGCCCTCGCGCCGCCACCAGCGACGCGCGCGAGGCCGACAGCATCGAGGAGGAGAATCCGGTCATCATTGCCGGCCACGGACGCTTTGGCCAGATGGTCAGCAGCCTGCTGCTGGCCTGCGGCCACCGGTCCACCGTGATCGACTACGACGCCGAAACGGTGGACGGCATGACCCGCTACGGCATGAAGACCTACTATGGCGACGCGACGATTCCCGCCCTGCTGGAAACGGCCGGCATCGCCCAGGCCAGACTGCTGATCCTGGCCATCGACGGCCGCGAACAGGCCGTGCAGATCGTCGAGTATGTGCATCGCCTGTACCCGGACCTGCCCATCATCTCGCGCGCCTACGACCGGCTGCATGTGTACGAACTCCACCGCGCCGGCAGCATTGCCCTGATTCGTGAGCTGTTCGACTCGTCCATCCGCTGCGGCCAGACGGCCCTGGAGTTCCTCGGCATGGACGCCGGCCAGGCCGAACGGATGGCTTCGTTCTACGCAGCCCGCGACCGCCGCAGCGTGCGCCTGATGGCGGAAGCCTGGCAGGCCAGGCCAGGGCCGCTTCAGCAACCCGGAAATGGCAAAGATTGGCCAGGACGACGATGCCGGAGACCAGGCCATGATGGCCGCCCTGATGCGCAGCGAAGCCGTGGACTGGCAGCCGGGCGAGGAAGGCTGGCGGGAGCGGCTGGCAGCACGGCGAACGGCACAGCGCAGGAGCACGGACAAGGCCGGCAGCGCAGAACGGACGCAGCCCCCGGACACCCGCCCGTGACCTCCGGAAGAAGCGGCGCCCATCCGTCCACGAGGCAGACGGCGACCATCCGCTCACGGAGCAGCCGGCGGCCACGGATGAAGGCCGGCAGCCATGGATGAAGGCTGGCGGCCATGGATGAAAACGCCGCCTTCCCCGCAGGACGGCTCATGCGCAGACTGCAGTTGCAACATCGGATATCCCCGCATACCGCGGGCGTTGCAAAACGGACTCAGGAAAAACCATTAATATCTTGCAGACGACACCGGCCAGTGACGGGCACTCCCGCCCCGGCTGGTCCCCTGACCGCGCACGACGCAAGGAGTTACGCATGGGTCTGAACGCTCTCTTTCTCGGGTACGGCCGCATGGGCGCGGCCCTGGGTGAAGCCTGGCTGGCTGCCGGCCTCGTGGATGGCATCGACGCCGTGGATCCACTGCGTGCCCAGGACGTGAAGGCCCGCATCTACCGTCAGGCCGCGGACCTGCCAGCCACCCGGTACGATCTGGTGGTCATGGCCGTCAAGCCCGCCATGGCCCGCGAGGCACTCAGTGCCCTGCCCGCCTCCCAGCTGGAAAAGGCCACCGTGATGTCGGTGATGGCCGGCGTGTCCATCGACACCCTGCGGGCCGCCCCTGCCGGTTCAGCGCCCGGTGGTGCGCAGCATGCCCAATACGCCAGTGATGGTCCGTCAGGGCTGTGTGGGCCTGTACGCCGGCAACGATGTCTCCTCCACCCTGCGTGACACCCTCACCCGGCTGCTCAACGCCGTGGGCCGCGCCTTCTGGGTGCAGAACGAGGACCAGCTGCATGCCGTCACGGCCATCAGCGGCAGTGGCCCTGCCTACTATCACCTGTTCAGCGAGGCGCTGGCCGACGCGGCCGTGCAGCTGGGTCTGCCCCGGGATCTGGCCCGTCAGCTGGCCGCGCGAGACCGCGCTGGGAGCCGCCACCCTGCAGGCCCAGGAAGGCGCCGACTTTTGCCGAGCTGCGCCAGGCCGTCACCTCCCAATGGCACCACCCACGCGGCCATCGAGGCGTTCGAAGCCGGCCATGCCCTGCGGAGGCTGGTCCACGAGGCGGCAGAGCAGGCGCGCAAGCGGTCGGTGGAGCTGGCCGAAGGCTGAGTCGGCGGCATGCCCGTCCGGTTCCCCCGAACGGGCGGTCCTTTCATATGCCATCCAGCCCCGCACAAAACTTCTGCAACGGCATGGTCTGACGCCCGGCTCCACGGGGACGATTCGACCATGGCACCATCAAACCGGGCGACAAGGGCTGGCAATCACCGCGGCCGTGGCCGATGACGGCACACCCGGCGTAAAGACGCCCGATGTCCACACCGCCGCTACCGGCACCGGTGCGCCATGAATTCCGCCACATAATCGCTGGAGGGATTGTCCACCAGCTCCCGTGGTGTGCCCTGCTGGATCAGCTGGCCCTCGTTGAGAATGGCGATGCGGTTGCCCATTTTCAGGGCCTCATCGATGTCGTGGGTGATGAAGATGATGGTCTTTTTCAGGCGCTGCTGCAGGTCCAGCACGCGATCCTGCAGCTTGATGCGGATGAGCGGATCCAGCGCCGAAAAAGCCTCGTCCATCAGAATGATGTCGGTATCGGCCGCCAGTGCCCGGGCCAGACCGACACGCTGGCGCATGCCACCGGAGAGCTGCTCGGGGTAGCGGTCTTCCTGCCCGGTCAGCTCCATTTCATCCAGCCAGTGACGCGCGCGCTCCTCCTGCTCCCTGCGGGAAAGCCCCTGCACACGCAGGCCATAGCAGGTGTTCTGCAGAACCGTCATGTGCGAAATCAGCCCGAAATGCTGGAACACCATGCTGACGCGGTGACGGCGAAATTCGCGCAGGCCACGTTCGTCCAGTCCGGTGACATGGGTGTCGCAGGCCCAGACCTCGCCGCAGCTGGGTTCGATGAGGCGGTTGACGTGGCGCACCAGTGTGGACTTGCCCGAACCGGACATGCCGATGATGCAGAAAATCTCCCTCGTCGATGCCGAGATTGATGTCGCGCAGCCCCACCTGGCAGCCGGTGCGGGCCAGGATGTCGGCATTTTGCTGGCGCCGTCGCGCAGCATCTCCAGCGCAGGCCCCGTCTTTCGGCCGTAGATCTTGCTGATGTTCTGAACACGATGCTGGTCATCGCACAGGCCTCCCCGCCATCGGACGCGCCCGGCCCGTCAGGTCCACGCGCCCCTGGCGTGCCCCTCCCCGTCCCGGTTCCGGTGAAGCCCTGGTCCATCAGGCGCATCTGCCCCATCATGCCTTCCTCCCATATGCCTGCGTGATGCGGTCGATGACGATGGCCAGAATCACGATGGCGGTACCCGCCTGCACCCCTTGCCCGATGTTGAGGGTCTGGATGGCCTGCAGCACGTGCTCACCCAGCCCCCGGGCACCGATCATCGAGGCCACCACCACCATGCCCAGCGACATCATCACCGCCTGATTGATGCCGGCCATGATGCTCGGACGTGCCTGCGGCAGCAGCACCCACCACAGCAGCTGCCAGCGGGTATTGCCGAAGGAATCGGCTGCCTCCACCATCCGCGCATCCACCTGCCGGATACCCAGTGCCGTGAGGCGGATGAGCGGCGCAATGGCATAGACCACGGTGGCAAACAGCGCCGGTACCTTGCCAATGCCGAACAACATCAGCACCGGAATGAGGTACACAAACGACGGCATGGTCTGGATGATGTCGAGCACCGGCGTGAAGATGCGGCACAGGCGTTCGTTGCGCGCCATGATGATGCCCAGCGGAAAGCCCAGCAGCATGATGAAGAGCGACGAGGCAATCAGCAGGGCCAGCGTCTGCATCAGCGCCGTCCAGAGGCCAAAGCCCCCCACCACATGAAGCCCGCCATGCACAGCACAGCCATCCAGAGCCGACGGGTGGCGTGCCACGCCACCAGGCCGAGCACGGCCAGCACCAGCCAGGGTGGCAAACCGTCGAGCGCCTGCTCCAGCGGCAGCAGCAGGCCATCGAGCGTGAGCTGGCTGATGCGGCGGAACTGCTCGCCATGCTTCTGCACCGTACGGGCCAGCGAATGGTTCAGGGGCATCGGCCACCGACCACGACGGGAAAAAGCCCGCAGGCTGCGCAGGATTTTCTGCGGCACTGCCGTATTTCTGCTGCAGGCGCACGCGGGCATCATCCGATACCCAGTGTTGCCAGATATCGGGATTGTCACGCAGGAAGATACCGGCCTGTTCATCCCCCTTGCGCCGGTGTTCGGCCATGTCGAGGATCATCCGGTTCAGAATGGCCGGCTCGAACTGCAGCTTTTTCCAGCAGGGCCACCAGCTCGGGATGCTGCTGCCGGAACGGCATGGATACGGCAACCGTCAGTTTCGAGACGGGAAAACCCGACACACAGCCGGAGCCTCTCGGCCATCCCTTGCCTGCCGTCCTTTTCCCCCGCCGGCCTGCGCCCCGGCATCCAGCGCCTTGCCATCCTTCGTCTTGCCGTCCTTCGTCCTGCCCTCCGTGCCGGAGGCTGTGCCGTTCACATCCGGTGTACTGTCTGTCGCCGCATCCTGACCGGCAGCAGCATCGTCTTCGGCCTTCAGCAGCGTTTTCCAGCACCCTTCATCGTAGGCCGGAAATTCGATGGGCCGCATGTTGTACTTCGCCATCAGGCCCGAGGGCTGCCAGTAATAGAAGAGAATGGGCTTGTGCTGCTCGAAGGCGGCTGAAATCTCGGCATCCAGCGCAGCGCCGGTACCGGGGTGGACGTTGTTGCAGGCACCGAGAGGCCGGTGTTTTTCAGCAGGCGGGTGTTGAGGTTTCGCACACCCAGCCGGAGGGGCAGTTGAGCAGGCGGGCCTTGCCGGGTTTTTCCGGGTCGGGAAACAGGCGGGCGTAGCGGGCCAGATCCTGCACCGTTTTTCAGATCGGGATATGCCTTCTGCACATAGTCAGGGCACATACCAGCCCCTGCACGGCACCACCCTTGAGCGTGTCACCGATGATGGCCACGCGGTGCTCGCGCTCGGCCTGGTCCATCACGGCAGAGCGCCCCACCCACTGTTCGGCAATGAGCTGGATGTCGTTCTGCATCAGCGCCGTTTCCAGCGACGCAGACGAACCGGGCACGATTTCCGTACGGCAGCCATAGCCGTCACGCAGCAGGCGGTCGATGATGGCGGTGGTGATCTGGCCGCTTTCCCAGTCCAGACCGGCAAGGCGGATGGGCGCTTTCGAGGCACAGGCGCCGGTTGCAGAACCGGGCGCCGTGCCGGCAGCAGAACGGCCCTCGTCTTCCCCTGCTGGCGTCCCCATCTTCGGTACCGGCTTTGGTACTTGCCTTGGCGCTGTTTTCGGTACCAGCCTTGGCGTTGCTTTCGGTACCGGCTGACGCAAGTACCACCCTGCCGTCAGAGGCACGGGCCGCAGCCGGCGCAACCATGACGGCGCTGCTCGCCATCAGCAGCAAAAACAGGGCAATGAGCCACTTCTTCGGCATGCGCGCGTCTCACTCTCGCGAAGGGAGTTTTGTGGAAAAGGGAGCGCACGCTGCAAGGCGGCAGGACACGCTTCGAAAAGTGTGCCACATCCGGCGCGACAGACGCATGGGTGTTTTGCAGCGATGTAACAGCGCCAATCGCTGCCCTGAATCCCCCCGCCCGTCGTCGCCAGCACGGTCGGGTTGCGTTGCGCCCCGTCACGCCCTGTCCAACTGCCCTGCCCGCTCGCCCGGTCAGCCCGCCAGGGCGCCCCCGCCCCTGCCAGCCCACTCTAGCTGCCTGCCAGACTTGCCCGGGTCAGTCTGACTTGCCCGGGCAGCCTGCATTGCCCGGGCCACCGCTATGGCGCGTCTTTTTGTTATTTGCGCTGTTTGCCCGCCTTGCCGGACTCGGCCCGGAAGAAGGCCCACTCTTCCACGACGCGGCCATCGGGCAGGTGGCAGTAGCCCACTTCGCCGGCGGCTTCCTGGCGGATTTCCAGCTTGCCACCCTGCTGGATGCAGAAGTCGGAAGCGGGGTTGGACATGCCGATCATCGAGATTCCTCCCGGGCTGCCCACTGAAGGCTGAACGCCCGATGACGGTTTGCCGGATGACCGGGTTTGCGCAGAGGCGCCACCGGACGGACGGGTGCTGTGTTCGTGCTGCATGGTCTGGCCCGAAGCGGAAGTGCTGTTCTGGACAGCGGTGTTCTGTGCGGAGGATGTCGTACCCTGTGCGGAGGACACCGGTTGCTGCACGGACGACGCTGCATCCTGGACGGGGGTGGTGCACGCAGCCAGGAGACCGGCAGACAGGATCAGCAGCAGTTTCTTCATGAGTTTTACCTCTCAAAAATACAACGGTACGCGGCTTCCCGGCACACAGGCACAGCGCACCATGCACCAGGCCGGGAGTACGGCAGCCACACCCCGGCAAGACCGGAACGTCTCCACGGCGAAAACCGGGAAACCCTGCAATGCCGGACGCCCCTGACGCAACGACGCCCGGCACCGGCACCTGCGTACAGGCACCGGTACCGGGCGTGCAGGAAAACCGGCAGCCCGATGTGATCAGCCGCAGCTGCCCAGCATGCCACACTGGGTGCAATAGTCGCAGCCATCCTTGCGGATCATGGCGTAGGCGCCACACTCGCTGCATTTCTTGCCGGGCCATCACGCCCGATTCTGTTCCGGACACCGCCGACTGGACCGCTGCCGACGACTCGGCCGGCAGCTCGTCCGGATCGAACAGCGAGGCCTGCACCGCCTCCCTCGCCGGCGGGCGTCGAGGTTCTGCAGCGCATAGGCAATGGCCGCCACCTCGCTGTCGTGCCAGCGCGGCACCCGGGTGCCATCGGCCTTCTCAAAAGCCCAGACGCACCGGACCGCGGTCCCACGTGACCTTGCGCATGTCGGACAGCGCCCGGTCGAGGAAGCGCCACGGGCGGCCAGGCTCAGCATCCGCATGGTGGCGGTAATCCACTGCTGCGACTCGCCGCTCTGCCCCACCGGCATGAAGAACTCGATGGCGCGTTCCACATGGCTGCCATCACCCGCCTCCACGGGCAGGAAGGACACGATGAGATAAAGGCGCTGCTGACCCTCCTGCGTCCAGTATTCGATCTTCTCGGCCACGGCGTTCAGCGCCCCCGGCGGGCGGCGCTCGATCACCCGGCGCATCGGATCCACGTCCGGCACGGCCGGAGCGGCCGCGTTTTCTGCAGGCTTTTTCCTCCGGTTTCGCCGGTGCAGCTTCCAGCACGGCACCCAGCACGTTGTTGGGACGGTAGGTGGCCAGTCCCCTTCAGGCGGGCCTTCCAGGCCTGCTGGTACAGGTCCTTGAAGTCCTCGTACGGATAGTCGTGGCCGGCACGTTGACCGTCTTGGAAATGGACGTGTCGATGAACGGCTGCACCGCTTCCATCATCGCCACGTGTTCCAGCGCCGTCATGCCCAGCGCGTTGACGAAATAGTCGGGCAGGCTGTTCACGTCACCGCCCTGCTCCCGGTAGAGGCGCCAGGCGTGATCTTCCACCACGTACTCGCTCTTCGAGACCGTCGGCCTCACGCTTGCGGCGGGTGTAGGTCCAGGAGAACGGCGGCTCGATGCCGTTGCTGGCATTGTCGGCAAAGGCCAGGCTGACGGTGCCGGTGGGCGCAATCGACAGCAGGTGGCTGTTGCGGATACCGTACTTGCGAATGTCGGCCTTGATGTCGTCGGGCAGGCGGGTGGCAAAGGTGCCCTCACCCTTTTGCTGCCCTTGCCGAGGTACCTGTCGGCATCGAACTCGGGGAAGGCGCCCTTTTCCTTCGCCAGCTCCACCGAGGCCCGGTAGGCCGCGTTGCGCATGGTTTCGGCAATGCGGGCGGCCATGGCACGGCCCTCCGCACGGTCGTAGCGCAGCTTCAGCATGGCCAGCGTGTTGCCCAGACCGGTGAAGCCCACGCCGATGCGGCGCTTGGCGGCAGCCTCGGCACGCTGTTTGTCCAGCGGCCAGAAGGTCACGTCCAGCACGTTGTCGAGGGCGCGCACCTGAATGGCCACCACCTCCTCGAAGGCCGCAAAATCGAAGGCCGGCTCACCGCCCTGGCCAAAGGCATGGCGCACGAAACGGGTGAGGATGATCGGCCCCAGGTCGCAGCAGCCATAGGGCGGCAGCGGCTGTTCACCACAGGGGTTGGTGGCCTCGATGGCCTCGCAGTAATTCAGGTTGTTGTCGCGGCGGATGGCGTCGAGGAACAGGATGCCCGGCTCGGCGAAGTCGTAGGTGGACTCTGGCGATGGTGTCCCACAGCTGCCGGGCAGGCAACGGCGATAGACCCACTTGCCGTCGGCGCGCTGGGTGGCGCCGGCCTGCATGATCTTGCGACCCGGACGGGCCTTGTGCACCAGCTCCCAGTCGGCGTCGTCGGCCAGGGCCCTGCATGAAGGCATCGGTCACGCCCACCGAGACGTTGAAGTTGTTCCACCGGCCCGGCGTGCGCTTGGCAGTGATGAAATCCAGCACGTCCGGATGGTCGATGCGCAGCACCCCCATCTGCGCGCTCCCGGCGGCTGCCGGCACTCTCGACGGTGGCGCAGCTCTGGTCGAACACATTGATATAGCTGCACGGACCGGAGGCAATGGAATGCGTCCCTTCACTTCCGCGCCGTTGGGACGGATGCGGGAGAAGTCGTAGCCCACGCCACCGCCACGGCGCATGGTTTCGGCCGACTCGCGCAGCGCCTCGTAGATGCCGGGGTAGCCGTCGTCGTCGAAGCCCTGGATGCAGTCACCCACCGGCTGGACGAAACAGTTGATGAGGGTGGCCTCGGATGTCGGTACCGGCGGCACTCATGATGCGGCTGGCACCGATGGCCCCTCGCATGCAGGTTGCCCAGGAACTTCGCCTCCCATTCGGCACGGATGTCCTCCTTTTCCACCGAGGCCAGCGCGCGGGCCACACGGGCGTACAGATCGGCCGCCGTCTGCTCGTTGCCCTTCAGGTACTTCTCGGCCAGCACGTCCTGGCTGATGGGCTGGACTGGCAGCGTCAGAGCGGTATTGGCGGCAGGCAGAGGGTCACGTTTCATGGGAGGCAGATTCCAGAACGACAGGGCGCAACAGGGCTTCCGGCCTGTTTTGCCAGAAAGACGTGGGCGTCGAAACCCGCGGGCACAGGGCCCCGGCGGGCAGCATGCGGATGGAGCCGGTGGCTCCGGGAGGAGGCTGGCCGACGCAGCGGCAGCGCTGGACAGGAACAGATGCCCTGCCCCAGCGAAGACCGCAGCATAGCACAACATACAGTGCCCAAAAACCCTACACCACACTAGCGACCGGGCGGGCCCGGCAAGCATTGTAAGCCCGGACCGGCATGGTGGGGTGTTTCAGACAGAAAAACGTTGTGGTGTGGTGAGCGACGCCACGGCACCCGGCAGAAGACGTGGCAGCCGCGCAGCAGGCGACGACGACACGCAGCACGACAGACACGGCAAGCCTGGCTGACCCCCGGCCAACCCCCGGGAGGGAGGGCGCCCCCTTGTGGAAGGGAGGAAATGGATTAGGATACACAGAAAACATGCACGGAATACACAATGCGCACAAACATAGATATCGATGACGACCTCATGGCCGCCGCCATGCAGGGGCGGACAGTACAAAAACCAAACGCGAGGCCGTCGAAGACGGGCTCCGGCTCATCGCCCGCCGCAACCACGCGCGCGAAGTGCTCAAATGGGAAGGCAAGCTGCACTGGGACGACCAGCCCGATCCGGCCGCCATCCACACGGACATGCTGATGGAACCCCGGCCTGCCTGGCCAGGTTCGCCCTGAAGGTGCCGGCTAACCCGGCAGCCCCGCAAACGGAGCCGCCATGGTTCTACGGAGTGCATCGGACATCCGGTGAAGGCGCCATGATCGTCGTGGACAGCAGCGTCTGGATCGACTTCTTCCGCGGTGCCGACACCCCGGGCCGGCACATGCTGAGGGAGGTCCTGCAGCAGGATGACCCGGCCATCGTCGCCGGATCTGGTGCTGTACGAGGTGCTGCGCGGCTTTCGGCACGCCCGCGACTACGCCAACGCCCGGCGGCTGCTGGAAGGCTTTTGACGTGGTGCCCGCCTTCAGCCCTCGCTTGGCGTGCCTGGCGGCCGAGCATTACCGCACCCTGGTGGCGCGCGGCTTCACCATCCGCAGTGCGCTGGACGTGATGATCGGCACGTTCTGCCTGTATCACGACCATCTGGTGCTGGACAACGACAGGGATTTCGAGGTGATGGAGCGGATACTGGGGCTGAGGCGGCTGACAAAGGGATGAGGGTGAACAACCCTGCCCCGGTGCACTATGTCGGAACCGCCGCTTTCGGGCGGAACCGGGGGTAAACAGCCAGGGCATTCATGCAGATGCTTCATGGCGGCATGGCCATGCGGCCGAGCCGCCGCCCGACTGAACGGCAGAACGGCAGAACGGCAGAACGACTGAACGGCTGAATGGCCGGAACGGCGCCGGCTCAGGCACCGACCCCCGAAAAAGCACGGCGCGACCTTCGGTAGCAGCCAGCCGGAGTGGCTTCGATTGGCAATACCGGCACTGCCGTACCAGGCTCGCGCAAACGCCATGTCCGGAAAGCGAAGCACGACCCCGCCATCCGTTGCCGGCCCTCCAGCGCTTCATTCGCACCATTGAACACGATGATCTCGCCGTGGTACTTCTCCAGCGTGGGCGCCGCCTCGCGGATGTACTGGTCGTACGCCGCACGATCCTCATTTTGTCCCGGATGAAACGATATGGCAGACACGGTGGCATGCTCCTGGGTTGTTGCGTTTGAAGGCCCTGGTTGTGTCATGGACATCGTTCGTGCCCGTGCAGGCCCCAGACGCGGGGGCTGACGGATGGATGCACGGAATGATACGGGCAAACGCTACGACCAGAATGTCGGCACAGGGGCCCCACGGGCACGTGGAAGGAAACCACCGTGATACGCCCTACGGTGTAACGTCAAAGGCAAGAAACCACCACCAGGTGGACCGGCAAAACCCGGGCACTTCCTGATGACCGATGTAAGCAGCATCCGTACAGCTGCTCATGTAAACGAACACGCACCATGTGCACACCACACCAAGACCCGAAACGGTCCAGAACGCTGGCTGAACGTGAAGCACCCATGACCTGGCTGCTCTCCCGATGCCTTGCCGCCGCGCCGCTCCATTTTGATCAGATTACTGCAAATGGGTCTTCGCGGATCAGTGTGGGTGCAATCGGGCGTTTTCGGGTAGCGGGGGCAGGAAACTGGCAATGACCTTGAGCCTCAGATAGTCCTCATCCCGGTATCCGTAAGCACTGCGCTGAATGACCCGGATCTTGTTGTTCAGCCCCTCCACCATCCCCAGGCTGACCTTGTTCTCGGGTCGGCAGTAGGCGGCAATGCCATCCCAGTGCCGCTCTATCATTTCGGCAAACTTTCGGTACGGTTCAAGACGCTGCCATCGCAGGCTCTGTTTCCAGCGCTCGAAGAACGCCCTGGCACCGCGCTCGGTTCTGTAGCTCCACAGCTGCCCAAACGACTCCTTCAGCAGGTAGGCCGTGTTCAGCCGCCGATTGGCTGCCAGCAGCTTCTTGAGTGCCTGCCGTCCCTCCAATGTCAGGTTCTCCCGCGCCGACAGCAGCGTATAGCGCTGCCCCTTGATCCACGACCTGTCCTTGCCTTGCAGACGCCTGTACTCGTCGCGCCTGACCTGATCGAGCGCCTTCGAGAGATGCCGCATGATGTGGAACTTGTCGAACACGATCGCTGCGTTGGGAGCCTTGTCGCGCACCGCGTTGCGAAACGGGCGCCACATGTCGATCACCACAAGCTCGATGCCATCGCTTGCCTTGCTCCCCAGCTGGGCGAAGAACTGCTCCACATCGGCTTGCGTGCGTCCGTTGCCGCCCATCCATATCGGTCTGCCCTGGTCCAGATCACTGACCACCACGCGATAGTCATGCCCCTTTCTGACCGCTATCTCATCGATGCCTATCGCTCTGGGCCTGAGCCGACCGGCACGACGAACCTGTTCCTGCATGTACAGCTTCGACAGATCCTTCACCGTGCTGTCGTGAAGCCGCTCCAGCTCTGCCACGGCCTTGTTGCTCATGCTCGTGCACAACCTGCCGACATGCAGCGCAAAGCGCTCGGTATAGCGTGGATTCTGCGCCAGCCAGTCAAGCCGTTCTACATGCACGCCGCCGCACCCCGAACACCGTACCCGCCAACGTTCGAACTCCAGGTACACCACCCAGCCTGCCACCCGAAGATCCCGCACACGGCACCTCCGCTGGTCGTAACGCCCCCGGCAGCGCTGCCCGCAATTTGAGCAAATGGCCGTTTTTTTCGGCGTCTCAGCTGCACGATCCTCGCCTTGGGGTCCCCGAAGATTCCCTTCAACCTCGCCGATGCCACGAAGCCGGGAACAGACAAAAGTTCCCTCAGACTGCGACCTGTTTTCATGCACAGCACCTCGATCCAGTATCGATGCACGATACGACATCATCATCTGCGCTGTAAAGCCCTTGATTTCAGGCGTCAAACGCCAATTTCGCTCCCCATCTCACCCACACTGATCCGCGAAGACCCCCTCAATTTGATCATGCGCCCTTCTTGAGGATGAAGTTGCTACCGCCCCGACCATCAGTTTTCCTTTGTCCTCGTGCAATGTTGTCGCACGACACTTTGCAGGGCGTACTTTCCGGAGAAATGATCGATTGGTCAATCAGAACTTGCAGTACTTCTCCATGTCCATGGAATTTTTCATGGCGCCAGTAAGCATTTTCCGGCTTTCTGAAGGGAGACTGAACTATCTGGTCGTGGATGCTCACCCCTGTTCATTCCGTAGTCATTTTCCGGCTCGATATCCTGGTAAGGACGGGAATCAGGCCTGACACCGTAATACCGTATGCGCTTGTCTTCCACCAATGCCCATCAACCAGATAAGTCCTGCCGTTCCAGCCCTGCGTGTGTTCATTGCCGTCAGCGAATTCTTGTGATTCACTGGCAGATCAACCCGCTGCAGATGCTCGGGCAGTTCATTGAGCACAACCCCGCCCTTTCGCGCGCTCCATCAACACCCAGAGGGAAACATCCGAAAGGTCGCTGTCTGGTTCCCGGACTCCGGACCGAGCCATCCTCCACCGATGTCCGAATGCGCGCCCGCCAGGAAGATCTTCGCGAACACCCGTCCACCTGCCGTTTCCTCCGGGTTACGGTTCAGCTTGCGGAGTGAATCCCGATTCAGGCCCCCGCATGTCGCCATTAGGGCCGCATGCGTTGACCTGGCTACCCAGCGACCCACCTTTGAAAAAGGTTGCCCCTGACGATCATGTGCCGCGACAATGTTCACGACGTTTTCCCATCTGCTGTCGACATCCATGGGTTTGCATTTCTGCTCCCACCCTCCACGTCCGAGTACATGTTGGTGCAGCGACGGGAGTCCATCAGCCCCAGGAAAGCGCAGATTGACCCCTGTCGCTGTTGGCGATTTCCCCCATTGTTCAGCATGCGCGCGACAATCCGCCCAAACTCGAGTGCCTGAACCGAGCCACGGAAAAGCCGACCACGTCGACATTCAGGGTTTCACCCTCTTTGAGATTCCCGACGGCAGTCATGAACCTCATGACCTGAAATTCAACGTTTTCCTTCCACCCTCCAGGCGTAGATCGGTTCGGGTTTTCCTCCCGTGTACCCTCTCCTCAGTCCGTCCATATGCCGCGTTCGGACCATTTTCTACCCCCCACCCCTCCAGATAGGCCCGTGTAACGTCACTGCCCCGGCCTGTTGGCCCCGGCGTTGTACGCCTGAAAGAAGTGCCACACATTGGTGGGTCTGTCCGGCGCGTTGTGCGTCCCGTCGAACGCAAACAGCATCAGCCCGTGGGGTCCACGTTCTTCAGTGGGTCGGCCTCACGTACAGGTACGATTCGGCCCCGCCCGCATGCCCCAGAGGATCGGGCGATACGTACCGGCCCATCATCGGGTCGTAGTCGCGCATCATGTTGTAGTACAGCCCCCGTGGCCGCATCGGCCCCACTGGCCAGGCAGGCGCAGCATGGGATCGGCGCCAAAAGCATGCACATCCCGGAGGCAGCTCCGGCATTGCCCCCGTGCATCGCCACAGCGGCGCGCATGACGCCCCTACCTTGCCCGCCTGCTACCGGCAGCATGTCGGCTGCCTCGCCCCCGGCTGCGCCCTGCTTCAGTCCTCACAGGCGTCATGGGTGTTCACTGGCACCGGACGAGTGCCCCACCCCTGCGGCTCGCAAACGACCAAAGGCCTGCTGCCACACCACCTGCCGCTTCGCGTCCGTACTCATCAGCGGCAACCCGCGATGATCACATGCAGCCAGTTGATGGTCAGTTCCCGGCGCTGTTGAAGAAGAAGCCCTTTTTCTGCGGGCCACGCTCGATGACCGCAACCGAATCTCGCCTCGTACCACCAGTAGCGAATCGCCCGAGCGAACTGGCCTGCGCTTGCAGGCGACCCCGACCGTAGTCGTAGAACTGGCACAGTCGCCGCCCTGCTGGCGGGCGATGCGTTCACCGCGGTGGTTGTAGAAGCACGGATCTGGCGACCATCCGTGTGCAACTGGCGGTCGCGATCTGGCCACCCGGGTGCCAGGTCAGCTCGCCAGTCCTGCCACATCGCGCGGACGGCCTGCTGCGTCGTAGCGAACATCCCTCGAAGGATTGGTTCTGCATGACATACGAGGTCTGTGTGCCGGTAGACATCCGCGAAGCGACGCCAGAGTCGGCTGGGCAGTATCTCGATGTGCCCGGCACCGCAGGCTCACCCGGCGGGCGGACGCCCGTGAAACAGCCGGTTGCCATCGTCGTCGTAGGCACACCAGCGGGCAGATACCGCATGGCCCGATTCTGGCATCGGGTCGTGCAGCCCGGGCGGTCTGCTGTGACGATGAATAGAAACCTTGCGCGGTTCGGAACCCCATGGGCGTTCATGGCCCCTGCGCGACCCGGACATCCCTGCAGGGGTTCGGCATGGGCCTGCTTTTGCGGCGATGATCAGCCTGCCGGCATCGTCGGTTGCAGGTAGCGGTTCGAGTCCGTCAGCGTATCGGATCTGCGCAATCCCGCCATCGGGCCGGTAGGCATAGCGCATGCCGCACAGCACGTCCTTCGGCGCCTCTGCATCCGGCAGTTTCACGCCAAACTGCGGTCAGCTGGTTCTGCGCATTCCAGAGAAGCCGGCGCTCATAACCGCCGCCCAGCTGCCAGTGGTCCCTGCATGGCTCCTGACCCGCTGCCTCACTGCCGGTCAGGGTGCGACGATAGAGTGGCAGGCCCCTACGGGCATCAGCGCTTTCCTTCAGGGTCACCTCCACGGCCATCGTGCGAAAGGCCAATGCCTGCCCCACGGCAGAATGACCCCTGAGCGAGGCTGCGTACTCATGAGGACATGGGCCGCCGTCCACCATCCGCGGCATCAGGAACACGCCACCAGCCTTCATCATGCCAGTGGCTGCGTTGAAGGTTTCCGGCCTGCCAGCCTTTGCCAGCACCGGGACGCGACTGATGACGGCCCCATCAGGCATCTGCACCGTGTCCGGTCTCTCGCTGCTGCCGGCATAGGTGTAGCGATAGCTGAAGGTTCTGCGCTGCGGTGCACCGCTGGTGAATCTCCACCTCTGTGCCGTGATGCGGCCCTGTGCATCGTGCTGGTAGCGTTCCGGTGCGCGAGGCGCCCTGCACCTCGACCAGCCAGCGGCCCTCGTAAAGCGCGGTAGCGGGTTTCCTCGCGAAAACCGTCTGGCCCCGTGGACCGTTTTGCTCAGCGGACGGTCCCACGCATCGTGGTGAAGCGCACCTCGGCCCCGGTGGAATCGGCTTTCCGGATGACCCGGTCCGCCGCGTCGCACCAGATCGCGTCGGTGCCGGCATCGGCCGATACGGTCTGCGTGATGCGCCGTTAGTCGTCGAGCTGCAGGGTGTTTTCGGCACCATTGTCGGCCGCCACGGCGCGTAGGGCACCGGCTTCGGGCGGGTGGAAGTGACCTGACATCCTCCAGCCAGGCCATGCTGCTGCCGGCCCAGTGGATCCGTATCGCGGGAAAATCCGCGGCCCAGGGCTGTCGATCAGCGTCCAGGTGCTCTGGCCATCATCGAGCCGGTTACGGCGAACCTGCACCGTGCTCGCACCCGGCAACGGGCCGTCGATGCTGAGCAGCAGACCGCTGTCGTCGTAGCTGGCGTGCACGCTGCGGCTGGACCCGTTCAAGCCGTGTGGCTGTAGCCGGACTCGATGATTTTAACGACCGGCAGCAGTCGTCCTCCGATGAATTCGCTGTACTGGAAGCGCACCTGATATCTGGCCTGGCCCGACGCTGGGCGTTCGGATCAATGCGGGTACGGCTGACAGCACTGGCGTAGTCGTAGCGGCGATGGAGCTGCCAGCCACGCTGGCAGTGCTTTCATCTGCAGTTTCGCCATCGGCCGCTTTTCTTCTGCCGCCAGCACGCTGGCACACGGCCAGTGTCCGGCCCAGATGGTCGCGTTCGAAGTGGAATTCGCGGTGCAGGCGCTGACGCTTCGTGTCGCGCCACTGATGCATGCCCGCAGGCGACCGGCATCATCGTAACGGTACGCCCGGTCGATCAGCCGGCAGTGCGTGCAGTCCTGCGTGATGGACAGCGGTTCGCCAGACGCCTCCGTAGCTGCGGGAAGCGGTAGGTCTGTTTGCGGCCCTGCCGGCTGGGCACTGGTGGCTCTCGATGCCCCGGGCATCGGTGGGCAGGTAGGCAAAAGCGCACGTCCTCACCCTCCAGCTCCCGGTACTCCCGCATTCCCTGCCCCGCATCGTCGACTCCACGCTGAGCGTCACGCGGCGGGCCCAGCTGCGGCGCGATTCGACCGATGGCGGTCAGTGCCGACGGAAGCCCGTATCCTCGTAGCGGAAGAAGCGCCGGTTACCCGTGGGGCTTTCCACCGACTGCAGGTGGCCATCGGCAGAGACCCGATAGCGCCACGCGCCCTGTGGGATGGTCGATGGCCATCAGGCAGCCATGGGGATCGTAGCGGAAGGTCGCTGCGCCGGGCCGGCGGGATCGGTGACGGTCTGGATTTTTCCGTCCTTTGCACGGTCGACGGTCAAAACCCGTGCTGGCGACGAATGACCACGCTGGGCATGACCAGCTGCAGACACGCGGGTGGCACCAGAACCCGCCACGCGCCGTCGCCATCCACGCCGACGACGTCATCAGCCAGCCGGGCCACGCTGAAATCGCAGCTGCCGGCCATCGGGCCAGACCCAGCGGTAACTCCTCCGGCAACAACACCGTGAGCTGACCGTCCTCGGGTGAGGTATCTGACGCAGCGCATGCCCGGCAGCACGCCGGAGCCGGCCACGCCAGCCGAAACGCCCGCTGGCACCGAGGAAGCCTGCGCCTGCGGCTTTCCGTGAAAATCCGCCGGAAACCATCGGCCTGATGATCTGGATCGTTTTCCTGGTGACAAGTACACGCGTGTCATAGGAGAAGGACCAGGCTCCTTGCCCAGGCGCGACTGACGCTGCGAGCGCGGAACTGTAGTGGCGGCGGATTTCGAGACTCAGGGGACCATCGGTGTGGGTTCGGACATCCAGATCGACCTTGGACCTTCTGGCCCGTTTGCGGGGTTGACGGGGTTGCCAATGGCCGTTTTGATGGCTGTGTGGGAGTGAGGCACACCTGGCTGCGCAGGGCCTCGACGGCACTTTGCCTGACAATCCGAGGCAGAACGCTGGTCTGCTCCCCAGATCTTTCAGCTTCTGCTCAGGGGTTGCAAGTGCGGTTGGTCATTTGGCACCGGTTTGTCCGGGTACTGGAACCCCGCGCAGGTAGTAGGTTTCTGCAGGAGCCATTCTCGGACCTCACCGTCGGGGGACAGCATCATTTTCTGTTCGACCGCAACAGCCCACCCTGAACCATATCAGTGTGCAGACACAGCGCCAACGAACGTACGCCCCATTTTCATGATCACAGCCTTGCCCGCAGGCTCCGATTTCAGTGACAGGCGCCACTCTGCAGAAAATCACCCGTTGCCGATCGGCCATATGGATATGAAGTTTATTGTCTCAGGGTGCAGGACATATGTCACCCGTCAGCGAATTGGACCGCGAGAACGACACCGAGCACCATGCCAAGCGCGCGTCATTGCGCAAGGGAGCGTCCCTGCCCGCCCATGGCTGGATGGACAGACGGGCTTCAAGGGGGACATCAGGTACGATGGACAGAGGTGCCAGGTGGCGAAACCGACGCAAGGGAGACGAGAGGCGACAGGTTTCGGCACGCACGTTATGGACGGCCATGATCGGGTCTCAGCCGGCCCCCGCCAGCGATAACCAGTCATCTGCCAGGAGCCGGACGACATCACCCCGGATGATGGATGACTGGGAGTCAGCAATCCTGACGGAGTCTCGTGGCCAGCGCAGTTGCCGGGAGACGAGAACGGCACCGGCGCGATCCTGGAACAGGCTGGAAGCCAGTTCTCGTTGTAGTCATCACAGGAGACACTGTATCTCTGAAGCCACACAAACGGTGCCAATCAACACCATATCAAGCCGTAGAACCAATATTTGACGCTCCTCGAAACGTCGCCTCATCGGCAGTTCCAGGCCGCCGGTCCTCGGCAAGCGGTCGGCACCGCTGGTCCGCATCATCACCCTTCAGGAGTACAGGCGACGTCTCTGCACAGGATCAATGTCGCTGCAGCCTTGCTGGCCGTGGTGCTGCTTTCGGCTTGTGGGGTGGGGCGGCGGCAACGCCGGAAACGGCGGGAGTGCAGTGTCGCCAGTCCGGCTGCGCCGGCAGCGGTGGCTACGCCAGCTCCAACAGCACGCCCTCTCCTGGCAAACCCCTGCCCCTGCACCCCGAATGCTGACGGAAATCAGGGCACGCCCAATCCGGAAACTCGCTGCCTCCTCTCACCCTTGTCACCACCCCTGCACCAGCCACCACCCCCGCACCGGGCACCAACCAGCACCAGAATCCCTTTGCCACCAGAGCTCCGCCTCCGCGACCAGCCCCTGGACAGGTAGCCGGCGCATCGAATGGAAATGCAGAGGCCACCGCGACGCAGCAGGTTGCGAAACCGTCTCCTGACAAACAACAGCAACATCGTCTTCACAGGGCAAACGCCGCCGATTCGGTAAAATAACACCAGTTGCGCACATGTCCCTCAACACAACCGCCTGCTGCAGCTGCTTGCCAGCAACAGATCAGGCCATCGGCAAACAGCCGCCTGTCCCTCGTACCTGGAAAAATACCTGCGGGTGACGCACTGATGACCATGCTTAGTTCAAAGACCCCATCCCGGAAATTTATGAAACAGCACAGAAGCCATACAAGGCGCGGATGAGAACGGCATACGTCAGGGATGAAAACGGAAAGATCATCAGATTTGACGACGGATAGACTGGAAGTTCTTCGGAACGAAGGATCCTCGCCCAACAGACGACAGGTAGGCTTAACCCGGACGGAACCAGGGATGAAAATGTCGTAGCCATCAAGGCCGGAAGCCACACAACGCCCAACTTCATGCAACGATTCCAACGATGACGAAGATCTTCCCGCGATCCATCAATACCGTCCCCCAGGGAAACTGTGCATAATAGCGATCTCATCTCAACACCTCGAGCCCCCGGAACTCGAAGACTCGTCACCGGATATCACTGCCACCATCTACGCCATCCAGAACGAAAAGACACGGCGACGCTGGACGAACTCGTCCTGACGACTTACCGTCGGCTTCCTTGAAATAATCGCGCCTCGAAATCCAGAACCCTCATCGCTCATCGAAAAAGACACTGGTAAACGACCAGATCCCTCGAAGGTCAAGCTCATCTCATTCATGGATGTCCAAGGCGGGCCAAGTCGAAGCTGGTACTGGAAGAGCGCAGAAGCAAACAATACCATCGACCTCTGTCTTGAGACGACCAGAGAGCACCTCGCGGACACACTGCACGACGTTTGGGGGACATTCAGGACAACGATTACAGGGCACAGTAATCATGGCGAAAGGCGGACGCGTTACATAGAAGATGAAATTCAATGACACCCGAAATAAACTCGTGAGACGCTGGATTGAAACGAAACGGCACGACCCGAGAACAGAGTAGTCAGTCCTGAACAACCCAGAATGCGCACGTCAGCCTGTTGCTGAACGGAACGACCGAGAGACCGACAGGACCAGGTTGGTGCTGCCTGCCGTTCAACGTTATTTCTGGACCGATCCGGCAGCATCAGCCGTACACAGGCCAGAATCGACAGCAAAAATGAAAGCGCAAAACGCAGCCGGGCGCTGCAGCCGACGCAGCAGCAGCCGGATGTTGTGTCCGGCACCGCACAGCACGGCGTGAAGTGCATCTCCCAATGCCCTTGTGATTCTCACATCTTTTGATCACACATGGACATCTCGCAGAACAATGTCATCAAGTCGGCGTGCATCCCCTTCCAGATAACCTCGCTTTCCCCGGTGGCCTCGTCATTCTTTCTGGGCCAGATAACCGCCAAGACGCGCCACCAGGACCACGCAGTCATGCAGCGTTTCTGGCTCGGGCACCTTGTTCTTCCAGCGTACCGTCACCAGCGCGCCTTCAGAGCCCGGATCTCCTGCTCGGTGAACACCACCCTCGGGCCGGCCTCGTTCAAGGCGATTGAGCATCGTCATCCACATCAGCCGCCATGACAGAACGCAGTACACCGCCATCAGGTTGCTCAACCGTTCTGCGGTGCGAAGTTGCGCGTCCTCGGCCTTGCAGCCCGATTTCATCACCTTGAAGAACGTCTCGATGTTCCAGCGCATCGCATACCAGTCCAGCTTCTCGACGCTCGCCTGCGCGACTGGAACCGGCAGATCCGTGATCAGCTCCAGCTCACAGCTGGTGCGATTGAGCGGGCGCCTCGCCCGTGGCGTGCAGCACGTCAGCCGTCAGCTCGGGCAACGCCTTGTGCGTCCCTGCGGTGGCGGCCGTATCCGCAGCACGCCGATGACGCAGCGTCACGGTCGCCCTCGTGCGCATGGCCCCAACGATCACGAGAGAACACCCGGTGCAGGCTCCCTGGACCGGCGCGCGTCGCGCCACTCTCCTCTTCCACCGTTCGGCTGGCCGTTACCTGTCGGGCGATCCGTGCTGGTGCGCACCAGGAAATGTGTGCCCAGCCTCGGCCGCGTAAAACAAAGCGCGTGATGTCGCTTCGCGGTCCGCGAGTGCATCGCATCGCCTGACTCCGCCTGCAGCAACGCCGTGGCCCGCCGCAGCCCCTCGACCCAGCGATGACTCTCCCTGTCCTCGACACGCTTGCGCGCGGCGCGCTCAAATGCTGCCTGATCCTTGCTGAATTCCTGCCGGTTCCAGAACTGCAGCGCACACAGCCCCAGGGCAGCGCATCCTGCGTGATGGCCAGACTCGCGCGCATCAGCATCCCGCAGATCCGCGTTCGTGCCTCGGCTCCCCGCCAGCCTGCCCAGAAAACCGACATCCTCTGATACAGCCGGTCAAACGCGTGTGAACGAGGTCGTATCGTGCAGCACCAGAATCTCGCCCCTCGCTGGTGCTGCACGCGACGCCGTGCAAAACATGCAGGTGCCCCTGAAATGATCGCCTGATCGTCCACCCGATCATTGACAGACATCCGGTACGCTGCTTTCTGCCGCAGCCCAACTCCTCGAACGAGGGAGCGGAATCGAGTTGGTCACATCCCTTGCCGAGATGACGCATGATCTCCGCCCAGGCAGTTTTCTTCAGACGCGCATCCGGCATCTGGCGCGCCACGATCTCTTCGTCAACCCACCTGGGCACCCAGATCCTGCACTTCAACCTCTGTCCGATCTGGCCTTGCCCATCGCAGCACCTCCGGTTCGGCACGGTGCCTCGCCCTTCTCCCCCAAATTCTGCGGCGATCCTCCCTGTCATGTTGATTTCATTAAGAAAGCGTGAGGAACGTCACAAGCCCAATGCCCCCTTGAGCCAGTTTCGGTCAAGTTTGCCATCGGTCTTCATGTGGCCTATCGTCGGTTCGATGGCACTGCGGCGTCTGATCATCGCCCTGATCCCGCGCGTCACGCCTCGCCTCTGTCCTGATCGCAGGATTCTCACGCCCGGCACGTCAGCACCGCGATAGCCCTTGTCCACAACGGCAGTGTCGATACGGCAATCTCCCACAATCGACGCTTGCTCCAGCGCTTCGTACAGGGTGTGGCCATCGTACGGCCGGCCCGGCATCGATCTTGCGCCCACAACGAAACCTTCCCTGTGCGTCGTGGTGATCGAGACCTTGACACCGAACTCGTAGGGATTTCGGGCCTTGCCCTTGCTGATGCACTCCACCTCCTGCGCATGCAGTGCGTACAGCTTGTTCCTGTCTTTCGGCTGCTGCGTCAGAATCCGTTCGGCCCGTGCCATCAGGTCATCAAGCCATTGACGCAATGGGCCGGTCACCTGCTCTCGTTGCCGGTCGATATCCCGCCAGATACGTCCTACCCGTTTGCGCAGCTTGCCGAGCACATTTCGCATCCGCTTGAACTGTCTCGCATGCGCATGGCGGCCCACCTGCCTCGCCAGCTGAGGGGCCACACGACTGTAGCTCTGCCGCAGCTTCAGGCCACACGCCCTGGCAGCCTTGACCAGATGCTGTCTGGTACGCTCCAGAAGCCGGGAATCCGTTGGATGCGCAATCGCCTTTGGGCATGACGGTCGTATCCACGATCACCGTCTTGAGGCTGGATTCCTTGAGCATGCCAAGTTCCTGCGCCAGAACCAGCGTCAAAGACAGCATCTCTTCCACGCCAGCCTCGCCCAGCCTTTTGCGCCAGCGCGTCAGGCTGGATGGATCAATCGGCGGCCTGGTCTGCAGATAGATCTCCCCGGTGAAGACCTGCCAGTACGGGTTCTCCACCCAGGTTGCCACCACTTCCTCATCGGACAGATCGAAGGCGTGCTGCAGATACAGCAGCCCCGCAATCAGACGAGGGGACGTGGCGGGCCGCCCCGTACGGGACTTGAACTGGTCCGCCACCAGTGCATCGATGCGCTCCCACTGGATCCGGTCGCCCAGCAGGATCAGCGGATGCTTCAGGTTCAGGTGATCGCGCAGCGGATACCCGAACAGCTCGCCAGTCTGTGGTTGTGATGGCTTTGGACCCATGAAGACCCCGGAGAAATTGCAAGAAAACGAGCCCCTATGATCGCAAATCCTGCAATTTCTGCAGGGTGGTTCCCGGGGTCAGACACTGGGTATCAGGGGGTGAGACGGGTTGTTCAGACCGACCAGAGTAGCCCCGGATCATCTCAAAACATTTCCACCGATCACATCCGAAAGCGCACCAAACGCCCCCGCTGTCAGTTCGATGTCCGCAGCGGAAATGCGGTGCCGACGGGCCACGGCCCGCCAGTCCGACACGGCACGAATGACTTCACGCAGAATGCGCGTCGCCTCCGTGTCGGACAGGTCGTAAAAGGCGTAGTTTCAGTACCGCTGCTAGCTCCGGCCTATTGCTCGTCATCGATATTCAGGACATGTTCGGCCTTGTCACGTTCGGGTTACATCGAAGCGCGGCGCCAGACGCCACCCCCGCCCCAGCAAAAAGCCGTGATTGCGCAGGTGATCGTCCCGGTTCCCGACCGCCACATTGAAGGCAACGCGCCGGAACAGCTGGACAAGATCTGATTCGTCATGTTCAGGGTCACCGCGAGACCGAATGAACTGGGCCAGCTCCAGATAACTGCTGCCCCCACCCGTTCTTTTTCTGCAGGAGCGTCTGCGCATGAGGCGTAGAAGCGACGTCTGCCACTCTTTCGGTCAAAGCGTTGAACGCAGAAAGTATGGTAGTCGTTGTTGAACCGCGCCAGCCGGGCGGGTGGAACCACGATACCCGCCTGCTCGGCCATTTGATGCGTGGCATACCCCCATGCGCCAATATCACGGTCATCATCCCGTGCCGGGAATTTGGCCAATCCAGAGAGAACCGTCCAACTCAGTGAAGTTGGCTTTTCGACGAGCCCCGCCCAAAGACGCACCGGGCGCGACTAGCACAGCCAGCCAGCGACGCAGTTCATCCAGATCATCCAGCCGACGATGCGTCAGGGCGGTATGCTACGGCTTCCAGTTCCCGCAGGCTGGTGACGGAGGCGCGCCATTTTCTCGTTATCCAGAAAACATCGGAACCAGGCAGAAGCGCAGCGCCCTGACGGGTCAGGTCCTGCACACCGACCAGATAATCCCACGCGTACAGGGTGCGGGGAGAGCGCTGTTCATCCCTGGCCTGCAGGCCTCGCGGCGCTTCATCAGCGTCCGCCCCCAGCGGTCCGGTGACGAATCCAGAAAGATGCCGAAATTTCCCCGGTCAGGCCGGGGAAAGAACGGATGGGAGTCCAGCTGCAGCGCAGGGTCAAGTGCAAGGCGCGAGGGCTCTTCAGCCATGCCGTGTCGGTGAAGCGGGTCTGGCCACGATCATGCGCCAACATCCCGACCCTGCAGGCAGGGCCAAGATCGTCATCCAGCCAGACCTCGAGCGAACTGGTGTTGAATCATGCCCCGCCCTCCTCTTTCGAGCAACGACGACGAACGCGCCTGGTCGGTCAGGCACCCAGACGCCTGACAGTCAGCCGCCGAGACCTCCATGCCCGGCTCCCCGCCATCACAGAAACTTCTTGCTGTGAGACTTTGCCACCGGCGGGAGGCTGCGCGACCGTGGTCGTATCTTTGCGTTTGGGCCGCGGCGGCGGTTCAAGCCCCAGATCCCTGTAGTTTTTCGGCCCAGCCGGTCATCGGCTGCGATGTGGTCGAAGTCATTGACCAGACTCAGGCAGGCCAGCACCCGAACGCAGGAACCCAGCGTGACACCGGGGTCGCCGGCTTTCGATCTTGTGCAGGGTGCTGCGGAAATGCCCGCCCTGCCCGAGACCGTGGTGGTGCTGAGACGGCGCTGGCGACGGGCAAGGCGGATGCGCCTCCCATGGCGGTGAGAACGCGCTGTTCCTGCGGAAAGACGATGGAGGTTTGAGAAGCATGTCCGCCATTATGAACAAAAACATACCATATTGTCCATAATGGCGGACATTGACGCGCTGATGGGAGCGCTGATGGGAGCGCTGATGGGATGCCGATTGGGGGTCGATGGGATAACGGAGAGGGTGCTGGTGGACGGGCTGATATCCCCGCCCGACCCCTCTCTCTCAGCCCCTATTCCCCGCGCCGACAGTACGGTGGCGAGGATGATCAGCCCGGCCCCGGCCAGCATGCGCAGGCTGGGCTGGTCACCGAAGAGCCACCAGGCGCAGGCAATGGCGTACACGGGCTCCAGCGCGATGATCATGCCGGCGCTGCGGGCATCCAGTCCATCGAGGCTTCTGACGAACAGGGTATGTGACAGGCCGGTGCAGAAGATGCCCAGCACGGCCAGCCAGAACCAGTCGGCCAGATGGGAAGGCGTTGCGCACAACGGAACCGGCAGCATCGACGGCATGCGTGGATCTGGCCACCTGGGTGGAACCAGCCGTATGGCCAGCAGCCTCCTTCTGAGCGGAACCGGCCACATGGACCGCAGCTTCCTGCATGGTGGACACGTCGCCGGCCTCCATGCCACCCATCGCACCGGCCAGCGGCGGCACCAGCAGAAACACGATGGTGTTCTGCCACAGGGCGACCTGAATGGCGTCGACACCGCGGCTGCCCCGGCGGTTGAGCGCCGGCCAGCACGCGAAGGACAGGCCCGACAGCAGCCCCCAGAGCAGGCCGATGGTGCCGCTGTTGCCAAAGTCGAAGGACGGGGTGACCAGGATCAGCCCGAGGGTGACCAGGGTGAGCAGCGTGCCTTCACCGGCGCCGATGCGCTCGCGAAAGACCAGCACATCGAGCAGGGCGATGAAGGCCGGAAAGCTGGCGGTGCCGAGCGTGGCAAACCGCCACGCCGCCCACCTTCACGGCCAGAAAGAAGGTGACCCAGTGAACGGCCAGAAAGATGCCGCTGGCCAGCAGGACACGAATATGGCGGACGTTGAGGGCACGCACCACCGGGCGCCTCTGCAGCAGTGCCAGCACCAGGAGGAAACGGCGGCAAAGCCCGCGCGACCGGCGGTGATGGTGGTGGGGCGAAGTGAATGAGCGCCCCGAGGATGCCGGTCAGCTGCCGAACGAGCACGGCCGCCACGTGGTGACGATCAGCGCCCTGCGGCGAGGTGGCGGGGGAAGCGTCCAGACGGGAAGATGGCAGTGCTGGCTTGTCTCCCTGCCGGCAGGAAAACTCTTCGTCTCCAGAGGCCCCTGCCGCCTCGTCCCGCCCCCAGGAGAGGTTGCGCGGGTGGCGAATGGGCCATTTGTTCCAGGCGGGGCGTGTAAAGGCGGAATCAGTCCAGCCAGTGCACGTTGTGGATCTGCAGGTTGGCTGCAGCTCCTGCAGCTCTTGACGCCCTCGAGTGAAGTGCGGGTCTTGTTGTGAAGTCGACGGCGGCCTGATCCTTCCAGTGTTCGACGATGTAGGCGGTGATGCCGTCGTCGGCGTAGGCGGCGTTGTACGAGACGCAGCCGGCTTCCCGACGGTTGCCAGCGACGAGGCTTGCAATGGCTCGTGCTGCAGGGCTTCCATCTGGCCCGGTTTGGCCTGAGGGTGATCGCAGAAGAGATGAACGGGTTTTGGACATGGAGGCTCCTGAATGAGGAGGGGAAAGAAGGCGTGTTATGGAAGCGCCCAAAGTCGGGGCCTGGTCTCGTCTCCGCCAGGGCGGGGTTTCCACGATGCGGGCCGGATCGGCCCGACGTGGCCATGCAGAGACAGGAGTAGAACGGCGAAGCGCGCCCCCGGCCATGCCGGGCAGCGCGCTCCGTGCACCTGCGCGAGGCTGTGCTCAGTGGGCCTGGGTGACGGCCGGTGATGGCGTCGAAGATGGGCCGGTCGAGGTCCGTGGCTTTGGGCTCGATGTTCAGGTTCACCCGGAGGCCGTTTTCACGATGACCAGTTCGTTCTGCGGATCGATGTAGATGCGTGGTGCCGAAGCCCTGGGCTTCGAAGCGTGGTCATTGCCCGGGCGATCCACCACTGGTTGTGGTAGAGGCGCCTTCGCGGGCGTTGGGACGACCGGCCCTGAAGGCACTCTGGTCACCGCCCCTGCGCAGTCTCGGCCACGGTGCCCGGCTGCAGGAAGGCCTGGCCGTTGTAGCGACCTTCCAGGCGGACGGCTTCGCCAAAGCGGGCCAGGTCACGCGTGATGGCCCCCATGCCGGCGCCGGCTAGTGTAGGCGTTGCCGCTGTCCTGCAGTGCGTAGCGGCCGTCTGGGCACCGATGGGCGCCCAGATGCGTTCGGACACCAGGGTGGGGAAGCGACTTGCCGGTGATCTTTCTCGATGATCGGCCGATGACCCGGCATCCACCGTCTTGTATTCGAATTTGGCACCATGATCACCGTTTTTCTTCAGGGACTTCAGGAAGTCGATGATCTTCTTGGGCCCCTGATACAGCGGCCCTACGTTGAGCAGGTCGGCGGCAAACATGTACTGCACGACGCCCGGGTCGGCATCGGGACGCTCGGCGTAGTCAACCGCCGTGGTCATGTCCAGCGTCTGCTGCACGCTGGCACCATCCCAGGCACCGCCCCTGCAGTTCCGGCACGTACCGTGGTGACGGGCGCACTCGATCGAGCTGGCCGGACTGGATCAGGTCGGTGGCGATCAGGCCGGTGAAGGATTTGGTCATCGACCACAGGGCATGGCGCCGCTCTTCGATCATCCCGTGGGCGTAGTGTTCATAGACGATCTGGCCGCGATGCAGCACCAGCAGGCTGTCGACATCACCGCGGTTCTGGTAGTCGGCCAGCGTGACCGCGTTGCCATTGCCGTCCGTGACGGAGACGCCGGAGAGGTCCACGCTGGCCGTTTCCAGCGTCGACGGTGCCGAGCCCGTGGCGATGGCGCTGTTGCGCGGATGGACGAAGTCCAGGTGCTGGTTGACCCAGTGGGTGCCGGGCAGCTTTGAACTCTTCCGGGCGACATGGGAGCCGGACGGTCTCGCTGACCGCGGATCGCGTGCTGGCTGCGCCCGGGAGCTGGGCGCGAATGGCGGCCTCGATCTCGGCCTGGGAGAGCGTGCAGACCCCTGCCTGGGCCTGCGATGCCGATGCGGGCTCGCGAGGTATCGCTGAGGCGGCACTCGCCAGCTGGTGCTTCAGCTGGAAGCCGCCGCCGCCTTGTCTGCCGCAGGTGATTCGTTACCGGCTGCCGAGGCCGCCGACGGAATCAAGTGGAAACGGCCAGGGCCAGAATGAGCGCGCGGGCGGAAGCGGGGCACGAAGCCCGGAGAAAGCGACGGTTTGACTGGTTCATGGCGTAGACGGTTCCCCTGTTCTGGTCTGCGGAATGCATGGGTGAACCGGGCACTGCCCTGAGGTTGGCCTGCCGGCGCTTCCCGGAACCTTAAGGAAGCCGCGCAGGAAACACATTATCAACGTGTGCTGCAGAAACAAGGAAGTTGGCGGCAGATCACAGCATTTATGACAGGAAAGGAAGCAAAAACCAGCAGAAACAGGGTTTTCCGGATGGGAAAGCCACCTAAAACGGACATAAGGCAGGGGTGGCACCGCCTGCCCTGCACGCCCAAAGGCTCTGCGGGGGCCGAATGCGTCCATGACACACCCAGGGAGTCTCCATGCAAAAACCGTTCTCCCACGGCACGCCGCAAACAGGAAAAACGTGCAGCTGGCTACTGTTCGGCCGGAAGCCGACAGGGATCACCGGATGTGCTGGTGGGCTACCGGCTGGGCGAGATTGCGATCAGTGATCCGGCCGTGGTGGCCACGAGCGGCAAGACGCACCATCCCGATGCTGACTGTGACGAGAACCCGGCCGATGAGGTGCCCGGCGTGATTTTCGAGATCACCGACGAGGAGCTGCGCACAGGCCGACCGGTAGGAGGTGAAGGAGTACGCGCGGGATGATGGCGACGTTCCGTCGCGCAGGCGTGATCTATGGGGATGCGGTGGAAACCCGACTCCGCTGATATTCGCCAGCAACACTCTCCCAGCCGGCCGACATCTTCCAGAATGGCCTGCTGCTGCTCAGGCGTGACGGCGGCGGGGCTGTATTTGCAGAGAATGGCAGCAACGCCTTCGGGGTCGTGCCGTGGCCCGCAACGCTTTCGACCAGGGTTCGACGCTCGATGTCGGGCCAGTCTCACCCTGGTCGGGGATGCAGTGGGCGTTCAGGGCCCCTGCGCCTGTTCCCAGAAAAATATGGGCTGGTCCCCCGGCACGTTCGAGGCTGGGCAGCATGGCCAGACGGCGCTCGTACTCGTCAGCGGCAAGCCTCGCTTCGGCAGATGTCAGGGCATCGGAACTACGAGCGACGTCGCCAAGCAGACGGGAGATGGCCAGGGCGTAGTTGTCGATGAAGAAGCTGACGTAGGGAGCGTAGTCACCGGTTTCGTAGTAGTGAACGGTGGCGCGCTGGTAACGGTCGATCAGCGAGTCGTGGAATCGAGACAGGGGTGCCCCTGGGCTGCACCCTCGCCACACCACCCGGCATGCGGGTCTGCACCAAGTGGGCCCGAGGACATTCAGATACGGACGGGCAGGCCAAGACTGTCGAACCACACAGGCCAGCACGCTGTTGCCAGCATCGCACCAGAAAAGAAGCCACCAGCGCCGGTTTGCCGCCACTCTCCGGGCCACTCTGGCGAGCCTATGGCGCAGCACAACTCCTGAACATGGTCTTGCCCCGCTTCCACTGCCTGAGCTGGATGGCCCGCAGCCGGTGACGACGTATCCATTCGTCCAGCTTCGCCAGACGCCCGTCGTTTGCGCCAGTCCGAAAACAGGCCTCCATCCCAGCAGCAATGGGCGCAGCCTCCACGACCACCCGTTGTATGCTGCGTCCGCCACTGGCGGGGGTCAGCCAGCGCACATGCTGCCTGAAGGCCATCACGGCTTTCCGCTATCTCCGTTTGACGACCCCTTTCGGAGCCATCCAGAAGCTGCTGAAGCTCAGAAACTGCGGCCAGTGGACGCTGGCCACCGCACTTGGACTGTTGGATCCTGCAATGTAGCTCAAGCTGTACAGTTGGCGCAACAGCGTATCACCCAGTTTGCCCGCCCGACCGTGCACATATACAGCAGTCGTCGGCATGGCCTGAATCTAGCAATGCCCGCGCGCTCCAGCGCCTTGTCCACCCCATCGAGCAGCAGTAGTTGCCAGCAGCGCAGCAGTCCACCTTGCGGTGTCCCCCTCGCGCCGCTCTTACGACCACGTCGTTGGTCCACGCTCCCTGGCACCAGATACGCTCTGGACAGACGGCATACGCCATCATCTCCAATGCGCTTTCTGACGCGATCCATCAGGATGTCGTGATTGACCCGGTTGGTCAAAGAACTTCCAGATCGACATCCACCACGATCTTCCCAAGCTGGACGGATAAAGTGACCGCGGCTAACACCGCGTCGTGTGGCAAGACGCCGTCCCGCCCAAAAGCCGTAGCTGTGTTCACTGAAGCCCGGATCAATCATCGGCTGCAGTACCTGCAGCAGTGCCTGCTGGATCAGTCTGTCTGTCACTGTCGGGATGCCCAGCTCGCCGTCCACCTCCCGGCTTCGAATCGACCTGTCGTACCGGCTGGGCTGGTACGTCCCCTGCAACAGTGTTTTCGCGGATTCGCAATATTCGGTCTTGAGCTGCCGGGCTGTCTGGTCGATGTCCATCATCCACACCGGCCGTTCCCCGATTGGCTCACCCGCCTCCATGCCTCGCCGCGCGTATTGTTGGCTCTTCCCAGAACTGCATCGAGCAGCCCCTGCTCCTGTGTCTTCGGTGTCATGTCGCGGGCCGCAGGCTTCATCACGAGCAGCCCCTCGCTTTCACCCCTACTTCACCGCATGTCGCCCCACTCGTGCAGGCTTGATATGGCCTGACATCGACATGATCCTGTCAACACATCCTCCTCGTTCGGTCCTTCGCCTGACCTGTGTCCCATCATGCTTGTCTCACCACACTTCTGCTGACTTCGCCCGGCTCGACACCGTCGCCCTTCGAGCAGGCGAGACCTCCCCAGGTAAGAACGCACACCTTTCAGAATGACCGCCGGATCACGCAACTGCCTTGACCACAAGAGTCGCGCTTCTCGCCCGCTCGCCCTGCTCGGCAACGCCTTGTATCCGGTTCTGGGTACATCGGCCCCGCAGGATACGCCCGACGCCTTCATACACCGGTCGCCCTTGTGCAGTTGCGCTTCGCTTCACCACTGCGTCAGCCAGGTGAATTTCAGACCAGGTGTCGTTGGCGCATGAAGAGAGGCAGAACGTTACCCTGTACCAGGGCTGCGGTCTGCATCAGGCGGGCGGTCCGCTTGTTGCCGTCACGGAAGTACTGCAGGTAGGCCAGGTTGCAGTGCAGGTAGATGGCCCGCTCGAAGGGGTCGATGTAGCGGCTGGCTTCGGGTAGGATGAAACGGATTTCGGTACGCAGGCGCGCGGGGTCTGCAGGCGGGTCGTAGGAGGAGCCGCCAATGGTGACGTGCGTGGTGGGAACGATGCCCTGTTCGTGCACGGGCAGCAGATCCTTCATGAGGATCTTGTGGAGGTCGCAGAGGTAGTCCAGGTCCAGGCGGGAGTCGGGTTCGATGGCCATGGCGACCCTGGCAAAGCCATCCCGAAGGTTGACCAGCATGATGGCATCGGAGAAGCGCTTGCCACCGGCAGTGACACCCAGACGCAACAGATTGTCGGTGTCGATGCGGTCGTAGGTGTTACCTTCGATTCTGGCGGAGGTGAAGACGAAGTCGACCGCCATTTCTTCGTAGTTACGCGTATCGGCGCGAAATTGCGCCAACGGAAGACGTGCCGCCAGATGGTACAGCCGCTGGCGGTCTGTATCGGACAGGATGGGGCGGTGGCTACGAAGGACGGATCGATTGGTATGGCTGGCCTGCCAACCCGTCAGAAGAAAACCGCCGTAGACGGGCTGACGCACCGACGCTGCAGAAAACCGATTGTTTGAATGGCTCGAAACTGAACAGACGAGTCTGAACCTGACCATATTTGAAGCTATGCTCTA
>BNJS01002839.1_pt1 | contig 80221 bp, 143 predicted proteins | sample 8540461 | NCBI WGS metagenome assembly BNJS01 (sample SAMD00202454, study PRJDB9452) | human saliva metagenome | isolation source: human saliva | place: Japan
AATGTTGGATAAGTTTTTGATTCGCCAATGGTTGTTGCATTAGTGATTACATTGACTACGCCTGCACTGTTGCCGTTTATTTGCATTCCAGCATCCCCTGTAACATTATTAGCCACCAGGCGTTACCTTAATAACACCATTATTATTCGCAACATATTAATGTGTTCATCACCGACGACCGTTTCACTGGTTGGCAAAGTGGCTGTTGTCTGTACTTTACCGTGCGCATCGCGTGCGTTATTTCTCTACATTTATATGCCTGTGGTTTAATATGACGTTCCGCTGTTTATCTAACTTACGTAACTTTTCATTCGTTTCATGTAACATTTTTCTCGCATTGCAGCATCCGACGAACTATTTGGTGTCACGGCGCATCTGCTAAGTTAGTCACCTTAGCACCACCTACGTTCCGCGTGCGTGATCGTTACTGCACCAGTGAAGTTGTTAAACTGTCACCAGTGATAGACGTAATGCGGTTAACGCTGGTTTTACGTTATATTTATGAGGGTAGTTACTGCCATCACCTTCAAGAGTTGTGTTGTACCAGTACCGTTTCAGTTTAGCGCCAGAGATGGTGTAATTTTTTCTTACTGTTATTTTGCATCTTCCATTTTAGATGCCTTTTCATCACCTGTAGAACTTCTGTGCCTAAGCCAGTAATCACTTTTACCATCATCTGTGATGTTGGATAAGTTTTATTCATAATGGATTTGTTGCATTATTGATTGCTGTATTGACTGCACTGTTGCAAGTTTGTTTGCATCATCAGCTTTTGCCAATATCAGTAGCCACTACAGGTGTAACTGTAATAGCACCATTATTATTGCTTGATTAATTTGCTCACCGTCACCAGAAATAACAGATTTCACTGGGTTTAAACCAGAAATTGTAGCTATTTCTGTTGTTTCTTTACCGATAGCATCTACATATTTACAATACCGTTCCATTCTACGTTATATGCCTGTGGTTAATATGACGTTCTGCTGTTTCATCTAATTTACCTTTTTCATTTGGCGTTCAACTGTTTACCTGTTACGGCATCAGTGAACTATTTGTTAATCTGACATCTGCTGGGTTGGTGCTTTTGTCCACCACCGGTAGCATTGCGGTGATCGTTACTGCGGTACCAGCGCCAGTGAGGATAATCCGGTATCACCTGAAAATCGACGTACGCCTTTGGTTACGTTATATTTTATGAGGTGGGTTATTACCATCACCTTCAACAGTTGTGGTGTTACCATTTTTGCACATTGCAAGGATTTGGTTTCTAAGAAATAGTATATGTTTTCTTACCCTGTTCCATCTTCAGTGCTGAGTAACAGTAACGTCATCCACCTTGTACGACTTCTGTTTCTAATGCAGTGAGCACTTTGTTACCAGCATTTACGTAATGTTGGATGAGTCTTTTATTCGCTCAATGGATTTGTTGCATTAAGTGATAGCTGTATTTTACGCGCCTGCTGTCGCAAGTTTAGTTGCATTGCCAGCATCTGTAACGATGAGTCGCCACTACGGGTGTGATTTGTAATATCACCATTATTATTATCAACAGTTAATTTACTCTCATCACCGGCAATAGATTTAATAGAACTTAATCCAGTGATTTTGCTTCTACTCTGGTGCGTCACTGCCGTCACCGCCATCTGCCCAATGTAACGGTGCCGTTCTTCGCAACTGTATATTCACACTGGTTGATATGACACGTTCTTTGTTTTATCTAATTTGGCTTCTATATTAGTAGCATCCTAGCTGCCTGCTGCAGCATCGGTAGAATTTTCTGATACATCACCAGCCTTTAGAGTTGGTAGTCACCACCTACATCCAACGCCATTATCACTGATCGCAGCGGTTGTTGTACCACCATGCCAATGTTAATGTGTCACCAGTAATAGACGCGTAATACCTGTGACTCTGGGTTTTATGTTTTACTTTATATTTATTATCCTCTGTACCATCGCCCTCAGCAGTTTGTGACTATCGTACCTGCCTCAAGTTTAGATGATTCTTTATACTTACCATGCCAGCGGCCCGGCTTGTCAATTGTCTTTTAATTCCTTGCTTAAAGGATTAGCAACTTATACTTACGAGTATCGACGTTTTTCATTACCTTTTCAGCATGTTCCACTATTACCTTGATCAACAACAACGATATCATCGCTGTCACTCAACAAAGAGTATCGTGGCTTTTACAATAAAATTATTAAACGTTACCTCGATTTCCATCAGAGTCCTCTGCTTTAAAAGTATTCTTTTCAGCGGTGACATTTGTCACCTGCTTTGTACATTATAATAATAAGCCTTTTCCAGTCGGATCTGCGTCGTATACGCTGGAGTACCAAAAGTCTGGTGGTAAAGTGGGATCAACGTCAGATGCCTCCACTGGCCATCACCGCATGGCGCACTGAGCATGAATGATGTCCTCTAGCTGGCTGCCGTTACAGCCAACATATGCAATGCCGTATACGTTTTTGATATACTATCTTTCATGACTCACACTCCTTTTGTATGTACACATTGCCACTGACGCATACTATCCGGCTTAACTGTCACACTTATACCATCCGTATCCGATCAGCGAAATGAGATGTTTGCTACATCAACTATCTGATATAATAGAAGTTTAAATATCTAGCACGATCTTATGTTTCCAAAACCACTGCACTGCATATATGGCATGAGACCACTTCCTATACTTTGCTATACCCGTTTGGTTGCATATCCACACTTTTAAATATATATCTATTATAATGCATACCATCTAATAAATGCAATATTTAAACATTCATATATCTCAATATTTTATCCTTTACAATTTAAACAGAATTGAGATATTTCTGTTAGATTGAGATATACGATTATTTATTCAGTTTTAAATACAATGAGCTAACGGTGATCTCTCATAGAGCCTAACCTACTGGAATCAGTTTCGGGTGAGGAATATGTCGCGATCTTTGCTTTGTGCTCACAGCCACCGCAAACAATCCACAGCAGAAACAAGGTAGCATTTTCCTACAAGTGTGGTATGCTTGACATGTAGAAGAGGCATCAACGTGCGCAGGCGATGGGCTCATCTGAAAGCCAAAGATGATAAGTCTAACGTGTAACGCATAGTGACTTCCAGCAACGCCTCATTTGCGTGGGCTTTTTCATTTTCTGGATTAAAGAACACAAAATATCTATAATTAAGGAACGCGGTTAGGTGCTAGCGACCTTCGCGCACTGACTGACAAATTGGTATTTCAAAAGCAGAAGATCATAACATAGCCCCTGGGCAAACGCGCAACCACTGTATACTAGGTTTGTGAAGGGTGTCGTACGGTCTTCCCTTTATCCTATTCCGGTTAAAGCCGCCACAGTGCGCTTAGCCTGAAGTGACGACCCACAAGACTGCATACTCTAAAAGTAGTATTTTTATCGTAAAGTATGGTGCTTAACGTAAATGAAGAGCCATCAACGTGCGCAGGCGTTAGGCTCATCTTAAAAATATGTGAAAAAGATGACAAGCCTAACGTGTATAAGTGCTATCGAACACTTACTATTTACGTTAGGCTTTGTCATTTCTAATTAAAGGAACGATAAATATCTATAATTAATTTTAGAAATTTTTACTAATAAAAAGTAATTTTTCAAAATTTCATAGAAACACCTCCTCCCATAGTAGGAAGAGATGAACCTAACAACACGTTGATGACTTTTCTATGCATTTATTATATCATAAAAATTATACAAACTGTTGATATAATTTAAAACTAATTGTCATAAACCATCACAAATAATATATACTAAAAATCCCCAAGGAATGCCATTAGACGTAGCGACCTTTGTGGCGCCCTTTACTGACTAAATAACATATATACAAGAAGAGGCACGACATGTTCCGGAGCAAACCCTAACCACTGTATCAGTTTTGCGTAGGAATATCATCACTCTATCTATCATCACACCCGCCACAAGGATGCATAAACTCTGCAGAGACTATCTACGAAATCCATGGCGAAAGTAGTAGTATTTATTGGCAAAGTATGGTATACTTAACATGTAAATAAGAAGAGCCATCAACGTGTGTGGCGTTAGGCTCATCTCAAAATTTTTGGGAAATTTGAATTTTGCCTAACGTGTTAAAGGTGGACAAGACCTTATTCGTTAGGCTTTTTCGATTCCTAGTTAAAGAAATGATAAAGAGCTATGATTAATTTTTAGAATTAAAATCAAAATATCGATTTTTCTAAACTTTTCATAGAACCACCTCCTCCTATTACGGAAAGAGATGAGCTCTAACAACACGTTAATGGCTTTTCTATACACCATTATACCACAAATTATACAAACCGTTGATATGTAAAGTATTATTTTCATTTATAAGTAAGAACTATGCTTATCAACTCACCATTCTCTGAGGAACGCAGTTAGAGGTAGCGACTTTTGTGGCGGTACTTACTGCCAAAATCACACAAACACAAGAAAGAGCACGACATGATTTCCGGAGCAAACCTAACCACTGTATCCAGTTTGCGTAGGAATATATCGATAAAGCTCTTCCACTATCATATTCAGTTAAGTGCATAACCTAATTAGTGACGTTTAAAGTCCATTTTTCCATAATATTGAACAACATAGGAATGATTGCTACTCCAAAGAATGTAGCCGTAATCATAGCAAATACTACAGTCACACCCAAGGATGCACGAGCACCAGCACCAGCGCCACTTGCCAACATCAATGGCAAACATCCAATGATGAATGCTAAGGACGTCATTGAGATCGGACGCAACCGAGATCTTTTCTTTGCTTCAATAAGCGGCATCTACATAATTCATACCTTGTTCATCCACGAATCTTAGCATATTCGATGATCAAGATTGCATTCTTCATTTGCCAAGCCCACCAATGTAAGCAAGCCGATTTGGAAGTAAATATCCAAAAGCAAAAGAAATGTGGAATTTCATCATGGCACCGATTATATTGAATAACCATGGACCAAGAACAGCACCAAAGATACCTGTTGGAACAGATAATAATACCGCAAATGGTACTTTCCAAAGATTCGTACAAAGCGGGCTAATACAAAGGAATACAAAGACGATACCGAAACCAAAGATAATCACTGCTTGGGATCCTGCTTTGATTTTCCTCACGAGTTTGTCCACCCCAGTCGTAGGAGTATCCTTGTGGCAATGTATCTTTCGCCACTTCTTCTAATGCTTTGATAGCATCACCAGAGCTAACACTTGCATGTGCATACCACCGATGCTCACAGCTGGAAGTTGTATATCGCGTCACCTAGCAAAAGCAGAGGTTGTTTCTGCGGTGTAATATACGTATCCAGCCGGCACCATTTGACCTCTTTTGCATTACGTACTGTCAACAGATGGTTCATGCTAGGATCTGTACGGAATTGATTGTCCGCTTGTAACATAACTATAGTTTTTACCAAACTTAGTAAAGTCATTTAACTGCATGCCACCATAATAGCCTTGTAGGCTGTATAAATATCTGTCACCGCTACGCCATCACGAGTTGCTCGATCACGGTTTACGTCAGTATAAGATGGTGTAGATGTATTGAAAGTAGTATAAATACTTCAGAATTCAGGACGTTTTGTTTGCGTCCAAAACTGTTGTCTCACTACATTCATTTGTTCTGTATTGTAGGCCACTTTATTAATAAAGGTGTACATGGAGAAACCACCTGTATTACCAAAGTACGCAAATAGATGGTGGATTCAACGGAATGATAGTGGTACGTGGATCTTTAGAACCATGCATGAAAGTATTGCGATCTTCAAGCCAAGTTGTTGATCTGGTTGTGTTCTGTCGCCCCAATCAGTTAAGGATGTAAAGATAACGCCACCACTAGTTTGTCTTGCCCAGCCAAAATATCGAAACCTGGTACAGTAATGGTACCATCCATATCTTTGTCTTCATTTCGGGAAATGTCCTAAGTCAGTTAATACTTCTTTCGTACGGCTAGACGTTGCCCCTGGCGGTAATGAAACAGCAACCATGAAGTAACCGCTGTCCTCAGCTGGCACGAATCCGCTCGGAACCATACGCATCATCCCAAAAATAGCCACTAGGAATACCGCTAATGCTAACCAAGTGGCACAATCGATTCGCCCATCGTGCTAATAAGATACCATATTGATCGACTCTTCGATCTAAGAATCCATTGAACCATTCTAAAAATCGTCCTACTATATTAGTACTAGGTTTCTGCACATGTGGTTTTAACATAATCCCGCACAAGGCTGGAGTCAACGTCAATGCTACAAAGGCGGAATAATGACTGAGATAGCCACTGTTAAAGCAAACTGCTTATACAATACACCAGTTAAACCACCCATAAAAGCAACAGGTGCAGAATACAGAAATCAATACGAAGGCAATACCAATAACGGGTCCTTGTGCTTTTTCCGCCATTTGCCACTGTAGTCGCTTTGGGTTTCAATCCATTGTAACGCATTTCATATTCTACGGCTTCAATTACGACGATAGCGTCATCCACAACGAGGTAGATAGCTAAGACCATGAGCTAGTAATGTCAGTGTATTGATAGTAAAGTCCATGACTTGGAATCGCAAATGTACCAATGAGTGATACGGGCACTGCAATCATTGGAATCACTGTAGTGCCATGTTTGCAAGAATAAATACACGATAATCCTTACAAGAATTAGAGGCTTCTATAAATGTTTTCACCACTTCTTTCATGGAAGCCTTAACAAATTTTGTATTATCTACGATAATTTTTCGCCTGCATATCTGGTGGGAATGATTCTTCTTGCTGTTTAATTACCTCTTTTACAGCATGGATTGTTTCTAATGCATTCGCATCATTCGTTAAAGAAACAGCAAATACAGCTACTGGTTTATCATTGCCCGTTTCTTTTGAGAAAGCTTGTAGCTTCTACAGAATAATTTTGTGCCCCCTAATTCCTGCACGAGCTACATCTTTCAGATGTAATAAATTATTCTTTTATCTTTTTAATAACAATATTTTTCAAATTCGGAAATTTCAGCCAAACGACCTTGTACTTTTTACAGATGTGTTGAAAGCTTGATCTTTGTCGATTGGGTCGAGATCCTAAAGCACCTCTGCTAGCTTGCTTATTTTTGAGTGCGGATGGCATTGCTGACATCACCTACAGTAACCCCATATTTTTGACATCTTGGTTGGATCTAACCAAATTCGCATAGCATAGTCAGCACCGAGACTCTTGTACATTACCAACGCCATTGACAGATTGGATCGCATCCATCATATAGTTTGTAGCATAGTTTTTAGGGAATGTTCTATCATAACTTCCATTTGGCGATACCAAAAGGAAAATACCATGCATATCACCAGATGATTTCGTAGTTGTAACCCCTACGGTCTGTACTTCTGCTGGTAAGGATGCTGAGCGCGAGCTCACGGTTTTGCACATTGACTGTGTCCATATCGGCATCAGTGCCTTGCTCCAGACTGTACAGTTAAGTTATAAGAACCATCACCAGTACTTGTGGATTCCACTATAATCCATATTTTGTGCGCCCTACAATTTGTTTTCGATGACTGCTGCTACCGATTCACTTACCACCTCAGCATTGGTCCCCCATATGGGCAGTACGTGCCTGTACTTGAGGGAGGAAATCTGAGGGATATCTATCGATGAGTAGCCTCGATGAAAATCAACCCTAGCAATGTAATAATAATTGAGATTACAATGGCAAAGATGGGGCGATTAATAAAGAATTTTGACACAATATCACCTAATTACCTTTCTCAATATCTTCTTTAGTCAATAAAAGTAGCTTTACTTCTGCTCCATTTTTCGCTTTAGTCAAACCATCTACAACGATTTCATCGCCCACTTTTCAAACCATTTCCATCTTTGGAAGGCGAATGATTGTATATGTTACCGCTTGTACCACTTGTTGTTACTGGTACTTGTTCAACTTTTCCATTGCGGATAACCATGACAAATGTTTTATCTAGTACTTGTAATAACGCACGAGATGGAATTAGATAGCGCCTTCAATTTTTCACGCTCGTGATAACAGAAGCATACATATTAGGCAATAACATATGATTTGGATTTGGGAACTGACTTTCAAAATAAGTTGTCCCGTACCACTGTCAAGTTTTTCGCTAGCTTCTACAATGTGACCTTTGATAGTGCTTACAATTTTTATGATTATCATCATAGGTACCATAGATTTCGCCATTGGATAGTTTTTAATTCTGCTTCTCCATCAACAGCACGATGAGATTTTTATACTCTAAATATTCTGCTTCACTCATACTAAACTGAACATATACAGGATCTAGCAGAGTTCAATGTCACTAGAGCCGTTTGTCCAGCTGTGACAAATGTGCCTAAATCTACATCATCCATTTCCAATGTACCATCAAATGGCGCGTATACTACTGTATCTTGTAAGTTATTTTCAGCCAATCGAGATCTGTGCTTCCATAAGCTTCTACAGTACTGCACGGTTTTGGTCACTACGCTAAACTTGTGTATCTAATGTTTGGCGTGCTATAGCATCTTCATTTTGCTAAGGTTTGATATCGTTGTAAGTCCCACTTGGGAATTTTGATATGCTTGCATTAGAGCGAGCTGCATTAGCTTGTGCACTAGCTAGATTTGCTTTCATATTGACGGTCCATCTAAATCGATATAAAAGCTTGTCCAGCATGCAGTTTCGCCACCTTTCACATGCCTTTTCTACTACGACCTGATACATTGGCACGAACTACGATAGAGTTCTGAGCTAATACTGTACCATTAAAAGATTCTTGTACATTCGTATCTGATGCTGTGATTTTATAGGAATTTACTTCCGTTGGCCCTTGTCCAGGCGCTTGTCCACCACAACCAGATACAAGCACAAGAGGCTGTCAAGCTGGCTGCAATTAAACCATTATACGCTTGTTTTTTCATTCGTTTCACCCTTGCTTGTAATACCTTGTAATATAACTGAAATAACCTTTGGCATATATGTATATAAATCATCACAATGACTGGTGCTTTCTAACACAATGCGTCGTACAGCGCCTTGTAGCATCATAATGATAATATCAATATCTACGTGTTGAACAATGTAACCCTGCTCTTGTTGGCGTACTAAATAATGTTTAAGTAAGTCCCAATCTTTCTTGAACAAAGTTTTCAGAGTTTCTTGTAGTTGCGGTATGGCTAAGAAGATTTCTCTGAAAGATTCCCCACTAAAGCCGCATATAAATTTGACCGTACTTTAAAAATACTGACCTAATACTTCTTCTAAGTAAGACTTTTTATTTTTACAATATTCTCATGTTGTCTGTAAAACTCTTCTGCCCCATGGACTAAAATGGTTTCCACAATTTCATGTTTAGAATGAAAGTTGTTCATACAACGATGCGTTTACTAATCGCAAGTGATTTTTGACTAAATCATCCATACGAAATGATATACCTCGCTCCTCAATCATTGTCGCCATCGCTGCTAAAATTTTCCTTTAACGGTAACCAATATAGCCCTCCTTTTCACACTCTCTTGTATAAACCTAAAAACTCAACCTCATTGTTCAGTACCACTTTTTAAGTTTACTCGAAAATAGGAACAAATGTCAAACTAAAGAAAGTAGCCAATCTACTAGACTAACTTACATGTATACCATCATAATCATCATCTAAATGCCAAATCCATAGAAAGCACTATATATAATTATTAGGAATTTTTGTAATGGTTTTTAGCTCCTTTTCTCACTAGTTTCATCCTTCATCGTTTCTGTAACTTGTATATAAAGTTTTTCCGTTGCTGTTGTTGCCCATAAATCCGCTTCTAGTATCTACCTTACCAATATACCATCGTATCCTCTTCGCAATAGCTCAAGATATACTACATTTTTCTAAAGCATGCCCTCTGATCCCTATCCCGGATTCCTAGTAAATAGTTCCCGCAATCCCTATATCAACAATGTAGTACTTGCAATGGTACGTAAAAACTCTTTCCCTTTTATATCAAATCGTTTTTGACATCATAAAAATAGATACGTTTCTTTCAACGCACCTATATGGCGACAATCGTTTTGATTAGCCGGTTTCCCACGCTTTTCGATTCACTATCATCTGTTCGGACACAAAGTATTGCTAATAGAGTTGAGATGATGTAGTATTTCCAATATTATCGGCTAAAAATAAAATTATCTTTCTCAAAGTAATTCTGCATCGGTGACTTGCCGTCCTTTTCGATTTCTTTCACGATCTAAAATATCACGCACCACTACGAAATTGGGACACCCCATCTAATAGTATGAAAGCTTTATCCTGTTCTAATCCTGCATCTGCTATCCTGGCATGCCACCATACCGCATATACGCATCGAATAAAATCCTTAATTCTACAATATCCTGTTGCTCATTCACAGCGCGTTTCTTAACATGTCCCATGGGCGTTTTATAGTCTGTAACTTGATATCCGTGAAAGTCTATAAATTCACTAAATGATAAAGGGATACATTTTAATTTTCAATATATCTTCCTGATAAAGTATATGAGAATATTCCGAGGATAACAAATACAATTGGACGCAATATAAATATACACAGTTAAAATCTACTCCGGAATGAATTAATAGCTAATTCCACTGATCAATCTTGCGAAGTTCATCAAAAATAAATAGTATGTATTCTCTTATGGTAACTTTTATGTTTTCACATAATTTATGTAATCTTTATAGGTCATCTCTTGAAATGTTGAGGACGCTCAAAATTAATAGCTATAATTTGCTCCTCAGGATTCCTTGCTGTATTAAATATTCTTGCATTAAAAGCATTAAGCTAGATTTTCCACAACGTCTGATTCCAGTATTGACTTTAACAGGTTCTGTTATCTTTAAAGCAATCAGCTGTTCTAAATATTTGTATCGTACTTTTAATTGTTTCCTGCGATTCATTCGTATCACTCCTTTACATGTATTATACAAACTTCTATTTTAGAAAGTTTAGGTCATAGATAACCAAACTTTTGTTTTTAAAGAATTTAGGGTATAAATAACCTAAATTTCAAACAAAAATGCCACGCCTTCCGTAGCTTCCTTTAAAGCAGATTAATTATCACACTTTAGGAATATATTTCTGTAAATAATTTTTATCGCATAGATTATCAGTCAGACCCGCCACAATCCACAATATCCTTGGTCTGTAATAGGATTGTCATGATGAATTTCAGACGAATCGCCTCAGGATATTCTTATAATACATAAATAAATGTTTTACCACCACATAGTCACCTATTCCGATCTGGAATTAACGACGGTGCCCGATAGACCGCTCAAACATAAAACGACGGAAAATATTCATAGTTTCCCACACCACGTTCAGACATAGAAATCACCGGTTGATCCACAGAGGATGTCACCATATCACTGTGACCATAGCCGTAATCATTTTAGAATAGGTATACTCCGAAGACTGTACCACTTCTTTCGGAAAATCTTCACCCTAAGCATATGCCCTCAGCGCATCATCAAAATCACGACACAAACAGACGATACGATCAGCTGCTCGAATGATCTGCCCTTCAAGGTAACAGGAAACATGACCCTGCATGCCTAAATACCATCACAACAGCAGTAGTTAGATTAAATTATCCATACTTTCCAATACTTTCCCCATGCCAAGCTTTGCTCATTATGATTGAAATGAGCTACTACGTATCACGAAGGGCGTATTCTACATGTCCAAATGGCGTATGTCCCATCATGCCCCATAGCGATAACCCGCACTCTGTCAAATCTTCATTCAAACGCACCAGCACGGGCAATGGTCCGTCCAATCTGTCTACTTCCAGGTATGTGTCCTTACGAGGTCCGTGATGAATCAGGTGAGCCAATGTATGACCTAGCGTTTTATGTTTTTAATCGATCCGGAAACATTTGCTATGTAGGAGTACGATCTCGATCCCGCTGAAAATCCGTCCGACGGATCTGGATCGGAAATATCTTCCTCACGGTCACGAACAGACTCTCTGCTCTGCATTTGCGCATAAGGACTTAGACATTGTGTATTCTCGTTCTTCTTGCATCCACGAATACTCGCCTGGCACCTCCTAGCTTAGCGTGCTTATCCATGACACTTGATGAATGATTTGCATCCACCATACCAGCAGTGCTCCTCGATAGATTTATTAGTTACATCAAGGACTGGACAATGCAGCCGTCTCATCTACGCAGTTTTGGCATAATTTGACTCTTCTTCAATACGAGCTTACATTCGCATAGATTGGCGTCCGCCTGTAGCAACATGGTGCGAAGACGTTCTTCACGGATGTGTTCAATTTCAGAAGGATCAATAATTAACTACAATCTTTGCGCCCTGGAATTTGGAATATTCCTCTACGCAAACGATACTTCTGGTACCAATGGCAAGTTATGCGACTTTTGATGTAGGCTAAGAACATAGATAGCTGAGTGCAGCTCTTTACTAGTACGTGAAATACCAGTCGTGACAATATCTGCCTTTTCAAAGCCTTTTGGATTTTTCCGTCGTCGTATTTTCACGGCAAATTCAATAGCAACCTCTACCTTTTGGAAATATTCTTGGTCGAGCTTTATGAGATCGCCACGCAGGTGCAATCCTAGAGCTCTGTATCTGTCATGGTCCCTACGCATCCATCACAGGGCCCATATAACATCTGCAGATCACACCACTTGCTCTGACAAACGTATCCAAATAGAGCTCTAGATGCTGGCGATACAATGGTACGTGATAGATAACACGTGTCGACGGTAGTCTGTGCCTCTTTTCACGCTTCATTTGATTTGTAATTCATCGCTAATATAAAGGCACACGTGAACGATATCAATCGTTTCCTTTATCATATTGACTTGCCGTAGCCTGTGCCACACTGATTCTGCTGTTTCTCCTAGGGAGTCAGAAAGTTGCATAATAATTTTAGCCATACTACTCCTATCGTTTTCCACAGTCCCAGAAATAAACGGGTGACTGTGGTCTTTGACACGACCTAGCACGATATTCCTTTACTTGTCTCTCTAATAATACCTTATCTACCACCGGACGCAATCGATTTCAAAATCAATCATCCGTTCTACAGCTTCCACAACATAGGCATATCCGGTGTACTACTACTGACTACTGGTGGGTGTCGCGATCAGAGAAATAGGCGTAGTGTTTTAAATCAGACCCACCTAAGAGGCGCGTACAATAAAGTCCTTTACGAGGATACCACGCTTTTAATGTCCATCATCACAGATTAAAGATGGTGCCTACATCTTCACCGATAGCATGGTGACTGGTGTGTCATACACAGATGCCGTGGAACTGACTGCCACCACGCTGGACATCACTTGTGCCACTGTGAAAGCTATTAATCTCAACCGCTAAAAGGATTATTTGGCCACTTTGCACACAGTAATACCCTACCTTTTGGCCGTGCATCCATGCATCGTCGTAATACCGTCAGAAAAGTCAGATGATCGCAAACGCGCTGACCTCGTATTGAGTCCAATTTTGTAGCGATAGCTCTTTTTCGCTGATAGGTCCCTCTTGTGTTGCAATTTGCTTTACGATCGAGTTCTTGTCGTTTTGAAAGATTCATAGTATTGCCTTTCTATGAAAAAGAGCTCCTTCCAGAGCCTCCTCATCTATGTCAATCTAAAGCTTCTGTATTTTGACGACCTTTGCCTGTCAAAGCATCTAGCATAATGCGTTGTTCTAGTTGTGCCACCATCGTGGAGACTACAGCATCTGGATTCGCAGAAATAGAATCGATACCATGTCGTACTAAGAACTCACAGAACTCTGGAGATACCACTTGGCGCTTGTCCTGAGATGGATACTGTTTTCCCATCTTTTGTGTGCCGTTTTCAATTCGATGTTTAATAAGCACGTTTCACAGCCAGTTTCTTTCATCATAAATATGTTGTGCTGTTTCATTGTCGCGGTCCGCAGCCTAATACAAGCATGGTCGAGTCGTTGGAACCGATAGAGTAACCATCCACATATTGATTGAGTTGATCCGCCGAGATAATGTTCGCGGGATCTCAGCCATCATCAACCCGTGCTGAAGAGTCTGCATTGCGTTGCTAGACGTGCTCTGCCATGATACGGAAGTTAACTTCTCTGCTTCCTTCATCTACGGTACGGCAGAATGGAATCATGACTTGCAAGTGAAAACCGAACTCATTGCGTACTTTTTGGATAGCTATCCCGCATTCTGTCAGAACGCTGGTGCATAGCGTTCATCATAATGTGCGAAGCGTCACGGAAACCGGTAACGCGCTAGATTCTTCTGGCTCGTATTTATCGCCACCATTTTAAATCACGGTATTCGCTCGATTTGAGTCGCTCAAACGCAATACAACTTGCCCGAGGGGCCAAAGTGCACATACTTTTCGCATGCCTTCGGCTGACCTGTGTCGATGGCAAAATCACGACGACCTGTGTTTCGATTAAATGCATCGGATGCTTCATGGATAAACGTAGTCCAGAGTGAACTCCTCACGCATCAAAGCCGATGCCATCGCAAGGTAATACGCACCATATCAGCAATAAGTCTGGGATCGCCTAAAGTTCATGTAGATTTTAGTGGCTGTAATCCGGTTAGTTGGCTCAATACGCCAGCGAGCTTCTGCTGCCGGCTCTACTTGTTTCACGGTAGCCTCTTCTAAGATCCCATCGCATATACAATACCATTTGGCTAACAGCATCTACAGTAATCATTTTGACCACCTGTAAATGGTTTCATGTAGCCTCTTCACTGCGTGATTTGGTACCTGCAATACATGGAATCCCCAACTCGACGGCTTACGATTGGACGCATGACAGTCCATACCACCAGCATCTGTAGCCAATAGCACATCGCATCGCCAAGCTGGCACCCAGTCAGGAGCAGTCCTTAGGCGTAACAAAGTTTCACACCTTCTTTAAGGTCATCGATTATCTTCTGGATTTCGATTGAGCATGGGCTGACACCTTAAACTGCCAGGGGCTCGCAGGAAGACGACTCACAACAATCTTGCAGTCTGTGTAGTCGCTTCCACTACAGCTTTCTTCTCTTTCTTTTGAGAGAATACCGGTTTCTGTGACGGGCTTGTAAAATCATGCTTTTCCATCGCGCTCATCGAGTGCATTCCATATCCATTATAGCATCCATAATGTTTTCAATTGCTGCATATGTTGCTAGTTCGAGTAGCTGTGCGTCCGATAACTGACTTGACGAGCGTGGCACTCATCAGGAAATTTGAGATTTCTTCACCAATCTTCTGGTTTGCGTACTAATGCACGATTTTATCGTTAATCCTTTCGATCTATGTTAATTTGCAATCGTCGCTTTGTCTACAGTGAAATTATCTGGTGTGCTGTACACAATGCAGCTAGCCACGACACTTCACCCAAGACCCAAGATCCTTCTATGTATGTAATGGAGTTTATCATCGCCGTTCTGTAATATTCACAGAGAACATAACTTTGCTTGCTTTGGGTATACCATCATTTGGGATGGCTGCTAGACAAAGGCTACTGTCATGTGGTCAGAACCTTGCTACGGTAGTAGGTAGCACGGTCTGCCAGTAGATGCCCTTAGCATTCTTTTACTTTCGCTTAATGATCATATCTGCGCCACGAACATTTAAAGTATCTGTATCTTGTTGGTACTGCAAAAGCCGCGCATCGTACGATCCTCTGCGAGTGGCACTGAATCGTACCGCTACTGATGGATTTTCTTCCCCTACTTTCACGTACTAACTCTTACTTAGCCTTCGCGAAATAGATCGCCTCGCTAATGGAGCTGGCATTTCCTCATCCATAATCATTTGACGCTTACTTCTGCAGTCACCTTGCGTAACAAATGCGAGTTCTCCACATCATGTAACTCTTCCAGTTTAGCTTTAGCCGCGTTCCACCAAACCAGTTTCTTCCATGAAATAACGATAGCCATGGGCTGTCGCTTGGCATATCCGCAAGGAACAGGCACATTCATAGAGAAGTCATTTCTCCCAAAGAAGAGACTTACCACCAACAATATCACATCCTCACGATGCAATTCATCAAACCGAGAACATATGCAGTATCACGACTCATGATTCCTCCCTCATCTGATAGTACTCATAATTTAGTATATAGTACAACATATAATAAGCAGTAAAGCATTATTAGGTTAGAATCAAAAGTAAGTTTATGAATTAAAGCCCCATTTATAAAAGATACATCTTAATAATGTAATTTTAAATAAAAACACCCTTATAGGATGCTTCCATTTGCCCTATTCGTTACAAACACCACAGGCTACATAGGAAACAAGTGATATTTGTAATACACCCTACTAACTGTGCTATATTTAAAGATAACAAAGAAGGCCATCAACGTGGCGGGGTGGAACATCTTGAAACTTTCGAATGGATAGCCTAACGTGTATAAGTATTATGACGCTTATCTTGCCTGGGCACTACATTCAGTGTTAAATAAATCAATAGAGATGTACTATTGATTTTAAGATTAAAAAATAATCATACATATTTCTAAATTTTTTCATAGGCCACCTCCTCCATAATAGGAAGAGATGATTCACCCAAAATACCAATAAGAACACCAGAGAACGCAGTTAGACGTAATGTATGGCGGCCCTTTTACTAACTCACACAAACGCAAAAAAGAGCACCACATGTTCCTGAACCAAACATAACCACTGTATAGCCCACGAGAAGGAATGTGCCGTGCTCTAAAACCTCAGAGGAACATGATTAGATGTAGTAGCCTCGTGGCGGTCTTTTCCTAACGATCAGTCATGCAAACGCAAGAAAGGTACGGTAGCATGCCCCGAACCGACATTATACCACTGTACCGTTTGGGAGGTGTGTGTGCATGACTCTTCCAACTACCTGTTAGTTAGAAACGCGCACAGGCTACATGAGACTAACAAGAGACGATTTTGATGAATTTCACGTTTCCCAACTTGCAGCACCATACCATCTTTCAACACGATATGTTCTTCGTTGCATTTTCACCGTCGATTTGACTCCCGCTTTAGTGGAATCGTCTTGCTTCCCCATTGCCTTGCTGGCTAAACCTGCATCAGATAGTAACTTTAATGCACAAACACAGGTTCTTCTGTAGTTGCCGCTATATTCTGGAATATTATCTGTTGGCATCGCATGTTTTGGAACATCTCACAAACTCATCTTGTCAGATAGCAGCTTCTTCACCATGATATAGACGAGACATTCGTATGGAGCCAATTTCATGTTTTACATCTCTTGGATGCTCTGCACCAGACTCTCGATCCTTAGCCAGTTGTTCTTGTTCCTCAATAGCTCATGTCTGTGTACCAAGCATAAAGTAACGCATCCTCAACTCATCTGGAATCGTGTCATGCTTTACCATACATTTCAGATGGAGCTTCGCTAATACCAATGTAGTGCATGAGAGCTTTACTCATTTTACTTTGAACCCCATCAGAGCCTTCTAAAATCATGGCCCGTGATGATGGTTTGCTCTAGGCATGCCTTCTTCGCCTTGTAGATGGCGTCCCATCTAACAGGTTGATGTTTTAGTCAGTACCACCAAATTCTACATCAGCTTTCAAAGCTATTAGAATCGCATACCCTGCATCAATGGATACATGAACTCGCATGATACTAATAGGTCGACCCTTCTGTATGTCGTTTGTGAAAGTCATCTCACTCCAACATGCACAGCGAGCTACGGTGTATGTAGAGCTAGCTTTCAACACATCAGCATAAATCCGTTGCTCAACTTCATTCGCTATTGAGCGCACTTCTGTCAGGGTCTAGACTTTAAAATTTGCTCTTGGTATGTTTTTGCATTGGTGATAACATTCTTCTGTCAATGGAGGACGAGTCACTGCCAGTAGGGTCACCAGATACGAGCTGTAAAGTCACCAGTGAATGATAACTTTATGTCCAAAAGTCTTGGAGATAATTTCAGCTACGCAAATACCACTAGATATGACCTAAAGTGAATGTCTGGGCTGTTGGATCAAGCCTAATTTAATAATCAATGGCGTATTGGTTGTCCACAGCTTCTCTAATTTCTTTTAAATTCATCTTCCGGTAAGATCAGCTACCCCCATGAAATGAGAGGCGAAACTGTTCTCTGCTACTAATCATAATTATCTCCTATATTACTGTGAACTTTTTAGAGGATTTTTAGAATAATTTGGGTCTTCCCTTTATTACTTTTGATTTAGATGGGACTCTCATCATTTTGATGTTGTACCATCATCGTTATCTAAATCTCCGTCTCCATCTTTCATCTTTATCTATCCTTGTCATCTTTTTCTTATCTGTAGCTGGGTTTTGTATTGCCGCATAGGCCTCTGAGCCTACCCCATCTGGCACTGTAAAGTTTGATGCAGGTGTATCAGCCTAGAGGCTGCTTGCATATGTCTCCAGATAATCGCAGGCGTTTGACTCCTGTGGTACGCATGTAATGTCAGAACCACTATCGTCGCCCATCAAACAACCGTGACTAAATCAGGCGTATAGCCAGCAAACCAGGCATCTTTTTCCTCGTCAGTAGTACCTGTTTTACCTCTTTTGGACGTCCAAAGTAAACGTACCACCAGTACCATATTTAATATACAGATTCAGCACATTGTCATCATATTAGCGTATTTGGGTTCTACTACACGAGTTTCTTCAATGGATAGATTCTTCTACAATATTGTTATTGCGGTCTGCAATTTTTGTAATTGCCACTGAGTTTAACTTTCACCATTGATTGGCAAGCACCCGTACGCCACAGCCATGTCTATAATTGTTGCGCTTTTGATAAACCAGCCTAGAGCTACAGCTAAAGTGTCATCACCTTTTTATCTAATGTGGTAATACCCCATTTTTCTGCTAAATCTAGCACATTGGACATACCCACTTTATCGGCATGCTACATACAGCTACTATGTTATTAGAGTGTACTACTGCATTACGCGTCGTCATGGCACCGTAGTGTTTACGATGAAAAGTTATGCGGTTTCCGTCCATGGAACTCCAGACGGTTTATCTATATACACGGTCCCTGGATTATCACCATGTTTAAGTGCTACTAAGATACACAAATGGCCGAAGAGATGAGCCGAGTTGACGTACACCGCCATAGTAGCGCGATTAAAGGTCATTTCCTCTACCCCAGCCATAGCCACAATATGTCCGTCATGAGGGTTGATGAAAATCAATGCCCCTTGTGGCTGGCTGTAAACCATTTGCATCAGTATAGTAATCGCTATAGTTTTCCATCGCTTTTTCTCTTTGCACGTTGTGCTTTCATATCGATAGTGGTATAAATTTTCATGCCTGTCTTTATAAATTGCATTATCACCATAACGTTCCGATAACTTCGTTAATCACATAGATTAACAAAGTAACTCATACTACCATATCCATTAGAGATTGCGGTTTATCCCCAGCAACTGTATATCAGCATTCTTTGCCTCATCTGCATCCGCTTGTGATAAATATTCATATTTTACCATTTTGTCCTAATACAACAGCTTGACGCGCTTTTGCGGCTTTTAGATTATTAAATGGAGGCAATAGTAGTTGGGGACTTTTGTGGCAAGCCTGCTAAATTGCCATTGCGCTAGCGATAAATCTTGTACATCTTTAGCATAAACATGAGATGCTGGTTTGCACTCCATACGCACCTTGACCAAAAAGTAAATTTGGTTCATATACATTTCTAAATTTCATCTTTGGTATAGCGTTGTTCAATACGTAAAGCCAATAACGCTTCCATAATCTTTCGTTTGAAAGTACGATCTTGGGTTGGAAAGCATTTCTAGCTAATTGTTGGGTAATCGTAGAACCACCTTCCGCCACCATCGTGAACAATATTAACCCATACAGCGCAAGATACCAATAGGGTCGATACCGTGATGACTATAGAAAACGATTATCTTCTGTAGCAATAAACGCATTTTGAAGTTTTCTTGGAATCGTAGCCAACTTAACTGGTAATCGATTCTCCTCTGAATGAACAGTAGTGATCAAATCTCCATTGGCATCATAAATTTGAGATGATCACCGCAGGGTTTTTATATTCGCTACATCAGGCAATGAAGACATGAGTGGCACCTAAAAATCCACACCTGCTCCTGCAACAATTAATATAAATAAGATGAAGAATAACCAAAAAGGAACGTTTCCATGATGATTTTTCTTCACTGGTTTCTTTTTGACAACTCATCTCCTTGGAGGAATTGCTCTTGATGAACTAGGATTCATATGTCACCTCTCTAAAACTCTTTATTTTCCTATGAGACACCCTTAGTTATACTCTTTTGCTGATGTTTGTACAAATCAGATTCTCTAAACCTACTATGGGATAACCGATTTGTGCGCTCAGCACCACCTCGTCTAAACTAGCTGGGTCATAACTTTTAATACCTGGTAAAAGGTTCGTAAATAATATATCATGAACTCCTACGCAATGCTCCCGTTCCTTTGCCATAGACAATACGAACTGAATTTAATCCAGCTAGTATAGCTTGGTCAATAAAAACGTCCTACTTCTACAATAGCTTCATCCACTGTCTTTCCAATGATATTAAGTTCTGTCGATGCATGTTGTTGACGAATCACCAGCCATACCAGAACGTTTTCGTTGACGATTGGACATAGGTACAGGATTTTCTTTACGCAATAAAGGCACTAGCCTCTTCACGAGTGGCTGCCGCTATAAATCTCTTTCTTTCACAGTCACCGTCAGTCCATTCATATCCAGCCTGAATCCGTTTGCCCTTGGATCGCCAATATAGTGCCTATGGATTGTAGGGTTGTCTGAAATACCACATCTCCCTACTTTTATCTTAGTCACATCTAAAGCGTTCTCGTTTTCCACAACACCTGTAGGAACAGATACGTGGAAACACCTTTTCTAGCTTTTGAAATCGCATCCTGACGTTTTGCTTATCTGTTTCATGGAAAAGAACCTCTTTAACTCTTTAATGATTTGTTCACTTTCAATACGAACAGAACGTTTCATATTTTGCGCTTCTTCGAGCTTTTTCTAAAGATCACCTTTTTCTTATCCTGTAATGCTTTTTATCGCGCATCACTTGCGTGCGCATACGACGAACTTCTTCTTGTTCTTTTTCAAAGCTCGCTCTCGCTCTTGGGTCTTTCTAAGCTCTTGGTTTTAACTCCCGGAGCATATCTTCCATAGCACTACGTCCGTTCAGTTCCCATTGTTTGCGAGCTGAGGTCTACCACCTCTTGTAGCAACCCTAAAGCGTGCTGCAATGCTAAGCGCATGTGAGCTACCTGCTACGCAATATGTAGACGGTATGTGGACGTAAAGGTTCTTTCATCAAACTCCACTGACCATTTTTCCACCCTCCAGTTTTGAGTACGCATGGGTTTTGAGCTCATTATAGTGGGTACTCACCATCATGAGTGCTCCCTTTTTCGGAAGTGATTCAATAATGTGCAATCCCTAAGGCACTTCCTTCTTCTGGATCCATGACCAGAACCTAATTCATCTAGTAATACTAAATCATTTGGTCCTACCTTTTTCAGTATCCGAACTACATGCGACATATGGGCAGAGAATGTACTCAAACTAGCTTCAATGCTTTGTTCATCTCAATGTCTGCATAGACATGGTGAAAGATTGGTAACAGTAGACCGCTGTCCGCTGGAATACATAATCCACTTTGATTTCATCTAATCCCAACAACCCCCAAAGTCTTTAACGACACTGTTTTACCACCAGTATTAGAACCGGTAATCAGCAAAATACGATATTTCGTCCCCAACGTAATGGTAATAGGGCACGACTACATTAGAGCGAGCATGGATGGCAGAGCGTAGTAAGTTACTTCTCGACCTTGACTAATCGTGGCACGGACAGCTTTCATCCGTATGGCTAATTCTGCTTTTCCATGAACAAATTCTACATGGGATCACGTTTACATGCTTCTAGCAGTGTATCTGCATGAGCTCGTACTAGCTCTGATTAATTCTTTGTAAATACGTAAGTACTTCCTGTTCCTCTGCCAAGTAGCTTCTTGCAATTCATTATTTAAGTCCACTAATCGCATAGGTTCAATATATAAAGTGGCGCCTGTTGCAGATCTATCATGGATAAGACCGAAATGCTCCTCGATATTCTTGTTTTACCGGAATGACATAGCGATTACTGCGCATGGTAACAATGAAAGCTTCTTGAAAGTATTTTTTGATTATCCTTGTCCTGCAATATTCTTTGTAAGTCATTTTGATAGTATTTTTGGTGCGACTCATGGTCATGCGCAACTGTTGTAGTTTGGGTGTAGCGCTATCCAATAACACACCGTAGGCATCAAAGTTCGTTCAAATGCGCTTGGTCAGCTTATCATGACTATGGCAAATCCTGTGCCCACAAAGATAGTAATGGATAGAGCAAATATTTTTCTTTAAAAACCGATGCATCCGATTATATGCCAAGATAGTGGTATGCAAGTCCCAAAGCTCTTCACGGGTCAAAATAATTTCTTTACGACTTTTCGTACAAGTTGTACAGATATCTTTCGATGCCACTGATGAGGTTGCTCCACTTCTTGCTCTAAAGAGCGCATAGCTTCCACTGTTTCATCTAGGGCATCTTCAATTTTTGACAGTTGTGCATCGGTTGCAAAATTTAGTGCATATTCTTTAGCTATCGCAGATGACACACATCAGCTCAGCTTTTTGCCGTATATGTTGAAAGTCTAAGGCTTGTTCACTATTCATTATGATTCCCCTAAAATTCCTTTAAAAAGTGTCCACGTAGTGATGATGAGTAGCTCCTTCTTTGCTCGGTGCTTTCAAAGTCCCCTCTAGTAATTGATGATACATACTCACCTCTTTATCAATCCATTTAGAGACTTCGTTGTCTTCCATCAATCACTAGACGTTGTGACTCTGAGAACGTCGTAAGTCATCGATATAGCTTTTCATATCTAGCTCACGACTATTCATAATATGAGTGCGACAGAATGGATCCGTATAGATGAGAATAACTCACCCTTTTCTATCTTGCAAAGGAATACTCTTGTTTTCGTGCATACTAATGGACACCCTCGTTTATAACCTGTACCGGCAAAACTACTGATAGGACAATACTCAGAAATCATCAATTCTACACGACCCTGCACAATAGCTCCAATAGGCATAATATTTTACTCGCCATTGTATTCATTTTGATGCAAGGTAGCTTCTAAGGATACGTTGGTAGTAGTAAACCCTAAATCTTTCAAGATATGCTTAAAAGGTGTGAGAGTTGAACGTTTGCAATCCTGTATCACCTTCCACAATTCCTGTATGTCCCAGTTGATGTAATACTTCAAAGCCTCAAGAAATGGACTCAGATCCCATCGGGACTTTGGCTTGTACCATATAGGAGCATATCTCTGAAAGCTGTGCTTTCATTATCCTTAATTACCCTTGGGTACTGAAGATAATATCTTTCTTAGCATCTCGACAAACAGCTGTACAATCTCCTCATAAGCAGTCTGAGCCACAGGGATTCTGTGTAATGGATCTCCAAATACAATAGCGGTCCACTGGTGTCTTGACTGCCTGCTGAGACACTTTCTACTGAATCCACTAAGATTTCTAATTGTTTTGTATCAGATTCTAAGGTATGAAATTTGAGTAAATCTAACACCTGCCCTACAGTTTAGTCATGTCTCCTAATAATTCCATCCCTGTCGGGCAAGTTCGCTACGTGCTTCCCATGATGCCACATGTTGTTCTATGTAATTCTTCCATAGCCTCCACAACATTTCTACGAAGACTATTTAAGACACTGCTAGAGCACATGAAAGAACCTTCTGGAACTGTCACATGATCTAACTCAAATAGAGTATTCCCTAAACCGACCTAATTGTTCCGTAATTTTCTCCACAGAAAGTAGGTTTTATGATTAGCCATTTTGTAATACATATTCATCAGTAACCGTTACCGTTTGACCCAGACCTCTAACATCATTGTCAATGACACAGTGCTACCTTCTTCACCATGTAAGAACATATAGGACTTTGTATTTACGGGTAAAAATCTTTTTAATCCCCGTTGTTTCGTGTAGCCCCCTTGGCTGGCACGATAAACTTTACCTGAACTGATGGTTTCCGTAAGTGGAATCCTATATACATCTCGGTCGTAAATGATGTCTGCTGTCACCGTAATATAGTGCACATCTCCCGTATGGGCTATGACTTTCAGCAAGTCACCTTCCGCCACAGCCTCCTCAGTGCGTAAGGATAAGGTACGGCCTTTGACAGTCCCTTCCCCTAAGTATTTTCCTAAATGATTAGGAGCACTAATGGTCATCATGGATTTAGATCCATTATTTTTCTAAATAGGTATGAGAAACCACGATTGAATCCCTTCTTCTAAGCGAGCAAAATCTGCCTCTGTGGCTTGTCCAGATCTATCGATGATAGTCCGATAGGTGCCGATGACTTCATGCACATAGGACACTTTTTTCATGCGTCCTTCTACCTTGAAAGACGACACACCTGCTTCGATGAGTTCTTTCATATACGCACTGTAATTCAAGTCCTTAGGGCTCATGATATAGGTCTCTTTATCATGAGTAATCTGCTCACCATCTACGGTGACCAAGTTGATATGGCAAGCGACATGGTTGCGCATCAAGACCCACGGTTGCCCACTACGTCCACCGATGAGCTACTCATCAAACATTGTCCAGAGTAGGAAATGCAAAGCGCTACCATGAATAAGACTTCATTTCAGCCTTTCGCATGTTCTGCAAATATGGCGGATCTCATCTAGACTCAGTTCCTAGATAAGACACTCATTAGTAAAACCCCAAGCGTTCTAGAAATTGTACAGTCTCCAAATTAGTAGCCGTCATTTTGTGTACTAGCATGAAGCTCTAGGGTCAGTGCGCTACTTGTCGCGCCATTCCTCGCAACACCTAGATCTTGCTACAATAATACCGTCTACGCCGATATGCATTCTAGCTCCCGTAGATGCTCCGCTGAAAAGCCTTTACTTTCACGGTCACCTACGAGAATGTTCACCGTAACATAGATACCCACCTGCAATATATGTGCTAGGCCGCAAAGGCCTCTCGCTAACTCATCATAGTCAAATTTACCCGCATGAGGATCGAGCATTAAAGACCTTGCGCCTAAATAAATGGCATCAGCCCCTGCTTCAAGGGCGGCCATGAGTTTTCCATTGTCCCTGCTGGGGCTAATAATTTCCATACAACTCCTCATATTAAATCGGTCACCCCTGAGAGAGATGACCGATTACATATCCGTAGGATTTACGTATTATCGTAAAGTGCAGCCTTTGTCAGCTAATGCTCCTAAACATCGCTTGGATTCGATCTTCAATATCATGCATCCACTAATGTTCCTTCATGAGAACGGAATGACAAAGGTAAGTACTAAGCTGCGATATCCTTCTTGGATATATGTTCTCCCTTCGTATACGTCAAAATACGAACAGTCTCAAGATATTCAGTGCCTTCTGCTTGCATCACTTCTAAGATGTCACGCTTGTACTGTATCTTTTGGTGCTACAATCGCTAAGTCACGACTAGTGCCTGGGAATTTAGAAATACTGTGAAAGAAATACCTTTTTGCGGTTCACTGCTAACAATAGCTTCTAAAGTCCATTTCAAACAAATACGCTTTACCATCTCATCGCATGACTTGCTACTTGTGGATGCAATTCACCGAGCGTACGATTTCAACACCCATCCACGAGTAATACTTGCACTCACACCGATGTACAGTAGTACTCTCACTGCGAGACTTTGATACATGTTTCAATACCTAAGACTAGCAGACAGATTCAATGATACCTTTTAGATCATAGAAATCTACATTTTCTAGCCAGCACATTCCATTCTTGGCGATCCCATTTGCCTAGGATAACCCATGCTGCCATCATGCGTTCGTTTTCGGCAATTCAGTGAGCGGCAATGCTTTTAGGTTCGTACACGGCAGCTACTTCAAAACAATGCCAAATCTAAAGTTCTTTTTGCGCTACATTGCGTTTTGCTGTTTCTAAGACGCTAGGTACTAAATGTAGTACGCATCACTGCAGAACTCTTCTGAAATTGGGATTTAGAATAGGAATCGCTTGATGTCTACTATCTGTATCTGGGAATTAACAAATCTTTGCAAACTATCTTTATGCATGAAACTAAAAGTAATAATTTCATCTAAACCAGCGTTTGCTAAAACGCATGTTTTTACATCATGCACTAAGGCATGCATTGGAGACACTGTTCCCGTTTGGATTCGTGCCAATGGCGTAGTAGGTGCAATATTATCATAGTTGTGAATGCGTGCCACTTCTTCTGCAATATCTGGCATGCCTGTTACATCATCACGCCAAGATGGGAATAGTATGCGCACTAATAGCCTCACCTATCAACTTTTCACGTCGAAAGGATAAAGTACGTAGGATACTAATCATCTTCTGCTTCATCGATAGTAGTTCCTAAATACGAATTCACAGCTTCACTCGTGAAAGACACTGTAGCGCACTTCTTTTGTGCTGCATATACGTCAATCACACCTTTTGCCGCTACTGCACCTGGTGTAATATCCAATAACAATTGTGCGCTCGATCTAATGCTGGTAGTGTCACTTCGCTATTCACACCACGTTCAAAACGACCAGATGCTTCCAGGCGCAAGCCCTAATGCACGAGGAGGTACGACGAATGAGCTCCATTGAAATACAGCAGCTTCAATACAGCAGTTGTTGTTTCATTGGATACTTCACTATCAGCACCACCCATACATCCAGCCACCCCTACAGGGACGGTCAGTATCAGCGATAACTAGCATAGTGTTTGCTAATGTACGATCATTGCTATCTAAAGGTTTGAATCACTTCGCCATCTGTGGCTTTGCGAGCCACTAAACTATGTCCATGAAGATGATCGTAGTCGTAGGCATGCATTGGTTGACCCTAATTCCAACATGACATAGTTCGTTACGTCCACTACATTATTGATAGGGCGAATACCACAATTACGCAAACGATTTTGCAACCATAATGGAGATTTTTGAACTGTTTACATTTTCAATCAAACGTCCCATGAAACGAGAGCACAACTCTGTATCAGTCAATAGAAATACTCAAACGACCTTCAATAGATGGTCCCTCTTCTTGGTACTGTTACCTCTGGGAATGTAGCTTCTGTTTTTATCTAATACGGCAAATTCTCGGCTTAAACCAACCATGGAGAAACAATCCGCACTGATTTGGTGTCAGCTCAAATTCATAGACTACGTCATTAAGACCTAGTACTTCTTTTACATCTTGTCCAATAGCTGTACCTTCAGGGAAGATATAAATACCTGTCGCTTCTTCTGGCAACACTACATCTGTGGATAAGCCGAACTCTGCTACAGAGCAGAACATGCCTTCTGATGTTTCTCCACGAAGTTTTGCCTTTTTAATTTCTGTGCCATCTGCTAAACGAGATTTATGGTACGCTACTGGAACGATTTGTCCCACTGCCACATTCGTAGCTGCTGTTACGATTTGTTTCGTAACTGGCTCCCCTTCTTCTGTTAAGCATTCCACTTGGCACACTTGCAAATTTATCAGCATCAGGATGTTTTGTAATCTCTACGATTTTTCCTGTATAGATTTTTAATACCTGTGTCACAGTTGATTACTTCTTCTACTGGAATCCCAGCTTGTGTTAAGGCATCTGACAAATTCTTGAGGGTTTTCGCCAATATTCACAGATACATAGTCTTTCATCCATTGTAAACTAGCTTTCACGGTAACCTCCTAGAATTGCGTTAAGAAACGTTTATCATTTTCATAGAATAAACGTAAATCATTAATACCATATTTTCAACATTGCAATACGTTTCTACGCACCCATGCCGAAGGCAAAATCCTTGTACTTCATTTGGATCATAACCATTTCAATTTCAACACGTTAGGGATGTACCATACCACAACCAGAATTTCTAACCACCCTGTATGAGAACATACACGGCATCCTTCACCATGGCACATGCAACAAGAAGATATCTACTTCTGCACTGGTTCTGTGAAAAGGGAAGAAACTTGTACGGAAACGAACAGCTGTATCTTCACCAAACATGTTTTTCAAGAACAATTCTAATGTACCTTTCAAAGTCAGAGAAGGTAATATTCTTATCGATATACAAGGCCTTCTACTTGATGGAACACTGGAGAATGGGTAGCATCATAGTCCCAACGATATACTTTTCCTGGCGCAATCATACGGATAGGTGCATTTTTCACTACCTTGCAAATGTTCTAGCTTGCACTGGAGATGTATGGGTACGAGTAATACGGAATCGGTAATATAGAAAAGAATCTTGCATATCACGTGCTGGGTGATCAGCGGCTAAGTTCAAGCATTCAAAGTTAAAATAGTCCGACTCAATTTCAGGACCTTCTTCTACAGCATAGCCCATGGACACAAAAAGAAATTGTTCGATTTCTTCATTGATTTGTGTCAATGGATGTAAATGACCTTTACGAACAGGGACGACCTGGTAATGTAATATCAATAGTTTCTTGTTCTAATTTAGCTGCCAGTACTGCAGATTCCATTTTTTGTTGTACTTCATCTAAAGCTTCTTCCAAAGCAACACGAACTGTATTTACCAAGGCCCCCATAGCAGGACGCTCTTCTGGAGATAGTTTACCCAATCCTTTCTAATAAAGATGTCACTTCCCCTTTTTTACCTAAATAGGTAACACGAATATCTTGTAATTCCTGCAAGTTCCTAGCCCCTTGAATTTGGGCGATTGCTTTCTCTTGCAATGCTTGCAATTGTTCTTTCATTGATTCCTATCCTCCAACTATTCTTCATCTAACAACGACCATGGTAATTCTGGTAATACCAAATCGTCAAGAACCATAAAAGTTCCACTTCCCATATAGACAAGTTCTCCCATATCGTTATACAAACGACAAGATGTAACCATCGTACTTTGACCTTTATGTTCCACATTGGATACACCATGGATTCTTGCATTATTTAGCAATGATTTCACAAAATTGCCATTGATTTGCTGCCGTTGTCACTTGTTTTTCCTAATGTAATACAAGCCAATCCCATAAGATAATCTGACAAACTCAAATGTACTCCCACCATACACATCGCCTCGGGGATTGCTATGCAACTGTTCTTCACTGTGAAAGTCTAGTTCCACATGTCCTGGTGACACATTCTTAAGTGTCACATGATGTAGCACCTCAAAAGGATGTGAACTGTATGCTCTTGAAAGTATTCTAATAATGTTTCTATGTTCCATATAGTTAACCTTTCTAAGCTCATCATTTTTTATTATAGAGGAAAAGACTACCTCATTATCAATAGATAGACTTAGAAATCCTTGATTAAATCTAATAATCCTTGTTCATCCATCACAGGGATACCCCAATTGTTTTTGCTTTTCGTTAATTTACTACCCTGCATCGTCACCGGCAATGACCAAAGTAGTCTTTTTACTCACAGAACCTGTTACCTTCGCTCCATGAGCTTCTAGAATTGCCCCTAGCCTCAGAACGTCCCATGGAAGTGAGCTTACCGGTCAATACAATGATCTGACCTTCCAGTTCATTGCCAGCAGCTTCCTGTACTTCCTCTTCTAATCGTACACCAGCACTACGCAATCCTTCAACCAATTTGTCGATTACGTTCATCCCCGAAATATTCTACTAGGCTTTTTCGCCATGGTAGGGTCCCGATTTCATCAATACTCGTCAATTCATCTATGGTGGCATTCATTAAGCTATCAATGGAAGTAAAGTATTTTCGCAATGGTCTGTCCTGCTTTTAGCACGATTAAACGAATACCCAGTCCAAATAACACTCGACCTAAAGCCACGTTGTTTAGAATCGTCAATAGCTTTTTAGTAGATTTTGCGCCGACTTTTTGCCCCATTCGCTCTAAGGATGTAATATCTTCCTCTTCAAATGATACAAGTCCACTACTGTTTCAATTCGATGATTAGTCACCAAGCCTCTACAATACTAGGACCCTAATCCATCAATGTTCATGGCATCACGGGAAGCAAAGTGAATGATGCCTTCCTTTCTCTACCGCTGGGCAATGTTCATTACTGCAATAAATAGCTACTTCTCCTTCACGACGTAACGTAGGAGATTCACAAACTGGACAGGCAGTAGGCATTTCATAAGGTATAGCATCAGCTTGTCGCTTGTCCATTACTACAGAAATAACTTCTGGAATAATTTCTGCTGCTTTATGAATACGCACCGTATCACCAATGCGAATATCTTTTCTCTTTGATGAAAAGTCCTCATTATGTAAGGTGGCTCGTGACACATTCGTGCCGGACACAAAACACAGATTCTAATTCTGCAGTCGGCGTCAACACCCCTGTTCGCCCTACATTGATAGTAATGTCTTTCACGATTGTTTCCACTTCTTCTGGTGGATATTTGAAAGCCGTCGCCCATTTCGGGATCCTTCGCTGTGGTCCCCAATGTCTCTTGGTCTTCAAAATCATTTACTTTTATGACCATACCATCTGTATCATAAGGCAAAGTTGTGACGTTCTACATCCCAGTAATGAATATGTTCTACACCTCTGCTATGGATCTGACACACTTTTATAGTGAGGATTTGACATGAAATTTGAAAGCTTTCTAGTTGCTGCTAATAAATTCATGTTGTGTATGTATAGACGATCCCTCTGAAGATCCTATAGCATAGGCAAAAAAATCTAAGTTTCGACTTGCCGTAATGGCTGGGTCTTGTTGGCGCAAGGAACCAGCTGCCGCATTGCGTGGATTGACAAAGTTTGTAAGCCAGCCTCTTCTCGTTCTCCATTAATACGTCTGAACTCCTTATGCGGCATATAAGCTTCTCCACGAATTTCAATGAAAGGTGGTGCATTTTCAATAACCAATGGAATAGACTGAATGGTTTTTACATTAGCTGTCACATCTTCCCCTACACGACCATCACCACGTGTGACAGCACGTACAAAGAGCCCATTTTCATAGTGTAAAGTTAACTGCTAATCCCATCAATCTTTAATTCCACCACATATTGTGGTGCGTGACCCAACTCTTTTTCACAGCGCAAGCCAAATTGCTCTACTTCAGCATCATTGAGACATTGCTTAAGCTGAGCATACGTTGTCCATGTACTACTTTTTCAAAGCTACCTTCACCTTTTGCCCTCTCACGTTGTGTAGGGAGAGGTAAAGCACAATATATTCTGGATGCGCAGTTTCTAGTTCCACTAATTTTTCTATACAGCACATCATAATCATAGTCAGAAATAATGGGTGCATCTTTTCACATAGTATAAATAGGCATGATGGGCCAATTCTTTTTGTAATTGTTGAATTTCTTCTTGAATACTCATTGTATGATTTCCTTACTCGTATAGGGCGCAAATTTAGCCATTATTTGACGTAATCCCCTGTGTAGGGAACTCAATTTTTAATTTTACATTGGCACCTTCACCGATAACTATCTACTACAGTTCCTTCTCCCCCATTTAGCATGGATAGCAGTATCTCCTACAGTCCCAATCTACTACTTGTGGATTGCGGATCATAGGTTTTGTAACAGGTCGATTCGCTACGGATTGATGAGAATGGCACATTTCGCTGTAATTCTTCCTTCACAGTTCGCTTTTGGACGTACTTCTTCAATCGAGTCTCGCTGGAATTTCTTTCAAAGAAAGCGAGATGGTAAATATCCTGTAGTTTTACCAAACACAGTCCGTGTCGTGGCATTGGATACATATAAAGTTCTTCTTCAGCTCGAGTAATCCCTACATAGGCAATACGACGCTCTTCTTCCACTTCCTCTGGATTCATCAGGTACGACTATGTGGGAATAATCCTTCTTCTAAACCAGCTAAGAATACCACTGGAACTCTAGACCCTTTTGCTGCATGCAAACGTCATTAGGTCACTTTTGATTCTTCTTGTTCAAAGGAATCTACATCATTTCACCAATGCCACTTGCTCAAGAAATCTTGCAATGTACCTTCTGGGATTTGTATCCATAAACTCTTTCGCCACCGACACTAACTCACCTATATTTTCCAACCGAGCTTGGTCTTGTGGGTCTGTATGCTCATTTCTAATTCTACTACATATCCAGTCCGATCTAGTACGGCCTCAATGATACCTTGTACAGAAAGTTCTGTAGCTTCGTTAACCAACGTAAAAATAATCCAGTAAAAATCTTCTAATTTTTCTCTCGTTTTTCCTTTTAATCAGTAGGAATTTGTTCCAGTTGACTTAAGGTCATAAATAAAAGAAATATTTGATTCTCTTGCAAAGTCCTGTAATTTACCCTACGTAGTAATCCCAATACTACGTTTTGGCACATTAATAATACTCTGTAAACAAATATCATCAAAACGGATTGATTAATATACGTAAATAAGCCAAACATGTCTTTGATTTCTTTACGATCATAGAACTTTCGTACCCCCGACCATAGTATAAAGGAATACCTCGTTTAATCATCGATTCTTCTAGCACAGAGATTGGGCATTCTGTACGATATAAAAATAGCCATATCCCCATAGCTACGATTATGAATCTCTTTTTGTTTTTGATGGTATCGCAATGAAAGCTCCCTTCTTCTTGTTCTGATTGAGCTTCAAAATGACGAATCTTAGGGTACCTTCTTCTTTATCTGTCCACAATACTTTTTCTGGACGACCCTCATTGTAATCAATCACGGCATTAGCAGCCTCTAAAATCGTTTTTTCGTAGACTCGATAGTTTTGCTCTAATTTAATCATCTTTGCCTTCGGGATAATCTTTTTCAAAGTCCAAAATATTTTTGAATATCAGCACCACGCCAAGCATAAATACTTTGATCCACATCACCCTACGACGCATAGATTATTCCATTTTAGATGCTAGTAAAGATGCCAACGTATATTGTGCATGGTTTGTATCTTGATATTCATCAATCATAATATAGCGGAATCGATGACTATACTTTTCTAATACAGTTGGATTTTCTTGCAATAATCTCACTGCCACAAGCAATAGATCGTCAAAATCTAAGGCATTATTTTTCCGCAATTCAGCTTCGTAATAATCGTAAACTTTAGACACTTGTTGGGTATAAAAATCGCTTCACGTTTACGAAAATCCTTCGCTAATTTCAGTCTATAGCATCACTAATCTGCGCTTGCATAGCTCCCTACAGGATAGTATTTATCATCTAAATTAGGCTTTTAATAGCTTGCTTTAATAACCGCTTGAGAATCACTGGAATCATAGATAGAAAAGTTTTTGCTATACCCCATAAATGTATCTAGTTCAAATCGCAAAAATTTGCACAAAAGGAATGGAATGTGCTGAGCCAAATGCGTGTGCTGTATCTCCACTAAGGTTTCCACACGCTCTTTCATTTCTTTTGCTGCTTTATTGGTGAAAGTGATGCTAAAAATTTCAGAGGGCTCACCCTTGTGTCAACAAATAGGCGATACGATATGTTAACACTCTATGTTTTTCCTGAGCCAGCGCCAGCTAATATAAGAAGAGCCCTTCTGTTGCATATACCGCCTCTTGTTGTTCTTTATTTAAACCGTCAAATATCATAATACCTCTCTTGCATATAACAAGGGTGCGTCGAGTTATCGTACTCCAACGCACCCCCTATGATAATTAGCCTTTCATAGCACCCACGATTGGTGGTACTACTTGTTTTTTTACGGGATAATGTATGTTCTAAATATACTTCATTGTCCACAGGTTGTGCATTGAATGCAGTCGCTACTACATCATCTCGCATCGCCAACAAAAATTAAGTTTGTTGCTTCTGTTAAAGATATTTGTAATCATCAAAGTAAGATGCGCTGTAGTTGTTAGCACTGCGCAAATCTTCCATAGCTTTTATCAAGCATCCTTTACGACCCAAAAATATCTGTAGTGTCCATCACTTGGATTTGTCCAATACTGATGATTTTGCCATTCGCTTCAAATTCTTTTAAATCTGTGCGCACAATTTTTTCATCAGAATAATCGGATACGTCAGAACCAGCTTTCAACAATTCCATGCCATATTCTTCTAAATTTACACCAGCGATATCAGCTAATTTTCTTGCTGTTTCTTTATCTTTTTCAGTGCAAGTAGGAGAACGGAACAATACTGTATCAGAAATGATGGCAGATAACATCAAACCAGCGATATTTTTTAGGAATCTCTTGACCGTATTGCCAGTATAAATTAGCAAGAATTGTACAAGTACATCCTACTGTTTCATAATGAATGAAAATTAGGGTTATCTGTTACTAAACCACCAATACGATGATGATCGATATTTTTCGATTAATTCTGCTTCTTCAATATCATCGATAATTTGTACTTTTTCATTATGGTCTCACAAGCACCACTTTTGTTTTTTTGTTTTGGCGCTTCTACATTGGATCGAATAATACCCTAAGTACGTACCATTGTCTACTACTGGATATCCACCGATGTGAGAGTTAGCTTTTGAAATCACGTAGTTTTGTCTCTTTGCTGATTACTTGGCAGGAAGTTTTAGTACAAATTTCACCAGCTGTTACACTTGACGTTACCAGCAATAGCAGACTTCTAAAGCATCGATCAAACGTTGTGCCGTAATCGTACCCTACATAGGATGTGCCATTTTCTACCACTGAATACGGTTCATTTCATATTGTTTACGCCATGCTAACACATCTTGCAAACGTTGCCTTTAGCATCCACAGCTGGAATTGCTTTCTACAACATCTTCTACAGTAACGGCAAAAGAAGTTACGATTTCAGGATGTTCAAATCCAAAATAATTGTAATGCAAAGGATGTTTCTTTGTTTGCTTGACCAGCACAAATTGGTTTGTGCTGCATGCCCATTTTGATTTTTTTAAGTTTGCATAAGAAATAGCAGAACAAATAGAATCTGTATCTGGGACTCTTATGTCCTGTTACTAAAATTGTATCTCTTAACATAATGTCACCTCGTATAATCTTCACTTGAGTTATTTATTAATGTTTCTATATTATATCATAATTACCAGTAAAATGCATACAAAAAGACCCCGTAAACAATAGTTTACAAGGCCTTTTCATTCGTTTCTATTACGCATTTGCAGAAACTACTTGTTCTCCTTTGTAAGAACCACATGTTGGGCAAACGCGATGCGGCATCATTGGTTCGTGACATTGTGGACAAGCTACATAACCAGGTACTTCTAATTTCCAGTTAGCACGACGACGATCGCGACGGCATTTGGAAAGTCTACGCTTTGGTACTGCCATTATCTGCACCTCCTTAACATAATCACTAGGTATTAATCATCATTTTCTTCCTTCAGCAATGTTCTTAGCACTGCTAATCGAGGATCTACTACAAAGGATTCACAAGAGCATGGTGAAACATTTTGATCTGCTCCGCAATGAACACATAATCCTTTGCAATCATCCTGACATAACACTTGAGAGGGCTCATTGATGATTAATGTTTCCCGAATGGTCTCCGTTAGATCAATTTCTTCCCCATCGAAAGAAATTACATCATCGTCTCCATAAGGTGGAATTTGTAACACCAAAAGTCTCTTCAAATGGAACAGTATGGGTATAATTAGTATCGGTTAAGCATCTTGAGCACTCATATTGTCCATTTGTTGTTATGGTACCATTCACCACATAATGTTGACCATCATAACGAAGCTCACCACTAATGGTTATATCATGACGGCTCCAAGGAAAAGCAGATACGTCACCAAGTTCTACCCCTGATGTCGTACATAGAAAGGGGACAACGCGTCCAATCTGTTCTTTTGCTTGCTCTACTTGCAGTTTCATAATTTTACCTCGACTATACTATTATAGCTATCTAAGCTATCTTTGTCAAATCCTAGCCCTATATGTTGTTGATAATTTTTAAAACACATACAAGACTTAGCAATTGACTCTCATGTGAAAAAGAGCTCCCCCGTTTGGAGAGCCCTATGTATGTTAACTAATTTAACAACTAAATTGATTACGCTTTCTTCGAATTGGTCTTTACCAACCCCACAAATTGGGCAAAAGGTAATCATCAGGTAGATCTTCGAATTTAACGCCTTCAACAGCTTCATCGTAAGTCCAACCGCATACTACGCATACGTATTTTTTTATCCATTCTGTGCACCACCTTTCGTACTTAACAGTAATCTCAGATACTTCATCTGTATTCAGTATACCACTACAATCGAAAAACTTTCAATATATTCTCAATCATTTTCTATGTTATTTTTGAGATACCTACTTGTAAAGTATGCATAATACATTTACTGCAACGATCGGCTGGCGCCCACCCTCCGCCGGAAGAACCACCACCAAAGCCACCGAATCCGCCCCCGCCGGAACGGCCGATCCGCCACCTCGACCAGAGGCTAATAGCCACAGAATCGATTGCGTAATACTACCACCGAAGAATGTCATATCCACGATGATGAGCACTAAAGAGACCCACGCCTATGAGCAACAGTTGTACAGGTGTTAACTCAATCCCTTCTTGTTTTTGTATAGGGTTTGACTCCCGTCTATGGTGACACCGTACTCCTTGGCCGACCTCGCCGACTAGTACTTTGTAGCGTAGATGTATACGCCCTCTCCATACTTTCCTTTCTGAAAGTACGGTATGGCATAGGTATCTAATATCTCGCCAGCCTTTCCATCGTTGATGGCACCTTCTAATCCATAGCCCACTTCAATGCGCATTTGCCGATCTTTCAAAGCCCACTAAGAATAATATGCCATTATTCGTATCCTTCTGACCAACGCCCCATGTCCGAAACACTCGATTGGCATAATCCGAGACATCTTCACCGTCTAGAGTAGGCACTACTAACACAGCCACCTGTGCTTTCGTTTTCTTTTGCAATTCTAACCCCATGCGATTCATGGCGTTGATCTCTTCTGTTCTGAGGGTTTGTGTTTGATCTAACACATATCCCATTCTTCGGCGGTTGGGGCACGTCTAAGGCTAGAACAGATAAGCTACTCAATAGCAATAAAAATGTGACTACTAGATTGGTGAGTATAACCGTACACCTATAGTTTCTTTTCATTCTATCTCCTTACTGCAAAACCTTCATAGTCTATCATTCTATCTCTCTAGTTCTACAAGGTTATAGCTTTCGACGATAGGCCTAACATATCATAGTATATGCCTATCCATACAGCCTTCTCCTACACTAGAACATTCATACTAGAACTGTACTTTCGGTGCACTTTGCGCCCCTTGATCTGCTTCGAAATAAGGTTTCACTTGGAATCCCATAGGGCTAGCAATTAAGGATGTTGGTAAGGTACGAATTTTCATATTATATGCTTGCACGCTACCATTATAATCTTTCCGCGCCACAGCAATACGATTCTCTGTACCGCTAATTCATCTTGTAAAGGCTCTAAAATTTGCGTCCGATTTTAAGTTTGGATAGTTTTCCACTACTACGAGTAGACGACTAAGAGCACTAGTCAATTCTTGATTGGCTTTCGCCGTTTCTTCCACTGTTTTGGCGGCACCTAATTTTGCTCTAGCATCCGCCACAGCTTGTATCGTTTCTTTTTCATGCGTAGCATAGCCTTTCACAGTACTTACCAAGTTAGGAATTAAATCAGAACGGCGTTGCAGTTGTGTCTGCACCTGCGCCCATTGACCATTCACTTGTTCTTCCGTTTGCACCAGTCCCATTATAGAGCTGAATATCCAAATTAAAATAACTCCCTAAAATACCTAATCCGATTAACCACGATTTTTTCATTGTTCCTCCTTTATACATGTTCTTAAATTTCATATCTACGATAGCCACGATGGGCTTACCTACATTATACATTGTTTTTCATATCTTTTTATAGCAACTATATTTTTTTCATTCGATTAGGCTATAATGAAAGCATGTTGAAAGTCTCTGTCATTCAATGGAATGACATACTATATAGGAGGAACTATGAAAACTAGATTAACCGAATTATTAGGTATCAATATCCTATTATCAGGTGCTATGGCATGGACATCGGAACACACATTGGCGGCACCGTTGCTAATGCAGGTGCTACTGGTGTAATTGCTACAGGTGGTCAGTGACACAGAATGGGTACGCCAAGAAATTCGTCAGTGCAAAGTCTTTAACAGATAAACCATTTGGTGTGAACTTAATGTTGATGGCTCCCTAACTTAGATGATATCCTAGCAGTGATTGTGGAAGAAAAACCTGCCTTTTGTGACATTAGGTGCTGGCAATCCCTGTACCTTTCATCGAACCATTACATGCGGCAGGCATCAAAGTCATCCCTGTTGTTACCGAATGTAAGTGGCTAAACGCGTAGCGCTGGTGCCGATGCCCTCATCATCGAAGGTCAAGAGGCAGGCGGTCACATCGGTACACAAACAACGATGGCCTTTACTTTGAAAACGTATGTACCAGAGTAAATATTCCTGTTGTTATTGCTGGTGGTATCGTTGACGGACGTGGTTTGGTCTGCCGGTCTTACTATGGGGAGCTGCAGGCGTTCAAATGGGGTCTCGTTTCATTTTGGCAGAAGAATGTAAAATGCATCAAAATTGTAAAGATGCCATCATCAACGCTACCGATACAGATTCTACAGTAACAGGTCTTACTTTTCAACCATGGCGTACGTGGTTTAAAAAGTGAATTTACTGCTCGTTATTTAGAGGCAGAATATAGTCGCGCTCAAAAAGTGATTTGACAGCTATGGCTAGTGGCACTAATAAAAAGGCTGCCGTTGACGGAGATACTGTAAATGGCGTTGTTCAAGTTGGTCAGGGTTTAAACCGTTTTGACTAAAGTAGAACCTGCGAAAACCATCGTAGAATCCGTTGTGGCAGAGGCAAAGAAGCCATCAAGAAGGTACAACAATTCATCTAAACCAATTATATCTGCAAATCTTATACATTACATATATCATGATTATTTACAGCCACATCTAGGAGGTTACTATGCTACCATTTAAAGGAAAGTATCCAAAATTAGATCCAAAAAGTCACGCTATGCCCGGTGCTGAGCTTGCTGGCGATGTAGAATTAAAAAGAATATGCCTCTGTATGGCAAAATGTGTCTGCCCGTGGAGACGTCAATAAAAATCGTTGTGGGTCGTTATTCCAATGTACAAGATAACTCTGTACTTCACGTAGACGACGACCACGCTTGTATCCTTGGTGACTTTCGTTACCATCGGTCACAGCGCTATCATCCACGCCTCTACCCTAGAGGGACCACGTATTAGTAGGCATGGGTGCTATCGTTCTTAGCCGTTGCCACATCGGTAGTGGATCCATCATCGGCGCAGGGTGCTCTCGTCCTAGAAGGCACAGAAATCCCTCCCTACTCCCTTGTAGTAGGTAGCCCTGCTAAAGTCATCCGCACTGACGAAAAATGATTGAAAAAAATCCACAACCAAGCTGTAAAATACAAAACATTGTGGACCAAAGAATACGGATTCTTGCCAGAAGCAGATGGCGAAGTATGGGATCCTAGCCAAACTATTGTGTAAGATACGCATTGTCATTTGCTAACACTAAATTCTCACCTAGCGTAATACACATTAGAGACCCATTCATCTGTGGGTATACAGTTCTTCTATGAAAAACTAATTAGTTTACTGCTATCCCACAAAAACTTGATAAAGAACCAAAACATATAAAGCAAAAAGAGTAAGTTGAACTATTCGGTCAACTTTCCTCTTTTTATATTGCAATTTTCTAATTAATAACCTTGAATATTTTCACCCTATAGTACTGTTCTATTCCATATACAACACTACTTCTCCACATCGTAGTGATTGTTGTATATCAATAATCCGTCTGATTGCTACTTCCTCTAAGGCTAATCCAGGATCTCGTAACTCATCTACGAATTTCCCATCCACTAAGATATGGCATCGCTCTAGTAATTGTCGTTTTATTAGGACAGCCCAAAATCTCTTCATAGGTATATCCCGAATAGACCCAGATTGAGTTTCTGCGGTGCCACTTCTAATACTCTATCTACTAGTGGTATTAATCCTTCTATATTTTTGAAAGGGTTCTCCCCCGAGCAAGGTCAATCCACTGCATGCAGGAGCCTTTACATAGGAAAGCAATCGCTCTGTATCCGATTCAGTCCACTCTTGCCCAGCGGAAAAATCTTGATATTCCTCGTTAAAAGCAATTATAGCAACAATGAGTACAACCGGTAACAAACTAAAGGATGTACGGATGCCCTCACCATTAGCAATATCATATTGTCTAAGTTGTCCGTATCGCATGGCACATCCTTCTTCCACTATCTAATTAAATATGCATCACTCGATCTTTAATTTCCTTAGTACGACCTTCGTTCCAGAAGTTTTCCCCTAAGTAACCGCAAGTTCTACGAATGACCGTCAATGTATCACGATTCGTATTGTGACACCGTGGACATTCCCATTGCACTGATCATTGACGATAATCTCTCCATCAAAGCCACATTCATGGCAATAGTCAGATTTTGTGTTAAATTCTGCATAGAAATGGTATCGTAAATATACTGCATCATCGTCAACAAAAGCAGGAATATTGTTATTCATATTAGGAATTTCCGCATAAGAAATACATCCACCGTCGATAACCGTTGAAACTCAGATTCAAAGGCAAATTTATCAAACACATTGATTTCTTCACGCACATTTACATGGTAGCTATTTGTGTAATACCCTTTATCGGTAATATCTGGAATTTCTCCAAATCGTGCTCTATCAATGGAGGAAAAACGATTTGTCAAACTTTCAGCTGGCGTACCATAGAGAGCAAACCCGATGTTATGTTTGCTACGCCATGTTTTCCGTAGCATTGTGCAAAGCGTTCCATCACCTTACGAGCAAATCGGTGCCCCTCATCAGATGTATTAGAATCACCTACAATAAGTTTCGTCGCTTCATACAAACCGATATAGCCCAAGGAAATCGTCGCATAGCCACCTTCTAGTAAAGGACGGATAGGCGCCCCTTTTGGCAAGCGAGCAATGGCCCCATATTGCCAATGAATAGGCGACACATCACTAGTTACGTCCCTCAACAATTCATAGCGGAACAACAATGCTTTTTCCGCCAAGTCCAATCGTTTTTTCTAAGATGTCGAAGAACATCTTCCTTACCTTGTGCTAAAATGCCGATTTGTGTAAGTTAAGACTCACTACGCCCATAGTTAAAACGACCATTAAATACATAGTTACCTTCTTCATTTTTCCACGGTGACAAGAAGGATCGACAACCCATAGAGAGCAAATACATTGCCCTCATAGATTTCTTTTCATCTTTTCGCAGAAATATAGTCAGGATACATGCGTTTTGCCGTGCATTGCGCAGCCAATTCCGTCAAATAATAGTATTCACTATCAGGATGTACATTATGTTCATCCAACACATAAATCAACTTAGGGAAGACTGATGTAATGTACACATCGGCATCATTCTTGATACTTGAATACGTTGTTTTAAAATTTCTTCATCTATTAAAGCCGCTTCTTTGCTAGTTCACTATTTGGATCAAAGTGCATGAACAAGGTCACAAATGGTGCTTGTCCATTCGTTGTCATCAATGTATTGATTTGATATTGGATAGTTTGAATACCGTCTTTAACTTCTTTTTGTGTCCGTTTCAAGCAATCCCTTCTGCTTTTTCTAAATTCGAGTCATACCGTACACTTCTACTTGCTCTTGCAACAGTAAGTTCACATATTTTTCATAGGACTTTTCTTACGTAAGGCGCCAAAATACGGTCGATACCCATTAATACTTTGACCGCCGTATTGACCTGATGCGACCTGAGCAATAATTTGCGTCGTTACTGTACATGCCACTTGAAAGGATTTGGTGTATCAATGCGTTTTCCATTGATCACCGTCCCATTGGTGAGCATATCCTCTAAAGTTCACTAAGCAACAATTAAACATAGGCTGGATGATGTAATCCATATCGTGAAAATGGATGGCTCCACTATCATGGGCTTGTACAATATCTGTAGAATCAATTTTCTACGAGCAATATCCTTGCTCACTTCCCCAGCGATTAAATCTCGTTGCGTAGACACAATGGATGCATCTTTATTGGAGTTTTCATCGAGAACAGCCACATTGGATTTATTCAACAAACCAAACACATCTTTATCTGTCGTATTTTCAACCCGTTTGAAAGCTTGCACTGCTTTATAGTTTTCGTAAGCGCGCGCCGTTGCAGGGTTATTATTTTCTAGGAGTTTATAGTACACTTGGTCTTCGATGGCATAGATCGTAATATTACGACCCATTTTTTCCGCATAGGCCTCAATCTCATTGGCTATTGTAAGAGCTAATCCTGGCGTGTACACACCTGTACTACTATGCATAGCCTTTTCAATAGCTATGATGATTTTCTCTTTATCGAAATCGGCGATGGTACCATCACGTTTAATTACCTGTATCATACTAAATTCCTCCTATCGACTTAGTATGCTGGTAATCTAATAATCAGACCACACTTGAAGCTCGGCAATGAACCAAAATTTCACATGTATATGCTAATGAGCAACACTCATTCAACTTACATTTGAATAGTAGTATATATATAGAGAGCTTTTAAGCTCTCTTTACGTTCATGGTCTACACATGTAGATATTTTCTTACTTGCCATTAGAAATAAACTGTATTTAGTTTATTAAATCACAGTCGCTTTTATAGATGGTAAGTGTACTGTTCATTTTATGTCCATATATGACATCATTACATTTTAGTTTACAATATCTTGTAGCAATTTTCAATCACATCTACCACATCATGTATACCAATTCGGTATAAGACACATTACATCACCATTATAATGAAATACTAAAATCTAATAATATAATCACAAAGTTCGTCATAAGTAATCATTATGTTACGTTTAGTATTTTCTTATTAGCATTTTGTAGCTTTTTAAATTTAAACGATATGTTACTATATTAGTAAAGAAGTACCGATAGTGTGCAATAGGCAACGTATAATAGAATTAAGCCTGTTAATGAATTAGTTTCAAAAACTAAATATAAATAGAGATGCAATATCTTAATGTACCGCCGATGAGTCTCAAAAGATGTTATAAAAGAATTGGGCTCATGTTTGAAGTACTATAGAATTTCTTACTTATGGGAACGATTAAATAACCCTAATTTCAAAAGGGGTCGAATTCGACTCCTTTAAAAATAATGCTGGTAGTAATTCATTTTACATTATCGCCACAAAGATGGATTACAGTACAAATGCTATCGAATTATATCCAAATCTGGTCGATATGGCGGTACATTTGCACACACTGATATTGCTTTTTGAATTTGCTTCTTGGATTTCTCCTGAATTTAAGCTTTATATAATCAAAGACTACCAACGGCTTAAACAAGAAGAATCAATTCAACAATCAATCGAATGGGATGTTAGAAGATCCATTTCAAAAAGTTAACTATAAAATTCATACAGATGCTATAAAAAGAATGCATTATTCCTCGCCAACTTACCAGTCAAGATACTAGATATACATATGCCAGTGAGGCTGATATATTGAATCTCGCACTCTTTGGGATGACCGCTCACAGCCATGAGTATTTTAGGGACTTTTAAGGGTTCTATAATATATTATTTTGCGATAGCAAAATATATTATAGAACCCTTTGATCTACTACGTTTAGAATTTTAATTTTGTTGCCACCCACGCAGAGATAACAGCTTTCACAATGTCCCCTACTACGAATGGATAGAATAAAATACCTAATGCTTTTTGCAAGCCCTTCCAGTAAATGGAATATAGCTACAGACATGAAGTATGGTACTGCTCACATAAGTAATAACAATACTTACTACAGTTGCCACCACTGCATATCTTACAAAAGCTTTTTCCGGTCCTTTCAAGCAACTCACTGCTGTATAAGCGATAGGCCAGATAAGGATAAATCCACCAGTAGGTCCAAGAATTTTTCCCATGCCCCCAGTGAATCCAGTAAATACTGGTAATCCAACAGCGCCTAATAGCACGTATACTAAGGTTGCTAAGAATGCTTGTTTGAGGCGGTAGCAACAAACCGATTAGACACAGTGCAATGGTAATCATAGAAATCATCCCTACCCCCATTGATTAGGAATGAGATGGCTGCCATGACATAAGCCAACGCAACTAATAAAGCCATTTTTGTTAAATCTTTAGTCTTTACCATTTAATAACTCCTTGCCGTAAATCCATTTACAGGTGGCCCGTCCCCCATGGTTTCCTACTAATTGACAGGATCCCATTTGTGAATGACCTTCTGCACGGATATCATATTTTTCTACAGAAATTACATCCCCTCCATAGAAAGGTGCTGTAAATGTAATATCTAGTTGAAGTAAAAGCTCTTCATCCAACACATGATGCGCCATGTGTGTTAAGATCATTAACTCTGGAACAGATGGAACTTCTTCGTAGTACACTGGATTCATATCTTGCACAGCATGTACATACTCTAGAATCGACTCTTTCGTAAACGTAAATTTTGTACGGGTCTTATCCTTCAAGTCACCATGCCACACTTGAGGAAATTCCTCAATAGATACTTCATTGTGATGGTCATACAATTCATGGGCACGTTCATACATAGTAGACACAATCGTCCCCTTTGTATTAGAAACAGTGACCACATGTTCTCTCTTCCTTGACTGTAATTGATCTCCAACTCATGATTTTTACTTCGTTTGTATTGCACATTATGTACAATCACAGTATCAGGTATTTCTTATACTTGCCAAGCCCTCACATAGTGTATGCATAGTGCCTTTCCCCTCATTATATGGGTATAATGGATGTTACAAAGTACATGATTCTTACATTCTGTTACACCTTTATTATAGTAATCAAAATGCATATAGTCAACTTATTTTTCAAATATTTCGTTTACAAACACTGAACTATTAATCATATATTCGATTCAACCCATGAAAAACACCATTGCATAAGAAACAGCCAAGATAGTCACACTACCTTGCAGCTGTTATCATCTTATTCACTGTATTAGAAGGAATAGCCCACACCTGCATGCAAGCCTTTCACATCAGTTTTATTGTGATTCATATTGTATTGATCATATTCGTAATACACATTCAAGTCAATACCCTGGTTGAAGACCGTATGTGCACCAATTTGATAGGTTCCTTTAATATCGTTTCCAAGTCCCACTTTTTGCGAACCCTTCCACTTTTATCAGACAATTGCGTATGTCCAATCACACCTGCTTGGTATCCAAAGCCACTGTGTTTGTCACCATATCTACATAGGTACCTGCACCATATACATTTACATTTGGATGTACTGCATAGGCACCCGCCAATTGGTGATCATTAATATTAGCACCTGTACGGCGCACTTTGTTGAAAGAATATTGCCTTTGCTGTTGTATTGCTCAATCCTTGTTCTGAGACACACCAAATCCATTTTCTACTGTTTTAGAATCATTGGCTGTTTTATTAGTAATAGAATACTCTGCTGAATTTTTGTTTCTCCAGGGTAGATATTTGTCACTGGTACAGATGCTGACGAAAGCGCTACCCGTGAAAGCTCGCTAGTACCGACTGTTACAACTAAAATCATAGTCCTCCTATGGTTTCAGTTTCTTATCGTTTCATGAAAGCTGGTACTTCTGGAGATCCACCTGTCGCACCAAATGGAGATTTTAGTGCAAACCCATTAGAAGAACCTTGGTCACCAAAACCAGTAGCTACTACAGTGATGTATACTTTGTCACCTACCTTTTTCATCGATAACAGAACCAAAGATGATATTTGCTTCTGGATCTGCAGCTTCAGAAATAATTTCTGCGACTTCATTGATTTCGAATAAGCTCAACTCTTCGCTACCAGTGATGTTTAACAAGATGCCTTTCGCACCGTCAATGGAAGTTTTCAACAATGGGCTGTTGATAGCTTGTTTTGCAGAGCATCTACAGCGCGGTTTTCACCTTCACCAACACCGATACCCATCAATGCTTCGCCTTGATTAGTCATGATTGTTTTCACGTCAGCAAAGTCAAGGTTGATTAAACCTGGTTTTGTGATTAAGTCGAAATACCTTTTGATACCTTGACGCAATACTTCGTCAGCAGTCAAGAACGCATCTTTCAAAGATGTTTTACGATCGATAATGCCCAATAAACGGTCATTTGGAATTGTGATAATTGTATCAACTTTACCAGTTAATGCTTCAATACCACGTTCTGCTTGTTCTTTTACGTTTTACCTTCAAAACCGAATGGTTTTGTCACAACGTCTACTGTCAAAGCGCCTGCTTCACGAGCGCATTCAGCTACTACAGGAGCTGCACAGTACCAGTGCCACCGCCCATACCAGCAGTTACGAATACCATATCAGCACCTTGTAATGCTTTTAAAATTTCTTCGCGACTTTCTTCTGCAGCTTCACGACCTACTTCTGGGTTAGCACCAGCGCCTAAACCTTTCGTAGCTTTTTCACCAATTTGAATACGAACTGGTACGTTAGTGCCATCTAAGGCTGTTTCTGTGTTAGCTACCAAAGAAATCTACGTTTTCCAAGTCGCTACTAATCATACGAGATACGGCATCTCCGCCACCGCCAACACCAATAACTTTTAATTTTTGCGAATTCTGACATCGAATGATCCTCCTCTGACTAGAGACATATTTCATATACTATACAATGACATTACTCTACTAGTGTATCTTATCATTTATAATTTGCTTTTTATTTTTACAATATATTTTATTTTTCAATGAAAGCCATGCAATGACTTATTATTTTCGATTTTTCATCTCTATTTATCGTGTAGTCATCTATTGCATTTTAATATAGGAGATTTCACATCTCACATCGATATATTGAGGCACCACATGACGTTGTCCAATATCTTTCAACATATCTTCTGTAATTTTTCGCCTTTTTCTGCTAGGTCGCTACTATCACCTAAATGGATGGGCAACACTTCACGGTATAGGCAATCATATGATTTGCATCACCAATGTTGATTTCCAATAGTTTTGCATTTCTCCTCAGGAAATGCTTGCATACACGCAATGGCGCTACGGATGCCCTCTGCTTCTACAGTATCACCTAACAAGACATTCCCCAAGCGCACCCCTGAAATGATAGGCACTGTTGTATCTGGTATAGTAGGCGCATTCGAAATAACCATTCCCTTGTCGATCGATGCCGACAAATCCAAATTGTGACGGCACAACAATCATAGCGTGTCGTTCCGTAATATCTACTTGTCAGGTCAAAGGCAATGCGTAAGATACATGTGCTGTATCTCACTCGTATATCCTCTTTGCAATCGCTCTTCTAAGGCTCCTGTTCTGACCCGCAATATATTCACAGGGTACCCTAAATCACCGATGGCTACGATATCTTCCGATGAAAGTTGATTCGTTCCCGTCACTTGATTTGTCCAATCGGCATAAAGGCAATGTGAATACCCCGATTAAAACAGCAGCCCCTACGACGATTTTCCAAAGTGGTGAACGCCGTTGTTTCGGGACTTTTCGCTTTAAGCGACGACGCATCCGTTTTGGGCCCTCTGGTGTATCGACAATCACCACTTCCCACCCATCGTCTTGAGGTGGCAGTCCTCTGTATGTAGTCAGGGTCCCTATGTATTTCTTCTAGAAATTCCTTTGATTCATAGCGACTCCTAAAATTTATGCAAATCCAGCAGATTGTAAAATTTGTTCACACAATTCAGGAAAGTCAATGCCTACCGCTCCAGCTGCTTTCGGCACCAAGGACGTAGCCGTCATACCTGGCACTGTATTGTATTCTAAGACAAACATCTCTTCTGCATCATTCATCATAATATCTACACGAATGACACCGGCACATTGCATCTGTTGATACACTTGTTCACCGATGTGTTGCATTCTAGCCGCTTGAGCCTCTGTGATCGGAGCTGGCACTAAATAATCAGTAGCCCCTGATGTGTATTTTTGAAGTGTAGTCATATTCTCCAGAATGTGGACGAATTTCAATGACTGGCAATGCTTCCCATCTACACAGATACAGTGAACTCTCTGCCGTCTACAAACTCTTCCACCACAATGACGTGGTCAATATCTCAACACTTGTGACTTCTTCCTCTCTCTTGCGAGCATCTTTAATGATGATACCCCAATACTAGATCCTTGACTGGTCGCTTTTACCATCAAAAAGGAACGGAAAAATTTTCTTGAATACTAGCTAAAATTTCTTCTACTTTGCAATTGAGAGTCATAGGATTTCGATTGCGCTGTAGGAATATGAGCCCCTAAAAATACGTGCTACTCATTTTTATTCATTCCCACCGCATGAGCCATCACGCCAGAACCAGTGTAAGGAATGCCCGCCATTTCCAAAGCCCCTTGCAAGGCACCATCTTCACCATATTTTCCGTGGATCGCATTAAATACCATATCGCATTGTAAATCTTGTAAATCTCGAACAACCGTTGATGGATTACATTCCAATGTACTTGCCGTATACCCTTTGCTTTGCAATGCTTCTGCAATGGCTGTAGCCGTTCTTCTCGATACTTCTGCCTCTTTTGATGGTCTCCCATGAGGACAATAATACGTTTCTCTTCACTTTATTTTTCCTCCAATAAAGCTAATAGTTTAGGTCCATATTGATTGATATTGCCAGCCCCCATGGTGATGACTAAATCATTAGGCTGTACAATCTCTACTACGGCTTGTGGCAATTGCTCTACATCTGCCACATAGTGTACGTCCACACCCGTTAATTCCTTAATCATAAGCGGAATTGACATACCATCAATGCCTGCCTCTGGCTTCTCACCAGCGCTGTAAATATCCGTAATGAACACCACATCGAGCTTTCTTTGAAAGCAGTACCAAATTCTCGTAATAACAATTTTGTACGACTAAAACGATGTGGTTGGAATAAAACAACCACACGATGGTCTTCCAAGGATTTTGCCGCTTTTATGGTAGCACCGATTTCCGTTGGATGATGTGCGTAATCATCTACGACCCACACATCTTTCGCATGACCTTTCGTTTCAAAGCGACGTTTCGCCCCGATAAATGTACGCAACGATGTAGCTACTACGTCAAAAGGAATCCCTTCACCTAATGCCACCACCAAGGCACCCAAAGCATTCAATGCATTATGTTGCCCCGGCACGCTAATCTAAGCGTACCCAATACAGTGCATCCTTTATGAATGACTTCGAATGTAGTGATCCCTTGTTCGATACGAAGGTTATCAATGCGATAGTCCTTGCCTGCACTCTAGTCCATAGGTAATGCATGTACGTTTGACATCCGGCATAATCCGGCGAATCGATGGATTATCTCCACAAACAACAGCCACTCCATCTTCTGGTAATTTCATAGAAAATTCTGTGAAAGCACGCAATAAATTTTTCCACTGTCCGGTAATGGTCCATATGATCATTTTCTATATTCGTAATAACGATACGCTGGATTTAAATGCAAGAAAGATCCGTCGCTTTCATCAGCTTCGGCAATGCTGTATTTACCTTTACCTACATGACTACTGCCATTGAGATAATCTACTTCACCACCAATAATGATGGTAGGGTCTTCCTTGGCATCCATAAAGATTTTACCAAGCATAGAGGTCGTCGTGGTCTTACCATGGGCACCTGCTACGGCAATGCCGCTAACTTTCATCTAACACAGCTTTTACAATATCGGAACGATGTAAAATAGGGATGTGCCGTTCTTTAGCGCCCATAATTTCTGGATTATCTTCGTGAATCGCAGTGGAGCGAATGACCACGTCTGCCCCTTCTACATGGGATGCATCATGACCCAGATAAATAGTGGCACCAGCATTTCTAAATTTCTCAGTAATAGCCGATTCTTGAATATCAGATCCAGATACAACGAAACCTTTTTCAATTAACACATGTGCAATAGCGCGCATGCCAGAACCGGCAATGCCGATTAAATGTATATGTTTATAGGTATCTAACATGAAGATACACCTCCTATCATTTCATAAGGGATACTGCTAAGGTAGCAATGTCATGGGTCGCTTGAGGTTTGCCCAATTGTAGGGTTGCCTCAGCCATGCGCTGACGGTGTAACGGGCTTTCTAGCATGCTTTCAACAGCATGTACCAAGGTAGTACCATCCAAGTTTGCATCAGTAATCATCTCTGCGCCCCTACGGATCACAAAGGCTTTTTGCATTAAAGGTTTGATGGTCTGTCACGCAGCATACGGATAGGGTATCAAGATAGACGGAATACCACGCACCGCTAGCTCCGCCAAACCAATAGCTACCAGAACGGAACACCGCTATATCGGCGGCGCCATAGCCATATCCATTTCTTCTAAATACGGAACAATATGAGAGGACTTGCTATACACAGAACCTTCATCTATCCCCAATTCCTTACATACACGACGTATTCATCAGTTCCAGTGGCATGGATAATTTTTACATCTTCTCTATCTTTGAAAGCTTCGTGAACTGCTTTGCATGGCTGTATTAATACTGCGAGCACCACGAGGAGCCACGGCTACCAAGATAGCTATTTGCTTTTGGTTCTACACCAAAATACGTTCTACCTTTGTCCCGACTCGCCGATACCACAGCTGGTCGCACTGGGGTTCCTGTGTACACTACTTTCTTAGCATGTGGAAAAGCTGATACTGCCTCGTTATAGCCCACTGCCACTACATCTACAAAACGGCTTAAAATCTTATTTGTAATGCCTGGCACTACATTTTGCTCTTGTATAAGTGTGGGAATGCCACGGAGCGCTGCTGCCATCAAGAGAGGTCCGCACACATAACCGCCAGTGCCGATCCACATCGCGGGTTAAATTCTGAAATAAGATTGTCTGCTTTCCACAAGGAACTCACCGTTTTACCTGCCGTTACAAAGGCATCGAGAGAAATCTTTCTCTGCAATCCCTGTACTGGTAAGGTTGTAAAGGGGATCCCCTCTTTGGGCACAATCCCTGACTCCAATCCTTTTTCTGTTCCTACATAGAGGAAGTTGGCATCCACCATAGTTTGCAATGTCTTATAGATAGTGATGGCAGGATAAATATGTCCACCCGTACCACCACCTGAAATCATGATATTCATAGATGACCCCTTTACAATCGTTCTACTAATCTACGGAAATGATCACCTCGATCTTCAAAAACGCGCATACCAGTCAAAACTAGCACAAGCTGGAGACAGAGGACTACATCCTTCTTCCGCTATGCGAGGCACTGAGCAATACAGCCTCTTCCATGGACTCACAACGATGAATGAGCCACGCCAGCTTTTACAGCAGCCTCTGCAAACGTTGCGCGCCTCTCGATGAGAATCACCTCTTTACATTTGGTCTTAACACTAATGCCATCATTTCCTCAGTCCGTCATCTTATCCTTACCACCAGCGATGAGAATCAATGGTTCTGTAAAGGATTCCAAAGGCTTTGATGGTAGAATCTGTATTGGTAGCTTTCGAATCGTTGTACTAGGTAACGCCATTTAAGCTTCTAATGCGTTCTAATCGATGTTCCACACCATGAAACTTTTGCAGATGGCGCTGATATATATCTTCCACCTTAACACCCAGTGCATAGGTTAATGCGATGACACTCAAAATGTTTTCAATGTTGTGGGCTCGGAATATGAATATCTTTTGTGGTAATCACCGGTACTGCTGTTCCATGCAAGGATGCATAACAGGTGCCGTGTTCAAAATAAGCTCCATCTGTAACAGTTCGCGTTTGACTTATACTGAGTACATTCCTTTCACCCGTTCTGCCGCCGTCACTTTAGTGGGGCATCTACGTTGAGGACAGTCCAGTCGCCCAATTCTTGGTTGATAAAAATATTTTCTTGCCTCTTGATATCGCTCCATTGTTTTTATGTCGCAACAAATGGTCTGGTGTGACATTCAACAATATAGCACCTTTCGTGCAGAATTTATCGATACTTTCCAATTGATACGATGAAAGTTCTGCCACTAGCACGCCTGTTTCTGCACTAGCCAAGGCTTGTTCACTCAGAGAATATCCAATATTGCCGCCTACATACATCCCACTGTGCTTCTTTCAACACCGCCAATCAAAAGATGTAGTCGTCAGTCCCATTTGTACCTGTCACTCCCTAGGATAGGTGCTTTTGACACTTCATAGGCGATTTTCACTTCCTACCACGGAATGTGTCGTTTTTGCCTCACTAATGATAGAATTTCCAAAAGAAATCCCTGACACCACACTCAGCGATCCAGCAACTCCAACAAAATCGAAATCCTGTTGTCCTGTTATGACCCGGAATATGATCCTCTTCAAATTTCTATCAAATCTAGCATCAAAATTCAATCAATTTGTAATCATTAAGTGTTACATTGGCGCCTAATTTTAGCCAATGTACGGTAGCCACCCCAATACCGCTGAGTCCAGCACCAAGCTACCAATATAGAGAACCTGAATAATCCATTGTATCACCTAACCCTAGTATGCAGAATAACGGCTCTGACAATGAGCGTCATCTATATTTCATGCTAATACTGCTATCCCCAAGAGATGTCACCAAGGACACCGCCCAAAACACGTATACCACCTTTCGTTCACTCCCAACCACCTAATTCAAAGTGATGGTGAATAGGACTCATGCGGAAAAATACGGACTCCTCTCGTTTTTAAAAGAAGCTACCTGTAAAATAACAGATAAAGCTCCACCACAAAGACAAAGCCGATAATCACTAGCAATATTTCAGTTTTTCGTAGCGATAGCCATCCCCGCAAAGGCACCACCCAAAGCAAGGGAACCAGTATCACCCATAAATACTTTCGCCGGATTCGCATTAAAGTACAAGAATCACAAGCAAACTGCACTTACTATAATACCAAGTAACACTTAGGAACCTACTAAAAGTCCCACCACTGCATAGCTGCTCGCAGCAATGGCAGAAATACCTGTCGCTAACCCATCTAAAGCCATCCGTCAAATTCACCGCATTGGTGGTCCTGATAATGATGAAGCTCAATATATAATAGGCAACACCTAAATCAACAGTGATATCCGCCAGTGGAATCCACAAGGTCGTAGGCAATGCAGCATAGGTTGTAGAGATATAGCAAAATAGAACCGCTAGCACTACTTGTCCAGCTAATTTTTGTTTTGCTGTTAAACCTAAATTACGTCGTTTCACAGCTTTAATGAAATCGTCACTAAAACCCAACAAGCCATGACCCAATGTGAGGAATAATAACATCCACAATGTCACTGAATACGGCGGTACAATGCATATGGTCAACACTAATGCCAACATCATAAATAGACCACCCATAGTCGGTGTTCCGGCTTTTGCCAAATGCGCTTGTGGTCCCTCTTCACGAATCGACTGTTGTGCTTTCAAACGTTGCAATAAGGGAATCCCTATCTTACCTAATACCAATGTACTGATTAGGGCTAACGCAAAGGCTATTCCATATTCCATATTCATGTACCATATCTCCTTACTTATTCATGTCGTTCTTTAAAATCTTCTATAATACGTTCCATTTTTAGACCACGAGATCCTTTTATAAGAATCACATCGCCTTCTTGTCGCACTTCATAATAGGCATTGGCAATATCTAAATGACTTTTTCCTACATACACATACGGTACGCCACCTTGTTTTGCTACAGAGCGCATAGCTTCATCATATCCCCAAAGGTGAATACCATGTCGTATTGTTCTTCCACAAGGACCTTGCCAATGGCTTCATGAGTACTTTGGAGTGCTCTCAAGTTCTAGCATATCACCGAGCATAGCAATCTTGCGTTTTCCTGTAATTGTCCCATAGCGCGCAAGGATTCTTCCATGCTATTCGGGTTCGCATTATACGTGTCATTGAGGACTGTGAAAGTCGGAAATGGCACAATTTCTTGTCGCATAGGAATGCCGGAAAACTCTTTGAAAGCTTGTACAATCTCTTCTGAGGTACCCCTAAAGTTCGGCCAACCGCTATGGCAGACAATGCATCATACACATTGTGAATGCCGATCATGAGGCAAGAATACATTCCACGCTTCCCCTCTTCACAGACCACAAAGTTAATCCCTTTCGACGTGTAGGCGAGGTCTTTCCCACGTATAGAGGCTGCTTCATCCATGCCATAGGTAAACACTTTTGCATTTGTAACTTTTGTCATAGGCAATACGAATGGATCATCATGATTTAACACAGCTCGCTCCCGTACTTGGCAAGGCATCGATTAATTCTTGTTTCGCTTTTACCGATATTTTCCTGGGACCCTAAGAGTTCAATATGGCTAGTCCCTACATTCGTGATAACACCCATCGTAGGTTCTGCAATCTCTGCCAACTCTGCAATCTGACCTAGCCCACGCATGCCCATTTCAAGAACGCATACATCATGGTCTTCCGTCAACTGCAATAACATCTTAGGCACACCAATTTCATTATTATAGTTTTTTTCTGTCTTTAACATGGTGAAAAGCCATCTCTAAAACAGCACTAATCATTTCCTTCGTCGTCGTTTTTCCTGAAAGAGCCAGTGATCCCAATCACTGGAATAGGAAAGCGTCTGCGATGATAGGTCGCTAGTTGTTGGTACGCTTGTAATGTATCATCTACTTCGATACACACTAAGCCTTCAATAGCTTTCCCACGTTTCACCACCGCTCCCGTAGCGCCTTTTTCTTTCGCTACAGACAGAAAGTCATGGCCATCAAATGTCATGCCTTCCAACGCCACAAAAGCCCATTTTTCTCAATGGTACGCGTATCTGTAGACACATCCGCAAAGGATACTTCTTGTGAGCCAGTATACTGCCCCTGTGTGGCTTCCACTACTTCTTGCACTGTAAATTGTGCCATATTATCTCTCCTTTAACGCCTCACGAGCTACTTCGCGATCATCAAAATGTATCGTTTCATCTTTTCAAAATCTGATAATCCTCATGGCCTTTACCAGCAATAATCACCACATCACCAGTTGTCGCTTCTGCAATGGCTTTATGAATCGCTTCACGGCGGTCTACAATGACTTCATAGGTCACGTCATCATGCAATCCTTCTCTGAACGCCTACTTCCACATCTTTTTACGATTTGTACTGGATCTTCTGTACGAGGGTTATCGGAAGTCACAAATACACGGTCCCCAAATTGAGCGGCAATCACATTTCATAATTGGTCGTTTAGTAGCATCTCGATCACCACCGCAACCAAATACAACTAAAATACGATTCTCCACAATTTTCTTAGCCGTTTGTAAAATATTTTTCCAACCCATCTGGCGTATGCGCATAGTCAACCACTACCGCAAAAATCTTGGCCTTCTTCAATCAGTTCAAAAACGACCTGGTACGGCTGTGAAAAGTAGCCAGCCCTTTCACAATCTCTTCCATAGATAGCCCTTCATACAAAGTAGCTCCCACAGCAGACAATGTGTTATACACATTGAACATACCCGCAATTTTTGTGGAAATCGGATAGGACTTTCCGTCATAGTTCAATGTAAATTGAGACGATTTAGCCGTTACCGTTAAGTCAGAGGCATTCATGGAACCTTTACCTTCTGTACTGTAGGTAATCATCGGTGATGTTGTCACATCTACAATGGATTGACCATAGGCATCATCCACATTGATAACTGCACCTTTACCTTCTTTCACCTGATAAGAGCGCTCACTTGTTTAAATAATTTTAGCCTTTCGCCGCTAAGTAATTATCAAATGTTTTATGGAAGTCCAAATGGTCTTGGGTTAAGTTCGTAAAGACTGCTGTATCGTATCTCTACGCCTGCTGTACGACCCAAGGCTAAGGCATGAGAAGACACTTCCATAATAGCAATGCGTCACCCCAGCATCCACCATTTGTTGTAAAATTTGCTGTAAGTCTGCCACATCTGGCGTTGTATTGTGGATGGGATAGGATTGATCGTCAATCAAAATATGAACTGTTCCTATGACACCTACTGTATAACCTTGAGAACGCAAACAAATGGGCAATGATATGAGTTGTTGTCGTTTTCCCATTCGTCCCCGTTACACCAATCATCGCATTTTAGACGCTGGATAGTCATAGAAAAATGGCACTGCTGCTTGCAAAGCCTGTCTAGTATCTTCCACATAGATAACAGCCACATGATCTGGGTACTGTTACTGGTTTTAGACACCACAACAGCTACAGCACTCATCTTGCACAGCTTTTTCTACAAAGCTGTGACCATCGACAGTAGCGCCCACTAAAACAAATAAATAGAGCTACCTTCTTGTACATGTGCGAGAGTCTGCTGTAATATGACAAACTTCTGCTGTTTGTGGTCCTTCCACTCGTATAGGAGATATGACCTTTACAATGTCTTCCACTCGTTTCATAGGGGTTCCTCCAATCATAGTAAAAGCAGCCCAAAAGGACTGCCTTCATCATTCTCTAATATCCTTTTTCATCGTAACACTTCGTTCTTCTACTGTATTCTTACTAGTGTAAACGAAATTGTCTGGTAAGACCATGCCAAGTTTTTTCTTGCGCAATTTTTTTGAATGCGCGTTGGAGATTTTAGTTCTGCTAACTCTAAATTATACTCGTAATTGGTACGATTTTCAAAAACAATTTGTTCTTGTAACTTTACTGTTTCTTTTTCTCGTGTTTTCAGTTACACCGGTCAACAATAAACAAATGATACCTAGTACAAGTCCAGCCACTGTAATCCACATACACTGTCTCATATCTGGAGTCATATCCAAAATAAAGGCAGGTGCTTTCGTTTTTTCTTTTTTCTGACTGGTTCTACATACGGTGCTGATTGTTCCCAATACGCGCCTTTTCGTACTAGCATGCTCATTCCTCCAAACTATAATTTCACGGCTACCCTTAACTTGGCACTGCGGGCCCGTGGATTCTCTTCTACTTCTCGTTGACTTGGCTCTATGGCCTTATTTTTAGCTTTTCACTGTTGGCACATGATGACACACACATCGGTAAACTCGGTGGACATGTGCACCCTTGGGCTAATTCTTTAAAAGTTTGTTTTGTGATTCTATCTTCCAAGGAGTGGAAGGTAATCACCGCGATGCGACCCTTTGGTTTCAGCATAGATACAGCATCCACAAAGGCATCATGCAAAATTTGTAATTCCTGATTCACTTCGATACGAAGGGCTTGGAATGTCCGTTTTGCTGGGATGTGGTCCATCTTGTCTCGCCTTTGGCGGGAATCGCTCGTTTGATGATATCCACCAATTCGCTGGTACTAGTGATAGGGTTCTTCCTCACGAGCTTCTAGGATAAACTGCACGATTCGTTTTCGCCCATCGCTCTTCACCATAGTCCCAGATAATACGATACAATTCCTCGCTGGAATAGGTATTGACGATTGTTTCCGCCGTCAAAGCTCCGCTTTGATTCATGCGCATATCTAACGGTCCATCCTGCATATAGGAAAACCCTCGTTCCGCTGTATCCAGCTGATGACTAGAAACCCTAAGTCAAAAGACAAATCCATCTACTTCATGAATACCAGCCTCTTGCAAAGGCTTGTTTTTAAGTTCGAAAAAGTTTGTTTTAATGACTTTCACCTGACAAGACAAATCTTCTAATCGCTTAGAGGCTGCCTCTAATGCCGCTACGTCTTGATCTAAGCCCATCAATCATACCCTCTGTAGATAATCGCTCACCGATGGCATGGGAATGTCCCCCACCACCTAACGTACAATCTACATAGGTTCCATCTGGCTTTAATCGCCAATCCGTCTAGCGTTTCATTGAGTAATACACTCACATGATGAAAAGTCCATAATTCCTCACTTAAAATCCAATATCATCCAAATCAAGTTCTTCTGCCATTGCCTCGATATTGCTATAAATTTCTTTGTTATAAGCTTCCCAACGAGCTTTACTCCAAATTTCTATTCGCTCACCATTACCAACCACAATGACATCTTTTTTTAGCTCTCCATGAGCTCGCAAATTACTTGGTATCAATCACGACCTTGTTTATCGAATTCAAGATCTGCTGCACCACCTACGATGAACCGTACCAAACTACGTTGGTTCGCCTTTATTGGAGCTTTTGAGAACTTAATCGTTTTGCTATTTCATCAAATTTTTCTTGGGTATAAATGGCTAAGGTATTGTCAAAATATCGAGTTACAACACAGGTATCTCCTAGTTGTTCACGCATTTTGGCGGGAATGATCATGCGCCCTTTACTATCGATTGTATGTGAAAATTCACCTTTAAACATAGCAAGGACACCTCCTTTTCTCTCACCTATTTGCCCCTATTTACCACTATATGGTAAATTTTACCACAATTCCCCACTTTTCACAACAAAATAACCACCCATTTTATAGATATTTATACAAATTTTTTTCCTACAACTCGTTAACAGCGAACAAACCTATAAATATTTATGTATATGTTCGTATATAATCTATTTTTATCGAACATTTTTGACGATATACATTGGTGGGAAAAAGTGGGAGAATTTTTCCATTTTTTCTTCATTTTTCTATTTACTGCAAAAATTAAGCATTTTTCTCCCTAAAAAGACTAGAGTATCATCAAAGTATTAACAAATATGTGGGGAAATTCATCAAATAAAAGTAAAAAGACAGGTGAATCCTAGATTCACCCTATCTTTTTCTTAACAGATATATGTCATATTCTCTATTGTCTCTATCCTACTATATTTATAACTGTCCTACTCGTTTCATAGCATCATAAATACGTTGTGCCAAGCCTTTAATTTGGTATTTTTCGGAATGGAGCATACTGCCATACGAACACCCTTTTGAAACTGGAATGAGGTATACATGCTCTTTTTTTCAATTCTTCTACCACAGTCCAGGATTATCACTAGGAATGGTCACAAAGAAACCCACCCATGTATGGCAACATCGGTAATCCAATTTCTTTTCCTTCACATTTCTAAAGATATCAGCTCGTTCTTCGATTAGCTGAGAATAGAAATGATGCTCTTCTTCATAGCGTTTCATTTTTTTCAGGATCATGTACAATGTTAGCCACGGTCCGCATAGCTGGTCGATTAATATTAGACCATGTGCCACGAGATGTCATTTGGTTAATATCGAAAAATTCCTGTGCCACTTCTGGATCCGAGGTAATGCCAATCATACAACCCACACGTTGACCATACATAGTAAAATCCCTTTTGGAAACGCTATAACAAGCGATGCCTAAAATTTCCTTTCTGGCAATGCTTCAAACTTTTTTTAAAGAATCGTCGAACTTCTTCTTTAGGACCAGAGAAATCAATATACGCCACATCGATACCGATGATAACTTTATTTTTTCCCTGTAGCTACTACTCTTTAGATAAAGTTCAACACATTGTCCCAATCACTTTCACAGAGAGAGAACCCTGTCGGGATTATTGCCTGGCGTATTGATGAGAATCTACAATATTTTTCTTGTGTTTCAGCTAATTCTAGTGCCAATGTTTGTAAAGCTGGAAAATTGAAATGGTAGTTATCATCAAATAATGGATAGGTCACCAAGGTTCTGCCATTGTCCTGGCAAATTTGTTTATAAGCACCCCAATACCAATCAGCAGTAATCACCTTATCACCGATTTCACTGTAATTGTGCACGATGTGATGAATGCCACCTGTACCTCCAGTAGTCGCTATCCCCTTCGATATATGCATCGGGACGAGAGGCGCCAAAACACTCTTGTTTGCAAGCGTCAATAAACTCTGGCAACCCCTTCAATCGGTGCGTACGCTACATATTCATTGCGTGAGTAAATTACGAAACTCATCTTCTACCACTTTCATGAATACAATATCACCATGTTCATCGAGAATAGCTCCCACAGTACCGTTCAACACATTCTCTTTTCCATATTGTTTTACCGCTGCTTGCGCTTGTGAATTCGTAGCAAAGATCGCATCATTTGCTTTTTTTCCACGCGCTTGTTTTTGCTGCCATGCTCATAGTAAACACCTTTCCATAGTTGTCACATATTTGTTTAATCCTATACTACTAGTTTACAAAAAATGCGCTCTTCACAAGACTTGTAGCTCATGTATACACAATAGTTTTCGACACAGTTAGGTTTTCTTCTATTTTGAAAGTATCAATATAAAAAAGCAGATACACAACTAGCTTGTTGCATATCTGCTGTTCTTATATCCTATATATGATATGTAAACTAACTACTTATGTTATTCTACCTTGCCACCCTAGGTATGCTTCCATCACTCTAGGGTCGTGACGAATTTCTTCGGCTGGTCCTGAAAGTACCATTTTACCTGTTTCCAGTACGTATGCATAGTCAGCAATTTTCAATGCTTGACGAACATTTTTGTTCTACTAACAATACTGTTGTTCCTTCGGCACTGATTTCCTTGATTACTTCAAAGATTTCATTCACTACTAATGGCGCTAAACCCATGGAAGGTTCATCCAGTAACAACAATTTAGGACGAGCCATTAAAGCACGACCAATAGCAAGCATTTGTTGTTGTCCACCAGATAAAGGTACCGCCTAATTGGTAGCTACGTTCATCAAGGATAGGGAAACCGTTTGAATACTTTCTTAATATCATCAACGATTTCAGCATCCTTACGAATATAGGCGCCCATCTCTAGATTTTCATAGACACTCATGTCCTGCAAAATTTGGCGACCTTCTGGAACGAGGGAAATACCCGCTTTTCACAATATCATGGGTCTTCATAGATGTAATATCTTTTGCCCTCGAAGGTAATGCGACCTTCTGTAGGTTTTACTAAGCCCATGATAGAACGCATAGTTGTGGATTTACCGGCACCATTAGCACCAATCAAAGATACAATAGAACCTTGAGGAACTTCTAAGTTAATAGATTTTCAACGCTGTAATGTGACCATATCCAGCCACAACATTTTTCAATTTTTAACATATTATTCCTCCTTTCCTAAGTATGCTTCGATTACATCTGGATTATTTTGAATCTCTTGTGGTGTGCCTTCTGCAATCTTTTTGCCAAAGTTCAACACTGCTAAGCGATCACAAATATTCATCATCAACGCCATATCATGTTCTATGACTACAACAGTGATACCTAAATCACGGATTTTGCCAATCAATTGGCGCAGCACTTCTGTCTCGCTATCATTCATGCCCGCCGCAGGTTCATCTAACAAGATTAGTTGCGGATGCGTTGCTAAAGCACGAGCGATTTCTAAACGACGTTGCTTACCATATGGTAAGGATGTAGCTACTTCTTCTGCATCGTCTTCTAAGCCAACCAGTTTTAAAAACTCATAGGCAATACCACGGCAACGCTCTTCTTCAATGCGTTGACGTTTTGTGCGGAAGAAACTAGACAATACACCAGAACCTGTTCGACAATGCATGCCTGTCAACACTGTCTCCAAGGCCGTCATATTACCGAATAAACGGATATTTTTGGAACGTTCTGGCAATCCCCATCTCCACTGTACGATGTGGTTTAATGCCCACTACATTCATACCATCGAAGACAATATTGCCAGTACTTACAGGGAATACGCCTGTAATTAAGTTGAACAGCGTTGTTTTACCGGCCCCATTCGGTCCAATTACACCAAAAACTTCCCCTTGGTTCACTTGGAAGGTAACCCCTGTCAAGGCAGCTACACCGCCAAAGCTTTTACTTACATCATCTAATTGTAATAGCATGGTTACCCTCCTATTCTTTACCAGACTTGCTCTGTGCTTTTATAAAGCTTCAAAAGCGTTCCGTTAATACTTGCGTTTCTGGAATGTATGGTTTTTTGTTTCACTCCCTAGTTTTACGGTAGATTTTTGTCCATCAAATCTTCTGTCAAAAATACCATCTGGACGAACAGCCATCAAGATGACTAACAGGCACCGTAAATAATATCACGATAGTCTGCTAAGAAACGTAATACTTCTGGTAATAATGTCAAAATGAAAGAGCCTAGTACAGAGCCCCATACTACATTGGAACCACAAAGACTGGGAACAATAAAGATTTGTACTACTTTGTGGTAACTAAAATCTGTAGGGTTGATGAAGTTTGTAATATGTGCATACAAACCGCCGCCAATGCCCGCAATGAAAGCACCGATGACAAAAGCTAACATTTTGTAATACACCACATTGATACCCATCAACTCTGCTGCATGATCATCTGCTTTAATAGCTTGGAATGCACGACCCTACACGACTATTGTGGATGCGTAGGCAGAAATAAGATAATCAATGCAAGGATCACCAACAAGATGATGATGGTCAACAAGTTACCCCATGTTAATGCATCGATATCTAACAAACCATCCATATCAACTCATACATATAGTTTGTCAATTCTTGGGCAATCGCTGGAATCCCCAGAAAGTCCTAGTGCACCATTAGTCACTTCTAAGTTCAAGAAGATAACACGCACTACTTCACCAAAAGCCTAGCGTTGCAATCGCCAAGTATAAGCCCTTTTCAAACGTGTTGTAGGTAAAGCCAATCACAATAGCTACTAAGGCCGCTACGATACCACCAATGAAGATGGCAATCAGGATCGGTAGCTCAGCTTTCAGAGTAAGCAAAGGCCCCACGTGAGCACCTACACTCATGAAACCAGCTCGCACCCAATGTCAACTGCCCTGTAGAAAGGGTGAAGAAAATGGAAATACCCATAATGGCATTGATGATGAAGAACATCACAATTTGTAGATAATATGGATTTAAAATTTCACTCATGGTCGTCCCCCTTATCTTTGGATCCGAATAAACCCTTGTGGTCTCCAGAACAATAAGAGAATGATTAACCCAAAGGCTACAGCATCACGGTAGGACGATGCCCCATAGGCTACGGAGAATACTTCAGATACACCTAAGATGAATCCACCTACCATGGCGCCAGTAATATTACCTAGACCACCAAGGATCAATACGGCTAAGCCCTTAAACCCGATGACAACACCCATCATAGGCTCTACGGCATCGAAAGATAAACCAACTAATACACCAGCGGCAGAACCTAAGGCAGAAGCTAACATGACCGTTACAGAAATAACTAAAGTAGGGTTAATACCCAATAAGAGATGCTGTTTCCGTACTCAAAGGATACAGCACGGATGAGCTTTTACCGATTTTAGTCTTTTTAATGAGTACATTTTAAAATCAACATTAACACAATAGATACGCCAAGGCCAATGATTTGAACCATGGAGATTTTGAACATCCCAAAATCAATAAGTCCACCGATGAAATCTGTTGGGAATGAACGTGTTTGAGGGCCCCACACAAGTAAGGCTACACTTTCAATAAAAATAGATACACCAATCGTGAAATCAATGGCGCCAAATGGGATACATTTTTCTTGCGAAGTGGACGAAGTGCCACAAACTCTAACAAATATCCAAGAATTGCCCCTACGAGCATAGCCACAAGGATGGCTACGAAGATATTAGCTTCAAAGACTGTCACCATAAATAAACCCACGAAGGCACCTATCATAAAAGATGCCTCCGTGAGCCATGTTGATGATGTTCAACACACCAAAACACCAGTGTCAATCCGATCGCTAATACTGCATAGAGACTGCCTAAAGTAAGGCCATTCACTAATTGCTGTAAAAACATCGTTTAACTCCTATTTTTTGTAATGCGTCGAACTGACCGTTTTTTTAATTTGTAAAAACTTGAACTTCCATAGATGGATCACGTTTTTCGTTGAATTGGAATTTACCAGTTACCCCTACGAAGTCTGTAATGCCTTTTTAATGCGTTACGGAATTTTTCGCGATCTGTTGTAGAACCTGCGGCTTTCAATGCTGCTTCGTACAAGAACACGGCATCATATGCTTGTGCTGCGAATTGATCAGGTTCATGACCATATTTTTCTACATAAGCTTTGCGGAAGTCGCGAACTTTTTGGTCATCTTTGTTAGGGAACCAAGGTGTACCTACGATCGCACCATCAGCAGCGGCACCTGCATTTTTAATGAACGCTGGGCTGTTGAAACCATTGGAACCTACCACTGGTTGATTCATGCCAAGTTCACGCATCATAATCAATGCCCTTCTTGGTACAAGGAGGCAACGATGATGATATCAGGTTTTGCTTGTTGAATTTTTAGTCAACTGTGCAGAGAAATCTGTATCTTTATCAGCAAATGTTTCTGTCGCTACAATTTGAACCCCTTCAGATTCCAATGCTTTTTCGCTGTATTGTTTACAGAAACCATTTGGTCATTGTTGTTGGAATACATAATCGCTGCTGTTTTGAAACCCTAATACTTTATGAGATTGACGAATCGCTGCATCTACTGCCAAAGATTCTGGTACAGCATTACGGAAAATATAATCTCCGATATCAGTGATGCCTTCTGCAGTTGTAGAAGTACCCAATGCTACCACTTTATTTTTATTAGCAATCGGTCCTGCCGCCATCATTTCACCAGATAACATAGGTCCAATGACAGCTACGACTTTATCTTTTAGCAATCACTTTGTTCATCGCATTGATAGCTTCGTTTTTGTCACCTTTTTGTATCTTCCACTAACAAATTAATTTTTACATTGTTAGCATCTGCATTAATTTGTGCTACCGCTAACTCTGCACCATTCTTAATAGATTCGCCATAGGCAGCTGCCGCGCCAGACGTAGTTGTCAGTAAAGCTACTTTTGCTTCATTTTGCATTGTTTGTTGATGAACTATTGCCACCGCAACCAGCGATTGCTGCGGCTAAAATAGCCGTAGCACCCAATGCTAGTGCACGTTTGAACATGGATTTTTCATGTTACACCCTTTCCTTCTTAAAACTCCTCTTTTGGATTTTTCTAACTGTGAAAGTCACCTTTACCTTTTTCACTTTCATCAGCATAAAGAATAAGTGATAACTCTATAGAAAATCTATGCTTTCCTATTATGAGATGTAACATGAGTAGTTTGTCAAATATAAATATAAGAATTTAGTTATGAGTTTTATTTAGTAAACCCATAACGTATATTTTCCTTATTTTTTGTATTTATACAATAGACAAATATCTTTTTGAAATATGTCAAATATCACGAATACGATAGGTATCGCCTGATGGCTATCATATCCTTTGTGAAATATGATCAATCTACTACTTTGTCATATATAAAATCTGGTGACGAAAGTTAACACTCTTCATCGCCAGTTTATCACAGTGAACTTTTATTTACTTTGTATCAACTAAATTTTCAGCACTATTAATTCACTGTATACAAATAATCATACTGTTCTTGTGTCAATGCATCTAAGTCATAGCCCATGGATTGTAATTTTAGTTTCGCAATTTCTGCATCTACTTCATATGGTAATACATGTACATCATCTGCCATGTCTGCCCCATGATGCAAGATATATTCTGCTGCTAAGGCTTGCATAGCAAAGGACAAGTCCATAATTTCTGCTGGATGTCCATCCCCTGCTGCTAAGTTCACAAGACGACCTTCTGCTAGTACATACAATTGACGACCATCTTGCATATGGTAGGCCTCGATATTTTGACGTACTCGTTCATGAGATACTGCCATGGCTTCTAAATCTTTCACATTCACTTCGCAATCGAAATGGCCTGCATTACAAAGTACAGCGCGGTCTTTCATCACGGCATAATGTTCTTCTGTAATAACGTCTTTACAGCCTGTGACCGTACAGAAAATATCGCCAATTTTAGCTGCTTCCACCATTGGCAATACTTTGAAACCATCAAATACAGCCTCGATTGCTTTAGTGGATCACTTCTGTTACATACACGTGAGCACCCTAGACCTTTGGCGCGAAGTGCCACGCCTTTACCGCACCAACCGTAACCAGCAACGACCACGTTTTTACCTGTTACTGTTAAGTTCGTGGTACGCATGATACCATCCCAAACAGATTGGCCTGTACCATAGCGATTGTCGAATAAGTATTTACAGTTAGAATCGTTCACAGCGATCATTGGGAATGTCAACTGTTCCGCTTCAGCCAAGGCTTTCAAACGGTGTACACCTGTTGTGGTTTCTTCACTACCGCCCAACAAACGTTCTTTTGCATCGTGACGAGTTGTATGTAGTAAACTTACTAAATCGCCACCGTCATCGATGATGATATGCGGTTTATGGTCTAGCGCTTTGTTCAAGAACATCGTATACTCTTCGTCTGTACAATTGTACCAAGCATAGACAGTTAAACCCATATCTACCAGTCCCGCTGCCACATCATCTTGGGTAGATAATGGATTGGAACCTGTAACAATCACATCGGCACCACCACGTTTTAAAACGGTAGATAAGTACGCAGTTTTCGCCTCTAAATGAACGGACACAACGATGGTTTGACCTTTGAAAGTTTGCTCTTTTTCAAAACGGTCACCCTAATGTGTTCAAAGTAGGCATGAAATTAGCTACCCAGTCGATTTTTTTACGACCTTCAGCAGCTAAGAAATATCTCGAATTAAAGATTGCATTGGCGTTCTCCTTTTAGATTCTTCACCATAGATTATAATTGAAAGCCACCATATTCAGACATACGATGATGAGCTGGATAGTCTGCATTCACATCGATGCCTTGATGACTTCTTTCACAAGCGATTGTAATTGCTCAGCCATTTCTTTCATCATGTCCACCACTTCGCCATGGGTCAAAGCAGATTCAGAAATGCCTGCTGCATAATTTGTGACCATGGAAATTGTCATATATGCCATTTCCGCTTCATTGGCTAAGGTCACCTCTGGTACGTTTGTCATACCCACCGTTTGTCCCACCCTAACATAGCATACATGCGAATTTCAGCAGGGAGACTCAAAACGAGGGACCCTCTGTACATACGTACGTACCACCATTGTGAACCATTAAGCCTAGGGATTTTGCAGCACTTTCAACAATACCTCGCAACTCAGGGCTATATGGATCTGTCACATCCACATGTGCAACCGGACGATCGCCACCTTCGTAGAATGTATTCACACGGTTTTTCGTAAAGTCTAGGAATTGGTCAGTCAACACAAAATGCCCCGGACCAAAGTTCTCATCCAAAGAACCTACCGCTGTGGTAGATACGATGAACTTAACACCCTAACTTTTTCAAGCCCCAAATATGGCACGATAATTAATCTTGTGCGGTGGAATCGAGATGATCGCGGCCATGACGGGCTAAGAAATACATCGTCTTGCCCTTCATAAGTACCACATACATAATGAATCTCACCATAAGGCGTCATCAAAGACGATTCCGTCATAGTTTCAAACATATTTGGGTCGTACACCGGTACCACCAATAATAGCAATGGATGACATATCAGCTCCTCCTTGTGAAAGATAGAAAAAAATATCTGTATGAATTTATTATAGCATGGAATGGGGCTGTTTCCAACAAGATTTTTGACAAAAACATCCCCACATAGAATCAATTCCACGTGGGGATGTTGTTATATACATATGTAACTGCTATTCTCTTTCTTGTAATTCTACCAGCATGGCTCCCATGCCTAGGGCAACTTTAATCCCACAACCGGCAATAGCTACCAAAAGTAGCATAACATGGCTGCTAGATTTGAGAGGATCATATTTCGTTTACAGATTAATGTATACGATCCTTGAAAGCCTGGTATCTTAGTTTTTCTAAATAAAACTTTTTGTAACCGCATACGGTACTCTGCTACATACATGTTGTCGCACATGGCTTGAAATAACTCTTCATCATCATATACATCGGATGAGCTGAAAGCATTCCATTTTTTTAGAAAAGCTCCTCATGATCTTTTTCAATATCAGGAAAAATAGCATAAGCTTGGTTCACTTTAAAAGAAGTAGGCGTAACAAATGTAAGACCTAGTTTTCTTATATTGTTTATTGTCACCTAAAAATGATTTTTGCAATACTAGCATAATCTGTTTCTAACACAACTCGTCTATCATCTATGATTAAACTGCCCATTCTTTTGCATAAGCCCTATCTTGGATTTTTATATTCCACAAAGGATGAATTATTTCTTCTACACTTTCTTCTGTTAAAGCAGCAATTCTCCATACACTAGTATTGCGCTCTTTATCATAGTATACATATTGATGATACGGTGGTATTTGTGTAGTATGTAGAAATGCAGCATATTCCGTAGAAATACATGACATCATCACACCATGTAATACACTCTAAGAGTTGAACAATTTTTCTGCCCAGTATCTAGATGTATATCAAATTCTATTACTTTAATTTTCGATTTTTCTTCAAGATGTAACTTTACGCCTCCAAATATATAATCTCTGTCCTTTATACTTTGTTAGCTTTAGTGTTCGAGGAGATATAATTTTGTCTTCATCATGTCAGTGATCTTTGCACTGACTCTGTGAAATTTTAGTATTGATTTTATAACATTAACGTCATCTTTAGAATTATCAAATAGAGGTAATAGTAATGTTTTATGTAAAAAACCAATACTACTTCCCAGTAAACAAGTGACCTGTTCCAATTCTTGTATGCATGATTCCTCAATACCTTCTTTAAATGCAAGTTTCCATCGACTTACTAGTCGTTGCGTGTGTTCTTCAATAATTTTTGATGAGATCGATGTATTGTTTTTAATATTACCTTTTTCAGATTCGTCAAAGATCAACACTTAACATACCTTTCTAGCTTGGTATTTGGAATAATACACTCTCTATATATAGGTAACGACTTTGCTATCATCTGTACCCGCTATAGAATCAATATCTTGGTAGGATATACGTGGCTGTATTATCATTTTGTTTTGTAACTATAACATCTGATACTGAAATAGCATGAAACAGCTTTTTACATCAACTCTAACCTTGGTGTTGGTAGATTTCTTTATAGTAGTTACTATCAATTCATCAATGGCTTTTCTGTATCTTTTGATACATCCATAAAGTTTCGTCTGATCTTTTGAAAAGCCTTTACAAAACGTATTTCGCCAATCTTTACGAAAGTCTTCATCATTCTTAATAATATGAGGCTGTATAGACGCGATTATAACACTTTTCAAAGAACTACCAGGTATACGGTGTTCCATCGGGTAATGACATGCATAGTTTTAATATCATTCAATGACGTTTTTTGAAAAATAGAATTTGGTACACAACGCAATTGTCGTTTAGAAACACTCGACAATACGTTATCTTCAGGAATACCTATTGTTCGTTCCATCCATTCGTAAATAGTCTCTTTTTGTCCTTTTGTATAGTTTTCTACATACGACTCATAGTCAGATAGTTTATCAATTGAATATAAATATTGAAACCATTTTTGTGGTTTTAAAATATATACATCACGATTCGCTGTATCTAAAAATGTAGTCAAGTACATTTCACATCTCGTCCACTTCCTATGGACACTGGGGTTATTGTTTCTAATGTAAAAGAAACTGTATCTGGCATAGATTTTTTTACTCAACAATGTTCACCCTAACCAGAAACCTTTCATATTTTTATAAATTGGATGTGGGGCTACCACTGCCACATAATTCAATTATTTGCCCTTCTAATGGAGTAGGCGCAGCTACCCTCTTGTAACGCGTAAAGAATTTCTTATAGGTTTTCGAAATAGCTAACTCGCTATATACAAAGCCACTGCGTCGGATCGATTTTATAGGTACCTTTTAGACAGATAAGGCACTTCATGTTCCTTAGGTCACTGCACCTAGCGACATATACGTAGGGTCCTTCACTTATGCAACAACTTACAGAGTTTCTGCTGATCCTCATCGGATGATTCTCTAAATCAATTTCCTGGCTGTGCATCGTGTCCATATCCAGAGCTTCTTTTACCGCCAATGCCAGTATACTCAAGCTTTCATTCTTCTAATATGTTGTAAATCTTCTGTGTTCTTAGTCTACAATAATAATATAGACCAGACTCTTTTATAAATGATAGGAACCTACCACATGAGGAAGACTCTGTTCTTCTCGTAGAATTAACTCGCGTGCCGTCATAAACTGTCCAAGCTGAGACATGTGCTTTAGCTTACGTTTGATTAAATTTCACCATTACTATGATGTAAGTCGGATGTTCTAACATACGAGAAATCCGCTTTAACTTTTATATTCTTTTGCCTTTTCACAGGGTCGTATCCGACAGTGACTTTCTTCATGTATCAATGATCTGCTCCCAAAACGCATGGGGTTTTGGTAGAAATAACTCCATCTCTTCTTTTGTACATCAATAAAAGGATCGTAAGCTAGATATTTTAATATTATTTTGACGGACTGCATTTCGAGTAACTTACTATGATACTCATCAGTAAGTTATAGCCAATCTCACTTTACCACGGCGGATGTATCTCGAGAAATAGTGATTTGTACTTTTCTAGAGTCCCTCCATCACTTGTATTTGCAGAGTGAACTGGGGTTTGAATGAAAATGGACATAATGTCTCATGAGGTTCTCCTTAATTTCCTCATAGTCTGTAAGTTCTTTATGTAATTGACACTCATCAGATGCAGTGGTGGTTTGCGTGGTACACCTCCTTGCCTCAGTTATGTCAATCTCTACACACGACCATAGCCTCCTTGTTCCATGCCCCCTAAATAATCAGGTTTTAATAGTCGCAGTTTCATCTTTTAACATCTTTCGAAATCTTCTTTACTACACTAATCATCTATAATTGTATATATTAGCTCAAATGCAAAACTTCGTTCTGCTGGAAACCTGTTCAATTTGTCGTGTTACCAGACTAATTGAGTGACACGTAGTCAATCGTGATTTCTCAAACGTACTCATACCATGTATCTGCATCTATGGAATCAAAATTTGATCGCTGCTCATCCGTAAACTAAATAAATCCTCTAAACTGCAAGCGTGCAGGTACCACCTGCCTATTTGTTGAACGAGATAATCTTTTTAATGATGTCATTATCAGCATCTATAGAATTCAAGAATAAAGCTTTTCATCGAGTATATCTAGCTAATAATGTGCGAATTTACCTGCAGAACCACGGGCGATTTGGCTTTTGTAGTCCAACGGATCTCGTATATAAATGGACTATCCACAGAACCAATGGGGAGCATACTCAGTATCACTGCCACCAATGTAGCCCACGTGTTTAACTAGCAATTCTCCAGTAATTAAAATTTTGACTCGAATTATATTTTGCCTTTTACTATCCATATACTTCCCTCCCTCTATATTCTTTTCTATCCTTTGCATGATTATATGTGATTTCTACGCTTGTAGTATGCCCCGAATTTTTGTTTTGTATCTGACTCATCTTCCAGTGTCTGGAATAATACTTATGAACATGTAGCAAGGCTTCTAAATACTTATGAAAGTTATTAAACTCTTTCAGAGAGTCCCTGCAATGTTTTCAATACGTTCTATTAATTCGCACTTTTGGTAAAATTATACACAGGTATACTTTGTTCATGAGAGTTACGACCTGCTTTGATACATGAGAACATGGCTTTTAAAATTGAGATTTCCTTTTGCCAAGGGGTCCTCAGATATCTTTTGATCCGTTGGAATGACGTTCTTGATTTGCTCTCGACAAATATTACCCATAAATTATTCACCCGCAGATTTTCCTTAATAATTGACTGGTAGAGATTAATGTGTTCCAGAGATGATAAGATCCTTAATCACTTAAGCTCGCTGCGTCATCACTCATATAATTACCTCCTATTACTTTCACGCAAACTATACACTAATATATGAAATGCTGTAGCTTCTTTGTGCCAGATCTCGTTGTAATCCATCCATATCATACTGAACTCACAAACTCTTGCATATTTTCTTTGTGTATCTGTTCCATGTATTGTTGGTTCCATGCGATAGTAATGTATGAGAGTAAACGTGCATTATATATTTTATCAGAATTAGAATTAACAATTTCTCTAACCAATTCCAGTAACGCGACATATCGCAAGTTCACACTGAGCGGTAGTCTCTCTTTATCTTACAACACATTCCCTCGTCTAGAAATAGATACTTTTTGAAAGAATTTAAACCTATATCCTGTATCACTGAGTTTATGAGATCATCCCAGGTATATACATGTTGACATTCAGGTACACTCCCCTATTCATTGTGGAAAAAGCCAAACAAAGCTATACTATCTTTCATAGGCATATCTTTCGGCAGTCGATTCTGGATTCGCCTGTAATTTGCAGCCATTTTTATAATAGGAAAGCTAGGGGCGACGTTCCTAACTTCTGCAGATATAGTCACTTTTCCATCAGAAAACTCCTTGCAGGCGATTGCGAGTCTCTATTCCTGCCTCTGTTAATTCATCCCAGGGTCCCACTAAAACACATCATCACCACCAGAATAAATGACATGTATGTGGTATTTCTTTTCTCCAAAATCATCCCATAAATGATAGCCCTCGTAATATCACTACCGCAGCACACTGAGTACAATTTTGGATTTACACCGACTAAAGAACATGAGATAGGCTCTGAGATAAAGTCTGCAAGCATCTTCGAGAAAATGTATTAAATTTATAAAGTGTGTTTGGTCTCTTATGATTGATAAATCCGATGGATGACCAAGCGAGACCTAAATTATCAACATCAGCTCGTGATACACCTAATCGCTCTGCGCCTACATCTGCATCACCACATGCTTTAGCTTAGTCTCAGAAAAATTCATGAGACAGATGTGTCTTCCTTTCGTGCCACGCAATCAGCTAGCCATAACCGATCTGGCTACATAAGTACCCGTTGATGCTGCATTTATCAAATACGTTGCGTCTCACTACCCGTATCCCTCAGCTTTTTCCATCTGTACTTGAGGGATTATATATAGAAACATCTGAGTCTTATCATGTATTGGTGTGGAATACTGCACATTGCTTCTAATTGCTAATGTGGATGAGTCGATTCCTAATAGGACGTCACATTTTGTACTAACCCTCTGCAAGCTTAAATAGACTATCATCACATAGAGCAAGCAAAAGCACCTCTATCTACCATATGGGTGTAATTCAACTGACGAGGTATGGCATATGAGCATTCTATCGCCTGCTCGCACTGTATTCAAGGAACTATTAGGATTGAATAGGTCTTGTAATGCCTCTTCATTGTATCGTGCATTTTGCTGTTATCTGCGTACGACTCGCATCTGCAACAGCTTATGTTGCATTTTTCCATCTCGTAGATCACGTCCACAACAACTAGCTGTTCCCATGGCAATATATAGTTTATGTCGACACACAGCTAATAACCATGTATTCTACAGAATCTTATGCAGTAGAATCTACTTTCTTTAGCACTTTCTAGTATTGAGTTGCTAATATGTGAAAGTGTCCACCACCAGAATAAATAACATTACATCGTGTTAGAGTCAAGCGCCTACCGGCAAGGAATCTATATTTGACTCCAATAAAATTTCTAAATAAACTGACCGCATCATTGATTTCCACGCGCCTTTTACTGAGTTTCCTGTGTAAAAATAAAATCTTGTATGCGAAATATCTGCGAGATGTCAATCACAAAAGCTTGTCGGTTTCTGTCTTCTGCATCCGTAAAACAAATATTCTTTATAATTATAAAGACCTTGATCATCGTAACCCTGATTTCAGAGATGTAGCAATAGGCGCCGTTAATTTAGAGGTGCATGTATAGAGAAACATCGGAATGACTTTTGTCGCCTTATATCCACTGGTACATTAGGAAGTACTATTCTCATAAGTTTGTAATAATTCATTGAAGCTAGTCATCGCATCCATTAGACTTAGCATCAAAACTCTGTTTCAATGTGTTATACAAATCAACATAAGCTTTGTCTGGAGTACTGGTAGAGCTCTCATCCGTAGGACATCCTTTATGTGTTTTACTATTCTTTTATCAATCTTTGTATTATCAGTCTTTGTATCTCTCTTTAGCCTCTATAGGATAGTTCATGCCTTTCATCAAATCAGGCCGACATAATTCATAACTTCGAGGAGATTCAGATACCAGCAAATGTATAAAATACAGATGTTAAAAAGGTACGTGCTATCAAAAATACTGCATATCTGTTGGATTTCCTTCTTCAAATTCATGATAATCATCACCAGTAGTCCAATCAGTGACTGCTTCATGCACAAGATATACAAACCATCATCACATACATTGACAGCTGATTCTAGTTTAGCTATGATGATATTGTGCACATTGAACTATCTCTTCTTGTTTGTGTATAAGAACGTCAAAAGTAGTCTCTATGGCTGCATCTTCCGATACTTCACCACCACGATAGACTACTTTTCCAATATCATGCAAATAAGGCACCCTCACCAACAAGTCTCTATAGATCCTATAATCTTTTCTTTATATATGTATACTCTATCTTTCCATTATACCAATTATCACTAGTACTAATTCCCAGCAACTCAGTTCTGAATCCATGTAATCATTTCCTTCTTACCATTTACTATATCCATAAATAATCCAAATTTATATGAATTTAGGCTCCAAGTTAAACAGCAATGAATCAATTACGAGGTCTCTCCATTCTTAATTAAATCAGATACATAGCATTAAGTGAATCTAATGGTAACTGTCTACTATCAGTTTTGTAAAAGCAATTCTGACAGGAACAATCATTCCTAACCCTTCAAAAATATATTAGATATAAAATCAGTCAATAACAATATGAACCGAGCCAAATACTCATACATCAACAATAGACCCAAATACACTTCAACAATACTTCATGATTCCTACCAACAATAACATACTTTCCGTTTAATAAAGGAACTACTATATGTCGCTAGGTACGGTGACTCTAAGGAGAAATGAGAAGTGTATCTGTCTAAAGGCACCTATAAATTATCAAAAGAAGTGGCTTTGTATATAGCGAATCTATTTCTAGCACCTATAAAACGAAATTCTTTTTATGCCTTACAAGAAGGGTAGTTGTATGCCTGTACCATTAGAGGGACAAAGTGATAGAACTATGCCTGATCAAAAGCCCACATCCAATTTATAAATATATGAAAGGCTTTTTGGTTGGGGTGAACATGTTGAGTATAATGAATTCATGTCGATACAGTTTCCATTTTACATTAGAAGTACATAACACCAGTGTCTATTGAAATGGACACGAGGTGACAGTACTTGACTACATTTTAGATACAGTCAAATCAAGATGTATATATCTTTAAATCAGATGGTTTTCAATACTTAGACTCTATTACATAAACTACTTTGACTATGAAGTCATATATGAAAACGTTATACATTAAAAACGGACAAAAAGAAACTATTTATGAAATGGATGGAACGGACAATAGGATCTGCAGATGATACTGTGTTATCTAGTGTTTCAAAACGTCAATTGCTGTTGGTGTTAACGAGTTCTATTTCTAAAAAAACGTTGAAATGATGTGCATTTATGCATGATCGTTCTAATGGAACGCCGTATATACCCAGGCAGTTCTTTTGAAAGGTGTTATCATCTGTCTGTGATAGTCTCATATAGTAAGAAATAAATGAAGACTTTCGTCAAAGAATGGCGAGAATAAACTTATAGATGCCTCAAAATAATGATAAAGATCTTCGTGCGATGTACAAAGAGTACGAAAAAGCTTTGACACGTTGATACTATCGTGTATAAAGAAAATCTACATGGAAAAGATGTTAAAGATGCAGTGTCAAAAAGCTGATTTCATAGTATTTTCAGTATCAGATGTTATGTTACCAGTAAGGATAATATAGCTACGTATATCTTTACCTAGATATGACTCTGTAGCAGATACAAAAAGAAAGAAAACGCGTTACCTGTATATAGAGAGTGTATCATTCAAATACCAAAGCTAGAAGGTATATGCTGAGTGTAATCTTTCAGGAATTACGAAAAGGTATTGGAATACACTCGTACATCTGCATCTCATAAAAATTACTGAAGATCATACGCAACGACTAGTAAGACGATGGAAACTGCAAGTGTTTAAAGGCGATATTGAGCAATCTTGCATACATAGATTTGAACAGGTCACTTGTTTATTGGGCAGTAGTATTGGGCTTCTTTCATAAAACGTCGTTACTTACCACTTGTTTGATGAATTCGAGAGATGAAGTGAATGTAAAAATCAGTGCTAAGTTTACAAAGTAGGTTTTAGAAGACCATTACATATGGCAAGATAGAATCATTTCTCCCAGAACGTTAAAGCTAACAAAATATAAAGGGAAAAAGATTATATGTTTGGAGGTAAAGTTACATCTTGAAGACAATCGAAATTAAAGTGATAGAATTTGATATACATCTAGATACTGGTCAGAAAAATTGTTCAATCATTAGGGAGTGTGCTACATGGTGTGATTATGTCATGTATTTCACGGAATATGCTACATTTCTGCATACTACACAAAATACCAATCAGGTCACCAATATGTGTACTATGATAAAGCGCCATACTAGTGTATGGAGAATTGTCACTTTAACAGAAGAAAGCAGTATAGAAAGAAATAATTCATCTTTGTGACTAGTGAATCCAAGATAGGGCTAACTCTAAAAAGAATGGTAGTTTAATCATAGATGATAGGCGAGTTGTGCTTGGAAAACAGATTATGCTAGTATTGCAAGTCACTTTTTAGGTGATACTAAAACAATAGTACAGAAACTAGAGCTTACATTTATGACACACTATCTTTTTAAAAGTGAACCAGCGTGTCTATTTTTCCTGATATTGAAAAGATAATGAGGAGTTTCTGATGGAATGCATTCAGCTCATCAGATGTATATGACGATGAAGAATTATTTCAGGCCATGTGTGACAATATGTATGTAGCAGAGTATCGTATGCGGTTACAAAAGTTTTATTTAGAAAAACTAAGATACTCAGGCTTTCAAGGAGCGTATACCTAATCTGCAAAACTGAAATATGATCTCTTCCAAATCTAACAGCATGTTGTGCTACTTTGTATATCCATTGCTGGTTGTGGCATTAAAATTGCCCTTAGGGATGGGACGCATTTGGCAGAACTAGAAGAAACGAATAACAACTTAATACAGATGTAATTATATCCCCACATGGAGTCGTTTCAATGTGGGATGTTTTTATATCTTCTTGAAATTAATGAAAAAGGCTTAAAAGCATGTCGAATTAGATATACACAATAATTCATAGAACAGTTAAATATATGTTGACTATATAATTACTAATAATGATAGCCTTATCTTTCACAAATGTGCATCCATGCTATAATAAATCATACAGAGATCATCTTCATCAAGGATAACTATATGTCATCCATTGCTATTATTGGTGGTACTGGTGTACGACCCAAATATGTTTGAAACTATGACGGAATCACGTCTTTGGTGACGCCTTATGGCGAGATTCACTACATGTGTGTGGTAGCTTATGAGGGCAAAGACGGCGCATTTCTTAGCCCGTCATGGCGTGATCATTCGATTCCACCACGCACAAGATCAATTATCAGCGCAAGATTTGTTTGAAAAAGGATTGGGTGTTAAGTTCATCGTATCTACTACAGCGGTAGGTTCTTTGGATGAGAACTTTGGTCCGGGGCATTTTGTTGTTGACTATTAATTCCTATGAACTTTGAAAAACCATTGTGGGCCATTCTGAGGTGGCGATCGTCCGGTTGCACATGTGGATGTTACAGATCCATATAGCCCTGAGTTGCAGTATTGTTGAAGTGCTGCCAAAATCCCACAAACTTAATGGTTCACAATGGTGGGCCTGCCTACGGCGTGTACAGAGGGCCCTCGTTTTGAATCTCCACAGTGTAATGCTATGTTGGAAATTTGGCCAAACGGTGCAAGGTATGACGAACGTACCGGGGTGACCTTAGCCAATGAAGCGGAAATGGCATATATGACAATTTCCATGGTCTAAACACACCTTGAGCATTTCTGAATCTGCCTTGACCCGCTGGCGAAGTGGTGGACATGATGCAACAAATGGCAGAGCAATTGCAATCGCTTGTGAAAAATCAGGGCATCGATGTGAACTTTGCCAGACTATCCAGCGCATCATCGCATGGCTGAATAGTTGGCTTTCGATTATGATCTGTAATTGAAGAAATCTAAAGGGAGAACGTAATGCAATCTTTAATTCGAGATATTTCCTTAGCCGCTGAAAGGTCGTAAAAATCGACTGGGTAGCTAATTTCATGCCTACTTTGACACATTGGGGACCGTTTGAAGAACAAACTTTCAGGTCAAACTATCGTTGTGTCCGTCCATTTAGAGGCAGCGTACTTATCTACAGTGTTACAACGTGGTGGTGCAGAGGTTATTGTGACGGGTCCAATCCATTATCTACCAAGATGATGGCAGGACTGGTAGATATGAGCTTAACTTTGTATATACTTGGTACAACTGTACAGACGAAAGAATATACGATGTTCTTGAACAAAGCGTTGAACTATAAACCTCATATCATTGATGATGGTGGCGATTTAGTAGCTTGTTACCTTACAACACGAACTGATGATGCAAAAGAACGTTTGTTGGGCGGTAGTGAAGAAACTGGCAGTTACACCGTTTGAAAACCCTTGCTGAGCAGAACAGTTGACATTCAATGATCTTTGTGAACGATTCACAACTGTAATACTTATTCGACAATCGCTATGGTACAGGACAATCTGTGTGGGATGAGTATGCATGCATTGCCACGAACCCAACAATGTGTAGGTAAGCATGGTCGTTGCTGGTTGCAGTTGGTGCGGTAAGGCGTGGCACTTCGTGCAGGTCTAAGTGCTCACGTGTATGTCTGAAAGTGGAGTCAATTAAAGCAATCGAGGCTGTATTTGATGGTTTCAAAACGTACCAATGGGTGGGAAGCTTAGCTAAAATTGAAATATTTTCTGTACAGTTACAGGCTGTAAAGACGTTATTACAGAAAGAACATTATTGCACAGTGATGAAGACCGCGCACTTTGTAATGCGAGCCATTTCGACTGCAGAAGTGAATGTGAAAGATTTAGAAGCCATGGCAGTATCTCGCAGACGAGTACGTCAAAATATCGAGGCCTACCATATGCAAGATGGTCGTCAATTGTGCTTTAACAGAAGGTCGTCTTGTGAACTTAGCGGCAGGAGATGGACATCGGAAATTATGGACTGCTTGTCCTTTGCTATGCAAGCACTTAGCTGCAGAATATGTCTTGCACCATGGGGCGAACTGCGGCGAATGATAGCTGCATGTATTGCCGTATATTGGACGCGGAAGTGCGAAATTAAAAGTGCAATCCATAGGCTATGACCTGAATACGTTGACACAAAACAGTATGATTGTTGTATACTGTGAACAAGCCACAACCATACGATGGCATGGCGGAAAAAGCTATTACATAACGCCTGCTAACAACTTCTTTAAATAGTCTACAGATAAATTGGTGATGGAAGTCATAACTTTCATCACCAATTTTATTCTAATATTAAAATAGACGGCAAGATGATGATCGTGCAATCATAGAGTATGATATTGCTTAATAACCGGATATATCTCATCATGTGGTGGTGATATATTGATGGATGATATTCAAAAAGATATTTGTCTACTATATAAATACAAAAATAAGAAAATATACGCTATGGGTTTACTAAATTAACTCATAAACAAATTCTTATTTATATTTGACAAACTACTCGTTACATTCATAATAGGAAAGTATGGGTTTTCTGTAAGTTATCAGTATTCTTTATAATGAGTAAAAGCCAGATGCTGGTAACTTTCAGTAAGAAAAATACAAGAAATTTTAGAAGGAAGGGTGTAACGTGAAAAAATCCATGTTCAAACGAGCACTAGCATTGGGTGCTACGGCTATTTTAGCTGCGGCGATCACTTTGGTTGCGGTGGCAATAGTTCATCAACAAACAATGCAAATGAAGCAAAGTAGCTTTACTGACAACTACGTCTGGCGCGGCAGCTGCCTATGGCGAATCTATTAAGGGCCATGGTGCAGAGTTAGCGGTAGCACAATTAATGCAGATGCTAACAATGTAAATTAATTTGTTAGTGGAAGGGCTAAAGGTGACAAAAGCAGAAGTCAATGCGATGAGAACAAAGTGATTGCTAAAAGATAAAGTCGTAGCTGTCATCGGACCTATGTTGTCTGGCAGAGAGAAAATGGTGGCAGCAGGTCCTGTACTAATAAAAATAAAGTGGTAGCATTAGGGACTACTACAACTGCGAAGGCATCACTGATATCGGAGACATATTTTCCGTAATACTGTACCGATCTTTAGTGAACAGCGATTCGGTCAATCTCGAAAGTATTAAGGTTTCAAAAACAACCAGCGATTATGTGTTCAAACAATAGCCCAGGCCGATGGTATCTGTAAACAATACAACCCGAAAAAAGCGTGGAATCTGAAGGGTTCAAATTGGCGACGAAACATTTG